>Ga0180220_1002695_pt1 | contig 11061 bp, 6 predicted proteins | sample eDN5th37CBELigBY_FD_151335 | JGI IMG/M metagenome (GOLD analysis project Ga0180220, IMG submission 151335) | Enriched backyard soil microbial communities from Emeryville, California, USA - eDNA 5th pass 37_C BE-Lig BY (version 2) (version 2) | ecosystem: Environmental > Terrestrial > Soil >... | reverse complement strand
CGTGCGCCTGGATGAGAGAGCGCGCCAGGGACACCGGAAGCCGCTACTGGTGGCGCCGGTATCGCGACTGCGTGCGTGGCTGATCGCTCGAGAAGCGGGCGTCGCGACCTCGCCGGGACCGGCTTTGGCGCCCGCTTCGCCGGATCCATCGAAAGCAGCGAGCCGCCACATAGGCTCGCTGCTAAAATGCTCTGTCCGAGCGTTGATTCCAGACGTCTCTCTCTCCCGCTGGGAGAGGCTTCGGGGACAAGGTTCCCGCGATTGCAGATGTTGCAATCTCTCACCCTATTCAGGCCGACCTCGCATCAAGTGGACTGGCTCTCTTCACTCATGCGACAGGCCGAGGGCGTGGCGGCCTGATCTCCAGGATCAATTCAGCTGCCAGATCCGCAAGTTGAGGATCGCGGCGTAGCTCACCCAGGCCCAGTAGGGCGCGAACAGCAGGGTTGCGGTCCGGCTTACCGGCCGGGCGAGCACCATGAACGCGACGATGGCCAGCCAGAGCACGCCGATGATGATCATCGCGAGGCCGATCTGCCGTGCACCGAACATCGCGAACGACCACGCGCCGTTGAACACGAGCTGCACGATCCACGCCGCGAGTGCCGCGCCCATGCCCTCCGCGCGCCAGACCAGCCATCCCGCCACCGCGATGAGCACGTAGAGCACCGTCCAGACCGGCCCGAACACCCATCCGGGTGGCGTTAAGACCGGCTTCTGCAGCGCCGCATACCACTCCCCCGGCTCGAACAATGCCCCGAACGCGCCGACGAGAGCGACGGCGGCGAGGAAGAGGAGGAGGGAAAGCATGTGGGTCATGAGGGGTGAACAGTTGTTCGGTCATATCCTCATCGAGGATCAACGCGGCTTTGTTCTTCTCGCTAGAACGTTTTGTCGACGCGCCTGCCCAACGTTTATTCGCCCTGAGTTGATATCACTTCTTTGCTCCACCCGCACCTCCAATTAGCATCTGGCTTCGCACGGGAAGCTTCAACTCGCTCGCAAACCACTGTTTATCTTTATAGTCTGTGGGATTAAGATATAAATAACGCAAGACCATTTGACGGAGCATTCGCTGCCCAATTCTATCTCCCTCCATATCCTTATAGAGAGAGGATATTGCTCGCCTCGGAATGATTTTCGCGGAATTTAGGCAGATAGACACATAGATAAGCCTAACAGCAATTGATTCCGACGCATCCTCTACAATCTCATCGAATATGGCCAGCATTTCCTCCATTCCGATAGTGGAAGCAATTCGCTCGATAATCCCAACTGTTGACCAGTAACACGCCAGAAGATATATTTGCTTAGCTGCCCTACCAATTTCCGCATCTGTTTTGCTGCCTCCTTCCTCTTGCATCAACTGCTCGAGTAACTCAACAATGTCCTCCTTGTAATCGCGGGTTATTCGCAATTGTTCGGTTAGAAGGCGCAACCCAACTTTAATTGCCTCCTCGGCCAAACTGCGCAGCTGATCCTTTCGAAATGATCCGTATCGATTTCGCAGAATTTGCCCTAATAGATCAATTGATTTGATACTGCTGTGCGCCTCCGCGAAAAATTTGCGACGCTTCGCTTCCTCCGAACCTTCTTCCTGACTCCGAATTTCTTCACCATCCGATAGGGACTTATCCTCCACCTCCACCCGATCCCTCGCTTCCAGTTCACGCCGCCTTTCTTCCTGCACATTCCGCTGCTCGATGACCAGCTGAGGAATAAGATCTTCATACTCTACAAAATGAGCGGTCTCCTCCGGCGACAACTTGGCCTCAAGCGTGCCACTAAACCGCAACATCGTACTCAGCAAAATCTCGTCGATAAGATGTTGATCTTTGCTATGATGAGCCATAAAAATTATTACATTCGCATTCTTATCGAGGTATATTTCTGAACACATTACCTCTACGCGCTTCTTGATTTCAGGATCGTTATAGTTATCGCAAAGATATTTGGCGCAATAGAAGTATTGAATATATTTGTACGCGAACGATATTTCGCCATCCTCATTTTTTCGAAGAATTCCGCATCTCAGTAGCGTGTCCACCGGCGATGCATTTCCGACTGCCAAATACTTCTCGTTGTATTGACTGGCGAACTTATCGAACTGCCCTTCCGTTAATTGATCTGAGCCTTCGCAAAGCATAAAATAGGCAAGTTCTATGAGATAGTTCACAAGGCCATCCAATTGCCTATGGCTTACGCCCGCTCGAACAAACGATTGAATAATAAGCGCCTGATAACAGTGGCCATAAGATGTAAGGGTAAAATCCGACGGCGCCGCCATTTCTAGTTGCTGCAGTATTGAGCAGATAAACAGCGGCTTCGCCGGAACAACATTTCTGAGCAACATCGAATCGATGTGGCGCTTTACAATATCGTGCTCTCGGAGCACCTCTATTTCTTGAATTGAAGATTCTCGCCCCAGCCGAATCCAATTCTGAATTAACTCCGATCGTCGCGCATGTCCAAAAGGCAGCAACTCATACATTTTAAAAGATGCAAAGTCCGCAAACTTTGTGTCTGCGAGTACAAGCTCCTTCGATCCAACCACCAACATTTTCCGAGAGGTCTTCGCCGCCTTCTCCAAAACACGATGCTGGGTATTCCTGTTCAGCGCAACTCTTTCAAAATCGTCGATGAGTACAATTGTTGACTCCGGATTTAATCGAGTTGCTTCATCTGTTTCGTACTGCTCCCGGAACGCTTTATTAATCATCCTATCAAAATCAGCGTGCCTAATATCATTTCCTCTGATATAAACCGGCGTATATCCATCTTCATAATACTTCTTATACAGCATCTTGAGCAGTGCTGTTTTGCCGGACTGCGATTCCCCTATCAGCAACGTGTGATCCGGGAGATTACTGAAGTCGGACAGCATCGCCGTACTCATTCGCTCAAGCAAATGCTGTCCACTAGCACCGGTTGTCATCATATCAGGGTACACAAATAGATCGCTTAAAGTTACTTTCGCCTTTAACCGGTGCTGGAATATGACCTCAGTAGTCTCGAGAAATTCCAATGCGTTCTCCCGCAGCACCGCTTTTTTGGAAGAAACAGGCAGCGCGGCTTTAACTAAAAGATTAGCTTGCACCGCAGCCCAAAGGAAAGTTGCCGCATTCTCAATAGCTATTTGGCGGAACGCGCCTTTATATCTCTGTTCGACAAGCTGCTTTCGTTCGTCGGCAAAGTCTGAAATACCGCGAATTGCAATTATTTTTGGCTTAGGCTCATCCACAGCATTCCCAATATCGAAAACTCCGGATGATTCCATGTCGATGGCTGCAAATTTGCGGTCTTGACCCTTTAGCCATTTCACAAACTCATCTGCCTTGCCCACTAAATCGCTGCTCGCAAGGTTAACTTCTTCAGAAATGACGGCTGGATCTCGGCGCGTTACTCCGGCTTCGATGGCCTGAGGCAACTGAGATCCCAGAGTCTCTTCTCGTAGTGCAGCCGTATCACGCTTCCAACTCTCCCACTGGAGCTTGTAGAGGTGCTTAAAGTTATTCACTCGATCTAACAAACGAGGACTCGCGCTAAACGAGTTTCCCGAGGGCTCGATGCCCCAGAGTGCTCCTCCTCGTCCCGGAGAAGCTGCGCCAACCGCAAGATAATTCTTGATTGACTTAGGGATGACCACGTCCCCAAGTAGAACGTTCGGATCGAGAGATCCTGAGATTCCTAAAACAGCTATAAAATCAGGGCGGAATTTTGCATAAATGTAGCCAGTGATTGTCGCGGCGCGTGTGGGCCCCATTGCCCCCGCTGCAACGAGAAGAACACTCCATTCGGCGTCTTCTGAAATGCTAAGTATCTTAAACCGATAATACGTAACGCTAAGCTCATGATCCTCAACCACCTCATAGCCAGAGGGTAGTGTGCTGATGACGTGATCAGCCTCTTCATGTAACGCGACGAAGACAACCAAATCGATCTTATCCGCCATGTTACCTCCCTCTCTTTGCTCTCGGGCGATGCGATTCACTTAAGTTGAGCCGGCGTATTTGTACTCATCCACGGGAACTTGGCCAATGTTTTTCGTTGTAACAACCTGACGCTAACTTTGGACTGCCCAATAACGAGAAAGCTGGCCCCAAACAGCTCAAGCCTTCGGCCTGCGGCTTCAGATCGGCATCGAATGTCAGTCTTTAACTATCTGTTTCGATTGGAATGTCGCAGCGAAACCGGGTCCCAGCACCAGCCCGGGTTCGGACCGACGTTCGGCAGCTCGATCTCCTCGTTGGCATCGGAGTGGAATTTTCGCCTCCCTTTTTTCGCCAGCATCCCGAAATTTATCCCCGCTTTTCCCTCCTGCATTATGCTCCCCTCGTCCGTTCCACGAGGGACGTTCTCCGGAGGCGTCCGTGAACGGGGAGCGGATGCGATCTCACGGGTGCTAGCGGCAGGCGGTAACGTCTGTCGTGATGCAGGCAGCGGGAGTGACTCCCGTTAAGCTCACCAGCGGACGCGGCCGGTACCCGGTGGTCCAACGCCGACCGGCGGTTCAATTCCGCCCCTCGAGCGCGGATAAATCGAAATAGGCGCCGCTAGGGGACAGCGGATCGCAACGGGGCGGTGAGGAACCGCCAAAAAAAATGAGGATGCGGCGCCGCATCGCCCCGCACCCCTCTTTTCTCCTCAACCGCGGGCGAAATTCGCGCCCGCGGCTTTTCGGCGTGGCCGGGTTTCGGCCCCCTCCCCCGCGGGGAAGGGGAAGTCGGGCAAAGCTACTTCATCTCCGGCGCCATCACCGCGCCCGGCTGCCCCTGCACCGCTCCGTGAGCGCCGTTCGGTGCAGCGCCGACAGTCAGCGTGTGCGGCTTCGGGACGATGCCCAGGCGCTCCTCCGCGGCGGCGAGGATCTGGCCCAGAAGCTCGGCGTACCGCATGCCCTGGAAGCCCGCCATGATGTTGAGCTTGCCGTCCCAGCACCAGCCCGGGTTCGGGTTGACCTCCAGCAGCTTGATCTCGCCGTTGGCATCGGCGCGGAAGTCGAAGCGGGCGTAGTCGCGGCAGCCGAGGCGCTCGAAGAGACGGGCCGAGTGCTCGATGAGCTGCGACTGGATGTGATCGGGCAGGTTCGCCTCGTGATAGCGGATCTGCGTCCAGTAGGGGCTGTCCGGCTCCCACTTCGACTCGTAACCGAGGATCTTCGGCAGGCTGGGATCAAGCCGCGAGTAGTCGACCTCGAGGACAGGCAGTGCGCGCAGCCCCTGGTCCGGGTTGCCGATGAGACTCACCGAATACTCCGGCCCCGTCAGGTACTCCTGCACCAGAATCGGCCGGCGCGGGAACTCGGCCCTGAGCCGCTCCAGGTAGTCGAGCAGCGCCCGCTCGTTGGTCACCACCGCGTCCTTGGTGATGCCCTGTGAGCTGTCGCCGTAGTTGGGCTTGAGCAAGGCCGGGAACACCGACGGCAGCGTGGCGCCCTGGTCGCCGGGGCGCACGTAGGTTTCGAGCGGCACCGGCACGTCGAGCGTCATGGCCACTGCGCGCACGAGACCCTTGTCGTAGCAGGCCGCGAGAGCTTGCGGCGCTGCGCCCGTGTAGGGAAGCCCTAACACCTCCAGCATCGCCGGAACGTGGAGCTCCTTGAACGGATCGTTGTTGAGCCCCTCGTCGCAGAGGTTGAACACGAGGTCCGTCCGAAGGCCCGCCAAGTCGCGCTCCAGGGTAGCGTGGTTGTCGAGGTAGCGGAAAGTGTAGTTCGGCAGCGTCGACAGCGCGTCCTTGAGCTTGCGGATGGTCTCCAGGTCCTCCGGGTTGAAGGTGCCGCCGCGCTTGACGTCATCCGGCAGCCGCGGGTCGCCCAGAAGCACGGTAACGTCGAGCTTCTGCACCTTCCCGCGACTCTTGCGGGCAGGAAGCTGCGGAGCATCTGCCGTCAGCAGGATGCGCCGCGCCATCATGCCGAGGTCCTGGTCACGGTCCGACAGCGCCTCCGCGTGGCCGTGATAGCGGACGTTGCGGAAGCCGGTCTTCGCCAGAAGCTTCGCGATGCTCTCCTTCGTGTAGAGCCGCTCGGCGTAGAACTGGTCCGCGATGACGCCCATCTCGTCGTGAACGATCACCTCACGGCTGATGAGGCGCTCGCGGTCCTGGCTGATGGAGCGCTCGCGGCAGACGAAGTGGTGCTCGTCGATCCACTCCCAGGAGCGGCGCTCGAAGTGCTCGGCCATGTAGGCGCCGTCGGTAATGTCGAGCACGAGCTGGCCCGTGGGTCGCAGGATCTTGCCGACCGTCGTCAGCACCTTCTCGTCATCCTGCTTGTTGGAGAAGTAGCCGAACGAGTTGCCCATGATTGCTACGCAGTCGAACGTGCTCTCCGGCAGGCGCGGATTTCGCGCGTCACCTTCCTTGAACACGACCTGCAGGCCCTCGTTCTGCGCCCGCTTGCGCGCAAGGCGGACGAGGTAGCGGGACCGGTCCACGCCGGTCACGTTCTTGAAGCCGCGCCGCGCCAGCTCCAGGCTGTGGCGGCCTTGTCCGCAGCACAGGTCGAGGATCGCGCTGTGCGGCTGGATCGCTGCGGCCGACACGATAAAGTCGACCTCGCGGCGTGTGTTCTCGATGTTCTCGACGACGTCGCCGTCCGTCTTCACGTAGAGGGCATTGAAGAGCTTGCGCCACCACTCCTGCGGGAGATGCGCCTCGAGATCGGCGACGGGTCCCAGGCAAGAGCGGGCCGGCGCGCGCCGTGGCCGCTTCACCTTCGAAGCTATTGCCATGATGGACGGAAGTTCCTTTCCGATGCCGCCGGAGCGACGGCGAGGGTATGCCTTGAAACCCCCGTCAGCCGGCCGTACGGCCAGGCCAAAATACGAGGCCCCTTTGGCCTCAGCATGACTCTACTTAACGGCTCGCAAGACCAATGCAAGTGACAAGTTGGGGGACAACTTCGACAGTGGTGGTATTCAAGTGAAAATATCGAAGTCGTTACTTGTTGCGCACGAGGATTGCGATGAAGAAGCCATCCGTGCCGTGAGTAGCCGGCGTCAGCAGGAGGGCGTCGCTGCCGCCATCTGCAGAGGGAGGAGGCGTGCCGCCAATGGAGACAGCCCAACTCTCGGCGTAAGGCTGCAGCGAGAACTCCGGATGGCGCTCGAGAAAGTCGGTGATTTGATCCCTGTTCTCCTCCGGCAGGATGGAGCACGTCACGTAGACGAGCCGTCCACCTGGCTTCACGAGCGGCGCGCCGAGCTCCAGCACCTCCCGCTGCTCCTTCTGCCGGTCGGCGAGGTTTTGCGGCTTCACGCGCCATTTCGAGTCGGGCCGGCGCCGCCACACGCCCGAGCCAGTGCAGGGAGCATCGACGAATACGACGTCGAAGCGGTCCCCCAACGCGCGTACGGACGCCTCGTCACCCGCGGGCAGCACCTGCACGTTGCGCGCACCGGCCCGCTTCAGCCGCTCGAAGATGGGGCGGAGCTGCACGCGATCGGAATCGTAGGCGTAGACCTGCCCCGTGTTCTGCATCGCAGCCGCCAGTGCCAGCGTCTTGCCACCGGCTCCTGCGCAGAGGTCGATCACCTGTCGACGCGGCGAGGCTCCTGAGAGAAGCGCAGCAATCTGGCTTGCCTCGTCCTGCACCTCGAACCAGCCTTTTCCGTGCCCAGGCTCGGCTTCGACGTTCGGTGTGCGGCCCGGTCCAGCGGGAGCGGGGATGCGAACGCCCAAGGGCGACATGGGCGTCGGCTCGGCGCCGAAGCGCGCCAGCGCCTTGAGCACGCGCTCACGATCCGCCTTCAGCGCATTCACTCGGAGATCGACGGGCGCCCGGCGCGCAAGGGCCCTGCCTTCGTCAACGAGGCGATCACCGAACACTCTTTCGAACGACGGCGCCAGCCATTGGGGAATGTCAGCACGGACATGCGCGGGCGCGTCTTCAGGCACCTCCCGCTCGAGCCCCGCGCGTTCGGACGGCGAGAGCGGCTCGAGCGCATAGTCGGAACCATCGGCTGCCGCCGCGACCTCCTCCGCAGACATGGCCAAGGCTTCGGACGCAGCCGCGAGCACAAGCGCGCGGGTCGAGTCGTCGCCCATCCGTGCCGCAAGCGAGAGCCGGCGACGGAGCACGTCGAAGACGAGATTGCCGATGGCCGCGCGATCGCCAGAGCCGGCGAAGCGATGCGCCTTGCCCCAGTCGGCCAGTACCTGCGCTGCGGGCCGGTGGCGGACGAAAATCTCGTCCAGCACCTCGAGGGCAGCCCTCATCCGCGCGCCTGGCCGCATCTCTCCGTTACCGTCAGATGCTGCCGGGGTAATTTGGGCTCTCGCGCGTGATCCCGACGCCGTGCGTATGGCTTTCGCGCACAGCAGCCGGGGAGATCCGCACGAACTTCGCGCGCGCCTGCAGCTCGGCGAGGCTTTTTGCACCGATGTATCCCATTCCGGCACGTAACCCGCCGACGAGCTGATGCAGGACTGTGGCGACCGGCCCCTTGTAGGGCACTTGGCCCTCGATGCCTTCAGGAACGAGCTTCAGCGTGTCCTTCACTTCCTGTTGGAAGTAGCGGTCGGCGCTGCCGCGCGCCATGGCGCCCACCGAGCCCATGCCCCGATAGGCTTTGTAGGTCCGCCCCTGGTAGAGATAGGTCTCGCCCGGGCTCTCGTCCGTGCCCGCCAGCAGCGACCCGATCATCACGGCATCGGCTCCCGCCGCGAGGGCCTTCGTGATGTCGCCGGAGAATTTCACGCCGCCGTCGGCGATGATCGGTGTGCTCGTCTTCCGCGCTTCCGCCACACAGTCGAGAATCGCCGAGAGTTGTGGAACACCAACGCCGGCCACGACGCGGGTCGTGCAGATGGAGCCCGGTCCGATGCCCACTTTCACCGCATCCGCACCAGCTTCGATCAGCGCCCGCGTCGCTTCTGCAGTGGCCACGTTGCCCGCAATGACCTGCGTGCTGTTGGAGAGCCGCTTGATGCGGGCCACAGCCTCGATCACCCGGCTCGAGTGCCCATGCGCCGTATCGACGACGATCACGTCGCATCCCGCCGCGATGAGCCGCTCCGTACGCTCATGGCCATCCTCGCCGACCGTCGTTGCGGCCGCGACCCGCAGACGGCCCTGCTCGTCCTTGCACGCGTTAGGATAGAGCGTCGCCTTCTCGATGTCCTTGACGGTGATGAGGCCGATGCAGCGATAGTCGTCGTCGACGACCAGCAGCTTTTCGATGCGATGCTGGTGCAGCAGCCGCTTCGCTTCCTGCCGGTCGACATTCGATTTGACGGTGACCAGCCGCTCCTTGGTCATCAGTTCAGAGACCGGCGTCTCGATATTGGTCGCAAAGCGCACGTCCCGATGTGTGAGGATGCCGACGAGCTTTCCGCTCCGCCCGCTGGCGTCCGATTCCACGACGGGAATGCCGGAGATGCGGTGCTCCTTCATGAGCTGAAGGGCATCCTTCAATCTGGCCGTCGGCTGGATCGTCACGGGATTGACGACCATGCCGCTTTCGAACTTTTTGACCGCTTCGACTTCCTTGGCCTGCTGCTGAGGTGTCAGATTCCGATGGATCACCCCGATGCCGCCGGCCTGTGCCATGGCAATGGCAAGCCGGGACTCGGTGACGGTGTCCATGGCAGACGAAATGATCGGGATGTTGAGCGTGACGGTTTTGGTGATTCGCGTGGATACGTCGACCTGGCCAGGCAGAGTCTCGGAGGCTTGAGGCACCAGGAGAACGTCGTCGAATGTCAGCCCGACATTCTCGACGATTTCGATCGGGCGTGCAGCCATGGGGGTTGGCTCCTAGATGAGTGAAATGGTCCGTATCGGCCGGACGATTTCGGAACGCGCATAGCACGCGAGGGGGAGCAAAGGAAGCTCACGAGCCGTCACGGGTGGCGGTCTGACGCTGCTGTCCCCAGACGCGCTCGTCCTGATTCACGGCTCGGTTTGGTTGGACCTTTTGGTGGAAGGAGCGCGCAGAAGCTGATCCAGCCCGACGCCGACCAGGATCAGCGCGAACCCTGCGAAGTCCAGGACCGTCGGGCGCTCATCCAGAATGATGGTCGACCCGGCCACAGCGAATACCGGAATTAGCAGAGTGCCAAGAGCCGCCGTTGCGCTCGGCACCCGTTCGAGGAGCTGAAACCAGAGGAAATAGGCAAGCGCCAGGGCCAGCACGACGTGGTAGACGAAGGCGCCGGCGACAACCGGATTGCTGACGTCGATTCGGGGTACCTCGAAGGCCGCAGCACCCAAGGCGGCGATGCCTGCCCCGATGGCGAGTTGCCAAGCCGCAAGGCCGAGCGGATCCCCCGGCAAGCCGCGGTGCTTCGTGTAGACGGTGCCTGCTGCCCAGGAGATGGCGGCGCCGAGCACATAGATCAGCCCCGGAGGCAGAGAGCCGGCGGCAAGAGCCGGCCAATAGGGCTCGGCGAGCAGAGCTAGTCCCACGGCGCCGCAGGCGAGCGCCGCCGCGCGCAAGCCGTCGATCCGCTCCCCTGCGAACAAGGCCGCGAACAGCGCCGCCCAAAGGGGCATGGTGAACGTCAGTATCGCCGCCCGGGACGTCGACATGGCCAGCTGGGCGAACACGGCGCAGATGTTGAACCCGGCAACGGACAAGAACCCCGCGATGAACAGGGCCACGCGGTGCCCCGGAGGCACGAAGAGTGAGCGCCGCATGGCCTTCGCTAAGATCGCCAGCAATGCGGCGCCGAACCCGAGGCCCACGGCTCTGAGCGTCCACGGCGAGAAGCCAGCCAGGGCGAGCTTGACCGCTGGCCAGTTCAGCCCCCAGAACAGCGCCGAAATCCAAATGCGCCACAAGTTACGCTGGCCCCGATGATCCGGCCATTTCGCTTCGGCCGCGAAACCCGGTGGCCAGAACGTAGAGCTCAGCGCTGTCGGCCCGGCTTGCCGGCGGCTTTACGTGGCGAACCTTCGCGAAATCCCGCTTCAGCGCGGTCAGCAGTTCCCCTTCAGCGCCGCCTTGGAACACTTTCGCCAGAAAGACCCCTCCTGGAGACAGCACTTCGCGCGCGAACTCGGCCGCAGCCTCGGCGAGCGCCATGATCCGCAGGTGATCCGTCTTGGCATGACCG
>Ga0180220_1002694_pt1 | contig 11069 bp, 11 predicted proteins | sample eDN5th37CBELigBY_FD_151335 | JGI IMG/M metagenome (GOLD analysis project Ga0180220, IMG submission 151335) | Enriched backyard soil microbial communities from Emeryville, California, USA - eDNA 5th pass 37_C BE-Lig BY (version 2) (version 2) | ecosystem: Environmental > Terrestrial > Soil >... | reverse complement strand
CCCCGCTCATGCAGGTATACCCTGCTCCGGGCGTATCCAGGTTTCGGCTCACAGACGACCTCCATATCCACTTCGCCATTCAGGCACTCCAGGCGGCGAATCAACAGCCACCCCGGCCAGAGCCAGCGGCGCTTCTCGTCCTCATCGGTCACCGCCATCGCATCCGTCAACCGAACGACACCCTCCCCCGTTGTGAACGTAGTCTCCAGCACGTTCGTCTCCCCGACGTACCGCCTCTGGACGCTGAACTCCGCTACAGGTCGGATCTGAAAACGCCCGCCATTGTAGTCGTCCAGCAGAGCCCCAAAAACAGAGGGACTATCGAACCTTGGCAGGCACAGCCAGTCTACCGAGCCGGCGCTCGAAATCAGCGCGGCCGTATGGCTGTCGCCGATGATGCCATATTCCTCGATAGGCTGGTACACGAATCGACCGGCACATTCTCGGAAACGAGGGAGGCCGTTCGCCTGGACGAACGACCTCCTGTACACGATACCGATCTACCTCCTGTCGTAGACCATCGACAACCGCCCCAGTGCCAGCGCGCCGAGCGCCAGCCCGAGGTCACGGAGCGCAACGTCGTAGTAATCTCCCAGAATCAGGAGATTGAAAATGATACCTACAAGCCAGGCAGCAACCACATAAGCGAAAATGCGCGGTTTGAGTGCCACCCCAATCCCCGCGACAATCTCAATCACGCCTACGACCACCATGAACGCACCGGCCCCGAATGCATTCGCAAACATGGGGGCGAGATACTGGGTCCAGTCGGTAAGAATCCCTAAAAACTTGTCCAGACCCGCGACAATGGGCGCGACGATAAAAGCAATGTGGAGGATCTGATAGGCCTGGTACGCCGGATTCCCCTTGTCCACAGCGGCGTGTGTGGCGTCCCTTTCCTGAGTCGAGTATGCCATGGCAGCACCTGTTGGGAAACTTGTGAGTAGGTTACCGACGTTAACAATACCCAATTACGAAAAATAGTCAACAAATTATTTGACTTATTTTTGTGGTTTGGATACAAACGTCACGTTTTGATATGAAAAGGCACACCGTCCGTGAGCGCTTGCTTCAGGGATCACGCGCAGATATCGTCCGGCACCTCCGTCAAGGTCCACGCTCTGTGAACGAACTGGCTGGAGTACTCGGGGTCACGGACAATGCCGTACGGGCGCAACTCACCAGGCTGAGTGCAGACGGACTCGTCGCAACCGTCGGGCAACGCCCGGCTACACGACGCCCGGAACAGCTGTATGCCCTCACCCCTGAAGCGGAGGACCTGTTTCCGAAAGCATACGACGTCCTCCTGGAAGAATTCCTGGATGTTCTAGAGCGACGCACGGATGCGGCCGAGGTTTCAGAAGCGTTGGAAGAGGTCGGCAATCGCATCGGAACTCGATTCAGGAAGAATGGAGCCCGGACCCGTGAGGAACGAATACGACATGCCCTGCAAGTCATTGAAGACCTCGGAGAAGCGGCAGAACTGAATGAGGCGGATGGATGCCTCGCCATTCTGGGATTGAGTTGCCCGGTTGCCGCAGTAGCAAAGGGCCGCCCAGCGGTCTGTCATATGGTAGAAGTGCTTCTTTCTTCAGCAACAGGCCTGACAATCCGTGCGAAGTGCGAACAGGGGAACGGCCACGTCCGCTGCACTTTTGACGTGGCGTGATGCCCATCTGCGCTCACGCCACCGTTCCAGCCGATGAACTCCCGCCGGGTCCGCGTCCGTGCAGCAACTTCTTCGCTGCACGCCGTCTCGATCGCTTGCAGGAGAGGCGAGACACCCGGTCGGACGCCCACTTGAACTCGCTTGCTTCTTTCTCGTGATCGGTGGCTATGGCTACATCGCCGCTGCGACTTCCTCGTACTCTCATTACATCCGGCGATACGCTACCACTACACGTTCGTACTCACCCTGCCGCCCATCACTCATCTCGAGACTGCTATCGTCAGTCTCCCCACCATACTCTCAGACCTCATTTCCAGAGGGCGACAGGTTGGCTTCTATATACCACTTCAATGCGTTCCGCACGTCTCCCAACTTCCGCGCCAGCATGGCCACCTCGTCCGCAGCCTGCCGAAATGCGATGGTATCGATCATCGTGCTCATTGCCAGCATCTGGAGCTGTAGCGCCTTCTCGTGATACTCTGCTACTGTGGACGCATATACTTCCCGCAGTTCCTTCGTAATCGGTCCACTCTCCATGATCCACCCAGAATAAGTGCACAATTTTATTCCGCTTAAGATACCTTGATCGTGCGTAACAGGTCCGAAAATGTGAGGTTTATTACAAAACCGTTTCTGAATGCAAACGGGTAAACCACACCACATCGCACGTTTTGCATGTGTAACGATTTACCCGGCTGGACACCGTTGATGAACGAACAGCCTGTGTCGAGTTAATAGCGTAACAGCTACGAGCTCCGACTGACCAGAATGTGGTTATTAGTCAGCAAAATCAAACAGGCGACCAGAAGTACATGCAAGGTGTTCTCGTCACGTAACTCGGTCTGGCCTCCCGGGTACCCTGGCAGTTCGATTCCCCTCTCATATTGGCTGCCAAACGTAACAAAAGCTTTGGCCGGGATCCCAGCGGGGTACCCGACTTTAGATATTTCATTGACGTCCTTCAAACGTGCCCAATCGACGGATGGAGACCACCTTTAGCTGGCTTACCCCCGACATCCTCGAGAGTATCCAGGACGGGTACGTGTTCCTAGATCGGGAGATGCGATTCGTCTACGCCAACGAGGCTGCCGTTAGGCTCCTGGATAAGTCCCGGGAGGAACTATATGGACGCAGTGTGTGGGAGGTATTCCCGACGGAACCCGATTCACCGTTTCGCGCCACCTTGGAGCATACGGTCAACGCAAGACGGCCGGCCCATGCAGAAGGACGCGGTCTCCTGAATAATATCTGGCTAGAAGTCCACACATACCCATCTCAGCAAGGCCTGTCCATCCTTATCCGTGACGTGACAGAGAAGCGACGTGCAGAAGAGAAGTTCGCCGAACTCTCTGAAGAGCGCCGCCTGGCACTCGAACTCACCGGTCTGGGCACGTGGAAAATTGATCCAGAGCGGCGGGAAATCGACTTCGGTGAACGAGCGCGCGCTATTTTCGGCATAGGTGATCGAGAAAGCTGGTCGCTTGATGAAGCCGCCAACCTGGTCCACCCGGACGACCTCCCGAAGGTCGCGGAAGCTATCAGACGCTTGCTGGACCCGGCCCAGCGAGAACAATACCGGATTGAGCACCGGATCATCAGGCCTAATGATGGATCCGTCCGCTGGCTTCAGGCAGCGGGTACAGCCTTCTTCGATGGTGAGGGGTCGGATGCCCGGCCAACCCGGGCACTCGGTACGCTCATGGATATCACTTGGCAGAAGACGGTCGAGGAGCGCACGCGTTATTTGGCCGAAGCCTCCGACTTACTCGCTTCATCGATCGACCTTGATACCACCCTCTCCCACGTGGCGCGACTTATGGTTCCGCGCCTGGCCGATTGGTTCGCTATTGAGATTCTCGGAAAGGATGGCAACATCGAGCTTCTGGCCACAGCCCACGTGAATCCGGCCAAGGAAAAACAGGCACTCGATGTACTGCGGAACTACTCTGCCTACATCAACGACCAGTTCGGCGTACCTGAGGTGATCCGGACAGGCGAACCTCAGTTCTTCCCTGTCATCACCGATGAAATGATCAAGAGCGCCGCTCGAGATGATCGACACCTACGGACTCTTCTCGAGATCGGGATAAAGTCGTGCCTCATCGTCCCACTCAAGACGAGTTCAGGGATACTGGGCGCAGTGATCATGATCTGGTCCGAGAGCAACAATCACTATACGGAAGAAGACATAGGGTTTGCAGAGGAGGTCGCACGCCGGATCGCAATGGCCATCGATACCGCTCGAGCATTCCGCAAGACGCGCGAGGCGGAGGCAAACCTCAAGACCTGGAACGAAGCGCTAGAACAGCGTGTGCAGGAACGTACGGCTGCCCTGGCCGAGCGCAATGCAGACCTACAGAACTTTGCCTCCGCCGCTTCGCACGATCTTCAGGAGCCCCTCCGAAAAATCAAGACGTTCATCGAACTCCTGAAAGAAGAGATCCCGAACCCGTCGCCTGAAGCACAGACGTACCTCGACCGAATCGAGTCGGGGGCGGAGCGCATGTCCCAGTTCATCGTCGATCTGCTCGCACTCTCCCGGGTCACGACCCGAGGCGAAGCGCCCCAGCGTACCGACCTCAACGAGGTCATAAAAGATGTCCTTTCGGACCTCGATGTGTCGATCACGGAGACTGGAGCCCAGATCGAAGCACAGAATCTGTGTGTGCTGGATGCGGATGCAACGCAAATGCACCAGCTATTCCAGAACCTGATCAGCAATGCAATCAAGTTCCGTAAACCCGATGTGCCCCCCCACATCCGGATCTCATGCGAGAAAGCTGAGGATGAACGCGGCAGACCGATGTGGCGGATCAGCGTGCAAGACAACGGAATCGGCTTCGATCAGCAATACGCCGCCCAGATTTTTCAGCCGTTCCAGCGGCTCCACGGACGGAGTGAATACCCCGGCACCGGAATGGGACTCGCCATCGTCCAGCGCATCGCGGAGCGTCACGGAGGGTCGATCACTGCCCGGAGCACACCCGGCGAAGGTAGCACCTTTATCCTGATGCTGCCTGAAAAGCATGCACCCACCGAGGAAATCCCGAAAGCCACGGACACCGACGGGTACATGGAGACTAACCAGCCAGTGTCACCACGCCGACCCGCCCTTCAGGATTCGCAGGATTAGCCCGGTTCGTTATTCCATTTCTCGTGCAAAGGCAGAAGCGGCTACGCCGGATATACGGAAGAATTCCGGTATAGCTTGTCAGGCGTCCCGCCCCCGTCTAACCACGTGTCCAGGACTCTCCGAATGGACTCACACAAGTCCCTGAACGTGGTCAGGCGATTCACATGGGCATTCGCGCCCAGCCGAAAGGCAGCTTCGACCTCATCTTCAAATCCCGTTGTAGAGATCATGACCACGGGAATCTGCTTGAACCGGGAATCCTTCCGGATTTCAGCGAGCACGTCTAAGCCGCTGCGTTGCGACATGTGGAGGCCTAGAAAGATGATTCCAGGCCAGGGGTGAGAACGGTTATCGGCAAAGACTCCTTCTCTGCGGAGATACTGGAACAATTCCTCCCCATCGTACAGACCCTGTACGGACAGATGCGGGTGGCTAAGGCCCACTGCCTTTTTCGCGATCAACTGATCATCCTCGTCGTTATCAACCCACAGAACGACATGATCTTGCATTGCCATACATCACCTCCTCTGTGCGACCTCACCGTGCCAGGCCTTTATAGCTGGCTTTTTGGAGCCTCAAGCCGTGTGCTCAAAAGTCCGCGGAGCTCACATAGTCGCTCCCAGAGCGCCGCTACTTCTACCGAAGCAGCATGAAACGCCTCCACCTCGTGGTCCGACTGAGCAAGCGCGAGCATCGTTTCAACCTTGTGGCGATACGCCTTCACAGCAGCCTCGTAGGCACTTTGTAATTCGCTCACATCCATGCCCGCACAAAGCTCCTTCCCTCTCACCTTACACAACAGGACCGTCACACGAAACCTAACTCATACACGCATCTCTATTCCTCCTCAGTTCCCGTCGTAGCGTACCTGTTACGTAATTGTGCCTCCGCAACAACTGAGGTGGCTTAACCACAGTCGCAGCATGGGATGCACGCCCGGCTCACATTCCTTCTTTCTGGCTGCACGATTCGAGAACGGCATGATCTATCCCCGGCTGTCGCTACCCGCTAATAGCCGGGCGATGCGAGCTACCAGTGGAGCCTGCTTTCAAGACCGTCTGTTCTGCATAAGCCAAGGCCATGCGCGGTGGTCAGGGTTGTTTGCCATGTAAGTCTGCCGTACCCTGGGAGCATAAGCCGGATGACTTGAGCCAGATACACGGAATCGGATTAGGCGGCACGAATATGAGATGCTGGCCGGTGTGCCGAAAGCCCCTTCGGGCAATGTAACAGAACCGAAACACCTGTATATACGGGCCTCGACGTAGCATTTTCTTCCGAGTTATAGCGTATCCGTTATCGCGCCGATAGTTTGGAAAACACAAACCGTCGTACTTTATCTGTTTAGTGCGTCGTCTACCCGCGCGCCTCAATCTGCCTGGTGCAGTTAGACTCTCGCTATGGACCCACACCACCCCTGGCTCACGCCTGTTCTCCTCGAAAGCCTGTCAGACGGTTTTGTCTTCCTCGACCGGAGTATGCGCTATGTGTACGTGAACGAAGCCGCAGAACGCCTGCTGCTGGAACGCGATGCGTTGATCGGACGCTATGCGTGGGATGTATTCCCCGAACTGCAGGATTCCCCCATCCGGTATGCGATCGACAGGGCCGCCGCTACCGGCAAGCCGACACACACGAGGGATCTCCACCTGAACACGGGTATCTGGCTCGACTGCTCCATCTATCCCTCGCAGCATGGCCTCGCCATCATTTTCCGGGACATCTCTGAGCAGAAACGTGCGCAGACCGCTCTGGCTGAGAGCGAGGCGCGCTTCAGGATGGTAACCGATGCAGCCCCGGTGCTCATCTGGATGTCGGGCCTGGATAAAGGCCGCACCTATTTCAACCGGGGGTGGCTGGAATTCACAGGCCGCACCATCGAACAAGATTTCGGTATGGGCTGGACGGAAAACGTTCACCCGGACGACGTCGGGTGCTACCTGGATATCTATAACCGGTCGTTTGACCGGCGAGAACCGTTCTTCTTCGAGTACCGGCTGCGACGTCATGACGGCGTGTACCGATGGATCCTCGCCCACGGTGAACCTCTTTCTGATTCCCAGGGCCGGTTCATCGGATTCATCGGCTCTTGCATCGATATCCACGAGCGACGTCATGCCGAGGATCAGCTGTCCTTCCTCGCAGAAGCAAGCTCCCTGCTGGCTTCCTCACTGGAATACGAGCAGACGCTCCGGAATGTAGCGCGACTCATGGTCCCCCGCCTTGCCGACTGGTGCATCGTGAAGGTCTTCAATGAGAAAGGGAGTCCGGAGATCGTGACCGCCTCACACGTGGATCCGGAGCAGGCGAAGCGGGTGCAGGAAATGATCCGCCGCTATCCCTCGGATCCTGACCGGCCACACACCATCGCGCACGTCGTCCGGTCAGGAAGCCCCATCCTGATACCGGTCGTCACCGAGGAACTGCTCGACGCCAACATACAGGACGAGGATTATCGCCAGCTCATGCGGCAGATCGGCTGCCGATCCCTGATGACCGTTCCGTTCAAATCCAGGGATCGATCACTTGGTGCCATCATGATGGTCTGGGCGGAAAGCGGCAACCAGTACAACGAACGGGATCTCCGTTTTGCGCAAGAACTGGCCGCCAGGGCCTCGATTGCCATCGAGAATGCGCGCCTCTATGGCAAAACACGCCAGGCGGAGGCCGAACTCCGCACGCTGAATGAGACCCTGGAAGATCGCGTGCGAGAACGCACGTCCGAACTCGAACGGGAGGTACAGGAACGAATCCGTGCAGAAGAAACCCTGGAACGGGTTATCTCACAGTTGGAAGAACGCAACCAGGAGTTGCAAGACTTCGCTTACGTCGCTTCCCACGACCTCCAGGAACCCTTGCGGAAAGTCCATGCCTTCGCTGACCTGCTTGCGGAAGACTATGCCGGCGTGCTCGATGCGGAAGGCATCATGTACATTCAGCGCATTCAGGATGCCTCAACGCGCATGTCCAGCCTGATCAAGGATATCTTGCTCTACTCTCGCACCGCCACCGGTTCGCAGGGCTTCCAGGAAATCGATCTCAATGACGTCATATCCGGCGTACTCTCGGACCTCGAAATTCGCATTCAGGACGTGAACGGAACGGTGAAGGTCGATCAGTTGCCCACCATTGAAGCAGACCCGCTCCAGATGCGGCAACTCTTCCAGAACCTTATCGGAAACGCGCTCAAGTTCCACCGGCCCGACGCCCCGCCCATTGTGCACGTGACGTCGCAGACGCGTTCGGGTGGCACAAGCAAAGGTGGCCCCCTCTGCCAGATCAAAGTGACCGACAACGGAATCGGGCTCGATCAGAAGTATGCCGAGCGCATCTTCATGCCCTTCAAGCGCCTGCATTCCTCGAAGGATTACCAGGGAACCGGAGTCGGGCTCGCCATCTGCCGGCGCATCGTGCTCCGGCATCGAGGCTCCATCGATGTCCGGAGCAAGCCTGGAGAAGGAGCCACCTTTATCGTCACGATCCCCGTCCGCCAGTCCCACACCGTCGGAGCCGCCGCCTGACCACAGGCCTGAAAACGTTGTGTTACAATGAGTGAGAATGGCTTCCCCCTCGTTGTCATGGCAAGGACTAGCTGAACCCGTACGAGATTACTTCGTCGGTAGGCGCCTCCTCGCAATGACATGTTCTTCCGGTACAGGTGAATGGAAAGCCATGCGCCGATGAAGAGCGACGGCCCTTGCGCATACGCTCTACGGAGCAGGGCTGGAGATAGTGCGCAGGGCGGTAGTACACCGGTAGGCTGTACGTATACCGAGAAGTGTAACCGCAGCCGACCGCTCCCCCTGAAGTGCCGAACTCGTCTACATCTCGTTACAGCCGTGCGGCTCCCCCCCGGAGCAAAGCTGAGACAAGCCGGTTACCTTGAAGTCGATCTCAAGATTGTCGGATGAGGCATGGAGGGTACGAGTATGGCACGCTACGACCGCGAGCACGACCGCGACAGGATCTACCGTGAGAACAGGAGTTATGCGCGCGATATAGAGGACCGCCGGGGCCGCTACGATCGCGACTACAACCGGAGCGGTGGCACGATGTTCAACCGGGACTATGACCGCTACTACGGCCACACCCCCGAGCCCGGCCCGTTTCACGGTCGTACCGAATACGAGCGTGGCCGAGGCGAAGAACCATACCGGAGTGAACGGTACTACGGTCCCGACTACGGCCGACGTAGCCACGGCTATGAGCAGACGCACCGCGGGGCCGAAGACCAGTGGGTACTGCCGCGCGTACACCACACCGGAGAACGCCCCACCCGCTACGATGAGCGTCGCGACGATGAATACCGGCATGGCGAACGCGAGGGCCGCTGGTCCAGGCCGCGTTCCTTCCGGCCCGAAGAACACGAAGAGGGGTATGAACGCAGCCGATATTACGATCGCGGCAGGCACATGGGGCGCCCGGACGAATCGGAAGACTGGTTGGAAGGAAGCCGCGGCCGGATCGAGTATGACGATCCGTACGGGTACCGCAACAAACCGGTCGGCCCACATGCAGGCAAAGGTCCTCAAAACTATGAGCGATCCCCCGAACACATTGTAGAGGAAGTGAGCGAGCGCCTTACACAGCATGGCGGCATCGACGCCTCGGATATCAGCGTAAGCATCGAAAACAACGAAATCATCCTTACGGGCACAGTGGAAAGTCGCCTTACGAAACGGCTGGCAGAAGATATAGCAGACTCCGTCCCGGGCGTGCGGGATGTCCACAACCGACTCACCCTCCGCCGGAACGAACCCGTAACACCCGAAAGCAGCACAACCTCCGCTCAGGCCACGCGCACCCCCAGATCCGGTAAGACGTAAACCTAAAGTCTCGAGCGCCCTTCCTGAACGGCTACGGTAGACATGGACAAGTGAACGTTAACAACCCGGACAACCAAACACCTTAACTCCAGCTTTTCTTGATACCGAACCCCACACGAGATACCTCGCCCCGACCATGTCCAACCCCGGCTTCTTCGATCTGGGCGAACTGCTGGTGACGCTATTCCATCTGGCAATAGCCTACGCGCTAGCGCTCCCGATAGGCTGGCATCAGGAGAGCAGCGAGCGGACGCTGGGGCTGAGGACGTTCCCTCTCGTCTCAATGGCCAGTGCGGCTTACGTGTTTCTGGGGCTGGCTGTTTTCCCGGCGGATACGGAAGGGCAGTCCCGCCTCATCCAAGGACTGATGACCGGCATCGGATTCCTCGGAGCGGGCGCCATTTTGAAGGAACGGGGCTCTGTTCACGGCACCGCTACGGCCGCTAGCGTGTGGGCGACCGGTGCCATCGGTGCGGCTGCCGCGTATGGCTACCTCGAGATCGCCGTCACCGTGAGCGCCATTACCTACGGCACGCTACGATGGGGCACCCTTATCAAGCAGCGCATTGAACGGCAGGCCAAAATCGAGAACGAGTAAGCAGCCTGATTTACAAGAATCAAGGTGTGGCCTGCTGACTTCACCCTCATGCGCTGCTATATCTGCCACAACGGCCAGTGCGATGAGTCGAAGCAACCTCTCTGATGCTGTACGATTCCAGACCGAAGTGCACAGCTACAGGAGTTGCCCCGATCACTTCGCATGTGGGAGACGGATCGGCTCGACCCATTCTTCTACACAGGCAGCGCGGATCTCTCGTACCGCCCTGGCGAGAGCTTCTGCCGCCCTGATCCGCTGGGCGCGTGTGGCACCAACGTGATTCAGGACGGACGTACAGACCTGGACGATTGTTCGCACATCGGCGAGCCGTTCCGGAGTCATAGATTATGATATGAATTCGTCAAGCATGAGGCGGTATTGTGCCAGATGGATCTCTCGATTCAGTCTGATGACGTGTTCTTCAAACCTGCGCCGCACCTCGGCGGACAGTTCATGCTCTCGCAGCATGTACTGCCACAGATTAAGTGCAGACTTCAAGTCGTCGATCCGCTGTTTAACCTCCAGAGTCGTCACGATGGCACCGGCATAGTTTCGTGGGGATAGCACGAAACGATACGCCAAACAATACCAATATGAACGTTACAGACTCGTAACGACCTGCGCTAGTCGTTACGAATACAGACTCTCCCGTCTATGGGATCGGCTGCTATAGCACATACTTTATACCGCCGTTCACCACGAAACCATCCATGGGCGCCCATACCTCGGCAAAAGAGGGAGCGAATCGCGAGCCCAGCACCGTCGGAGTCATTCAAGCCGGCAACCAACTCTTCCGTATTGTCCTAGACGACGTACCGGTGCCAGTCCAAGGTGTGCGAGGTC
>Ga0180220_1002693_pt1 | contig 11069 bp, 8 predicted proteins | sample eDN5th37CBELigBY_FD_151335 | JGI IMG/M metagenome (GOLD analysis project Ga0180220, IMG submission 151335) | Enriched backyard soil microbial communities from Emeryville, California, USA - eDNA 5th pass 37_C BE-Lig BY (version 2) (version 2) | ecosystem: Environmental > Terrestrial > Soil >... | reverse complement strand
TCAAGGGTCTGGAGATTCTGGCGTGTCTGCAGCTCTACGACGGCATCAGGAGGCCGCAATGGCGCGCGCAGTTCGTCGGCAGGCGCTACGGTCGGGCCGACCTGCTCGATCAGATCGGCAGCGTCTCGGGATCGACCCTGTCGACGAACAGCATCACGGCAGGCGTGAAGCGCCTGCTCGCGACGCACGCCCTGTTTCTCGCGCCGACCGCGACTGCGGGCTGACTGGCGCGGCGGAAGTTCACGGCGCCATGACCTGTCGATGGTGTTTTCGCGGTGCGATGGTTTCTCAGCGCCCGCTGCGCACCAGGCGCACGGTGCCCACGTCGCCGCGGTCGTAGCTGGTGAAGCTGCCGTCGGCGAAATTCGCGAGCCACACGGCGTAATCACCCTGTTCGCTGCTCGTCCAGTACCACAGCTTTCCCAGATCCATGTCGGGAAAGGCTTCTTCGTTGATCGCCGGGTTCTTGCACGTCGGGGAAATCAGCGTCGCCAGCTCGTCCCTGTTCGGCAAACGCCAGCCTTCGCGCGCCATCTGCATCGCTTCCTCCCAGCCCGGCTGCGTGATCACGCCGACGCATCCCGTGCCTTCCTCCCAGCGTTGACCGATGCTGCAGCGCTGCCAGGTCAGATCGGTCTTCTTGTCGTAGACCTCGCCGCCGCTGATCACGTAGCGCGAGCTCGGCGTGCGCGTCGGCTGCATCGGATCGCATGCTGCACGGGCGACGCCCGCAGCGACGAGCCCACAGGTTAGAGCGACAATCGTGGTCCAGGCTCCCCGAGTCTTCATTTTCGTCATGCTCCCGTTCGTCATTCTCCCTTGCGCCCCTCTACGAAGCGTGCCGCATGCCCGTCCCCGGCGCGCGACGCGCTGCGGACCAGGCGCACGGCATTCAACTGCGTGCGGGTACCGATACGCGCGGTGCCGCCGCCGAAGGCGACGTACCAGGCCGCAGCGCCGCTTTCGCTGCGGGTCCAGTACCAGAGCTTCGTAAGCTCCATGTCGGGGAAGACTTCCTCGTTGATCGCAGGATTCTTGCACGCCGCCGAGACCAGGGTCGAGAGCTCGTCCTTCGACGGAAGGCGCCAACCGGCGGGGCTCGCGCGCATCGCTGCCTCCCAGTTCATCTGGCGAATGACCCCGACGCAGCCCAGCTCGCCCGCCCATCGCTGCCCGACGCTGCAGCGCCGCCAGATCAGGTGCGTGCGCGTGTCGTGGACTTCTCCACTGTCCGAGATCGCGTAGCGCGAGGCGGGAGTGTCCTCATCAGGACCATCCGGACACACCGCGCCCGCGCGCGACGCGATCGTCAGGGCATACACGCACAGTAACGCGGCGCAGCATTTCGTCGTTCTCGTCGGCATCGCTTCCGGCCTTCATGAGTCGTTGCAGGATACATCGTTGTGTGTGCATCGAGTGTGCACGGCGCAAAAACGCATTCTGGAGAATGCGGCGCGGCGCGGGAGCCGGGCTGCGGACGTGCAGTGTCCGATCAAAATTATTGATGCGTGATGACAAAAAGTATCGTTTGCCGGTGCAAACGACTGACCCTAGCATCGGAACGACAACGCAGGCGTATCGACGCGGAAGCCGCTGCTGCGCGGCTTGGAGATGTCGAGGTGTCGATGATGATGAGTGTTCGTCGATCGCTACTGCCCGGTGCGCGAAGCGCGGGGTCGGCCGGCTCTCTGTCGGCTCTCGGTGCGCTGTTGCTGTCGTCGCTCGTCGTGGCGCCTGCGTACGCCGAGACACGAGGTTATGCGATCTCGTTGATTCATACGGCGACGTATTCCGATCCGGCGAACTGTCCGAGCGGCGGCAACGGCGGCGTCGTCGAGATCAAGGAGCGCATCCTGCGCAGCATGGGATACAGCGCGGAGCAGTCGAAGCAAATCATCGCGAACAACGGCGTCGACGAGCGTGGCGAGAGGGTCGATCTGCGCAGGCGAGGGCAGTTGAACGGACAGCGGGTCGACGTGCACAGCTTTCCGACGTCCGCGCCCGATCCTCACATCGAGACCCCGCAGGGCCGTTACGCCTACGGCTTCAACCTGGACGGGCAGGTGCAACCGGGCTCGTTCGAGGATCCGGAAACGGGCGAGCGGGGTATCGACAACCAGATGTGGCGTGTGCTCGGCTGCTACGAGGTCTACGCGGTCAGGCGGCCGGTCGTACCGTACAACGAGAGCATCGCCTGGGACACCGCGATGGACTCGATGCCGGCCTGGCTGCTGTCCGTTTCGGGAGACGACCTGGATGCCGATGGAGACGTCACGGTGACGTTCGACCGTGCGCTGAACATCGTGATGCGTGATGCCCGCGGCGGCGTGCTGGCGGGATCCTCGTACACGATCGACGCCGATCCGCGCTCTCACAGCGTGTTCAAGGGTCACATCGAGAACGGCGTGCTGACGATCGATCCCGGCGACTTCTACATGCAGGGAGAGTCGCAGTTCTACGCGGTACTGCGCTTCCAGCACACGCAGCTGCGCCTGAAGATGAACCCGGACGGCACGCTGCAGGGCCTGATCGGCGGCTATCAACCCTGGATGGACTATTACTACTACCTCGCGATCCGGGGCGAGGAGACCGGGCAGGTCGACATGCCCGGCGTCTACAACGCGATGAAACGTTTGGCCGATGCGGATCCGGATCCTGCGACGGGCCAGAACCGGGCGATCTCCGCCGCCTACTACATCGAGGCGGCACCCGCGTTCCTCACGACGATGGAGGGTCGCACCGTCGCCCGGGCCCATGATCCCAGAGAGGCGGGCCGGCCCGAGACATCGGTCCGGCAGGAGGCCGCGTTGCATGAGTGACCTGATCCGATTATGCACATGCTTGTCCAGGGGCTTACCCGGAGGCGTACGCTCAGGCGGCGCATGCCGGCATGAGACGAAGCAGTGCGGCAGGTCGCGCCTGTTCGCGCCGCTCGCCGGAGCGCTGCTGTGTGCGCTCGTGCCGTGGCAGGCGTCCGAGGCGACGGCGACGCTCGTGCGGCTCACGCCGCAGGAGTACCAGCGCACGATCAACGACGTGTTCGGATCGGCGATCCACGTCGAGGCGAACAAGGTGCAGCCCGGCTTTCGCGACGAGGGTCTGCTCGCCGTCGGAGAGCGAAAGCTCACGATCACGTCAGCGGAGCTCGAGCAGTACGAGAAGCTCGCGCAGAGCATCGCCTCGCAGGTCGTCGATCCGCGACGCCGCAGCATCCTCGTTCAATGCACGCCTGCCTCCGAGCAGGGACCGGACGATGCCTGCGCGAAGAGCTTTCTCGAACGAGCCGGGCTGTTTCTGTTTCGCCGACCGTTGAAAGATAGCGAGACGCGCACGTTCGTCTCGATCCAGAACGAGGCGGGACAGCGGCTGCAGAGCTTCAACGCCGGATTGGGCACGGCCCTCGCGCGCATGCTCGTGGATCCGGAGTTCCTGTTCCGCATCGAGCGCAGCGAGGTCGATCCCGCCCTGCCGGGTCACGCGCAGCTCGATGCCTGGTCGCGGGCCTCGCGCCTGAGCTTCTTCCTGTGGGATGCCGCGCCCGACGCCGAGCTGCTCGCTGCGGCGCGCTCAGGCGAGCTGCTTTCCGAAGCCGGCCTGCAGCGGCAGCTCGATCGCATGCTGCAGTCGCCGCGCATGGAAGACGGCATGCGCACGTTCTTCACGGATATGCTGGGCTTCGACAAGTTCGCGACCTTGTCGAAGGACACGGTGCTCTACCCGAAGTTCACGAAGAACGTGCAGGAGGACGCGCGCGAGCAGACGCTGCGCACGATCGTCGATCAGCTCCTGTACAAGAACCGTGAGTACCGTGACCTGTTCGTCACGCGCGAGACCTTCCTCACCCCTGCGCTCGCCGCGCTTTACGGTGTGCCGCTGCCGCGCTCGCAGGAGCTCGGCGGAGCCGTGCCCTGGGTGGCTTACCGCTACTCGGACGAGGATCCCTACGTGGGCATCCTCAGCCAGGTCAGCTTCCTCGCACTGAACTCGCATCCGGCGAGAACGTCGCCGACCTTGCGTGGCAAGGCGTTGCGGGAGACGTTCCTGTGCCAGAAGGTGCCGGCGCCGCCGGCGGACGTGAACTTCAAGCTCGTCCAGGACACGAACAATCCCCAATACAAGACCGTGCGCCAGCGCCTGACCGCCCATTCGAGCGAGGCCATGTGTGCCGGCTGCCACAAGATTACCGATCCGATGGGGCTGTCGATGGAGCACTTCACGACCGTCGCAGGCTTCCGGACGGCCGAGAACGGCGCTCCGATCGATACGACGGGCAGCCTCAACGGCAAGGGCTTCGACGGGCTCGAGGAGCTCGCGCAGGTGCTCAGAAACGATCCCGCAGTGACCTCGTGTCTGATCCGGCGGACGTACTCGTACGGCACGGCCAGGCAGCCCGATGCCGAGGAGCGCAAGTGGCTCGCCAACCTGCAGACCGAGCTCGCGGGGAAGGGCGTGAGGTGGCGCGAGTTGATGCGCCACATCGCGCTGAGCCCCGGCTTCTTCACTGTTCTCGCGGAGCAGCCGATCACGGCACAGGCGCGTGACGCGGCGACCCGGTAGGGGCAGGCATGCACCAGGAGATCAACCCATGAATGCACATGAGAAACTGAGCCGGCGCAACGTACTGCGCGGCATCATGGGCGGTGCGGCGGTCACGGTCGCGCTGCCGCTGCTGGAATGCTTCCTCGACTCCAGCGGAACCGCCTATGCGGCGAGCGGCGCACCTCTGCCGCCGATTTTCGGCTCCTGGTTCTACGGACTCGGCCTGACGCCCAACCACTGGGAGCCGAACGAGACGGGCAACCAGTTCACGTTGCCCGAGCACATCGCGGTGCTCGAGCCCGTCAAGGCGAAGCTGAACATCTTCAGCGGCCTGCAGGTATTTCTCGACGGCAAGGTGAACCAGAATCACTATTCCGGTGCGCAGTGCCAGATGACCGGCATCGTATCCAGAACCGGCAGCGACTATTCCACCAGCCTGGATACCGTCGTCGGCGCGCACATCGCCCGTCGCACGCGCTTCCGCTCGCTCGAGGTGGGCTGCGACGGTGATCGCCGCTCGACCTGGAGCGCACGCGGCGCGAACGGCATGAATCCGGCGGAGGTCTCCCCTCTCGCCTTGTACGCGAGGCTCTTCGGTCCGGAGTTCAAGGACCCCAACTCCGCCACGTTCGTTCCGGACCCCTCGACCATGGTCCGTCGCAGTGTGCTGTCCGGCGTCGCCGACCAGCGCAAGGACCTGCTCGCGGAAGTGTCCGCCTCGGACCGCGCGCGCCTGGACGAGTATTTCACGTCCGTGCGCGACCTCGAGCAGCAGCTTGCGGTGGAGCTCGAGAAGCCGGCGCCGCTGCCCGCCTGTTCGGTGCCGCCGAAGATCGAGAGCGAGAGCGTCGGCACGCTCGTCGATCAGACCCGCACGACGCATCGCCAGTTCGCGCAACTCCTCGCGCATGCGCTGGCCTGCGGTCAGACGCAAGTCGTCAATGTCGCGATGGGCTCGGGTTTCTCACCGCTGCGCATGCCGAACGAAGTCAGCGCGTATCACCAGCTCACCCACGAAGAGCCGATCGATCCGCAGCTCGGCTACCAGGTCAAGTGCAAGTGGCTCGGGGAACAGCACATGGAGATGTTCCGCGAGTTCGTGCAAATCCTCGACTCGATCCGCGAAGGCGACGGCACCCTGCTGGACCGCGCAGTGATCCTCGCGTTCACCGACCACGGTGAGGCGAGGCTGCATTCGATGAAACAGATTCCGGTCATCACTGCCGGCAGCGCCGGCGGGCGCCTGAAGACGGGATTCCATCTCCACGCGGAAGGCGATGCCGCGACCCGCGTGGGTCTGACGATACAGCAGGCGCTCGGCATGCCGGTGGGGAGCTGGGGCACGGAGACCAACCACGTCACGAAGCCGTTCAGCGAGCTGCTGGCCTGATGCACGCCCCGCGCTGCCCGCGTCCCTGGAGAGCAAGCCGATGAAGTGCCTGACATCCCGGATCTGCGCCGCAGCGCGCTGCACCGTCATCATCACCGCGGCCGCGGCGGCGGGCATCGCGACGACCGCCGCCGCACGCGCGGCGTCCCGCGAGGCACCACCGACGACACCGGCAGGCATCACGCTCGTCGAGGTCGTTCGCGAGCTGCCGATCTCGCAACCGGAGATATTGTGGATACGCCTCGGTGACCGCGACGGCCGCACGGTCCTGATCCATGACGAGGACCCGGCGCAGATGTCCAGCTGCGCCGCGGAGTGCGCCGCGGAATTTCCGCCTCTGGTCGCGCCGCGTGGCGCGAAAGCCTTCGGCGACTGGTCGATCGTGCGACGCGCGGACGGCAGTCACCAATGGGCCTACCAATCGCATCCGCTGTACACGTGGCAAAAGGAGCAGGTGCCCGGCGAAGTCGCGACGAATGTCGGCTTGACGGAGACCGCAAACTCCAAGCTGGCGGAGAATCCCGTCGTGGCGGGATCGCTGATGCCTCCGCCGAACTGGCGAGTCGCCCGATTCGAACCGGAAGCCACACTGACGGTGCCGGACGGCATGGGCGTGAGGCTCGTGTCCGCCGCGCAGGCGGTCGTGCTCACCGACGGACAGGGGCACACGTTGTATTTCTCCGAGGGCGACGCGCGGCGCACAGGCGGGCGAGACACGGGTCACGACGCGGCCGCATGCGCGACGGAGGGCTGCGCATCCCCCGCATCCTCGTGGCGACCGGTCGCCGCCGCAGCACTCGCCGCCGGCACGGGCGAATTCTCCATCGTGACGCGCGCGGACGGCTCGCGACAGTGGGCTTACAAGGATCGACCGCTCTACTCGTATCGACAGGATCGGTTGCCCGGCGACGTGCGCGGCACGGAGGCCGGCGAGCACTGGAGCGTTGCCGTGCTCACGCGGAATTTCCGGCCGGAGAACGTCGACGTCGTCCGTCTGGAAGGATACGGCGACGTACTGACACTGAAGGGCATGACGCTCTACGGCGGGTACGCTTTCGAGAAGCGCTGGGGCGGGCGCAATCTTCGCGACACCTTCACGAACGTCTACTACAAGGGTAAGCGGCTGGGAGCGGATGCGTGTGCGAACGCGCAATGCCTGAGCACGTGGCGGCCCCTGCGCGCGCCCGCGAACGCACAGCCGAACGGATTCTGGGAGCCGATTCGCCGGCAGGACGGCACGCTGCAATGGGCCTACAAGGGCTATGCCCTGTACACCCATGCCGGGGACGAAGCGCCGGGCCAGCACAACGGCCAGGCGACGTACGACTTCGCCCGGGTCGAGGGCGCAGGCTTCGATTTCCAGCGGGTCAGTTATCTGCAGGACATCTCGCGTGCCTCCGGAGGCGTGGGCATCTACTGGAACATCGCCAAGCCGTAGTGCAGACGCCGACCGCGCGGCACACCCGTCCGCGGGACGGCAGAGCCCTGCGAAGCGCCCGGGCCCGGGTCCGGATCCGAATCGAGAACGAGCGTCGAGCCACAACATCGAGAACGAGCGCCCACGCGACGCCTGGGGGACGAAGCCTACGACCGCTGGCCGCGGACGTCATTGCTGATCCTTGCGACGCTCGGTCGCCCCTCTCGGGCAGCCGGGCCGATCGCGATCCACGAGCAGACAGCCAAGTACATAAGTAAAGCGGAGGGATGGGGGAATGTTTTCAGCAAATTCCAGTCCGACGGCTCGGCACGACCGTTGGCCAATCAAGACGCGTGCCCTCACGACCGTAAACACTCTGGCGCTCGCAGCCGGCTCGCTACTGGCGACCCAGGGCGCGTACGCGCAGGAGGCCGCCGGCCTCGCGCTCGAGCAGGTCATCGTGACCGGCACGCGCATCGTGCGCGACGGCTACGAGGCACCGACGCCGGTGACCGTACTCACCTCCGAAGCGCTGCAGCAGAACACGGCGAGCTCGAACGTCGCCGACACGCTCGTCAGAATGCCGGTATTCGCCAACAGCCAGTCGCCGTCCAGCTCCGTGTCCGGCGCAAGCGCCGCCACTCAGGGATTGAACGTCCTGAATCTCAGAGGCATGGGCGGTAACAGGACGCTCACGTTGTTCGATGGTCAGCGCTCGGTGCCGTCGCTGTTCAGCGGCGAAGTCGACGTGAACAACTTTCCGCAACAGCTCATCGAGCGCGTCGAGGTGGTCACGGGCGGCGGCTCGGCCGTGTACGGCTCGGATGCCGTCGCAGGCGTCGTGAATTTCATCCTGGACAAGGATTTCACGGGCTTCAAGAGCGAGGTCGCGACCGGCCAGACGTCCTACGGCGACGACGACAGCTACAAGGCGTCGCTGACCGGCGGCTTCGGATTCGCCGAAGGCCGCGGACATGTCCTGCTCAGCGGCGAGATCGCGGATCGCGACGGAGTGACGCCGGGCGACGGCGGGCGCTCCTGGAACTACGGCGGCTGGGGCATCATGGTGAATCCCGCGTACACGCCGACGAGCGGACAGCCGGAGTATCTGGTGCGTCCGCAGATCTCGCTGAGCAACGCGACGCACGGCGGCATCATCGTTTCCGGTCCGCTGCGCGGCATTGCGTTCGGCGAAGGCGGCGTGCCGTATCGCTTCAACTACGGTTCGATCGTCAACGACCCGTGGATGCAAGGCGGTGACTGGAAATCGACGGAAGTCCGTCACGACCGGTCGGGCAGCCTGGAGCCGAGCAACCGGCGCCGCAATCTGTTCGCGCGCGTGTCGTACGACCTCTCGGACAATATCAACGGTTACGTGCAGGCCGCCTGGGGCGACAACCACACGTACACGTCGATGTGGCCCGCGTTCCAGGCCGGCAACGGCCCGACGATACTCTCGGGCAACGCGTTCATTCCGGCATCGGTTCAGGAGCAGATGACGGCCCTGGGACTGGAGTCCTTCCGCATCGGCAGCATGAACTACGATCTGCCGAACATGGCGACCGACGTGAATCGTGTCACGGATCGCTACGTGGTCGGCGTCGACGGCTCATTCAGCCTGTTCAACGCACCATGGACCTGGAGTGCCTACTATCAGTACGGCAAGGTCACGAGTACGACGCATATCCTGGATGCGATCCAGACGGCCAGGTACGCCCTGGCGCTGGATGCGGTGCGCGATCCGACGGGCGCGATCGTGTGTCGATCGACGCTGACCGACCCGACGAACGGCTGCGTGCCTTGGAATCCCCTCGGCCTCGGCGTGAACACACAGGCCGCGCTGGACTACGTGACCGGCGTGACGAGCGTCGAACAGACACTGAGGCAGGATGTTTATGCGGCCTCGGTCCAGGGCCCGGTGGGATCCACCTGGGCAGGCCCGATCTCCGTCGCCTTGAGCGCCGAGCACCGCAAGGACAGCGCGAAGGGCGAGCCCACCGGCGGCGGCCCCTGGTTCGCCGGAAACTTCGGAGCGTTCTCGGCCGACAACAGCGTCACCGAAGGGGCGTTCGAAACGGTGATCCCACTGGCGAAGGACATGGCGTTCGCCGAAACGCTGGATCTGAACGCCGCGATACGCATCACCGACTACGAGTTCTCCGGCAGGGTCGAGACCTGGAAGGTCGGCATGGTATGGGCGCCGGTTTCCGGGCTGAAATTCCGAGGCACACGCTCGCGCGATATACGTGCGCCGAACTTCAGCGAGTTGTTCGCGGTGAGCAACTCGGGGCAGCGCTCCGTTTTCGACCCCTTCACGAACACGACCCCGCAGTTCTTCGGGGAAAATACCGGCAATCCGAACCTGGATCCCGAGATCGCAAACACGTACGAGCTCGGCGTCGTGTTCCAGCCGAGCTTCCTGCCGGGCTTCAGCGCGTCGGTGGACTACTGGAACATCGAGCTGGAGGATGCCGTCGCCCGGCCGGGCGACGTCGAGATCATGACGTTCTGCTTCCAGGGTCGGCAGGAGTTCTGCAACAACATCGAGCGGGACGGAGCCGGGGTGATCACGAAGATCACCCAGTTCCCGTTCAACCTGGCTTCCCAAGAACGGACCGGCGTCGATGTGGACTTGCGACAGACGCTGAGTGCCTCCTCGCTGGTGTCGACCTGGAGAGGGCAACTCAGTCTGAGCGCCCTCGGGACGTTCTACACCAAGAGCTCCCAGGACGACGGACTCGGGAACGGCCCGTACAGCACCCTGGGCAACATGGGGCAGCTCGTGAACGGTCCGCCCGACTGGAGAGCGGCGGCGAACGTGGCCTACGCGCTCGACACGTTCACGGCTTCGCTGACGGCGCGCGCGCAGAGCGATGGAGTCATCGACGCGAGGTACATCGAGTGCAGATCGGGATGCCCCGCATCGGGTGCGTTCGCCAAGACGATCGAGGACAACTCGGTCGCCAGCATCTTCTATCTCGATGCTTCGGTGTCCTATGGATTCGATCTGGGAGGCTCGCAGGTGCAGGCGTATTTCAACGTCAGAAACCTGCTGAACAAGGATCCCTCGATCGTGCCCGAGGGCCCGAGCGACTTCACGTACGTGTTCCCGTTGTCCAAGGGATCCAGCGGTTTCGATCTGCTCGGCCGGCAATATCTGCTGGGCATTCGCGTCAGCATGTAATCGCATCGCACTGGATGAGGGTATGTCGATGAAGCCAGCAAACGTATGTTGTGCACTCGCGGGACTCGTGGCCGTGGCCGGCGCGGGAGTCTGCATGGCGTCCGCGCCGCCGAACCCGAAGGATCTGACGCAGGGCGTCTGGGAGCTCGACCTGTCGAAATCCGAGTTCTGCAAGCCCACGCCGAAGAAGTCGGTACGCGCGATCTACGACGCGGGATGGGGAATGATGGTCGCGCACTGGACGGGCACCAGCGCCGACGGCAAACCGATCGACACGCGCTACGTGTGGCGCTACGACGGCGAGAAATACCCTGCCACGATCGACAGGGCGGCTGAGGAGGCCATCAGCTGGAAGCTGGTCCGGCCCGATCGCGTCGAGTTCACCCATTGGTCCAAGGACAACAAGATCACGGAGCAACTCGTGCGTACCGTCTCCGCAGACGGTCAGGAGATGACGCAGACACGCCAATACCTCGGCGCCAAGGCTGACGGCAAGGACCGGTGCGTGGACACGCAGGTATTCAAGCGTCGGTAGCGTA
>Ga0180220_1002691_pt1 | contig 11080 bp, 11 predicted proteins | sample eDN5th37CBELigBY_FD_151335 | JGI IMG/M metagenome (GOLD analysis project Ga0180220, IMG submission 151335) | Enriched backyard soil microbial communities from Emeryville, California, USA - eDNA 5th pass 37_C BE-Lig BY (version 2) (version 2) | ecosystem: Environmental > Terrestrial > Soil >... | reverse complement strand
CTTCGACTTTTACCCATCTGGTCATCGGGGGACTGTTCCTCGGGATCGGAGGGGCCGTGTTTTCGGTCGGCGTCACCTCGCTGCCTAAATATTATGCGAAAGAAAAGCTGGGTTTGGTGAACGGCATCTACGGGATGGGGAACATCGGAACGGCCGTCACTACGTTTGCCGCCCCGGTTATTGCCACGCAGATCGGATGGGCCGGCACGGTCCGGCTTTATTTGATTCTGCTGCTCCTGTTCGCCGTGCTGAACGTTTTTTTGGGCGATCGCAAGGAAACCAAGGTGAAAACGCCCATCGTCGATCAAATCAAAGGGGTCTACAAAAATGAGAAGCTGTGGTTTTTCTCCCTGTTTTATTTCATCACGTTCGGTTCGTTCGTAGCGTTTACGGTCTATCTGCCGAACTTTCTGGTATCGCATTTCGAACTGGCCAAGGTGGATGCAGGGATGCGGACGGCGGGCTTTATCGTCGTTGCCACCTGTTTGCGTCCGGTCGGCGGCTGGCTTGCGGATAAATTCAAACCGCTGTTTTTGCTCATGGCCGTTTTTGTCGGGTTAACGATCGCCGCGATCCTGCTTGCCTTCTCGCCGTCCATCGGTTTGTACACGGCCGGCTGCCTGACCATCGCCGTTGGCGCGGGTTTAGGGAACGGCATCATTTTCAAGCTGGTGCCGCTTTATTTCAACAAGCAGGCCGGCATCGTCAACGGGATCGTTTCCATGATGGGCGGCCTGGGCGGATTTTTTCCTCCATTGATGCTGTCCTTCATCCATTCGGTCACGGGCCAATATTCCATCGGATTTATGGCTCTTTCCCAGGTTGCCCTGGCAAGTTTGGTCATCGTGGTTTGGATGTATTATCAGGATAAATTGGCGGTATCCTCCGAAGTGTTTAACTCGACGGGCCAAGGGATTCTGGTGACGGATACGAAGGGAAAAATCCATGCCGTGAATCCGGCGTTCACGGAGCTTACCGGCTATACGGAAGAAGAAATCATCGGCAAAAACCCCAAGGTGCTCAAATCCGGCCGCCAATCCCGCGAATTTTACGACTGCATGTGGGCCGAAATCAAGGAGCGGGGAAGCTGGCAGGGACAGATTTGGAACCGCCGGAAAAACGGCGAAGAGTATTTAGAGCTGTTAACCATTAACGCCGTAAAAGATGATTCGGGGGAGGTGGTCCATTACGTAGGCACGTTTAGTGATATTACGGATCAGCCTTCCCAGGGCCGATTCCGCCCGGATCATGCCGCGTTGACGGGTTTGCCGCTGCAGGGGTAGGTAAGGTCATTCATTCGAGGGAGGCGGTTGCCATGGCGGCAAATATCATTCAAGACAGGCTCTCCAGGCCGATGCGGGATTTGCGGATTTCCGTCACGGATCGCTGCAATTTTCGCTGCGCGTACTGCATGCCGAAGGATATTTTCGGGGACGATTATGCGTTCATGCCAAAGGCCAGCCTGCTGTCTTGGGAGGAAATCGCCCGTTTGGCGAGCCTATATGCCAAGCTTGGCGTGCGTAAAATCCGGCTGACCGGCGGCGAGCCGCTCATGCGGCGCGGCCTCCCCGATCTGATCCGGATGCTGAAAGGCATTCCGGGCATCGAGGATATCGGCTGCACGACAAACGGACTCCTGCTTGGAAAGCAGGCGCAAAGCTTGTACGATGCGGGACTCCGGCGCCTGAACGTCAGCCTGGATGCCATGGACCCCGAATTGTTCGGTACCATGAACGGACGCGGCATCGAGCCGGCCATCATCCTTCGCCATATCGAATGGGCAAGGAGGATCGGATTCCAGGTCAAAGTCAATATGGTCGTGCAAAAAGGAGTCAATGACAGTGAGATCGTGCCGATGGCCGAATACTTCAAATCGAAGGGGATTACGCTGCGTTTCATCGAATTTATGGACGTCGGCAACGAAAACGGGTGGAATCTTGACCGAGTCGTAACGAAACGGGAAATATTCGACCGGTTGGGCGGGGACACAACGTTAGACCCGGTGAATCCCGACCACCCCGGGGAAGTCGCCCAGCGGTACCGCTATAAAGACGGGCAGGCCGAAGTCGGCTTCATCTCCTCCGTATCGGAAGCGTTCTGCTCCGCTTGTTCGAGGGTACGGCTGTCTTCCGACGGAAAAATGTACGCTTGCCTGTTTGCCTCGACCGGCTTTGACATGCGCCGTCTGCTTCGCGGAGGCGCTTCGGATGACGAACTGCTTGGGGCTGTCATGAGTGTGTGGGAAAGGCGGATGGACCGGTACTCCGAAGAACGAACGGTACATGCGGCCTCGAATCGGAAGAAAATCGGGATGTCCTATATCGGGGGATGAGGGTGATGGCGAAAAAGGTTCATGTGGTGATTCCGAGAGAGCACGGAGGCTGGGCGATGCTGTCCGTTCCTTTTGTCTCCGGCATGTTTGCGGCCAAGCCGACGCTGCTTCATATACCGCTGTTTCTGGCCTGGCTGCTTCTTTACATGGCGTCGTATCCGCTGCTGCAATCGCTGAAAAAGACGAAAAGCCGCAGCATGTGGCTTTCTTGGGGGATCGGATATGCCGCCGCGGCCGCCGTTTTCCTTGTTCCGCTTCTGATATGGAATCCGTGGCTTGCAGGTTTCGCTCCCGTGCTGATCATTCTTGTTTTGGTGCCGGTGTGGCATGTCCGCCATAAGGCCGAGCGGGCGTTCGTAAACGATATCTGTGCCATCTTGTTGTTTTGCGCCGGCGGGGCGGCAGCGTACATGCTGGGCGGAGGAACCTGGGGCAGGGAGCTGCTGGAGGTCATGTTATATAATGGGTTATATTTTACGGGCACCGTGTTTTTCGTAAAATCGGTTTTTCGTGAACGGAAAAACAAACGCTGGACGATGTATTCGCATCTTTACCACGCGATCGCGCTGTTGCTGCCCTTGTTCACTCTAAACCCGTGGATGTGCCTGCCGTTTCTTTACCCTTTGGCGAAGACGCTCATATTCTCCGGCAAAATGGTCAAGCCGATGAAGGTCGGCATGATGGAAATCGCCGGCTCCGTGCAATTTTTGGTTTTTTCTTTGATCTTGCTATAAACAGAAAACCTGCCCGAGGTTATTCAACTTCGGGCAGGTTTTTGCCTTTTGGATGCATTGTTTCTTAGGTCAGCGGCTGTGTGATGATTTTGTCCACGATCCCGTATTCGAGTGCTTCCTCGGCGGTAAGGTAGAAGTCGCGGTCAGCGTCTTTGTATATTTTCTCCAGCGGCTGGCCGGTTTTTTCGGCGATGAAGCGGTTGATCCTTTCCCTTGTTTTGATGATGCGGCGGGCGGTAATATCGATGTCGCTGGCCTGCCCTTGCGCACCTCCAAGCGGCTGGTGCAGCATAAATTCGCTGTTCGGCAGGGCGTATCTTTTGCCCTTGGCACCGCCCAGGAAGAGGTTGGCGCCCATCGAGGCAGCCATGCCCATACAGATTGTGCTGACCTGCGGCTTGATGTAATCCATCGTGTCGAGGATCGCGAACCCGGATGTGATCGATCCGCCCGGGCTGTTGATGTACAGCGAAATTTCTTTGTCCGGATCGTCGGCGGCGAGGAACAGCAGCTGGGCGATAATGCTGTTCGCCACCTGGTCGTTCACCTCCGAACCGAGGAAAATGATCCGGTCTTTCAGCAATCTGGAGTATATGTCATACGAGCGTTCCCCAAGACGGGATTGCTCGACGACGTAAGGAATCGTGTTCATGCTTGCAGCCTCCTTCGGGTGTTCATGCATATATTCGCGAAAGGGCTACGCCGCGCGTAATCGAAGGGACATGGACCCGCTTCCGGAAGGATGCGCACGCCGCTGCGCTGGCTCTGCTTGCTTGACCTTCCGCAGTTGGACGGCCAGCCGCTGCAGCAGCTCGGGCTGTTCCATGCGGATCGCAACGAGCAGCTGCCGCTGGAACCAATCCGCATCGATGGGCTCCCACTCCTGGGCGGAGGCGGGGGGTTCCGGAAGCTCTTCTCCGTTTACATTATGGCGCGCCCGATGCAAAAGCGATTTGACGGCCGTTTCGCTCGTTTCGAGCGCATCGGCAATATCGGACAACTTGTATTCGAAGACATCCTTCAGCACGAAAGCAAGCAGCTGCTTGGGCGTCAATCGCTCCATCAGCGTCTCGAGTCCGCTGAGCAAAAGCTCCAGCGGTTTGTCGGAGGACGGTTCGTCTACGGACTGGCCCGTCGTTTCGCGCCCTTTTTTGCGCAGCTGGTCAATCCAGTGGTTGCGGGCGATCGTAGCCAACAGCGGGAAGCTAGGCGTTCGTTTGCCTGAAGGGTCCTTTTGGCAAAATCTCAGCGCCTTGAGCATGGAGTCGTGGGCCAAATCCTCGGCGTCCCAAGGATTGCCGGTCACGCTCAGGCAGAAGTGCTTCAGTTTCGGGTAAACGTCTTCCATTTCTTTATGGATTAACATGTTAATCACTCTCCTTGAGAGGCCTCTACATAATAAACGTTTGGGATGGCGTTAAAGGATACGGGCGCGCAAAAAAATTTACGCAGCCTTTTTCCCATTATACCCGTTCGCGCATGAAATTCCTTCTTCATCAAAGAACGGCAGCCCGTTTCCTGGCAAACCGGAAGGGGCCTGAACAGAATGATCGGCCTCGTTCGCAAAAGGCATGGGCTTCATGGCCCGGCCCGACTTTGTGGGTTATTTCGGTGGACAGGGACATATGCTGTAAGGTAGGCAACCTCTTCTTCAAAGGAGGGATGGGCGAACATGAGAAGAAGGGCGAGATGGCGAAGCAGAGGCGCCAATAAACCGCGCAGCAGACGGAAGGTATGGCTGATCGCCATATTGGTGTGCCTTATTCTTCTTCTGCAATTTTTTGCGTACGTGGAAAACCACATGAAACCCCCGATCATGCATCTGGCCAAAATCCGCATGAAGCAAATCGGAACGGACGCCATCAACGAAGCCGTCGCATCGCAGGTGGCCAAAGGGGAAAACGCGGAAGAGCTGATCGACTGGAAAATGGACTCCTCCGGCAAAGTATCCGGCTTTATGCTGAATTATGCCGAACATATGAAAATCACGTCGGAGACGTTCAAAGTCGTGCAAAATACGCTGCAAAACAAACATATGCTTTCCGAAAGCATCCCGCTGGGGCAGGCGCTGGGCAGCCCGATTCTTGCTTCCTTCGGCCCGAACGTTCCGATTCGCGTCGAACCGCAGGGGGCCGTCAAAGTGGAGCTGAACACGAGGGAAAAAGACGCCGGCATCAACATGGTGCTGGTCGAGGTTTTCATCCATGTCACCGTGGAAGTGGCGGTCGTCATTCCGTTCGACATGGAGCCGGAGGTGATCGATACGGAAATTCCCGTTTCCTACCTGATGGTCGTCGGGGACGTGCCGATGTATTACTACAACAGCCAGGGCCAGCCCATCGGCAGCAACGGCGCCAATGCGCCGAACATCGCGCTACCCGGCATTGCCGGCCAAGGGGCTTCATCCCACAAGAGCGGGTCCGGGGACCCAAGCGGGGGAGCGGCCGCGGTGCCGGGACGATCATCGACAGGTTCCGGCGAAAACGCTGGGAACGCCGAGACCGGGGAAAGCCCAGCGCACAAATAAAACAATCCCCTCTCTGGCAAAGCAACCATGCCCAGCCTTGAAGAGGGGATCATTTTTTGTGTGTCTTGAATTTAACGGCCGGCTTTTCTTTTGGCCTTGATTGCCTTCCGTTCCTCTGCCTCCCAGTGGCGCAGCAACGGGTAAGGATCAAACGACCATTCGGCCAATCCGCTGTCGCGGTAAATGCCGTAATGGAGATGAGGCGGGAATTTGCCTTGGGTGCCCGGCTTGCCGTAACCGGAGCTGCCCACCCAGCCGATCGTTTGGCCGGGCGTGACGATGTCGCCCTGATTGAGGCTTTTCTCGAAGCCTTGCAAATGCGCGTAATAATGGTACCGGTTATCGAGGTCCCGAATGCCGATGCGCCAGCCCCCAAACGGGTTCCAGCCTTTCAGCTCCACGATGCCGTAGCAGGTGCTGCGGACGGGGGTTCCGTACGACGCGAAAATATCGGTTCCTTCATGGATGCGGTATCCGCCCCAGCTTCGCCCGCTGCCCCACGTGTCCCGGTACGAATACGAAGCCGAAACGGGGAGCGGAAAGGCATGTCCGGACAAATCGAGGGTTTGGAATTTTTCGTACAGCTTGGAAAACTGCAAAATGCGCTGCACCGACCGGCCGTTATGATAATACTCCCATAAGGCGATGCCAAAGTCATCCTCGGATTGACCGTGCCGAAGAAGATAGGAGGCCATGCTGTAAAGCACGTCCATATCGTCGTTCATGTCGGCGCGTCCGTCTCCCGACCCGTCTTTGCCGTAGCCGTTGAAGATGCTGATGGAACGGGGGTTGCTGTCGTTCCGGTCGGGATTGAACATCCCGCTCCAGACCGGTTCGTTCATGTAAATGCCGGTCAGCCGTTTCGGGTGGCTGCGGTCTTTCGGATGGGCTTTGGTGAGCGTATGCTCGTACTGGTCGACCGCGGCGATCCGGTACCATGGAATCCGGGTGGTCGCCGCTATTTTATCGTAAAGCTTTTTTCGAGAGGCAAGTACGTCCTCCCGGCTCATCTTGTCCAAAGATTCGGCGGTTGTAGCGGATTCGGGATCGGGGCTCCCCAAAGCAGGACAAGCCGCGGTACCGAAAAGAATCGCTGCGGCGGTTGCGCTAATCAACAAGCGGCGCGCTTTTTTCGGCTTGAATTCGGATTTTTTCATCGTTAACCTCCTGCTGGCAGCTTTTATCGAAGTTTCCGGACGTAACGGTCATAAACTTAGATTGATACAAGGGAAGTCATTTTATCCCGGGTAGAGAAATGGAAGTATTTTGGGGTATTTCATGATATAATATGGGGCATGCAGCAGTAAAACCATGAAGCGAAAGAAGGTCAGATCATTGCCTAAACAAACCGTCAAGGAACCAAAGCCGGACTGGATTCGCATCAAACTGACAACCGGTGACAATTATCAGGAAATCAAGAGCATGATGCGCTCGAAGACACTACATACCGTGTGTGAAGAAGCGCGTTGCCCTAACATATACGAATGCTGGGCGAACCGCACGGCGACTTTTATGATTTTGGGCGATATTTGCACGCGCGCCTGCCGCTTTTGCGCGGTCAACACGGGAAAACCGACCGAGCTGGATCTGCAGGAGCCTGAGCGCGTTGCGGAAGCCGCCGAAAAAATGGGGCTGAAGCATTGCGTTGTCACAAGCGTTGCGCGGGACGATCTTTCCGACGGAGGCGCGATGATTTTTGCCGAAACGATTAAGGCTATCCGCAAACGCCTGCCGCTGTGCAGCGTCGAGGTCCTCATTCCCGACTTTATGGGGAACTGGGACGCGCTGAAGGTCGTGATGGATGCCAAACCGGATATTTTGAACCACAACATCGAAACCGTGGAGCGCATGTCGAACCGCGTCCGCGCGAAAGCGAAATATGAACGCTCATTGGAGCTGTTGAAAAAATCGAAGGAGCTGCAGCCGGATATTCCGACCAAATCGAGCATCATGCTCGGCGTAGGGGAAGAATGGGACGAGATCTTGCAGGCGATGGACGATCTTCGCGCCGTAGACTGCGACATCATGACCATCGGCCAATATCTGCAGCCGTCGCCGCAGCATTTGAACGTCGTAAAATATTATCATCCCGACGAATTTGCCAAGCTGAAGGAAGAAGGCATGAAGAGAGGCTTCAGCCACGTGGAATCCGGACCGCTCGTCCGCAGTTCCTACCATGCCCACGAGCAGGTCAAATCGGCGGCAAGCCATAAATAAAATCAATTTATTCATTTGAGCAGTGGAAGGCAGGGGGAGCACATTTGATTCTGATAGGCGGAAAAAGCTACGAGCTGCTGAAAGACCATAAAAACGGCTGGAACCCTGAAGCCTTTCGCGACCGTTACAGCGAAGTGCTGGACCGTTACGATTACATCGTCGGAGACTGGGGTTACAACCAGCTGCGGTTGAAGGGATTTTACCGGGATAAGCATCCTAAAGCCACCAAAGACACCGCTTTTTCCGGCATGGTGGACTACATTAACGAATACTGCAATTTTGGATGTGCTTACTTCGTTCTGCAAAAGAACCGGGACGTTCAGCCGAAAGAGAAGGACAAGGAAAAAGATAAAGATAAAGAAAAGCCCGAAAAAGCAAAAGGCGGTTCCCAATAGGGAGCCGCTTTCGTTTTGCCGAAATCCATGTATGAACGGCCCGCAGGCCGCGTTACATTTTAACCCAGGAAGGCCTCCCTGACGCGGTTCCAAAACGGAAACGGGCGGTAACGGGCAAAGCTGACCTTTTCCTTCGCGACCTGGCAGCGCACCGAAATCAAATCGTCCACTTGAATGTTGATATGGTCGATCGTGAGCAGCAGCCGCTGTTCCTTTCGCGAAAAAATGTCGGTATGGTGGTGTTTCGGCAGCAGCAGGGGAGATCCCATCGTTCGGAACACGCGGTTGTTGATCGACGCGATTTCCGCAATCTGCAGCGCCTCGATCGTCGGGTGCACCATCGCGCCGCCAAGGCTTTTGTTGTACGCGGTGCTGCCGGTCGGAGTCGAGATGCATATCCCGTCGCCGCGGAACATCTCAAAGGTCTGGTCATTGATGTCCACCTGGGCGACGACCGTGCCGTCCATGCCTTTCAGCGTAAACTCGTTTAAAGCGATATAAGAAGTATTGCCCGATTTCCGGTGGATTTCCAGCTCAAGCAAAGGATATTTCACGATCCTCGGCCGGACCGAGCCGGAGTTGCTGGCGGAACTCATCAGCTCGACGAGCTGCGGGAGCTCGTCTGCCTGCCAATCGGCGTAAAAGCCGAGATGGCCGGTATGGACGCCAACAAAAGCGATATCGGGAATATGGTCGATAAACGTATGGAAAGCATGAAGCATCGTCCCGTCGCCGCCGATCGAAACGACGATCTCTGGGGATTCGGCATCGAGCCGAAAACCGTGCTTGGCCGCCATCTTGTGGAACTGCTCACTTAAATCAACGGATAACTGATCACCGCGATCCAGAACATAATATCTCAAGAGAGTTAAGCTCCTTTATTTGGGGATATAAAGATCATAAACAATATCGGAGCATAACACAACGTTATTTCACCTTTCCGCATGCAGCCGCCGCCAGATCGAGCGAACGAACGTCCATAACAGCGAGGCTGCGGTAATGAACGCGATCAAGAGGCAGAAGTACGCCAACCGGTCGGCGAACGCGCCAGGAGCCCACGCAAACCCCGGGTCCGGCACGAAGGGCTGGAATGCAGGCGCAGGCAACAGCTTGCCCATCACCGGATTCCACAGCAGCAGGACAAGCGCCGCCGCCAAAACGGCATGGATCAGGCGGGCAAACATAAACGGCAGGTAGCGCAAATTGGTGGCATGCAGGATGCTCGCGATTTGCGCATGAACCGAAAGGCCTCCCCAGGATAAAATAAACGCCGCCGCCGCCGCTTTGAAGGGCAGTGGAATGGAAGCCGCCGCTTCTCCGGCGGAACGGGCGCCAAGCGTCACCTCAAAAAGCCCGCCCACAAGGGCCTCGGACAGCGAAGCGGGAAAACCCCCGATCCTCAGCAAATGTTCCAGCACCCGGTACAAGCTTCTCATCACGCCGGCCTGGGTCAGAAGCTCCAAAAAAACCGAAAAGAATACGACTAGCCCTCCGACGACAATAATAAGCTTTAATGAGGATTCCACGGCCTGCCGCATCATTTCGCCCAAGCTCCGGCCGTCTTCCATTCTTGCATGATGCATCGCCGCAAAAGCACGCCGAATCCGGCTGCGCCGATCCTTTGCGTTTTGGGCCGATTTGCCCGAAGCCGCAGGCAGGCTGTGCCTGCTCCCGTGGAAGCGCATGAGCAGCCCGATCAAAAATCCGCCGCCGTAATGGGAAATCGCCAATATAACCGCCAGTTTAGGGTCATGGAAAAATCCTACGGAGACGGCTCCGATCAGAAAAATCGGATCCGAAGACGTCGTAAAAGCGACGAGCCGCTCGCCTTCGTCCCTGGTCACCATGTTCTGTTCCCACAGCTTGGCCGTCAGCTTGGCGCCGATCGGGTAGCCGGATACGTAACCCATGGCCGCAACGAATCCTCCGCTGCCGGGAATCCGGAACAACGGCTTCATCAGCGGGTCGAGCAGAGTCCCGAACAAATGGACGACGCCGAAGCCAAGCATGATTTCCGAAATGATAAAAAACGGGAACAAGGAAGGGAATAGGACGTCCCACCATATCTCAAGGCCTCGCAAGGCGGATTCCAGGTATGCCCCCGGGAACAGCATCATGAGTAGAAGGAGCGCGGCAAGTGAAACGATCATGAGCGGAAGACCCAGCTTTTTTACGGACATAGTCACACCTTCCTGTTCATGGGTCAATGGAAATGAACCTGTATACCCAAAATTTATGTTTCGCATCGGACAAACAGTACAAAAAAAGTCAGAAAGCGTTTACAAAAACGGGTGTTTTTTTGGCGAATGTATGTTAAAATATACAAACAAAACCTCAATTTAAAGGATTAAATTTGAATATATGGATGGAGTGATGGGATCATGAGTATTGTCGCCGGTGTTCTGGTCTGCGCCTTCGTGTATGTCATTCGCGCCTCACTGGTCCATCCTGGGGAAGAGGATTGGAGCAGCTACTAATCATTATCTTGAAGGAGCTAAACAAACGTTTAGCGCCTTTTTTTGTTTTTTGATATACTTGGAAATGAAACCATGCGCCTCTTCGGCTTTTGGGTCCTGCCTGCTTGAGACACCATGGATCCACATTGACTATAGAACGAAAGACATGAAAGGAACGTGGGGATCGTGGCTTTAGAACCTCTTTATACCATTAAAGTAACCTGCAGTTTTTGCGAACATGAATTTCAAACCTCGCGGGTCCGTCCCAGCTTCAAGAAAGCCATCCGGACCGATTCCGACTTTTGCGCGTATTACAAGGACGAAAATCCGGATTACTACGTCGTCAGGGTATGCCCCAAATGCGGGTTTGCCTCGACGGAAAACTCGATGGAACGGCTGAACGATTCGCAAAAAAGGCG
>Ga0180220_1002690_pt1 | contig 11082 bp, 3 predicted proteins | sample eDN5th37CBELigBY_FD_151335 | JGI IMG/M metagenome (GOLD analysis project Ga0180220, IMG submission 151335) | Enriched backyard soil microbial communities from Emeryville, California, USA - eDNA 5th pass 37_C BE-Lig BY (version 2) (version 2) | ecosystem: Environmental > Terrestrial > Soil >... | reverse complement strand
CCGAGACGCCGAACCGGTCGGCCCTGGAGGGGATGGGCGGGGCCGAAGCATAACTTAAATTCCGGGCCGAGTGGTCTGGACAATGGGGTCCACCTCAGGGGGTCGCCTCCTCGCTGACGGTCGATTTCGGTGACAACAACCCGCTGCCCTCGGCCACGGGCCAGGGAAGGCTCTCGTACAACGGCGGCGGGGGTGATCCGTCCGGCGCAAGCCCGGGCCTGGTTCTCATGAACGGCCGGTTCGACAACGAGACTTACGACGCCCTCTCGCCGAGTTCCGGTCGGATCATCCTTGAAGCCAGAGGCCTCTCGTCGACGATCTCGCTCGCCGGCCTGGACGCGCGCGGGGTGTACAACTTAATTGAGGCGACCAACTACACGTTCAACAACCTGAGCGACTCCTCCATTCCCGTCGTCATCAAAAGGGGAGAGTACCCGCTCTCGTCCAACTCCTCGCTCCAGACGCTCTTGGTTTCAGCGCCGGGGGCGTTCGTGGACGTCCATGTCGCGATGAAGCGGTACATCACGATCAACGCCAACCCATCGGCGCTGGGCGACCCGTTGTCGGTGGTGGTGGATTACCAGCACGCGTTCCCCACGGTTCCCGCCCCGGTGCCGCTTTATAGCCTGACGATCGTCACCGGCGACGACGATGCGACCGTGAACCTTCTCAGCAAGCCGCGCGGCGGAGTTACGAGGCTCCAACAAGGCGATGGAGATGACCAGGCGACCGTGTCGATTCCGGAACTCAACCACACTGGGTTGCTGGTCCTCGACGGGGGCGGAGGCGACAATGAACTGATCATCGACGCGGACGGAACGCCGATGAGTCCGACCCAGTTCGAATCGGGGTCGTCGGGGGTGACCGTGGTGAATGTTTCCGCCGAGGCGGGGCGGTTCCTGTATTCCAATTATCAGCGAGTCCGCGTCATCAATGCTCGGATGGTGCCGCCGACAACCACCATCTCCCAGATCGAGGCGGTTCGGGGCCGACGGCTGGACGACGTCACGGTCGGCTCCTTCGTCAATCACTCGAGGTTGGCGACGCCCGACGCCTTCACCGCGACGATTGACTGGGGCGATGGCGTGTTGTCGGCCGGCACGATCGTTCGAGACTTCTGGAACGCGGGTCGCTTTTACATAACCGGTTCACACACCTACCATGATTCTCCGTCGTTGTCGAAGGTCACGATCACTCTCGTCGCGTTCGGCGGCGCGTTCACGGAAGTGATCAACGGCGTCCCGGTGGCGTTTGACCTCCCCACCCTCACGACCACGATTGAGAGCCCGGTCAAGGTTGTGACCGAAGCGCCGGTGGAAGTGTCGGTCAACTCGTTCACCGATGTCGAATCCGCCGCGCCCGTCCCAGAAAACTTCGTGTTGGCGACGTTCACCCAACCGGGGGGCGTCAACTCGGTCGATCCCGAGTCGGTGGGCCGCTTCGCCATTCAAGTCAACTGGGGCGACGGCTCAACCGTGATGCTGGTTAGGGATTGGCCCACTTATGACGAAGCGACCGAAACCTTCACCGTCACCGCGCCTCGACACACTTACAGGACGCCGGGAACCTACAACGTAACCGTCATCGTCAGTTGGCGCCGCGCGGACGGTTGGCCGGGGACCGTCCTCGGGTCGGGGACCGGCGTCGCCCACATCGTCGACGCCCCGCTCTCGGCCGACTCGCCGCAACCGGCGATCCCCGATGTCGTCGAAGGCTCGGCGGTGGTCAACCAGGTTGTCGGCTCGTTCACCGACGCCAACCCGCTGGGGTTCGCCCAGGAGTTCACGGCGATGATCGACTGGGGAGACGGCTCGCCCCTCTCGCCCGGCAAGGTGATCCGGCCGGGAAGGGGCGGAACGCCGTTCTTCGTCGTGGCCTCCCACCTCTACGACACCGCCCAGCCCGCGACCAGCCAGCCGGCCGGCCAAACTCCCGTCGCCGGCCCGGTGACGGTCGATGGAACGTATCCGATTCGGATCCACATTCACTCCCTTCACGGCTCGTCCATCGAGTTGTCCAACACAATCACCGTCCGGGATCGCGAGATGGTGGTGACGGGGCAACTTGACCCGGCTTCCGGCTCGGGCGCGACCACCAACCTTCGCCGGCCCAGCTTCCTCGGCCTCGCCAGCGAGGCCGCCGCGACGGTCTTCCTGTACGCGACGCCGGTTGGCGGGTCGCCCCTCTTGATCGGCCAGGCCACGGCCGCCGCGCCGAATGGGGCTTGGAGCATCACCTCGAACATTCCCCTGGTCGACGGCTCTTATAAGATTCAGGCCCAGGCTTACGACTGGTCGGGCCACTCCGTCAGCGCCTTGACGACCATCACGCCGGAACTCGTCGTGCATCGGCCGCTCATCCTGACGGGCCAACTCGATCCGGCGTCCGACTCGGGCGTCTCCAACTTCGACGCCGTCACCAACGTCGTTCGGCCCAACTTCTTCGGCCTCGCCAGCGAGGCCGGCGCGACGGTCTCGCTGTACGCCACGCCCTGGGGCGGATCGCCCATCTTGATCGGCCAAGCCACGGCCGCCGCCCCGAATGGGGCCTGGAGCATCACCTCCAATATCGCCCTGGCCGACGGCGGCTACGTCATCCAGGCCCAGGCTTACAACGCCTGGGGCGACTCCACCAGCGCCTTGACGACCATCGCGCCGAACCTGGTCATCGACACCGTCGGCCCCCGGATCAACGACGCGCGGATCGCCTACTTCAACGGCCGCGCGCTCGTCGTCTTCGAGGACTTCGGCGGGCCGTCGAACGCCGGGACGGGGCTCGACCAATCGACCTTGATGGACCCGAACAATTACCAGTTTTCGATCTTTCGTCCGCGGATGCGAGGGCCTCGGATCGCTCCGCGATGGCTGGCGACGGCGATCCAGGTCCAGCCGGGGACGAGCTTCGGCGGGCAACGGGCCACGGTCCAGATCAACAATGGCCGACCGATCCCACCGGGACGCTTCCTGCTCGGCGTCTCGCCGGCCGCGCCGGAGAACCCCTCGGGCGTTCGAGACGTGGCCGGCAACGCCCTGGAGGGCCAACTCGAATGGCGCCTCGCGCCGGCCAACCGGGTCCCGATCAGGCCGGCTCAACCCCCGCGCCGACCGGGCGGGCCGATGGCCCTTCGGCTCGCGACGATGCGAGGCATCGCCGGCGGTTGATCGCCGCGGCCCGATAGCTCGCGTGGCGCGCGATCTCCAATGGTAGGACGAGGCTCCCGCCGAGCCGACGCGTTGCGTGGGGCTCGCGCGGCCCTCGCCCTCCCGGATATCAAGTCTTCCGAGGCCGCCGCCACCCGATCGTTCGCCGCTCCAGCGCCGGTCCCGGCCTCACGGAGGCCGGCTGCAAATGAGCGAGTCGGGGCGAGCCGAACCACCCTCGCTGTACGCGGGGGGCTCAAAAGCGTACAGTGTGGCCTTCGATTCGAGTATCCGGCAACGACGGCGATGGAAGCGTCATGGCGAGTTTTTCCTTGTTCGGCGCGTCGCAAGATCCCTTCGGCGCGGCGTTTGAGACGGTTGCGGCTCTGACCGAGCGGATCAAGGAGACGCTTGAGGGCGACTTCGGCGACGTGGCCGTTCGGGGCGAAATCTCCAATCTGGCCCGGCCTCGCTCGGGGCACGTTTATTTCAACGTCAAGGACGAATCGGCCTGCGTCCGCGCGGTGATGTGGCGAAGCACGGCCCAGCGACTGGCCTACGACCTGACCGACGGCCTGGCCGTTCGCCTAGTTGGTCGGCTGACCGTCTACGCCCCTCGCGGCGAGTATCAGATCGTCGTCCAGGCGATCGAGCCCGAGGGGATCGGCGCGGCCGAGTTGGCCTTCCGCCAACTCTTCGCCAGGCTCTCGGCCGAGGGGCTTTTCGACCCCGACCGCAAGCGCCCCCTGCCTCGTTTTCCCCGTCGGATCGCGATCGTCACCAGTCCCACCGGCGCGGCGGTTCGCGACCTGCTTCAAGTCACGGGCCGTCGCTGGGGCGGGGCCGATGTTTTGATCGTTCCGACCCGAGTGCAGGGACACGGCGTCGGGCCCGAGATCGCCGCGGCGATCGAGATGGCGGGGCTCGTTCCGGACGCCGACGTCGTCATCGTCGCCCGAGGCGGGGGAAGCTCCGAGGAGTTGGGCGTCTTCAACGACGAGGCGGTCGTCCGGGCCATCGCCGGCTCGCCCGTCCCGGTGGTCTCGGCCGTCGGCCACGAGATCGACGTGACCCTCGCCGACCTGGCCGCCGACCGCCGGGCGCTCACCCCCAGCGAGGCCGGCGAACTGGTCGTCCCCGACGCCGCCGAAATCGCCATGCATCTCGACCGACTCGCCCAAGCCCTCCACCGCGCGGGGGAGTCGCGCCTTCGCGACGCCCGTTCCCGACTCGACCATCTCGCCGAACGCCTCAAGACATCGATGACGCGCGACCTCGACCGCCGCCGACACAACCTCGACCGCCTCAAGACGGCCCTCGAAGCCCTCAGCCCCCTGGGCGTCCTCGCCCGAGGTTACAGCGTCACCCTCGCCGAAGACGGACAAACCGTCCTCACCGACCCCGCCCAGGCGCCGTCGGGAACCCTCATCCACACCCAACTCGCCTCCGGCCGACTCGTCAGCCGCGTCGAAGCCCAATAAAGGCCCAACCCAAACCGGCCGACCACGGAACCCCTTCGCCCGCAAGGCCGCCGAGAGGGCGAGACTCCCCCACGCCCGGTGTCGGCTCGGCGGAAGCCTCGCCCCCCCGGGACAATGGCTCGCCCAACGCTCTTCAAAATCCCAGGTCCCTCATCCGCCCCCTCGCCCCAATAGTGTTCGGCGCGACTTGCATATGCGACGGACGAAGCCGGATTCCCCCTTCTCCCCCCGCAAGATTATTCGCCGTCGACGCAACTCCGTATCCGACGGACGGCCGGCGCGCCGAAAGCCGCGCGAGGCCGTTGGGAAGGTTGGTCTTTTTAGCCCCTTCGGGGCTTTCGGCCGCTCTCCCGCGCGTTGGCCGGTCTGATGGATGGGGTTGCGTCGACGGCGAATAATCTTGCGCGAGGGGAGAAGGGGGTGCCCGCCTCGTTTTCTCGGGAGATTCAAACCTCGCGCCGAACAGGATTGCCCCTCGCCCAACCGCGTTGCCTTGCCGACGCTCATCCCCCAACTTCGCCAACCCACTTTATTCTTTTTGTTTTTCCGTTTTTGCCAGTTGGCCGGAGATTGCGCCGCGTCTCACATTTCATGTTAAACCAGGCGAACGAGCGCACTTAACTTGACGAGTTCCTATTATCCACTCGCCCATTGCGTCAACATGGATAATATGGAAATATTGAAGCAACCACAACCTTGCGGGCCGTTGGGCGACCTAGGCGGTTTACAAAGACGCCGTCCCTGGTCCGTCCTTGGGGATTGCGACGCGCGGCGATCGTCCCCAACCTTGTTCGCGGTTTTCAGACGCCGATCGGTTCCATCTTGACTTGATTCCGGGAGAAGTGTTGATGAGCACGTCCAGGACGCGAAGCGGCGGATCTTGGTTGAACTGGGGTTCGTCCAAAACGATGGATCGCGACCAAAGGCAACGGAGCCGCCTCCGGAACAACGCCATGAGACGGTTGGAGGTCCTTGAGGACCGGACGCTCTTGAACGCCTCGATCGACATCGACGCCGACGGCCTACTGACCTATAAGACCGACAGCGCGATCGTTGAGACGCTCACCGTCTCCGTCGTGGGCGACGTCTACACCTTCGCTTCGGTCGTGGACATCGACATCCTGACCAACGACGCGTCCCTGGACGTCACCGGCAACGGCACCAGCCTCGTCACCGTCACGGCGATCACCGGCTTGGTGGTCGACATCGACCACGACTCCGATGCCGTGATCGTCGCCAGCACGACCGTCGACACGGCGATCAACTTCAATTCCGAAAACGCGACGCTCACGCTCGGCGCGGGGCTCAACCCGCTCGGCCTCGGCGACCTGACGGCGCCGATCACGGTGACCGGCCCGGGAACGGCGACCACCAACTATCTGACGGTGGATGACTCCGGCTCGAACGCGGCCACCGCGTACACGCTGACGGCCACCACGCTGACGGCGGACAACGGCTTCGGCGGCCTGACCTATTCCGGCGTGTCGCATCTGGGGGTGGACGGATCGAGCGCCGGGAACGAATTCAACGTCCAAGAGACGGCCGACGGCGCGACGGTGGTTCTGAGGGGAACGACCGGAGGCGCCAAGGCGTTCGTCGTCGAGGGAACCTCGGCGGCCTCGGGCGGGAGCCTGAACCTTGTCGGCGCCCTCGGCGCCAACACGTACAACATCCTGTCCACCTCGTCCCCGGTCACGGTCACCGCCAACGGCGGGACGAACACCGTAAAATTGGGGGACGCCGGCGACACTTCGGGGATCGGAGCGTCGGTCCTCGTGGAGAATTTCGGCGGCTCGGTCACCATCAATGTCGACAACTCGGCCGGGACGACCGCCGGGGACTGGACCCTGGCCATGCAGGCCGCGCCCTCGACGCGGGCCGAACTGACCGGCTTCAGCTCCAGCGGCTCGCTCCTCTACACTCCCGGCGATCTTGCTTCGCTGTCGCTCAGCAACGCCGCCGGACAAGACAACTCGCTGACGATCGATTTCGACGACGGCAATCCGATCCCCTCCGCCCCCTTCCTCGGTCCGGACCTGACCTACGACGGTGGGGCCTCTCCCATGTCCTCCGCGACGAGCAACCTCATCCTTACGGGGGGGACGTTCCTGGAAGAGAGACACACCGCCGACCTCGTGGGCGCTGGGTCGTTCGAGTTCCTAAACGGCGTCCTCAGCCACAGCTTTGAATACAGCGGCATCTCGCCGAACAGCGTTTACGACGTGGTTCCGGCGGCCAGCTATACGTTCACGGGGCCGAACGTCCCGGAAACCTCCATCCTCGTCACCGAGGGAGCCAACTCGGCCCTGACCGGGAACGTCCAGGCGCTTTTGATCTCGTCGCCGGGTCTCTTCACCGACACCCACGTCGCCAACAAGACCAACATCACGATCGACAACACGAGCGTCCCGGGCGTCACCGACGTGACCGTCAACTATGGGCTCCCCGACCCCGTGGAGGGCCTCACGACCCTGGCCATCGCGACCAACAGCGCCAACGACACCGCCGATTTCGTCGCCTTGCCCCCGGGCGCCACCACCGTCCTCAACCAAGGCGGCGGCGACGACCAGGCGAACGTCTCCGTTCCGGGGACCGCGGGGACAACCGAGGTGATCCTCGATGGCGACCTCGGCGACAACACCCTAACGCTCGACGCCGGCGGCTTGGCCCTCGACCCCGCCTTCTTCTCGGCCGGTCTAGGCGGAGAGACCGTGATCGCCGGCATCGTCCTGCCCGGCGGGCCGATCTCGTACATCAACTATCAGCAGGTGTTCGTCACGAACCTCCCCTCCGCCGGCGTTCTGCCGATCGTCACCGGCGCGACGATCAACGCGGTCCAAGGCCAACGGCTGGTCGATGTCGTCGTGGCCACCTTCACCACCACGGCGCTGGGAGCGACGGCCGGCGACTTCACCGCGACGATCGACAACTGGGGCGACGGAACCTCGTCGGCCGGCGTGATCGTTCAGGACGCCTCGAACCCGTCGGTCTTCTACGTGATGGGGTCGCACACCTATTGGGAGAACGCCCCCTCGCTGACGACCACCGTCACCATCGCCTCGACCGGCCAAACCAGCTTCACGGAGATCATCAACGGCGTTCCGGTCACGTTCGTCACCCCCACCAGCGGCACGGCCACGGCCGATGGGACGGCCGTCGTCGACAACGCGCCGATCAGCGTGACGGTCAACTCGTTCGCCGGGATTGAAAACACCACGCCCAGCCCGCTCGACGTGGTGGTCGCCACGTTCACCGACTTCGGCGGCGTCAACCCGACCGACCCGGACCCGGCGGCCCGCTACGTCGCGACGATCGACTGGGGCGACGGCTCGGGCTCGAGCGCGATCCCGACCTCGGCGATCACCCGCAACGGAACCTCCAACAGCTACAACATCACGTTGCCCCAGCACGTCTACGCGACGCCGGGGACCTACGTGGTGACCGTCACCGTCAGCGACGGCGGCATGCTCGGCGCTCAGAACGTCGTCACCACGACGGCGACCGGCGCGGCCACGATCGCCAACGCCGCGCTCTCGGCCGCGACCCCGCAGCCGACAATCGTCGACGCCACCGAGGGCGTCCTCTTCGTCGACGAGGTCGTCGGCTCGTTCACCGACGCCAATCCGCTGGCGACCATCGGCGAGTTCTCGGCGACGATCGACTGGGGCGACGGCTCGCCGCTCTCTTACGGTCGGGTGATTCAGCCCGGCGGCGTCGGCACCCCGTTCTTCGTCGTCGGCACCCACGCCTACGCCAACGCTCATCGGTCGACCAGTCAGCCCAACGGCGCCTCGCCGGTCGCCGGGCCGGTGACGGCCGACGGAAGCTTCCCGATTCGGATCTACGTCCAGGACGCCCACGGCGCGGCCGTGAACCTGGCCAACACGATCAAGGTCCTGGACCGGACGGTCGTGGTGACGGGCGAGCTCAACCCGGCGTCCGACTCGGGCGCCTCCAACTCCGACGGCGTCACCAGCGTCCAACAGCCCAACTTCCAGGGCGTCGCCAGCGAGGCCGGCGCGCTGGTCTTCCTCTACGCCACCCCGTTCGGCGGGACGGCCATGTTGATCGGCCAGACCACGGCCGACGCCTCCGGCGCCTGGAGCATCACGTCGAACGCGGCCCTGGCCGACGGCGGCTATGAAATCCAGGTCCAGGCGTATGACGCCTCGGGCAACGCCATCAGCGCCCTGACGGCTATCACGCCGAATCTGGTCATCGACACCGTCGGCCCCAAGATCACCGACGTTCGCCTCGACAACTTCAACGGCCAGGTGGTCTTCGCCATCCAGGATTTCGGCGGCGTGTCCAACGCCGGCGTGGGCGTCCTCTTGGCGAGCCTGACGGACGCGAACAACTACAAGTTCTCGATGATCTCCACGCCGGTCCGGGGCTATCGCGGCGCTCCGCAATGGCTGGTGACGAACGTCAACGTTCAGCCGGGGACGAACACCGGCGAGCAGATCGTCACCGTCCAGATCAACGACGGCCGGCCGCTCCGAGGCGGGAACTACCAGTTCAACGTCCTGTCGGCCAACCCGACCAACCCGAGCGGCGTTCGGGACATCGCCGGCAACGCGATGGACGGCGAGTTCTACAGCCTCCTCCCCTCGGGCAACAACGTCCGGGGCGGCGACTTCCTGGCCCGTCTCGACACGGTGCACAACATCAACCAACCCCCCAGGACCCTGGTCGGACCGGTGAGCCCGGCTTCGCCCCTGGGTCCGCCGAGCCAGTCCTTGATCGTCGGCCGCAACGTCCCGCGGCCGGGCGCGGCGGCGGCCTTCCGGCTCGCGGCCCGCAACGGCAACCACCCCGGGGCGGCGGATCTCGCGGCCGCCCGACTCGCCCGTCCCAGGCTCGCGGCGCTGATGGCGGCTCGCCCGCGGCTGGCCGCCCTGCTCGCCCGCTAAAGCGACGGGTTGAAAAGTTTCCTTCCCTTCGGGCGGCCCGGGCTCCTCGCGAGCCCCGGGCCGCCCCGTCGCGTTATCGCCAAACCGCCTTACAACATCCCCTTTGAAATCCGGATCGAACCGGAGACCGACATGCAACCGGACGACAACCTCATGTCTCGACGAATTCGATTCGGTTTCCCCCGCGCCGAGGCCAAGCGGTCTCGGCGTTCCCGACGGCGGGCGGAGGTGGAGTTCCTTGAGGACCGCCGACTCTTGGCCGCCAACTTGAACATCGCCGGGGGGACGCTCTCCTTCACGGCGATCGGGTCGGCGATGGACCTGACGGTCTCGGTCGACTCCGGTGGAACCTACACGTTTCACGACCCCTCGCAAACCATCACCCTCGGGGCGGGGGCCGTCGATTGGACGGTCTCGCCCGACGGTCACGCGGCGACGGGCCCCTCCTCGTCGTTCAGCCAAATCGGCGTCATCGGCGATCCGGGCTCGTTCGACGACTCGGTGACCATCCTCTCGATCAAGGCCCCGACGACGATCAGCACCGGCGCCGGCGACGACGCCTTCACCTTCCACGCCGACGCGATCACCGCGACCGTGACGCTGGTCAACCCCTTGAGCGACGGCTCCGACGGCGACGCGGTCCATTTCGAGACCGCCGGCGCGCCCGGGACGCTGGCCACCGGCCCCTTGGGACGCGAGTCGTACCAGGCCGACGGCGGGGGCCTGATCGACGTGACCTCGTCGAAGGGGAATTTCAGCGATTCGTTCGCGGGGCTCTCCGCCTCGGCGGCCACCCTGAGCCTCGACCTCAACAGCCTTTACCCCACCCCCGCGCCGCTTTCGACGACCCTCTCGGTTGTGGGCGGCCAGGTGAACATCGCCGTCTCGGGCGTTCCAGACCGGCAATTCCCCGAGGGCTCCCTCGCCGGCTTCACGATCGGCGGCACAAGCGAGGGCAACGCGCTGACGGTCGACTACGCCGGGGGCGTCCCCTACGGCGCGGAGCTGAACTTCGCTCCCCCCGCGGCGGCCGGCGGCGCCCAGAACCTTTTGACGCTCCAAAACGGCGGCTTCGACCAAGAGGCGTATCTCGCCTCGGGACCGGGCGCGGGATCGATCGCCTTCCCCAACCGAGTCGTGAACGGATCGACGATCACCAACACGATCACCTTCGATCAGGTTGATGGAATCGTCGACGTTGTTCCGGTCGACGGCTTCGCGTTCACCTCGGCCTCGGGCGCCCAGTTGGTCGGCGTCGCGACCGGGCCGACCGTCTCCGGCGTCCAAACGTCCCGAATCAGCGACCTGGGGACCAACCAGTTCGCGACGATCGACTTCGCCAACAAGACCGCGGCGGCGATCAACACCGGAGGCGACGCCGACGCGATCAACGTGAACCTGGCCACGCCGGCGGCGGGGCTTGAGGCGGTGGCGGTCAACTCCGGCGGCGGCGACGACAACATCGCGCTTTTGGCCCTTCCCGCGGGAATCGCCGCCCGGCTCGACGCCGGCGCGGGCGCGGGCAACATCATCGACCTGAGCAACGGG
>Ga0180220_1002689_pt1 | contig 11090 bp, 7 predicted proteins | sample eDN5th37CBELigBY_FD_151335 | JGI IMG/M metagenome (GOLD analysis project Ga0180220, IMG submission 151335) | Enriched backyard soil microbial communities from Emeryville, California, USA - eDNA 5th pass 37_C BE-Lig BY (version 2) (version 2) | ecosystem: Environmental > Terrestrial > Soil >... | reverse complement strand
TCACTGGACGGAATCGCTCATGTACGACCCACTCGCAGGAAAATTCGACCCGACACTCTCGCAACGCACGACATTCCTTGCAGAAGACGCGGATGCGCTGCTCTACGGTGTCGATCCAACAGATCGCGTGGTCGCCGTCGAGCCTTCCGGCTCGAACGAGGTCCTCCTGTACCGGCGAGGCCCTCGCGGCAACACCACGACCGAGCGTCGCGTCAGCCAGCCCTGGTTACTGACGTCCGACCCTGAAAGATTCCGCACTCGCGCCGACGCCTCGGTCAGCGAGCTACGCAGAGGGCACGGATATCGATTTCTTGTCACGTTCGATGCATGGGAAGGATATCGCGCCGCAACCTCGCAGGGAAGAGACGATCGGAGTGTTTTCGGACCGTCCGGGCAGGTATCCCAGTTCCTCGTCCGAACCGGGCTCACGCTCTTCAAGGGTATGGATTTCCCGAATCTGCGACGTATGCAGATCGACCTCGAGACCCTGAGCCTCGATCCCAACAGTGAGGATGCCGGCATCATCATGATCTCGGTCCGCCAGGGGGATTTCGAAAATGTCCTCGTGCTCGAATCTACCGAGGCAGAGCTGATCGAGCGCTTCAATGCCCTCGTCCGCGAGCTCGATCCAGACGTCATCGAGGGCCACAATCTCTACCGCTTCGACTTCCCCTATCTCATCGATCGGGCCCGGCACACCGGCGTAACCCTCCGGCTCGGTCGGGACGGCTCCGCCCCTCGCATCGTCGAGGGCAATCGCCGACAACCCACCGCGTTCGTCTACGGCCGGCATATTGTCGATACGTACATGCAGATCCAGCGCTTCGACGTTCAGGGCAACCTTACCCGGTACGGACTGAAGGAAGTCATTCGCCAGATGGGACTGGAGCGCGACGACCGCGTCTTCGTCGACCGCACGACCATCAGCGATATGTGGCGATCGGGGGAACGTGACCGCGAGAGACTGGCCGCATACGCTCTCGACGACGTTCGGGATGTCGATGTACTCTCGCAGGTCATCTTGCCGACGGAGTTCTATCAGACGCAGATGCTGCCAACGACGTATCAACGCTCCTGTATCACCGGAACTGGCCGCAAGATCGACGAGCTCATGCTTCGCACCTATCTCGCCGCCGGATACAGCGTTCCCCGGCCCGAGCGCAGCCGTCCGTATCCGGGAGGATACGTCGAACTGATCTCCGCCGGGGTCTTCGGACCCGTCGTCAAATGCGACGTGGAAAGCCTGTATCCCTCGATCATGCTCGCCGGAAACATCGCGGCCGCATCCGACGTGCTGGAAGCCTTTCCCCTGCTCCTCCGCGACCTCACGACGCGCCGGATCGAGGCGAAACGGCGCGCTCGGTACGCGGAAGGACGCGAGCGTGCCGTCTGGCAAGGGCTTCAGGGAAGCTTCAAGATCCTCATCAACTCGTTCTATGGATATCTGGGATTCGGCGGCGGTAGCTTCAATGACTACGATGCCGCCGAACAGGTCACGCTGGAAGGTCAACGGCTCATCCAGCAGGTCGTCTCACAGCTTCGCGCCAATGGTGCACAACCGATCGAAGTCGACACGGATGGCGTCTACTTTTCCCCGCCCACCGGCGTAAACTCTTTCGATGACGAGGAGGCATTTATCGGCCGCATCAGCGATACGCTCCCGGAGGGCATCAACCTCGCCCACGATGGCCGATTCCGCTCCATGCTCTCCCTCAAGCAGAAAACATACGCATTGCTGGATTACGACGGTACACTCACACTCACCGGCAGTTCATTGAGGAGCCGGGCGCTCGAAGCCTGTTTTCAGCGCTTCATCCGCGATGCCGCGCGAGCATTCATGGAAGCAGACCAGGACGAAGTCAAGGACCTGTACTTCAACCTCGCTGGAAAAATCCGGAATCGCGAGCTTGACGTCCACGACATCAGCCAATGGACGATGTTGAAACCGGAAACCATCAGCAGCCGGAAGCGCCTCAAGCAGCTCCTCGATGAACGACCGGGACAATGGACGTTCGGGGAACGCGTGGAGGTATACGAGCGCGAGGATGGTTCACTCGCCTTCGCCGCAGAGTATGACCACGACGAAAACACACGGGCGCTCCTGAAACGCCTGCGGGATGTCGCAGATCGTTTCCGTCCGGTCTTCCCGGACGATGCCGAATTCGAAGCGGCGTTCCCGCTCATCACGCCGACCACGAACCTCAACCTGGCCCGTCAGAAGGAACCAACCCGCCAACTCGGCCTCTTTTGACCCAGATGCATCTCACCAGATCAGCAGGGAACCGATACGGGGACGCGCTTCCGAAGAAATGCCGGCATACCCACCATACAGCGCATTGCAAGAAGGTTGCGAGGCTACCCCAAAGGGACCGATCATCAGGCGACCATGTCAACCTCCCTGCAATCGCTGTAATCGACTTCACACGGGGATCAACACCGCCGCCCACCCGAGAACGCACATCGCCAGGAAAACGACATCCTGAACGCCGATGCGCAACACTCGCCACTCTGTGCGGGGCGCGCTTCCGTCGAACCCTCGCGACTCCATCGCCATTGCGAGGGCCTGCGACCAAAGTACCGTTTTCACCAGCATTGGCTTCAACAATGACGGCGAAAGGGGGCGCGGGTTCAGTCCCCGGGCCTCAAAGGCGAAGCGCGTGCGCTGGTATTCCCGCTCCAGATCCGGCAGAAGGTTCCATGCCGCGACCAGGGCGTATGCATAACCGGGCGGTAGCCGGAACTGCTGTTGCAACGAATGCACCAGATCGAGCTTGTCGGTTGTCAACGCGAAGAGAAAGCCGATCCCCGCAAACGCCAGCACACGAGATGATAGGATCAACCCATTCATCAACGCTGGATCGCCGATTGCCCCAACGTCCTCCCTTCCGAACCGGTACCCTGTCATGAACAGGCCGCAGGCAACCAGCACCAGAGGAGCCATCCGCATCGCGACATGTCTGAACGGCACCCGGGCGATCGCCAGCAGGAGCAGGCAGGCGACGAAGACGATCGCGTTCACCAGTGGATCGCGTGCTGCGGCCAGCGCAATCGTAACGATGATCAGTCCAACCAGCTTACACGACGGATTGATTGACCTCATGCAGCCGACCGCCTTCCAGACGTAGAACGACATCCGCAATCTGATTCGCCATCACCTCGTCATGGGTGGAGAACAGCAGTGTCACGCCACGAGCCCGCGCGATAGCCAGTAACGCCTCCATGATCGCCATCGCGTGCGCCTCATCCTGGCCGTAGGTAGGCTCGTCGCAGACGAGCACCTTGCAGTCGTACGTCATCAGAGCCGCGACACCCAGTCGACGCTGTTGTCCCTGACTTAGCATGTAGGGAGAGAATTCCCGGTGTCCCCAGAGCCCGATCGGCCGTAGCACCTGCTCGACGACCGTAGAATCGATGCCATCCCTTGACCCTGCCGCGCCCACGAGACTCGTTCTGATCTCCCCCGCCACGGTGTCTGCAACGAATTGGTCCTGCGGATTCTGGGCGACGAACCCGACACTGCCTGCGGAGAGACGCGCTCGACGGCCGAGCGAAAGGCCGTCCAACAAAACGTCTCCCGAATGCGGGACAGCTCCCAACAGGGCATCGAACAGGGTGCTTTTTCCACTCCCGCTTCGACCGGTCAACGCGTAGACCCCGCCAGCGTTGAAGTCATAGCTGACATGATCGAGCACGCCACGGCCGTCCCATTGAACGCTGACATCCTGAAGAGAGAGGCGCGTTCGCCTCTCGTCAACCCGTCGCGAGCCGATTCGCGTTCGCTGAAAGAACTCCCGCCAACGGTTCTCCCTTGCTCCTCCAACTGGATCCATCTCACCCGGTGTGACCGGGACAAGGGCATTGCCCGAGTCAAATCGCCAGAAATCGCTCGCAATCCCGTCCCACTGATCGACCCGGTGATCGACGACCACGATGCCGGTTCCCGTCCGATGGATTCTCTCGATCAGGCGAACGAGCCCGGCAGCCGTCGCGTCGTCGACATTGGCGAACGGCTCGTCGAGCAAGAGCCACGCCGGCTCATGCACCAATACGCACGCCAACGCCACCATCTGCTTCTCCCCACCCGAGAGGGTCCGAAGCAACCTCGACCGCAGATGCTCGATACCGCAAGCGGATAACGCACGGCCGAGCGTCGAAGGCATCTCGTCCCGCGGCACCCGGGCGTTCCCAAGGCAGAACAACAACTCGTTCTCAACGGTATCCATGCAGAACTGAAGATCGGGATTTTGAAAGAGCATGCCGACCAGCGCCGCTCTTTCCCGAGGGGGGAGGGATGCCGGATTTACCCCCTCGATCTCGACCTTGCCTCCAAGAACTCTTCCGCCATGATGGGGATAGATTCCAGCCGCGAGGTACAGCAGCGTGCTCTTCCCGCACCCCGAAGGTCCTGTCAGCAAAGAGATGCGATCCCGTCGGAGACGTGCCAAGACAGCGTTCACGACGGGATGATCCCGATCGTCTCCGAAGCTGAAACTCAGTCGGTCGATACAAAGATGTCCGACTGAATTCGGCTCAGGCGAAGAAGTCGTTGGTGAACTCGTCGCGGTATCGCGCACCGGTAATCCCCTTCTCGACCAGGAAATCGGCCATCCGGTTCCACCGCTCGGGAGCAATCCTCCCCCACCGCCCTTCACCATCGAGCAGGATCGTTGAAAGATGACGCTGGCTCCGCACGAGGAGATCGGGATTCACGGACGGCATGTGCTGGAGCACCTCCAGCACGCTGGCGTCGGGATCTTGCGCCGCCGCCACATACCCGCGCTCCAGCGCCGACAGAACCCTCCGGGCGGTATCCGGCCGATCATTCAGGAACTGGCTGGTCGCGGCGATGCAGGGCGCGGGAAAGTCGAAAAGCGGATCGACATCGGCAAGTCGGATATAGTTGATGTCCTTCCCCGCCGCGATCAACTCCTGATTCTCCCAGTTCTCATACACCCAGGTGGCATCCGCCACGGCACCGAGCGTCGCGACGATATCGCCAACGTCCATCGGTACGAGAGTGACCTTGTTGTAATCGCCCCCATCCAGCCGCATCGCTTCGCCGATCACCGCATGGAACCATTCCGGCTCCCAGTGTGTGAGTCGTTGACATTCGAGATGCCGTGGTGAAGTGATTTCGGCGTCCTTGAGCGAGACGATCCCTGAATCATTCACCTGGGTGATCGTCGCGATCCCGGTCAGCCCGGCACCGTGGCCACGCTTCTCCAGCATCGAGATACTCGGCCCGAGCACCATATCCGCATCGTCGATATCGAGCACACCATGGACATCACCCGAGATCCGGGCATCAATCCCAACCTCGCGGAAATATCCGCGCTCCAGGGCGATGTAAAAACCCGTGTGATTCGTATTCGGGAACCAGTCGAGAACGACGTTGATCTTCTCCATCTGCTGTCTGCTCCTTTTCAGTAACTGCGTTCGCTCTAGTCAGCCAAAACAACCATCGGCTTCTGTCTGGCTCCCAACGGAAATGCCTTGAGCGTGCCGGTAGCGACGAGCCCATCGCACACCCTCTTCGATATGACTCCAGAAAAGACAATTGCACTTGCGTACCGGACGATAAGCTGCGCCAGCAGCAAGAGGGGAGAAAGGAGAATGTACTGAAGGTAGTACAGCTCGAAAGCGAAGATGAAGGTTGCCGCGAACACAGCGGAGAGGCTCATGGAGACCAGATCGAACCGCCGATACCGGAAAATGGCGAACCCGAGTTCGCAGCCGGCCCCCTGAATGAATCCTGTCAGGAGCAACACCGCACCGCCACCATTGCCCATCAGCAGCTCGATCATGGCCGCCAGGACTTCTGTGACCAATGCCGCTCCCGGCCGCTGGATGATATACGCCGCGATCGTGGCCGCCATGAACCACACGCCGTAGATCACCTCGAAGCCAAATGGCGCCAACCCGAATGGTGCCAACAGGGTCTGTAGACCGAGCCCCCCATAAAACACACCGAGATAGATGATCGCGAACAACGTCCCGAGGACGGCCATGAGGATAAGGTCGCGAAGTTCCCACCGATTTGATTGCGCTTGCATTGACGTGTCCCTTTGTCCTTAGTCCGGCGTTCCCCCTTAAATCGAAAAATCGCACAGCAGAGCTGCGCGATCGACATGGCCATACACACCTCCCTACGCAGGCATTACCCTACAGGTTCGATGGGTCAGAGACTGTAGCCTCTATCTCAGCCGGGTCAAACCCCAGCACCCCTGATCTCATATTCACTTGTTCCCAGACTATAGCACTGATCCCTGCGGACGATCAAACATCCAATCACTTTGCGCGGTAATCATCTGGACGCATGACGGCGCGAACACAGCGAATTGCAGGAACGGGAAGCGCCCGTCCATTGGGATACACATCTAGTGGGATACCTAGGTGGTCCCGGAGGGAGGGAGTTAGGATAGGGGGGTATGGGGGGATGGAGTAAAAGTCAGGGACGTAGGGAAAGGGGATAGAGGGAGGGGGGAGGGTCAGGGATCTGGGGATGGTTGTCGAGGAGGGAAGGGGGGGATGCAAAAAGGGCCCATCCGGAAGGATGGACCTGGGACCTGGGGGATCGCTGGACAACCGGTAGCGGGGGAAGGATTCGAACCTCCGACCTTTGGGTTATGAGCCCAACGAGCTGCCACTGCTCCACCCCGCGCCACTGCACCACAGTCAGCTTCACGTGCCCGACGATGCGGGGCGCCCGCGGCGGCCTCGCCTCCCACCGCGTTGCCACGGCAGTACTCTCCGGCGCTGCGCTGGGTCACGACCGGGTTCGGGATGGGTCCGGGTGGGGCCAACGCGCTCTCGACCACGGGCACCCCGCATCGTCTGTCACGCTCTCTGTCTCTGGTGCATCGCAAAACCGTCACCGGCTTCACCGCGCCCACCACGAAGTCTCTCCCACACCGCACGCATACTCCCTTGACCATTAGGACGAGTCGGCTCCAGTCGGTTACCCGCGGTCCACCTCTCGCCTATCCACCCGCTCGTCTCGCGGGGGTCTCCCGGGTCCGTAAACCCTGGGACGTCTCGTCTCGGGGCAAGATTCCCGCTTAGATGCCTTCAGCGGTTCGCTCATCCGCACGTAGCTACCCAGCCATGCCGCGTGCGCGACAACTGGCCCACCAGCGGTGCGTCCATCCCGGTCCTCTCGTACTAGGGACAGCCCCCCTCACACGTCCTGCGCCCACAGCGGATAGAGACCGAACTGTCTCACGACGTTCTGAACCCAGCTCGCGTACCGCTTTAATGGGCGAACAGCCCAACCCTTGGGACCTTCTCCGGCCCCAGGATGCGACGAGCCGACATCGAGGTGCCAAACCCTGCCGTCGATATGGACTCTTGGGCAGGATCAGCCTGTTATCCCCGGCGTAGCTTTTATCCGTTAAGCCACGGCCCTACCACTCGGTACCGTGGGATCACTAGGCCCGACTTTCGTCCCTGCTCGGCGCGTCAGCCTCGCAGTCAAGCTCCCTTGTTGCCCTTACGCGCTCCGGCCGATTGCCATCCGGCCTGAGGGAACCATTGGGCGCCTCCGTTACGCTTTGGGAGGCGACCGCCCCAGTCAAACTCCCCACCAGCCGCTGTCCCCTGCCCGGATCACGGGCCCGGGTGAGAACGCACGCACCGTCAGGGTGGTATCTCACCAATGCCTCCCCGAACGCTGACGCCTCCGGTTCTTCGGCTCCCACCTATCCTGCACAAACGGCACACGCGCCCAACGACAAGCTGGAGTAAAGCTGCACGGGGTCTTTTTGTCCTGCTGCGGGTCACCGGTATCTTCACCGGTCTTGCAATTTCACCGAGTCCCATGTTGAGACAGCGCCCAGATCGTTCTACCTTTCGTGCGGGTCGGAACTTACCCGACAAGGAATTTCGCTACCTTAGGACCGTTATAGTTACGGCCGCCGTTTACCGGGGCTTCAGTTCGAGCCTCGCAGCCCTCCCTTTAACCTTCCGGCACTGGGCAGGTCTCAGCCCCTATACGTCCACGCTCATTCGCGTTGGCAGGGACCGGTGTTTTTGGTAAACAGTCGCCTGGGCCTGGTCACTGCGGCCCCCTCAAGCTCCAGCGGCATGCGCCTTCACCCTACCGGGGCGCTCCTTCTCCCGAAGTTACGGAGCTAATTTGCCGAGTTCCTTAACATGGGTTCTCTCGTCCACCTCGGTATACTCTACCAGCCCACCTGTGTCGGTTTGCGGTACGGGCGTGTCCCGGTCTCGCTAGAGGCTTTTCTCGACAGTCCGGCATCAATCCGTCCGCGACGACCCGCAGGCCGTCACTTCCACTCGCTTCTCGGTCATCGACCCGGCGGATTTGCCTACCCGGTCTCCCTACCAGCTTGGAGGGTCGCGCTGACCCCCGGACCTAGCCCCCTGTTTCCCCCATCGCTCAATCGACCGGACACGGGACGGGAATCTGAACCCGTTGTCCATCGCCTACGCCTTCCGGCCTCGGCTTAGGCCCGCCTCACCCGCAGCTGATCAGCATCGCTGCGGAACCCTCGGGCATTCGGTGGGAAGGATTCGCACCTTCCTCTCGCTACTCATGCCGACATTCGCACTCGTGGCCGCTCCAGATTCGGTCCCCCTCCTCCTTCACCGCTGACCACGACGCTCCCCTACCATACATTTCTGCATCCGCGGCTTCGGTGGCATGCTTGAGCCCCGGTGGATTGTCGGCGCCGCCGCGCATCGACCAGTGAGCTATTACGCACTCTTTCAAGGATGGCTGCTTCTAAGCCAACCTCCTGGTTGTCACTGCGCCACGACTACCTTGCCCACTTAGCATGCACTTCGGGACCTTAGCCGGCGGTCTGGGCTCTTTCCCTCTCGACCATGGAACTTAGCTCCCACAGTCTCACTCCCGGGCTCTCCGCACGCGGCATTCGTCGTTTGATACGGGTCGGTAAGCGGGAAGCCCCCTCGCCGAACCAGCGCGCTACCTCCACGGCGGGCTCACCCAAGGCTGTACCTCAATACATTTCGGGGAGAACCAGCTATCTCCAGGTTCGCTTGGCATTTCACCGCTACCCACACGTCATCCCCGCCTTTTGTAACAGACGTGGGTTCGGGCCTCCACGGGCGTATTCCGCCCGCTTCACCCTGCACATGGGTAGATCACCTGGTTTCGGGTCATCTCGACGCCACTGCCCGCCCTTTCGGACTCGCTTTCGCTGCGGCTCCGCCTGTCCTCCGGCTTAACCTCGCGACGTCGACATACTCGTCGGCTCATTCTACAAAAGGCACGCCGTCACCGCATAACGCGGCTCCGACCGGCCGGAAGCACATGGTTTCAGGTTCTCTTTCACTCCCCTCGCCGGGGTGCTTTTCACCTTTCCCTCACGGTACTGGTTCACTATCGGTCGCCTGGGGTATTTAGCCTTGGGACGTGGGCGTCCCTGCTTCCCACCGGATTTCTCGTGTCCGGCAGTACTCACGCTCATGCAGCACCCGCGTCATGTGTCTCTGCCTACGGGGCTCTCACCCGCTCCGGCCGGCTCTTCCAATACCGTTCGGCTCGCACATCACCGCCGGGCGACGGACCTGCTGTCCCGTCCCCGCATCGCGTTCAACCCCTCATCAGCAGCGGCAGCAGCCTCGGACGCTGATCAGGTTTGGGCTCCTCCCGTTTCGCTCGCCGCTACTCCGGGAATCCTCTCTTTTCCTCGGGGTACATGAGATGTTTCAGTTCCCCCGGTTCCCTCCGGCCGCCTAAAGCGGTCCGGTCACCGGCTTCCCGGTGGGGTTGCCCCATTCGGAATCCGGCGGTTCATCGGCTGCCAGCGCCTCCCCGCCGCGTTTCGTCGCGTGGCCACGTCCTTCATCGGCCCTCGGCGCCTAGGCATCCACCATGTGCTCTTCTTCGACTATGTCATGTCTTGTGTGGTCTGATTCTTCGTGGTGCGCGCGGTGAAGTCTGCTCGATCTCACCACGCTCGCAGATCCGGCGGATCCACTTGCTTTTCTCAAGGTACGCATCCAGTCTCACCCCCTGACCTCGCCCCTCGCGGTGGAGCCGCGGGGATTCGAACCCCGGACCTCCGCCGTGCAAGGGCGGCGCTCTCCCGGCTAAGCTACGGCCCCCCGTACGCGAGTCATGCCTCGCCCACGTTCGTGGGCGCGCCTGGACTCGAACCAGGGACCTCGGCCTTATCAGGGCCGCGCTCTCACCACCTGAGCTACGCGCCCGCCCGACACCCGGTCAGGACTGGCCAGTGGTTGACTGGATCCTGCACACACGCCTCGGCGCTGTGCCGAAGACGAAGCAAAGCCGAACTCCCGTGCCGATCGATCACGACTCCCATGCGAACGAGCGCCCCTGCCGGCGGGTCCAGCACGCACCGCGTGCGACCCCTCCCGAGGCTCGGTCCCCCGTTCTTCATGTTCTCCGTCGTGCCCCTGACCTTCGGGTTGTTTCCCTAGAAAGGAGGTGATCCAGCCGCAGCTTCCGCTACGGCTACCTTGTTACGACTTCGTCCCAATCACCAGCCCCACCCTCGACAGCTGCGCCCCAGACGGGTTCGCCCACCGGCTTCAGGTGTTGCCGGCTTTCATGACGTGACGGGCGGTGTGTACAAGGCCCGGGAACATATTCACCGCCGTACTGCTGACCGGCGGTTACTAGCGACTCCACCTTCACGTGGGCGAGTTGCAGCCCACGATCCGAACTGAGATCGGGTTTGGGGGATTGGCTCCACGTTACCGCTTGGCAACCCGTTGTCCCGACCATTGTAGCGTGTTTCTCGCCCAGGATGTAAGGGCCATGCTGACTTGACGTCATCCCCACCTTCCTCCGGTTTGCTCCCGGCAGTCTGGTCAGAAAATCACAACTGACCACAGGGGTTGCGCTCGTTGCGGGACTTAACCCAACATCTCACGACACGAGCTGACGACAGCCATGCAGCACCTGTCTCGCACCCTCGAAGGCCTCCCGGTTTCCCGGTCCTGCAGCGAGATGTCAAACCCTGGTAAGGTTCTTCGCGTTGCGACGAATTAAAGAACACGCTCCGCCGCTTGTGCGGGCCCCCGTCAATTCCTTTGAGTTTTAGCCTTGCGGCCGTACTCCCCAGGCGGCAGACTTC
>Ga0180220_1002686_pt1 | contig 11095 bp, 10 predicted proteins | sample eDN5th37CBELigBY_FD_151335 | JGI IMG/M metagenome (GOLD analysis project Ga0180220, IMG submission 151335) | Enriched backyard soil microbial communities from Emeryville, California, USA - eDNA 5th pass 37_C BE-Lig BY (version 2) (version 2) | ecosystem: Environmental > Terrestrial > Soil >... | reverse complement strand
TAAAATGTCTAAATAAATGGAGAGGTCCGGAGTTTTTCTACCCAAACGTAATGAGGAATTCCACACAACTATTTCTGGAGATCTGGAGATAATCGGAATTTATCCGCCTATTATATCTCTAATAACCATAAATTGAACTAATAAGCGGAATTCCTCCGTTTAATCTCCAGAAAATCGATAGAAAAGTAGATCCGCTATACCTGCAAATACTCCAGCAATTTTTGGGTTGCCTCTTTTCCCTGCTGAATACAATCTGGGATTCCTACTCCCCGGTAACCTGCACCTGCTAGGTAAACTCCAGGATAATCCTCTTTCATCTGCTGCTGGAGTTGTTCAAGGCGTTGTAGGTGATTAACCTTGTATTGCGGCATGGCTTTTTCCCAACGTGTTACGCGGGTAAAAATAGGTTTAGCGTTGATTCCCATGATATTTTTAATTTCTTCAAGGGCATTGATTACAAGCGTTTCATCTGAAGTATGCACCTGATCCTGTTCCTTGGAATGTCCAATATAGCAACGCAGTAATACCCGGTCTTTCGGGGTAGTTTGTGGCCATTTGGAAGAAGTCCATGTACAGGCAGTAATCTTTCTCCCCTCATTACGGGGAATGACAAACCCGGAACCTGCATCAAGGGGATACTGAATATCTTTTCGGTCAAAGGCCAATGCTACGTTTGCCACAGATACATAGGGAATATGCGAAAGGAGGTCTTTTTCTTTCAGCCCGCTTAACATTTTTTGCGCAGCAAATGCAGGTGTCGCTACAATTACAGCATCAGCTGCAATCGTGCCATCAGCTGTCTTGATTTCATATTGCTTGCCCATACGGTTAATTTCATAGATCTCCTGATGCAAACGTACATCTACGTTGTCCAACACTTCAATGAGCCGATCCACCATCGTTTCCAACCCCTTATGGAAGGTTAGAAACATACTGCTTCTGGCTTTCTCTGGAAGTGTGGATGGTTTTTCAGTGGCAGGTTTCTGGGCGGGGCCTGACTTTCGGCTCAGAAACATCCCTTTAATAATACTATGGTATTTTTTTTCAATTTCCCTAAATTGCGGGAAGGTAGCCTCAAGGCTAAGATTTTGTGTGTCCCCAGCGTAAATACCGGATAAGAGTGGTTCCGCGATATTTTCCGCAACTTCTTTCCCTAATCGCCGCTGTAAAAAACCACCAAGTGATTCATCCTCCTCCCCTTTCCGCGGAGGAATCAGCAAATCCATGGCAGCCCGTAATTTCCCAATCGGGGAAATCAGACCTGTTTTTACGAAGGGACCTAACTTCGTTGGAATTCCGAGCACCAGTCCCGGAGGCATTAAATACAATTTGTTATGATGCATGATGTAATTCTTACGAGCTGCTGGGTTTGTCCCCACAAGCTCAGATTCCAACCCCAGTTCCCGGGTCAAATCCATAATTGCCGTTTTTCTGGCAAGAAAAGAATCTGGACCTTTTTCAATTATAAATCCATCGACATGATCTGTTTGGATTTTTCCGCCCAACCTTTCCCCTTTCTCTAGTAAGATTAAGCGGTAAGGCAGATGATCTTCCTTAATTTTTTTTTGCAAATAAAATGCTGCAGTTAAACCAGTAATTCCACCGCCAGCTATTACAATTTGTTTCTGATTCCATGACATAGGATCATCCTTCTTTACTTAGGTCTTTGGCAATTCCTGCAGGATGACGTTTGACAAGCATTCCATGTATAGCGGATCAGCGTTTAAGGATGCGGTCCTTTCTAGATGAATCCCTAATTCCTTGGCTAGCTTCTGACATTCAATATCGATATCATATAATACCTCAAGATGGTCACTTACAAAGCCAATGGGACAAATCAGAACCTGTTTGACCCCTTCCTTTTGCAGGGACACCATGCGTTCCAAAATATCCGGTCCTAGCCAAGGTACAGCCGTCTGGCCGGCACTTTGCCAACCCGTTTCCCAATTTTCCAATCCTACCCTTTGCGCGATAACTTCTGCCGTTTCCCGTAATTGCGTTGGATATGGGTCGTTCATCTCGAGAATTTTCTCCGGTAAACTATGTGCTGTAAACAACACCTTCACTTCTTCTTTTGCATTACCAGGAAATTTCTTTAAGACTTCTTCCACACGGTTAACTAAGGCTTGAATAAAATCTGGATTCAGATGGTAGTCTTTAATTAACGACAGCAGTTCTACACCATAAGTTTGTGCAGCCTCGATTGCAGTCTTATGATAGGCTCCTACACTCATCATCGAATAATGAGGTGCCAAGACAATCCCAATTGCCCTCTTTAAACCGTCTTCTGCCATCTTCTTGATCGCATCATCAATAAATGGGGCCGCATGTTTCATCCCCATATAGGCAACAAATTCATGGGGTGACTTTTCATTCAACCGTTCTTCCAAGTTATTTACTTGATCTCTCGTTATCTCTAAAAGAGGAGACAACCCACCAATGGCTTGATAACGATCCACCAATTCCTGCAACTTTTCCGGTGTGGGGGGATTCCCCCGACGTATGTGTGTATAGTAGGATTCCACATCGTCTAAACTAGCTGGTGTTCCATAGGCCATGACCAAAACCCCGATCTTTTCCTTCGCCATTGTTTGCTCCTCCTCTCTTAACGTTTGTTTAATACGGAACGACTGTAATCATGAACAAAATCTGTCAATCGTTTTAATATATCACCGGGTACTTCAGGGAAAATTCCATGTCCTAGGTTAAAGACAAATCCTGGTTCTTCAATACCTTGATCAATAATTTCCTTAGTTTTACTTTCAATTTTAGACCAAGGTGCGAGTAACATCGTAGGATCTAGGTTGCCCTGAATCGCATGGCTATTCCCGATTCGTTTCCGCCCTTCTCGGATGGAGACTCTCCAATCTATCCCAATCACATCGGCATCCAGATCATGCCATAAAGGAAGAAGCTCACCAGAACTGACACCACCAAAGTAAATTTTCGGAACAGCTACCTCTTTTAATTCCTGGAAAATTTTTTTCATCGTAGGGTATACATATTGTTTATAATCACCAGGAGCCAATGCCCCAGCCCAACTGTCAAAAACTTGCACTGCTTTTGCTCCTGCGGATATCTGGGCTTTCAAATAGGTGACGATCATAGTGCCAAGTTTTTCCATCAATTGGTTCCAGAGTTCTGGTTGTCCGTACATCATTTGCTTTGTACGTATGTAATTCCGAGAAGGACCTCCCTCAACCATGTAGCTAGCCAAGGTAAATGGGGCTCCTGTGAAACCAATTAGTGGTACCTTTAATTCTCTGGCTAGAATCTTAATCGTATCTAAAACATATGAAAGATCCTCCTCCGGTGTAATGGTACGAAGACTGGCAATATCATCAGCCGTCCGGTAAGGCGTTTCTAAAATAGGTCCTTTTTTTTCAATGATGTCATATTTTACACCCATTGGCCCTAAGGGAACCATTATATCTGAAAATAGAATAGCCGCATCCACACCAAGCTGTTGAACTGGCAGAATCGTGACCTCTGCGCATAACTCGGGGATCCGACAAATTTCCAATAAGGTATATTTTTTCCGAATTTCTCTATATTCCGCCTGGTAGCGACCTGCTTGTCGCATGTACCATACCGGCACATGTTCAATCTCTTGCTTTAAACATGCTCGAATAAACGTATCATTAAAAGACATTTCGAACGAGCCTCTTTTCTGTCTATTTTTGTCCTTCCCCATTATGCCGTTTTTAGTATGATTTAACAAGCCTTTAACATAGCTAACTGTGACAGTTTTGGTAAAATTGGTCTACCTAAGCAAAAAAGACGACCATATTCTCATGGTCGCCACGTTTTACGTTTGTTATTCATAATTTCCGGTTCTCGTATCGTATGGACCCGGATTTTTTACCACTGGAGGCTGCACCGCCGTGGGTTCAGTCTTTCGTGTCTGATGCAGGTTTGTAGCAGCTGAGGCATGTGTGCCGATTGCTTTTAATTCCTGAAGGGAATCTACACGATTGCTTGGAACATTTTTCATGGGCCCACCCCTTTAAAAGTGTAAAAAGAACACTCGTTACCTGCCTGACATTGGTCCAATTCCCTCTCTGTTCCGATCCATCCAATCGTTTTGAACCCGATTATCGTATAGGTTGTTGCCTAGCTGGTCCGTTCCATCGTAATCATAATAGTAGTTGTATCGATATAGCGAATCATCATTTGGTGTTAAATCATTTACATAACCATTATATTGATTTAAATGATAACGGCCATTGTATTGATTCACATCAAAATTCCGACTCGCAGTTCCACAACCTGCCAGTAACCCAATGGAAAGACAGGCCACAAGAGTCAAGGGCATTGCCTTACCCATAAAGGCACGATGTTTGGACATCTTCACAGCTGACAGCCACCTTCCACTTCATGGCTACTCCATTCGCTGGAACGTTTTTGGAGTGCATATATAGAATGTGAAGCAGCTAGCAAAATTATTAATGTTATTGACTGGTTATTTACGCGCCGTATTCGGCTTGCAATTTTTTGCGAACTAGATACTCAACTTTTAAATCTTGGTAAGTCCGAAAGCGAACACATTTTTCATAATCACCTTGGCAAAATAGCTCCATTAACTCAGGTTCCTGCTTCAGATCTTCGTCCGTTGCTTCACAATGGATTTGTGTCATAAAAAATTTGGTATGTTCATGATAAAGGGGACAATCGGCCATTGTTATTCCTCCCACCCCAGTATTGATGGCCCCAGTATTACCCAATTTCATTTAAAATATACCCATAAAGTTACAATGTCATTGAACATATCTCACTGGTAAAGACCTGAGGTTTTCGTTATAATCAGTTTTGGAGGGGAAACCATGAAATACGCGTTTGTTTATGACCCAAGAATAGAAATGAATATGCCTGTTATTTATGAACCGATGGAGGAATGGACCTCTGAGGAAATGGCACACTTTAATGATCAGGCTTTATCCATTACCGCCCAAATCCCAGCGAAAATCCTGGAATTTGATAAACGATATATGAAAAAATACGATGCACTTGAAGAAGATCCAGAACGCTTTTTTGAGATCATGGAAGATTTAAATGAGCTTTCAGGAAAAATTAGTGAGTTAAACGTATTATACCTTCGCTTGGAAGGGAAATTCCTACAAACTGGCGGGCATTTTTAAAGTCTTGGGCATACCGTGGTATGCACCAAGACTTTTTGTCATTTCCCAACTTTCCGGCAAATATAAATAATTCTTGGCGATTCCTCTTCCTGATAGCTGCTTGCATCATAATCTCCAAATAGGTGCCCAATTGCGAGCCCATTTCGTTCTAGCATCTGTGCTAGTTGCCCTGTTTCGTATAACTTTACTCTTTCTTCGTATTGCCGGGAATTTTCCCCTAGTTCCCGAATCACGATCTTCTTTTCTACAAATTGTTCGTTGATCGAGCGATGCTGCTTGATGATTAAGTTCCCCTGTTCTGTCTCCGAATAAGGGTTTATATGCCTGTGTAAGTAACCTGGATTTAAATAATCAAAGACAAAATACCCTCCAGGCTTGAGGGCCCTGCTTGCATTTTTAAATACCTTCTCATTTTCCTCGTCTTCAGGGAAATAACCAAAACTGGTAAATAAATTAAACACATGATCCATCTCTTCGGTGAAGCTCACTTCTCGAACATCTGCCCTCATATAGAGTATATTCATGTTCAATGATTGTTTAATTGCTTCTGCAAGCAAGACCGCTGACAGATCTACCCCCACCACTTGTAAACCAAGAGATGCAAGCCAACGGCTGTGGCGTCCTTGCCCACAACAAAGATCAAGTACTCTTTGGCCCTTTATAATCGGAACATAAGAAATTAATTTTTCTAGTTCCTGTGTCGCTTTTGTTTCATCCCTGTGTGCATAGATCCGAAGATAATCCTCTTGAAAAGACCGTTCATACCATTCAGCCATATCTATTTTCCTTTCGTTTACGTATCAAATCAGACAACGCCTTTGGTAAATGGGTGTATTGAAAAGTAAACCCATTTTCTTTTGCCTTTTTTGGAAGCACCTTCTGTCCCTTCAAAAGCAAATCAGCCATCTCCCCCAATGCCACCCTTAATGCCGGTGCTGGAGTAGGCAACCAATGCGGACGCTTCAATACTTTTGATAATTGTCTTCCAAACTCATTCATCGTGACAGGTGCTGGCGCTGTAAAATTAACTGCACCGGAAATGGGCTCATTTTCAAGGCAAAACAACAGAAGCTCAACCACATCCTCAATGTGGATCCAGGAAAGCCACTGATGTCCCTTGCCAAGCGGTCCGCCTATGTAACAGCGATATGGAAAAAGCATTTTCGGTAAGGCACCGCCCGTCAAGCCAAGAACCACCCCAAACCTAGCTTTTACAACACGAACAGAATTTCTGGATATTTGATCTGCCTCTGCTTCCCAAGCCATAACAACTTGTGCAAGAAAATCCTGGGGGTCAAACGACCCAGCGGATTCTTCAGTGAAAACTTGCTCGTCTGAATACCCATAAAAACCAACAGCTGATCCATTAATCAGCACTTGGGTTTGAACGATACCCTTCTCTATGGCTTGCACCAAACGTTTTGTTGTTTCAATTCGACTTTGCATTATTCTCTGTTTGGCTGATGTTGTCCACCTTTGATTGATCGTCTCCCCAGCCAAATTGACCAACCCGTCAACAACCAAGGGTTGATTCGGATCAAGGGGTTCTATTGTCCCTGACCATGTCATATGCTCAAGATCCCTCGATAAAAGCACAACCTCGTGACCCACTTGCCGGCATTTTTCACGTAATGCCGTTCCAATAAAGCCTGAACCACCAATGATTGCAATCCTCATCCCGACACCCCTTTCCACTCCCTCCCCTCTATCTTATAGGATCTAGCAATTCAAGAAAAGGTACCGCACAGAAAGTAAGGGGTGAATCGGAAGAAATCATACTTATTCATAGGGAAAAGTGGGCTTTTTTATTTATATAATGTCTCCACAGTCCCCCACACCCTTTCCTAGGAGCAAAGTGTAAGAGTCGAACATGAACAAAGAGGCTGTCCAATCCGGACAGCCCCTTCCCAGCTTTAACCTCATTCGTCATCTTCATAATCATGTGGACGCAGGAACGTATAATTAAGATAATCCTCTGGATCATCACCCTGAAAACAGAGATCACAAACTCCCCCAGACAATTCAGAAAGTGTGCCACAGCATGAACATCTTTCCATTAGACATCCCCCTTGTCACGCGACCTGTTCTTGCCTAGTTTATGAAGATCAGATAGAAACAAGTAAGGTAATTTTAGGTATAATCAGTCCCAATACCTTAACCGATGACAAGATTAACCAAGCGGTCAGGTACGACGATTAGCTTGCGAATTTGTTTTCCTTCCAAGGCCTCCTGAACACTGCCTAGCTCCATGGCTTTTTCCTTCATGCTTTCCTGGTCAAGCCCTTTCGGAATCATCAAACGCTCCTTGATCTTCCCATTTACCTGAATCACGATTTCAACCTCATTATCGATCGTCATCGCTTCATCATAGGTTGGCCATGGTTCATAAGCAAGGGTCTGTTCATGGCCTAAACGGCTCCACAGTTCTTCTGCAATATGAGGAGCCAGCGGTGAAAGCATTTTAACAAAAGATTCCATCGCCGGTTTTGGTAATTGATCTTCTTTATTCGCTTCATTCATCATGACCATTAACGCACTAATCGCTGTATTAAAACGGAGGTTCTCCATATCATGGGTAACAGCCTTGATCGTTTTGTGTAGAACTCGATTAAAAGATTCACTTCCTTGGTAATTACCAATCTTTGCGCTCAGACTTCCATCCTCTTGCATAAACATCCGCCACACGCGGCTTAAGAAGCGATGTGCCCCTTCCACCCCATTATCATTCCAAGGCTTAGATGCTTCAAGAGGACCCATAAACATTTCGTAAATCCTTAAGGTATCTGCTCCATATTGTTCTACGATATCATCAGGATTGACGACGTTCCCGCGAGATTTACTCATCTTTTCATTATTTGCTCCAAGGATCATCCCCTGGTTCACTAGCTTCTGGAACGGTTCTTTTGTGTCCACAATCCCTAAATCATAGAGTACCTTGTGCCAAAAACGGGCATAGAGCAAGTGCAAGACGGCATGTTCAGCACCGCCAATATATAGATCAACAGGAAGCCACGCTTTAGCCTTTTCCTTCGAGCAGAGCTCCTGTTCATTATGCGGGTCAATGTATCGAATATAGTACCAGCAACTTCCAGCCCATTGCGGCATTGTATTGGTTTCTCGCTTCGCCTTCATTCCGGTTTCTGGATCGATTGTATTGACCCATTCTTCAATATTCGCTAATGGAGATTCCCCAGTTCCAGATGGACGAATTGCATCTGTTTCAGGAAGCAAAAGGGGTAATTGGTCTTCAGACACAGGCTTCATCGTCCCATCTTCAAGATGAAGAATAGGGATCGGTTCACCCCAGTAACGTTGTCTGCTAAATAACCAATCCCGCAGACGATAAGTAATTTTCTTTTTCCCTTTTTTCGTCTCTTCAAGCCAGGAAATCATCTTGCTAATCGCATCTTTGTTTCCTAATCCATTTAAGAAATCGGAATTGACATGCGGTCCATCACCGGCAAACGCCTCTTCTTCAATGTTTCCGCCGGATACAACCTCGACAATTGGGAGATCAAATTTTTTGGCAAATTCCCAGTCACGTTGGTCATGTCCTGGTACTGCCATGATTGCTCCTGTTCCGTAACTTACCAAAACATAATCGGCAATCCAAATTGGCACCTTTTGTCCATTCACAGGGTTTACGGCATATGCCCCTGTAAATACACCTGTTTTATCTTTGGCAAGGTCCGTTCTTTCCAGGTCACTCTTACGAGCAGACATATCGATGTAATCTTTAACTGCCTTCCGCTGTTCATCGGTTGTAATTTTCTCCACAAGCTTATGTTCTGGTGCCAATACACAGTAGGTAGCACCAAATAAGGTGTCAGGGCGTGTTGTAAATACCGTCAAGGCCTGATCCGGATGACCATCAATAGGAAAATCAAGCTCAGCACCTTCAGATTTTCCAATCCAGTTGCGTTGCATTTCCTTAATGCTTTCTGGCCAATCCAATTCTTCAAGATCCTCTAACAATCTTTCGGAATAAGCAGTAATCTTCAGTACCCACTGTCTCATTGGTTTACGAACAACGGGATGCCCTCCACGTTCACTTTTTCCATCAATGACTTCCTCGTTTGCTAATACCGTTCCAAGCGCAGGGCACCAGTTAACAGGAACCTCATCAACATAGGCTAGTCCCATTTTATAGAGCTGCAAAAAAATCCACTGGGTCCATTTATAATACAACGGATCAGTCGTAGAAATTTCGCGATCCCAATCGTATGAGAAGCCAAGAGATTTGATTTGACGACGGAAATTATTAATGTTGCGAATTGTGATATCCCTTGGATGTTCCCCAGTATCTAGTGCATGCTGTTCTGCCGGTAACCCAAAAGCATCCCATCCCATCGGATGAAGCACCTGAAAACCTTTCATTCTTTTATAACGGGAAACAATATCTGTTGCTGTATACCCCTCTGGATGGCCTACGTGAAGACCTGCCCCTGATGGATAAGGAAACATATCCAGTGCATAAAATTTAGGTTTTTGTGGATCTTCCACCAGTTTAAAAGTCTTTTCCTCATCCCAATAGGCTTGCCATTTCTTTTCAATGGCCTGATGGTCATAATGTTTGATCGATGCTTGTTCCGAACGCATGAAGAATCCTCCATTATCTTTAATAATTCTAAATAAAAAAACCACCCATCCCCGGCTAAACACAGCAAGGGACGAGAGGTTGTCGTTAACTCCCGCGGTACCACCCTAATTAGTACAAAAGTACTCACTTTAAAATCCTTAACGCGGACTAACGGCAGAATCATTCAGTTTGAATTCTGCAGTTCCAAGGTGAGTTCAATGCCGACTGGGTTGACTTTCACCATCCGTCAACTCTCTGGATCCATCCGATTCATTTACTAGTCCTCTTCATCACATTTGAGCAAAATTTGGATAAAAACTAATAGCTACATTTTATGGGTTTTCATGTAGAAATGTCAATATTGTTTTCCCAGAATATTTATTTTATCGACAGATAATCTGGTTTTTATACGAAATACAGAAGAATTGTGAGGGTTTTGTAGTTTCCTGCGCTTTCCCGGGAAAAGTGATTTCAGAGAATAGGCAGTGGCCTTATTTCTTGCTAGAATAGACAAAGGCATATAGAGAGGAGCTTTGGGTTATGCATACCCTTGAAAATATCAAAGCAAAAATCCTGAAAATCGAACCATTTTTCGGAAGAGAGCTGCTGACAAGAGTAGAAATTGAATCATTGCCACAGATCCTGCAGGAAAACGAATCAATCCGCGGTATTGTCACTGGTGTTTATAAAAACACGGATGGTGTGCTGGTCGCCACCGAATTTCGCCTAATTCACTTAACTCTGAATTCATGGACCCACTTCCCGTATCAACGGATCGAAGCAATTAAATCCACGGTGACTAAATTTCATGATGGGAAAACGCTAGATACCATTCATCTGCTTATTGCCGGGAAAAAAATTGAAATTCGCCACGTCCCCTATGATACAGAATCCTTTTTGAAACTTGTTAAATATTTTATGGCACTAAAAGTGCATGATCCGCGCTTTGAACGGCCTTCCTCAACGACTGCAAAAAAAGATCAACAGAAACAAAAGGAAACTTCCCTGAAAAATAGAGGGAAACTCCTTCTTCTTCTGACCCTAGTCATTACTAGTTTAGGAGGCAGCTATGTAAACTTTACGATGCAGAATGATTCAACCGGAGAATCCCTTGGTTTTACACCCTCACAATTTCAGCAAAGGTGGAACCAATCGGCCGAGAAAGTTGGCAGTCATTTTAAAATGACTGGTCTAAACATTGTCTCGGATCAGCAAAATCAATCTTTTACATATTTCATCACACCCAGTTTGAAAATTTCCGGAGTGCTTACGAAAGATAAAACCGTTGAGAAACTAATGTTGTTAGGACGAGGTGATAACGACCTTCCCCTAGCCATTGAACAGGTTATTGCCGTGACACAGCCGGGGCTATCTATAG
>Ga0180220_1002683_pt1 | contig 11104 bp, 9 predicted proteins | sample eDN5th37CBELigBY_FD_151335 | JGI IMG/M metagenome (GOLD analysis project Ga0180220, IMG submission 151335) | Enriched backyard soil microbial communities from Emeryville, California, USA - eDNA 5th pass 37_C BE-Lig BY (version 2) (version 2) | ecosystem: Environmental > Terrestrial > Soil >... | reverse complement strand
CTCATCGGCAGGCGCACAGTTCTGGTGGTCGCGCATCGCCTCCACACAATCGTCCATGCCGACTGCATCGCAGTCATGCAGGAAGGACGCATCGTCCAGCGCGGCCGCCATGAGGAACTTCTGGAACAGCCCGGTCTCTATCGCGATCTCTGGCAGGCCGGCGAAAGGAAGGGCTCATGACCGTCGCTTCCCTGTTCCCGCCGCAGGCACGCGCGCGCCTTCCGCTGTTCACGCTCCTTGGCCTGATCGCCGCAACGCTCAGGGCCGCATCCGCCCTGCTTCTGGTACCTCTGCTCGGGGGATTGTTCTCGGCCGAGCCGCGCACCGCCTTGCCGTGGCTCGCCGCGCTCGCCGCATGCGTGGTGGCCGGCTGGCTGCTGGAACGGCGCATGGTCGTCAGTGCCTTCGATCTCGGCCTTGCCATGATGACGTCGATGAATGCGCGCCTCGTCGACCATCTGCTTTCCGTGCCGCTCGGCTGGTTCGGGTCCGAGGAGCAGACGAAGGCCCGGCGCGCGCTGGCAGGGGCAGTGCCGGAGCTGTTCGCCAGTTCGGTCAATCTGGGCACGCAGACCCTGATCTCGGTCGCGCTGCCGCCGGCCATCGCATTTGGCCTGCTGTTCGTCGCCTGGCCGCTTGGTGTCGCGGCGCTGGTCGCCGTGCCCTTGCTGTTCGGCGCGCTGCTGGCAGGCGGCCGTTTCCTGCGCCGCGCCGAAGCCGATTTCGCCGCCGCTTCGGGCGAGGCCGCCGCGCGCACCGATGAATTCGCGCGCGCCCAGCTCGTGCTGCGCGCCGCCGGCCGCACGGGCACAACCGGCACGCCGCTCGGGGGGGCCATCGAGGCGCAGAAAGCGACGGGCCTGCGCCTGATCTGGTTCACGATTCCCGGCACCCTGCTGTTCTCGCTGGCGATGCAGGCAACGCTGCTTGCCATGATCGCCATCCTCGCCTTCATGTATGCGCAGGGCAGCATGGACGCCGCCCGAACCGTGGCGCTGATCGTGGTGGTGCTGCGTTTCCTCGAACCGCTGAACACGCTGTCGGAGCTGTTTCCGGCGCTGGAATCCACCCATGCGGCGGCGCAGCGCACGCTTGCCATTCTTGACGTTCCGGCTCTGGCTAGGCCGCAGCAGGATGCGCAGCCGCAAGCGCCGGCCATCGAATTCCGCAATGTGCATTTCCATGCCAATGGGAACGATATTCTCGACGGCGTGTCCTTCACCGTGCCGGAAGGCCGGATGACGGCTCTGGTCGGCCCGTCCGGCTCGGGCAAAAGCACCATCCTGTCGCTGATCGCGCGCATGCACGACGTCACCACGGGCGAGGTCCGTGTCGGGGGACACGATGTCAGGGCGTATGAGCCATCGACGCTGATGGACCAGCTTTCCATCGTGTTCCAGAACGTCCAGCTGTTCGAGGGCGGCATTGCCGAGAACATCCGCCTTGCCCGCCCCGGCGCAACCGAGGCGGAGTTCGTGGAGGCGGCAAAAGCCGCCTGTGTCGACGAAATCGTCGATCGGCTGGGAAGCTGGGACGCGCCCGTCGGCGAAGGCGGCGGCAACCTTTCCGGCGGCGAGCGCCAGCGCGTCAGCATAGCGCGCGCTCTCCTGAAGAACGCGCCGATCCTGCTTCTGGACGAAGCCACCAGCGGTCTCGACACCATGAACGAGGTGGCGGTGGCGACCGCGCTCAGCCGCTTCGGCCATCACACCGTGCTGGTGGTGGCGCACCGGCTGGAGACGATCGCCCGCGCCGATCGCGTCATCTTCGTCGAAAACGGGCGCATCGTCGAGGCCGGCGAACGCGAAGCGCTGATTGCGGCCGGCGGTCGCTTTGCCGCTTACTGGAACCATCGCCGTGACGCCCGGGACTGGACGTTTAGGACTTAGGTTTTCCAGAGACGCTGCTTCTGCTCAACGAGAGGGATGGCAGCGCTATTGCACGAAAAAGTCTTCTATCCTTGCCGCAGTCTGTTTCAACAGAGGCAGGAAATCACGCTTCATTTCGGCAACGGAATGACGTGCGGACTGGGTCGAGACGTTGATGGCCGCGACGAGGGCGCCGGAGCGGTCGCGCAGCGGCACCGCAATCGAGCGCAGGCCGATTTCCAGTTCCTCGTCGACAATCGCATAGCCTTCCCGGCGCGCTGCGGCGACCATTTCGGCAACGCGTTTCGAATCCGTTACAGTCTTGTCCGTTCTGGGCGCCAGCACAGCGCGTGCGAGCAATGCTTTGACCTCCGCGGGCTTCTGTCCCGACAGCAGTACGCGTCCCATGGCCGTACAATAGGCCGGCAGATGCGAACCAACCTGCAGTTCCAGATTGATGATGCGCGGGCCGGCAACGCGGGCGACATAGACGACGTCATCGCCGGACAGGACGGTGGCGGAGCAGGATTCCTGCAAGGCTGCGGCAGTGTCGCGCATGAAGGGCTCGGCAAAGGCCCATAGCGACTTGCCCTGCAACCAGGTGCGTGCCACCGACAGGAGGCGCGGCGAGAGCGCGAACTGGCGCCCGGTCTGCGTGGCATAGCCGGTCGCGACCAGCGTCAGCAGAAACCGGCGTGCCCCGGCCCGTGTCAGCCCGGCCTTTTCGGCCGTTTCGGTGAGCGTCAGCCCTCCAGAATGTTCAGCGAGGATTTCCATGACGCCGAGCCCGCGTTCCAGCGAGTTCACATGGTCGCGTGCGGTTGCTTCATCAGACATGGGCAATGCTTCCTGAGGCGCGACCGCGGGCCGCGCCGAGGGTTGACTCTCAGGCGATATCTATGCACAAAGTATTACATATAAAACAAATGTTCGCAATACGAACTTTCTAGGTGCGGTGCAGGATTGGCGAATGGGCCAGTCGCAAGTGGTGTCCCGCTGCGGTCGGCAGGGCCACCAGTCAGAAAGGGTGAGGTCGACGATGAACAAAATCAGTCCGAACCTTGAGGATGCGGTTGCCGACATCCGGGACGGTATGGTGGTGATGATTGGCGGCTTCGGCGGTTCGGGCGCACCGATCGAGCTCATCCATGCACTGGTCGAGCGATACAGGAAGACCGGATCGCCGAACGCATTGACCGTCGTGAACAACAATGCTGGAAACGGTGCCATCGGTATCGCGGCAATGATCTATGCCGGCATGGTCGCCAGGATGATCTGCTCGTTTCCGCGCTCGAGCGATCCGAAGGCGTTCACCGACAAGTATCTCGCTGGCGAGATTGGGCTGGAACTGGTGCCGCAGGGCACGCTGGCCGAGCGCATCCGGGCCGGCGGCGCGGGCATTCCCGCCTTCTACACCCCGACAAGCTACGGCACGCAGGTCGCCGAGGGCAAGCCGGTCGCCGAGTTCGACGGGAGGAAATACGTCCAGGAGCGCTGGCTCAAGGCCGATGTCGCCTTAGTCAAGGCTGAGCTGGCCGACCGCAAGGGCAACCTCACCTACCACATGGCTGCGCAGAATTTTTCGCCGCTGATGGCGACCGCGGCCGCAACCACCATCGTGCAAGCGCGGCAGATCGTGGAGCCGGGCGAAATCGATCCCGAGCATGTCATAACGCCGGGCATATTCGTCGACCGGATCGTGGAAGTGCCCGATCCGAAGCAGGAAGAGGCCCTGTTGCGCGAAGGAGCCCAAGGATGAGTGTAAAGCTGACGAATGCGCAGATCGCATGGCGCGCGGCGCAGGACATTCCTGACGGCGCCTATGTGAACCTCGGCATCGGTTTTCCCGAGATGGTCGCCAAGTTCAAGCCGGAAGGCCGCGAGGTGATCTACCACACCGAGAATGGTATCCTTGATTTCGGCGAGGCGCCGCCCGTCGGCGCGGAGGATTGGGACCTCATCAATGCCGGCAAGAAGGCCGTCACGCTCAATCCGGGTGCCTCCTTCTTCCATCACGCCGACAGCTTTGCCATGGTGCGCGGCGGCCATCTGGATGTCGCCATCCTTGGCGCCTACGAGATTGCCGAAAATGGCGACCTGGCCAATTGGAGCACCGGACCGGGTTCAGTGCCGGCTGTCGGCGGAGCCATGGACCTGGTGCACGGCGCGAGGCGGGTCTGCGTCATCACCGATCACACCACCAAGGACGGGAGACCGAAGCTGCTGAAGCTCTGCCGTCTGCCCCTGACCGGGGTCGGCTGCGTGACGACCGTCTACACCAGCCTTGCCGTCATCGACATCGTTGCGTCGCGCTTTGTTCTGCGCGAAAAGCTTGCCGGCATCAGCTTCGACGAATTGCAGGCGCTGACCGAAGCCGAACTGGTGGTCGAAGGTGCCGTCAAAGATCTGATCGTTCCGGAGGTCTGAAATGCCCGATGCCTTTATCTGCGATTATATCCGCACGCCCATCGGCCGCTTCGGCGGACAGCTCGCGGCCGTCCGCGCCGACGATCTCGGCGCGGTGCCGCTGAAGGCGCTGATGGAGCGCAACGCGAATGTCGACTGGGAAGCGGTCGACGACGTCCTCTATGGCTGCGCCAACCAGGCCGGGGAGGACAACCGCAATGTGGCGCGCATGGCGCTGCTGCTGGCCGGCCTGCCGAATGTGGTGCCCGGTGCCACCATCAACCGGTTGTGCGGATCCGGCATGGATGCAGTGATGAGTGCCGCCCGCGCCATCAAGGCCGGCGAGGCTGAACTGATGATCGCCGGCGGTGTGGAATCGATGAGCCGTGCGCCCTTCGTCATGCCCAAGGCCGAGACGGCCTTCTCGCGCCATGCCGAGATCCACGATACCACCATCGGCTGGCGCTTCGTCAACCCGCTGATGAAGAAGCAGTATGGTATCGATTCCATGCCGGAGACGGCCGAGAACGTGGCCGAGGACTTTGCTGTCAGCCGCGCTGATCAGGACGCCTTCGCCGCCCGCAGCCAGGCGAAGGCCATTGCCGCGCAGGAGAACGGCAGGCTGGCGCAGGAAATCGTGCCGGTGACCATTGCGCAGCGCAAGGGCGATCCTGTCGTCGTGTCGAAGGACGAGCATCCGCGCGCCGGCACTACTGCCGAGACGCTGGCCAAACTGCCGACGCCGTTCAAGAAGGACGGCGGTTCGGTGACCGCCGGCAACGCCTCGGGCGTCAATGACGGCGCTGCGGCGCTGATCATCGCCTCGGAAGCGGCCGCGAAGAAATATGGCTTGACGCCGATCGCCCGCATCGTCGGCGGTGCTACCGCCGGTGTCCCCCCGCGCATCATGGGCATCGGCCCGGCGCCGGCCACGCAGAAGCTGTGCGCGCGGCTGGGTATCGCACCGTCCGCCTTCGATATCGTCGAACTCAACGAAGCTTTCGCCTCCCAGGGCATCGCCGTGCTCCGCACCCTCGGAATCTCCGAGGATGCGGAGCATGTGAACCCGAATGGCGGGGCGATTGCGCTCGGCCATCCGCTCGGCATGTCGGGGGCGCGCATTTCGGGCACCGCCGCGCTGGAGCTGAAGCTGCGGGGCGGCAAGCTGGCGCTCGCCACCATGTGCATCGGTGTCGGCCAGGGCATCGCCGTTGCGCTGGAGCGCGTCTGAGATCAATCCGGCAGGTCGACCGCGACTGTCTTGTCCGCAAGCGTGGTGAGCGGACACGCTATTTGTGTTGTCGAGAAGGCCAGTCACTGCCGGATTTTTTCTGCAGTTCCATTTGAAACTCCAGTTCGCGGCAGCGTCCCACCAGGAATTTTGCGAGACGATCCGCTGCGACCGGGCAGGGGGATGCTCTCGATCGCAGGATTCCGAGTTGCCGGTCGGGGTGTCCGATCTTCAATGGAAGTGCTGCCAGCGGTGGCCTACCGCGAGAGAGGAACACGACGGAAAAGGGCAAGACTGACAGGGAGTCCGATCCGCCGAGAACGGATTCTATCGAAGCCAGCGTGCCGCCGGAAAAGTTGACGTTGAAATTATCGCAGCCAATCGCATCGAGGATGCGCAAAAGGTCCTTGTGCAGAGGGCTGTTCGCAGGGGGCGCCACCCAGGGATAGGCTTCGGTTTCCGCCAAGCTTGGCTTTGCGGTGCGCGTCAACGGATGCCCGGCACGGCACGCGATCACATTGTGCCCGGGCAGGAGCGGCAGGAACTCCATGTCGTCCGGCACCTGGCGCGGGTTCAGCGGAAGAATTGCCAGGTCCAGCCCGCCATTGCGAATACCCTGTTCCAGCGTGTCGATATAGCCGTAGGTCTGGTCGATCTGGAAGCCGTGGAACTGCGTTTGAAAATCAGCCAGCAGTCGCGCCACCACGCCGTCCATGAAAATCGGGGATCCGGCGACGCGCAACCTTCCTGCAAGTCCCTGCCTGAAGCGGTCCACCAGAAGGCTTGCCTCTTGATTGGCGGTGCGGATCTTCTGGCCCAGCCGCGCCAGAGCGCGCCCAATCTCCGTCGGCTTCCGCGGCCTTCGCCCGGGCTCGAACAACGGCAGGCCTATCCGATCCTCCAGCAGGGCCATGGTCCGCGATACCGATGGCTGGGATTTGCCCAATTCTTCAGCGCCTTCGGTCAGGCCGCCCTTCTCGATGATGGCCGCCAGGATTTCGAGGTGTTCGCTGAGGATTTTCATAACTCAATATTATATTATCCCGCCGTCATATGATCAACATTCGCTCTCTGCGACGGTATGCTATCTTTGAAAAAGGGAGGCTCGCCGCATGTCATATTCGCGCGATGAGTTCATGGCTCGCAGTGCCGTCTGCATGCTGCGGGCGGGGCTTTATGCGTGGGATCCATGCCCCTTTCTTCGCGGAAGATCTCACATAGAGGAGTGAAGATGAGAAAGTGGAGTTTGTGTTTTGCGGCCAGCGTCCTGCTAGGGCAGGCGGCCATGGCTGCGGAGCCTTTCTGCCAGGATCGCGGCGACAATTTGCGGGTGACGATCCTTGGCTCCGGCACTCCGTTCCCGACGATCGAGCGTTTCGGTCCCTCGACCCTGATCGAGGCGGGTGGACAAAAGCTGGTGGTGGATGCCGGCCGTGGCGTAACCCAGCGGCTGTGGCAGCTTGGCATTCCTATCGGCAGTATCGATGCGGTGCTGCTGACCCACCTGCATTCCGACCACACGGTGGGGCTGCCCGATGTCATGCTGATGGGCTGGCTGCCGCCGGCCTTTGGCAGGCGGACCGTGCCGCTGGCTCTTTACGGTCCGGAGATGTCCTCCGAACTGGCTCGCGGGATTGAAGCTGCCTGGGCACGCGACATCGAAATCCGCGCCGAGGACGAAGACCTCGATCCCGCCGCCGCAAAATTCCAGGTGACCGAGATTGAGCCTGGGCTCGTCTATGACAAGGACGGGCTGCGCATCACTGCCTTTCCGGTTGATCACGGCGCGCTGATCACTCCCAGCTATGGCTACCGCATCGAATACAAGGATCATGTGGCGGTCATTTCGGGCGACACCCGCTATGACGAGAGAGTGGCGCAACAGGCCGCCGGAGCCGGCCTGCTGCTGCACGCGGTGATCGGTTTCAAGCCCTCGACAATTGCCGCGCACCCGCAGTTGCAGCGGATCGTCGATCACATGGCCAGCACCTCGGATGTAAATAGGATTGCTCGTGCCGCCAAGGCGGAGCTTACCGTGTTGACGCACATTACCCAGATGCCGCCTGATCCGCCATCGCTCGACGAGATGTTGGCAGAGATTCGGCAGGACTATTCCGGGCGGGTCGAAATGGGCAAGGACCTGTTCTGCATAGACATCGGAGAAGAGGTCAATTCAGGCATGCGTGAGTAGCTTGCCGCCTTTGCCTGCGACAGTGATCGGCGGGGTGCCGGGCGGTGGAATGCTTGCCCGGCAGGCTGCAGTGGATGCCGCCGGCAGGAATGAAGGGTTCTACCGTGCAGGTTCGTTCTCAGGCGGACATGCCACAACCGGGTCCACGATCCTTTTCCATCTTGCCCTTCAGGACCGAGAATTCACCCAGCAGATGCATCTTCAGTTGAAGCGCGGCCGGGCTGGGGGGCATCGTCTTGGATTGAAGCACTCCGAGCGAGCGCGGTGGATGGGCCAGCGTCAGCGGCAGTTCCGCGATCTCTCCAAATCTGCGCTGCGCGAACACGACGCCGAAAGGCAGTACCGCCAAACTGTTTGACGCGCGCAGATGTTCGAGGATGCCGGCGAGGGACGCGCCGGAATAGCTGATCCGCACGCGGTCGGCGCCGAGGCCGATAAGCGCGGTTTGCAGGTCCGCGCTGAGCGGGCTGCCGGGCGGCGGTTCGATCCACGAATAATTCAGCACATCGGTCGACCGGAACTGGCCGGCCCGCAAAAGCGGGTGGGCGCCGCTGCAGGCGATGACGTTGCGTCCCGGCAGGATCTCCTCGAAGCCCAGATCGTTTTCCGCGTCGAAGACCTCGATCGGGCAGACGGCCAGGTCCAGCCGCCCGGCTCGGATCTTGGCGGCTAGATCGCCGGTATAGCCATAGGTCTGGGTGATGCGGACATTCGGCCGGCGCTTCTGGAAATCGCCGATCATCGCGGAAATCAGGGCATCCATGAAAAACGGCGTGCCACCGATGCGCACCGTCCCCCGTTCGCCGCGCGTAAAGGCTTCGACCGCGTTTTGCGCCCGCTGCATCGCGTGGCGGACCGCCGCCCCCTGCTCGGCCAGATCGCGCCCCAGCGGCGTCGGCTCCAGCGGCCGGCGGCCACGCACGAACAGTGGTTCTTTCAGCCGCTTTTCCAGATAGGCGACGGTTCGCGACAGGCCGGGCTGGGTGGCACCCACCAGTGCCGCGGCCTCGGTCATCCCGCCGGCTTCGACGATGGCCCAGATCTGAACGAGGTGATGCGGCGCTATTTGCATACCAATCCGGTATTCTAAATTTGAATCTTATCATTTAATGGTATCATGCAAGCCCTGTCATAACTACCCCTGAGTAAGCGGTACGGGAGGCCGCGTGGCGGCGAGGCCCGCCGCCAGGGAGGCAGCATGGACATTCGCAACTTCATCTATCAGGGCTCGCCGGCGCGGATCGTCTTCGGTGCGGGCGCGCTGGAGCGGGTGGCGGAGGTCGTCCAGGCTCTCGATTGCAGGCACGCGCTGGTGCTGTCGACGCCGCAGCAGGCCGAGGATGCCGGGCGCCTGTCTGGCGCGCTCGGCGCGCTGTCGGCGGGGGTCTTCGCAAAGGCGGCCATGCACACGCCCGTGGAGATCACCGAGCAGGCGCTCGAGGCAATGCAGGCAGCCGGGGCTGATTGCACGGTGGCTTTCGGTGGCGGTTCGACCGTTGGGCTGGGGAAGGCCATCGCCTATCGGCTGGACACCCCGCAGATCGCCATTCCGACCACCTATGCCGGGTCCGAGGCGACCCCTATTCTGGGCCAGACGCAGAACGGCGAAAAGACGACCGTGCGCGATGGCTCAATCCTGCCCGAGGCCATCATCTACGACCCCGAGCTTAGCCTGCGCCTGCCCTATCAAATGACGGTGACAAGCGGGCTGAACGCCATGGCCCATGCCGCCGAGGCGCTTTATGCGAAGGACCGCAATCCGATTTCCACCCTGATGGCGGTCGAGGGGCTGCGTGCCTTCACCGGGGCGCTGCCGGTGCTCAAGGGCGCGCCGCGCGACATGACGGCGCGCGGCGACGCGCTTTACGGCGCCTGGCTGTGCGGGACGGTGCTCGGCTCGGTCGGCATGTCGCTGCATCACAAGCTTTGCCATGTTCTGGGCGGGTCTTTCGATCTGCCCCATGCCGAAACCCATGCGATCATCCTGCCCCATGCCATCGGCTTCAACGAAGCCGTCGCGAGCGAGGAACTGCGCCCGATTGCCGAAATGCTGGGGCACGGCTCCGCCGGCGCGGGCCTCTACGACTTTGCCAGGAAATTGGGCGCGCCGGTCGCGCTGCGCGACATCGGCATGGCCGAAGCGGATCTGCCCCGCGCCGCCATGATCGCGACGCGCAACGCCTATTGGAACCCGCGCGAGATCGACCGCGACCAGATCCTTGCGCTGCTTGGCGCCGCATGGCGCGGGGAAAGACCGCAAGGCTGAGGCGGGCAGACCGCTTGCGCAGCCGGATAGGAAACGAATTGTAGGGAGGAAGACATGATATCTTCGGAAGGAATGGCGGATCGCAAGGACCGCCGCGATATCGCCATCATCGGTTGCGGCCCGACAGGCCTGACCGCCGCGTCGCTTCTGGGGCAGGCCGGGCACAGGGTGATCGTCATCGAAAGATGGCCTGATGCCTATGGCCTGCCGCGCCTGTCGCATATCGACGGGGAAACCGCGCGGCTGGTGCAGTCCGCCGGCGATATCGAACATGCCCTGCGCGACGCCTCGGCGCTGGAGCAGTATTTCTTTTATGACGATCGGGGCGACGTGCTGATCGACATGGACTGGCGTGGCGACAACAGCGGCTTTCCCGCCCATATCGCCATATTCCAGCCCGAGATCGAAGAGGCGATGTATCTGCGCGCGCAGGCGCTGCCCAATGTCGAGTTTCTGCGTGGCTGGGAGGTCACCGGGATCGAGCAGGACGGCGAAACGGCCACCGTCTCAGCCCATCCCTGGGAAGGGGCGTGGAAAGGCGCGCCCGACCAGCCCGAGGAGATTCGCAGCTTCGAAGTGGATTTCGTGATCGGCGCCGACGGTGCGAACAGCTTCGCGCGACGCAGCCTGGGGATTGAGCGGTTCAGCTACGGCAAGCATGAGCGCTGGCTGAATCTCGATTCCGAATATGTCCGCGATCTGGGCGAGCGGTTCACCAAAGGCGCGATCTATTGCGACCCGGCGCGCGCCCATATGTTCATCCCCATCGGCAAATCCCGTGTCCGCTTCGAGGTCCGACTGCTGCCCGGCGAGGAAACCGCGCATTGGGAGGACATCAAGAACGGCCTCGGCTGGCTGAAGAAGCAGCACGGCCTGACGCTGGACGACGTGAAGCCGATCCGCAACGTGGTCTATACCTTCGACCCGGCGATCGCCAAATGCTGGAAGCAGGGCAGGGTCTTTCTGGCCGGCGACGCGGCCCATACGATGATGCCTTACATGGGGAGGGCGCCTGTTCGGGCATCCGCGACGGCGCGAACCTGGCGTGGAAGCTGGATCTGGTGCTCGCGGGCAAAGCCGATGCCGCGCTGCTGGAAACCTACGAGACGGAGCGTCGCCCCCATGCGACCGTCATCACCGAG
>Ga0180220_1002682_pt1 | contig 11105 bp, 11 predicted proteins | sample eDN5th37CBELigBY_FD_151335 | JGI IMG/M metagenome (GOLD analysis project Ga0180220, IMG submission 151335) | Enriched backyard soil microbial communities from Emeryville, California, USA - eDNA 5th pass 37_C BE-Lig BY (version 2) (version 2) | ecosystem: Environmental > Terrestrial > Soil >... | reverse complement strand
CACCTGGAGAAACCTCCCATCGAGTGGCTCCTATCCGTTGTAGGTGGCATCCTGCTGGGGGCACTCGTCTGGCGGTGCCGCTCATTCTGGATCGCCGTACCCATTCATGCCGCCCAGATGTTCGCGCTCGACCTCTGGTGTACGCTCCGTATCCGTACCGGCATAAACGGCACGAGCCCGGCTGCATTGATAGAACTATTCAGATCGCTTGGCGGAACGTGATCCACAAAAAAGGGGAGTTATCTACAGATCTGGGAGACTTCAACCGGTGCGCTTCATAGCCTGTGCCTCCAGTCCCTGATGACTGAAAGTCCACAGGACGATACATGAGCACACAAGCATCTCCGAACCTGGATATTCCCGGTTCACAACGTTCTACTCTTCCTGCGCATTCCTGCGAGCTCGTACAATACCTCGAACAATGCGGACGACTACCCACCCTACCAGAAGGCCGAGCACGACGTAAGCAATAGGCTCGAGGTACTCGCCCACTTTGTAGTAATTCCTCCCCAGCAGCCTGCCGGCATACGCCAGCAGCAAGGACCACAGGCTCGTTCCGATAGCCGTATAGATCAGAAACAAGCCGAAGTGCATGCCTGCAAAGCCGGCTGGAATCGAGATGAGAGAGCGTATACCTGGAATGAGCCGGCCTATGAGAACAGCCATCGTGCCATAACGGTCGAACCAGGCATCTACGCGCTCAAGGTCGCCGGGTGACAGCAGCAGCCATTTCCCATACCGTTCGATCCATACGTGCAGCTTGAGCATACCAACCCACCGGCCCAGGCAATACAGTGGGATGGCTCCAAGCACAGACCCTATCGTACCGGCTATAGCAACACCCAGGAACGAGAGATCGCCGCGCGTCGTCGTAAAACCCGCCAGCGGCATGATAAACTCGGAAGGAATCGGCGGAAAGACGTTTTCCAGCGCCATGAGTAGCACGATGCCCACATAACCCAGATCGCTGATGGTGTCTTCGATCCATTTCAGCATGTCCTCCTCCCCGAACGGCACCTCTAGTCCGCGAACACCGGACCTATCCGGACCGGCAGACGCCGGATGACCCCGCCATAGTTCTCATCGTCCGTACCGACGAATAACTCGACTTCTCCCGAGGGACGCTCCCGAACCGCGATTCCCTCTACCTTCAGGCCGTCCAGCGTTGCAAGCCGCCTGGGTGTGGGGAACAGAACGACGCGAGGAATTCCCATTTCATCAGCGTCAACACGCCCTGCCTCCCATATGACGCTCCGAAACGGTCCTTCATCGCGCTCGAGATCGAGCGCCGAGGCCACATACAACCGTCCCTGGCTATCCACTTCTAGTGCTGACACAGGCCGTGCACCCGGCCCAATCGGATCGGGGCTGCGAAACATCACAGAATCGGACGAGCCAAACGCAAGCGGGTTCAGTGTTAGGGGCGCCCAGGCGATGTATGTAACATTAGACCCGTGCGCACGCTCGGCATACAGGAAGACGAGTTCCGAACCTACCCTGGCAACAGCCGAACCTTCGACGTTCGTCACTGGAACGGGCCATGACAGCGCCTTTGTGATCTGGATCTCATCACCAGAGACCTCCGCAACATGAATGCGCTGCCTTTCGGCACCATCATCTCCGCTTTCCACGAAAAGAAACGTCTCCGTGCCTGGAATGCGGGCAATACTCTCCAGATCGTGGCTCATCCCCTCGCCCGCTGGCCAGGAGACGTCTAGTAGACTCAATCCGACACTTCCCGGTATGCGCGGCAGATGCATGAGGCCTGCACGAGGCCGGGCAGATTCATCTGGAATCTTGGCATCGTGAACGACCAGAAAGGTATCGCTCCTCAACCACGCCAGACCGCTGAAATCGAGTGATCTTTCAGGACCTTCAGCCGGGGTACGAAACAGCGTTCCGTATATACTGGCCACGAGCCATGCTGCAAGCAGGATCACCAGTACACCTGCTACCAGACGAACAGGAAGAGGTCCGGACATATTCATAAAGGGCCGCTTCGTCAGGGGCCTCCCTGAGGGGCGATCCTATGGATCATGCCGGGGCGATTCACGCCTTCGCTGGAGATGAGGAGATCGCCTCCGGGCAGGAACACAATACCCTCAGGCTGTTCGTACACGTCCTCGGGCAGGTTCCATACGCCTACCACCTCGCCAGCATTCAAAGCCACGACGGCTTTCGCCGTCGAGGACAGGAGATATACCTGCCCACTAGATGGATCAACGGCCAACCCTGAAGGCTTGAACTTGCCCCCACTGCTCAACTGGTCTTCAAACGTGCGCCTATCTATGACATAGACCGGTTCCTCCGCCAGGGTATTCGTCGAGAGGTCGAATCCGTAGATGGCTTTGAAATCTTTATCCATGTCCGCGCCGGGATCCTCTTTGGTGACGACCAGAAGCCGGTTATGGGCGGCATCATAGCCGATCCCTTCCGTATCATTCTTGCCTTTCAGGTGTGTCTTGTACTCGCGTACTTGCGGTTCACCCTGCTCCCAACCCACTAACTCGATGAGCGTACCGTTGCTCTTGAGCACAAACAGCCGATCACCTGCCGCTTCGATGCCCTCATAATCATCCGTACCTCCAAAGCGCAGGCGTTCTTCGATGTCGCCCGTTTCCGGATTCAACAAATAGAGGATGCCGTCCTCATCCTGCACCGCCGCCAACCGCCCATCGGGAAGCACCGTGATTCCGGAAATCTCTTTCAAATCATCGGCGAGTGGCAGCGATGCTTCTGGCGCATCGAACGCATACGGGGCTGCAGTTTCTGATGTGGCTGCTTCCCCCCTTTCAGCGGTTGGAGTCGCCTGCTGCGGCCCCGGCTCCTGTTCGCCACCGCATGCCATCATACTGAGAGCAAGTACAGGGACGATCAGTATGTTGGTCCATTCCATATTTGGCCTCTTTTTTAAATGCCAGGTACAGGCGAGCTCCGGTCATACAGATCCACTCGTCGGTATTGGCGGTTCACTCGAGCCACACACGGCATGAAAACCTTTCGACCACGTAGTCAGAAAATCCCCCGGGACGCTGGATCTCCGGGGGATTTGTCCTTTACACACCTGTGTAGCTATGCTCAATCGTGACGGTCGACACGGAGAACCGATCCGTCACCCGCATCAACGAGCACTTCAACGTCGCGGCCGTTCTCCCGCATCTCTACCTCGTAGACCAGGTAGCCATCCTCTTCTTCCAGGTCGGCTTCTTCGTAGGTGGCGCCTGGCAATTCTTCCTGCGCTGCATTACGGGCCTGCTCCCGCGTGATCTTCGCCAGCGCCTTATAGTCCGCGCCTTCCTCGACCGGGATCGTTCCCTTGATTCGCTGGCCTGGCGCTACCTGACTCAAAACATCAGTCGAAAGACCAGATATGAAGAGCCCCCCTAACAAGGCAACGAGGATAAGTCCTTTCCAGTACTTCATAGCTCTTGTACGCGTTAATGGTAAATAGCAGTTAAAGAACACACTAGTTCGTTCTCTAACTGCTGATACGCGTGAGGATATTACGGCTGGCTTTCGCCAACCTTACATTTTTGTAAGGTTTACAGCAGACATCTACGGAAACGGTTACGAGTAGCTCGGATCACCATCGTGCTCCCTGGCACAAGACAGGCTGATCGTGAATGTGGATCCTTTCCCCGGCGTGCTTTCGACCTTCGCGCATCCCCCATGGGCCTCTATGATTGCCTTGACGAAGCTCAACCCCAGGCCAAGGCCCCGTTCGGAACGGCTCCTATCTCCCCTGTACAGGCGATCCCAGATGTAGGGTAGGTCTTCCTCCGCGATACCGATACCGGTATCACGCACTTCGATTGTGCAGATGCCATCCCGGAGATTCCCTGTCAATCTGACCTCACCACCGGGCAGCGTGTATTTGATGCTGTTATCCAGCAGGTTGGCGAGTACCTGGCGGAGTCGCGCCCGGTCCGCGACGGCGCAGAGATCCGGTGAAACGTCCGTATGGAGGCAGATCTGTTTCTGTTCTGCTACGAATCGGTAGGGATCGGTGACTTCTTCGACGAGATCGGATACCCGGATCGGCTCCGGCCGGAGTGCCGTCATTCCGGCTTGAGCTTCAGAAAGATCCATCAGCGTGTTAAGCATCGTCAGGACCATTTCAGAGGCTTCGAGGCAGTCGGAGAGCGCCTCCCGATAGGCCTCCGGATCCCGCTCCCGCTGGAGCGCTAGCTCAGCGGTACCCCGGAGGTGCGTCATCGGCGTGCGGAGATCATGCGCAACGTTATCGAGCGTGTGGCGCATACCCGTGACAAGCACCTGGATCCGATCCAGCATGCGATTGAACAGGTCACCCAACTGGGCAAACTCTCCATGCGTGTGATCGACAGGTGCTCGTTCGTGCACATCGCCCGTATCGGCGATCGTCTGCAAAGTAACCACGAGTTGCCGGATGGGCCTGAGTGCGCGATACGCCATGATGGCCCCGCCAAGCAGGGCAAAAAAGACGATAGGCAACGCAATCGCCAGAAACACATCCCGCATGGATTCCAGCACATCATCCCGGACGTCCGTATCCGTCCCGACCTGCAGCACGCCGTTATCAGGTAAACGCACGGCATAGACACCGAGCGCGTCATCGTCCTCGGCTGGTCCGAGTCGCAGCCAGGCCTCCGTCTCTGGCACGGGCTGCTGTGCGAGCTTCTCCAGTTCGGGCTGTCTCCAGTCGTCAGGGTTGTACAGCAACAAGAGCCGGCCTTCGCTATCAGCAACACGAACGAGAAGCTCCTCGACCCTCCCATAGCGCGGATTCGATGCAAGCTCGTCGCGGATTCCTTCGAGTCCGCCACTCTCGTATGCGGCTTTCAAGTCGCGCCCCTGCGCTTCGACGAAGGTTCGATCTGGCTCGCGCATGAAATGGATAAACAGCACATAAGCCAGAATCGACAGCAGGGCGGTGCTGCCTACAAAGAGCGAGGCATAACCCAGCACGAGCCTGACACCGAGGGTGCGTGGACCCCAGGCTCGCCGTAGCCGGTCACGGAACGCGGAGAACATAGCCGGCCCCACGAACGGTATGGATCAGTTTCAGATCGAAGTCGCGATCGACCTTGACGCGGAGCCGATGAAGAAGCACTTCCACGACGTTCGTTTGCGGATCGAAATCGAAATCCCAGACGTGCTGTATGATGGTGGTCTTCGAAACGACCCGCCCGGCGTTTCGCATGAGGTATTCGAGCAGGCTGAACTCGCGGGGCTGCAAGTCGATCCGCTCACCCTCCCTGTAAACCTCCCGTGTGACGAGATTCATGACGAGCGGCCCTGCCGTAAGTGTAGTCGATTCCACCACGCCGGTGCTTCGGCGAATGAGCGCCTGGATGCGGGCAAGGAGTTCCGAAAACGCGAATGGCTTGACGAGGTAGTCATCCCCACCCATCTGCAGCCCCCGTATCCGATCGTCGAGTGAACGCTTCGCACTCAGTATCAGCACCGGCAGTGCAACACCCCGTTGCCGGAGCGCTTCAATGAGGCTGAGGCCATCCAGGCGAGGCAACATGAGATCGATGATGGCAGCATCGTAAGGCGTATGTAACGCCATACGCAATCCTGCGTCTCCATCTCCCGCGCGATCTACAGCAAAGCCGGCCTCACGGAGTCCCTTCTGCACGAAGTCCGCGATGTGGGAATCATCCTCTACGAGCAAAAGCCTCATACAACCCGGTGCTCACCAGTAGCAGCTATGGTGAATAAACGTGGGACCGATCCGTTCTACCTGCCTCGCCAACAGGTGGGTTTCGCAACGTTCCTGACGAGCAGGAGCCAGTTTCCTGCTTTGCGCCCCTGGCACGGCTGATTCACCTTGAGCCATGCTCATTCCCACCGGTACATCACGCTGAGTACGTGCCCGGTGCCGAAACCACCATCGAACGGTACGAAAGCATAGTCTACCTGGAACGATCCCTGGCTAAGGCCGGCACCGACCGAAACGCTGCGGAAGTCATAGCCGCTGACATACCCGGCACGAACTGTGGCGAGATCGAAGATTTCCACACCGGCCCCTACATGCAGATGGGTCCGATCGTAACCGCCGGGCGCCTGCCGCTCACGCGTGAGGTCGTGGGATACCTCGCCGGTTACGAACGCATTCAAGAGTGGGGAACCGCCATCTCCTGCAAGCACCCGGAGAGGAAAGGCAGCCACTCCGATGCGCAGCATGGCCGGAAGCGGCGCAGCAATACTGGAGGCCTCGCGCACCCGACCCATGTTTTGCATTGCCATACCGAGCCGGAGTGCCTGCCTGAACAGATCTGCCTGTACCCCCAGATCGGCTGCTACGCCGGATGTCCGATAAATTTCATTCCGATCGGAGATATACTTCAGTGTCAGTCCCGCCCTTATGGGACCGAAGCTATGCCCGTAAGCCGCGCCAACATTCACGAACTGGATCTCAGGCGTACCACCGGGATCGGATGCTGCATCCCCCGGCAGATTGCCTGAACCGGCGGCTGTAGCAAATACCCCCAGACCACCCCTTGTACCCACCGCAAGGCGCCCGGCAAGATTGTACGTGCGCACCTCGCGCACCCAGATATGGTGCGAGGCCGCCACGGAATTCGAGGCTGCTGCCAGTCCCGCTGGATTCCAGTACGTGGAGAATGCATCGCTACTCAGCGCCACACTCGCATCACCTAGTGCCATAGCGGCAGCGTTCGTGCCGATCCTGAGGAAACCCACACCACTCTCCTGCGCACGGACAGGTTTGGTAAAAGCGCATAACACAACCAGCCACAGGAGCCAGGTCCGGATTTTACGTGTTCGTGTGTTCACGTATTCAAGGGTCAGGTGTTCAGGTGCCAAGATGTCAAGATCCTGAGGCAATGACAATAGAGCTTACCCCCTGCTCCGGCGCGAACTGCACACAATCCTGGAAAAAGAAACACAGTTTCCCCACGCCACCAATACCCGTCCATTCAGCACAGGCCTCTATGCCCTCCCAGACACGTGAGATCTGAACTCCAGGACACGCACTCTGGGCATCACGGCTCTTGTGTCAGGTACAGGCGCAGGGTGATGAAGTGCATGGGACTCGTGCCGTACGGCTCCAGCATGAACGCATACTCGCCGCGCAGGAGCAGGTTACCCACAGGTTGCTCGACCATGAACCCGGCACTCGGCTTCACGCCCGACGCGCCGATCTGGTCCACCCCTGCACGGAGAGCAAACGTTACGGACGGCCGGTACTCTGCTCCCAGCCGAAGCCTGCCGTCATGCATCCGCACAAGCTCCCGATACGTCCGTTCGACCGGCGTATCCACAATCACTTCCGTACGGCGAGTGACAAACTCGCCGGTGTAGATTCGAGCCTCGTACTCTGCGAAGAGCCAGGTTCGGGCCTCCTCCAGCCGATAACCTGCCCCGAACCGCAGGCGGCGTGGGAACCGATCCGTCGCACGCCCGCCCGCTCCCCCAAGACTCGATCGATCCCACACGTAGCGAGCCAGAAGGTCGTCTGCCGTGAAGCCCAGACTTAGCGCCTCCGTCGCCTGAAAGGCCAGTCCTACATCCACACCAATAGCACGCACCGGCGACAGGTCTTCCAGCAGCGCCGACTGGAACAACTGTAGACCAAACCCACCTGTCAGGCGCCGGCTCAATCGCGTGCCGAACGCGAGGAAGAAGGCGAACTCGTCGGTGGAATAATCTCGTGTATGGTAGCCGCTGGCATCTCTTCCGTCGATCTCGGAAACTCCCGCATGAATGAGCCCTCCGGCTACTCCTGCTCGAGGCCGGAGGGGCGCGACGAACTGAAGAAATTGCAGTTCCCGATCCAGTGTGAGAATGGCCGCCGTTGCCTCTAGATTTTGCCTATCGATAAACGGCGCGAGAGCCGGGTTGTAGTATGGGCTGGCATCACCGTATACGTCGGCTACGAGCGCATTGCTCAGCGCCACGCCGCGCGAACCGAACCCCATCCGAGCGAATGCACCCGCCTGAGCATATGCGTCTACACCACCCCAGATTTGCGTACAGAAGAGGAGGATCAGGAAGAGCATAGCCGGTCTGCAACACAACACCGGCACCTGAAAGCAAGGCATGGTCATCCGGATGAGCGTCCTGACGGAGCCTCGCTCACGATATGAACATCGTGCCATGCGGTGCCGCTGTTTTACTTTCTCTCCCATACGTCAGAGAACCAGAATCTTGCCCCACACCGTGCGGTTATCCGCCCGGACGGCATAGAAGTAGACGCCTTTCGCTACGCGAAGTCCATTGTCGTCCGTGCCATCCCAGGCCACCTCCTGCCCTCCGGTCGCCTGGCTCTCGCCGGTAAGGCGGCGTACGAGGCTCATCTCGAAATCGAAAATGCGCACCTCCACGTTCCCGCTGCTATCCAGGTCGTACCGGATACGAACGAGATTGTCGGATGCGGGCGAGAAGGGATTGGGGTATGCATAGGTATCCACATCCGGCACATCTGCCGTAGGCACCTCGGGATGTACCGGCACGTTAGCCCGGAAAGCCTGCCAGGTCGCCCCCCGATCCGTGCTTCGGAACAGTCCGTCTGAGGTTCCCACCCATACCGCCTCACGGGTCGTCGCTACGGACAACACAGAGAGATCGGGATTTACGGCCCGGTCTGGATGAGCCGGATCGAAGAAATCCTTCACCGAACGCCAGGTAACGCCGTCATCCTCGGAGATGAAGAGCCCGTCCCGGAAGGCTGCCGCATAGACGATGCCCTCAGAAAAGGCAATGTCGCCGACATTCACCCCCACCAGCACCTGCTCGAATGTCTCGCCGCCATCTCGCGTGACGGCAACACCCTGGGGTGTCTGTACGCCTCCCTCTCCCGGCTGCAAACCGGCAACCCAGACCGGATTCCGTCCGGGCACCGGCTGTTCTTCAATCGCGACGACCCGATCTCCCACGATGGAGCCGGGCGTACCATCATAGCTATACCGGCGCCAGCTAATGCCACCATCCGTTGATCGGTTGAGGCCACGCATCGTCCCGGCCCAGATGACCCCCGCCTCATCCACGAGAACGCTCAATACCCGGTGATTGTAGGAGCCGCCTCGCGCCGGCTCGGGGTCCAACCTGAACGTGTACGAACTATCCGGATGAATGGCTTCGAGGTCGTCGGGTGGTAGCACCACACGCTCCCAGGTATTTCCTCCGTCTGAAGAGCGGCGCAGACCACTCCAGCCTCCTGCTACCCACAGAGCACCTGTCTTAGCATCGTAATCGACGCCATAGGGCGGACTATTCTCCGGTATCACCGCATCGAATGTGGACAGGGTCGAAACACCGTACTCGATCAGGGTGTCACCCGGCACATCGAGTTGAGGAAAGCGGTAGCGGAATGTCTGTCCGCCATCTACTGAAAACAGAAACCCGCCTGCAGCCGGAAGCGACACGCCTGTAGCCGTGCTGGTGTAACCGAGACCGGCCCAGAAGACTTCACCCTCCCCGTCCATGGACATTACGCTATAGCCCAGGTCTCGCAGGGAATCGTGTTCCACTGCGTGCCACGTAATACCCCCGTCCGCGGTGAGGTTGAGATCGGGACTCACCCAGAGCGAATCGCCCCGGGCGTGGAGGGTAGCTACGTAATTCTCAAGAATGCCGGGCACGCGAACCAACTCGCCCGTCGATTGCCCCTGGATCGGCTGCACGACGGTGATGCTCACCAGGATACCGGCTGCAAAGGCAAAGCCCCACCGGCTCAACAGCTTGCCGGCAGAGAGCGAAAGAAACCCGGAGCAGACTCCAGATCGATAAAGGGAGCTTCTACGACCAGACGAACTCCACCTCCGCCTGGTAGCGCAGCAACGCATAATACCCGTACCCTTACTCACCTTCCACCTCCGTATCCGTATTCGATGCAAGGAGGCGTACGGAGCCACGCACCTGGTTACTCAAATGACCTGCACTATCCGTTGCATAAACCACGAGTGAATACAGACCTGGCTGCTCGACTGGTAAAGAGAGGGTTATAGAGGCCTCGTACCGCCCTTCTCCTGCCGGCTCCATCCGGCCGGATGCCACTACCCGGCGGCCCAGTCCCGGGGATTCGAGAGTATACAGGACGTCGGCTACCTGTCCATCGGGGTCAACAGCCACCACCTGCACCGAAATCGAAACAACCACACTCCCATCGACGACCGGGACCTGTCCGTCCCCCGTACCCGGATCGACCACGCCGGGCGCATAATCAAGATCCGAGACGAGCGGAGGCCGGTTGTCGAGCGATGTCGGGCCAGGAGCCGTGTCGCAGGCCACCGGAATGGCCGCAAGCAGGACCAGCGGCACGACGGACTTCAGATGCACAAGAAGACGTGCGTGGAGAAGAAACGACAAGACCAGGGCCAGCTACGAGCTGGGACAATGACAAGAAAACAGTTCAGTAGCGGTCTACGGCCATCCGGTACGAGTCTGGTATCGCAGTGCGTCGTAATTCTAAAAAATTACCTCCAGCCTGGCCTGAAAGCAAGTCGTTCCCCGGGTCCCCTCCGTCAGCGGCGTCTCCACATCGCAATGAGCGTCACCAGCAGGATCACGATGAGGACAATCGCTACGAGTAGGGCCAGCGCATTCTGCATGCCCTCAACTTCCTCGCTCGCCTCGTCACGTGGTACTTCCTGATGCGCCACATCCAGTAGTAAACCCAGGAAGGATATCATCAATCCCATTGTCCCAACCGGCTGGTCCCTGCACTGCACCATTCACGAGACGATCATACGATGTACAGCGGACGTATACTGAAACAAAGAAAGAATATCACGATGCACAGCACGCCGAGCGCACGCCGCCGTGGGGTCAACGGCTCGGTGTAAAGTACCGGAGGGTGATCTATCCGGACGAGGAACACGACGAGAATGCCGAAGACAAACCAGCCGTAATAGCCAAACCGGCTCGCTACCGGCCCCATCAATCCGGCCAGCCAGGTTATTGCAACGATCCCACCAAGGACGGGCAGGATCATCCGGTGCTCGCCATTGAATACACGCCGCAGGAACAGGTACAGAATTCCTGCGAGAATGACCCAGGAGTACCCCGACGCCAGTTCGTACGACTGCTCGATTTCCGGTGCGACGTCGTCCATGAACCCGATGGCTCCCGATATCAGGAGCACGACCACGAAGCCG
>Ga0180220_1002681_pt1 | contig 11107 bp, 10 predicted proteins | sample eDN5th37CBELigBY_FD_151335 | JGI IMG/M metagenome (GOLD analysis project Ga0180220, IMG submission 151335) | Enriched backyard soil microbial communities from Emeryville, California, USA - eDNA 5th pass 37_C BE-Lig BY (version 2) (version 2) | ecosystem: Environmental > Terrestrial > Soil >... | reverse complement strand
AGCCATCATGATTGAAGTCAAACCAATTGAAATAGAGGGACATTCTGTTGTTGCCATTTCTGTTCAATTGCCCAAGACGACCTTGCTTGTGGTCACAACTGACCGAGGCTATATCATGTGTGGAGCCTTGGACGTTAAGTTGTTAAACGAGCGACTTAGTGATCGAAATATTATCGCCGGTAGGGCTTTAGGGGTTCGAACGATTGAACAGTTGTTGGAAGCGCCACTAGAATCCGTGACGAAAACAGCCGAAGAGCTAGGAATATACTCGGGCATGACTGGAAGAGAAGCTATATTAAAGATGCTGTAATTGGATCAGGGACTATTCGTTTAGGAATAGTCCCTTTTTTTGGGTGGTTATCTTTCAATGATATGAATATCCCGCTTAGCCATTTCTTCTATATACGCCTTACCGGGGACAATTTGTTCCGGAGGATATACCCCCTTTTTTACAATCATTCCATTCCCAATCATTTGTGCAACAACCGAAATCGTGTTAGCAGTAGCCCTTGCCATCGCTGTAACCTGATGTACCGGATCCTTGTATGTTACCATCTCGTACGCATAGGATGTTTCTGCCTCATTGTTCAGTCCTGATACAATCACACGAAGAAGAACCGCATCATCTTTTCCCTTTAGTTCCACAATCGGTTCTAGTACCTTTAACAATACTTCTCGTGGCTTCACCTTTCTTCCTTTCACTTCCACCTCATAATCATTTCGAGTCAAATTTAAATCAACAAGTAGTTTGAATTTCTCTGCGTGGCCGGGGTAGCGAATCGTTTTATATTCTAGTGTGTCTAGATAAGGGAAGGTTATCGGTAAGGTGGATGTACCGCCCGAGGTATGAAAAGCCTCCAACGGACCAAATTTATTAAAATATATTTTTTCTATTTCAGATAAGGATGGGATTTCTTGTTTCACACCGTGACGAATGATTAGGGAAGGATCCGTATAATGATCAAGAAGTCCTTCCATCGAAAACACGTGATTATATTCAAAAGGAGGTTCAGGTTGAACAGGAATTCCGCCTACATACATTTTAATTGATTTCACCTGATCCAATTGGCTGGCTCCGTAGCCAGCCAAAATATTAATCATCCCGGGAGCGACCCCTAAATCGGGAATAACCGTTGTTTTTGCATGCCTTGCTGAATCATCCAATTGCAAGATTTTATCGGTAATATGGCCAATATGACCGCCCAGATCAACATAATTCACGCCAACCTGAATGGCTGTTTTCGCAACCTTCTCATTAAAGGTATAAAAGAGTGCATTAATGACCACATCATACCCTCGAATAAATTGTGCCAATTGTTCTTGGTTATTGGCATCCACACTAAATGGCCGCAGTTTATCCGAATGAAGGAGTTTGCATACTTGTTCCGCGCGCCCGAGATCGACGTCTGCCAGGCCGACTTCTTTTACTCCTGCACTTTGCACCAAGTCTCTAGCCGCCTCTTTCCCCATCAACCCCGATCCCAATACAGCAATTTTCATTATAGTTCCCCCTTGCTATGCATTTTTTAGCATGGGATTTTCCATTTAAACATCAATTTGCGCCCGCTGTAGCTTGCCACTGTAATCAACATAAATAGACTTCCATTCCGTGAACACGTCTAATGCGGCTACCCCTGAATCCCGATGGCCATTTCCCGTCCCTTTTGTTCCCCCAAAAGGTAAGTGGATTTCTGCGCCCGTGGTACCTGCATTTACGTAGACAATGCCAGTATCAAGATCACGCTGTGCTGTAAATACGCGATTAACATCACGGGTAAAGATTGAACTAGACAACCCAAAGGAGACCCCATTATTGACGGCAATTGCCTCTTCAAAACTTTTTACAGGAATTAATGAAACAACGGGTCCGAAGATCTCCTCCTGGGCTATACGCATGTTAGCCTTTACATTCGTGAAAAGGGTAGGGGCAAAGAAATAGCCTTTAGCATATTCTCCTTCATCAAGGATCTTGCCGCCTGCTAGAAGCTTAGCTCCTTCTGCTTTGCCAATCTCGATGTAGTTCCTAATTTTCTGTAAGGATGATTGATTAATTATCGGGCCCACTTTTATTTTTTCATCTAATCCATTTCCAATGGTTAGCTTTTCCATTTCTACAAGCAAACGAGCTTCAAGCTGCTCTTTTACTTTTTCATGAACAATAACCCTGCTGCATGCTGTACATCTCTGCCCACTCGTTCCAAAGGCACTCCATAAAATCCCTTCCACAGCCAGATTCAAGTCGGCATCATCCATCACGATGACAGCGTTTTTCCCCCCCATTTCTAGGGAGACCTTTTTCAGCTTTAGCCCACAGGCACTAGCAATCTTTCTGCCTATTTCATTAGATCCTGTGAAAGAAATGACACGAATATCCGAATGGTCTACCATGGCTTCACCGACTGTTGAGCCTGAACCAAACACAACATTTAGTACGCCATTCGGTAAGCCAGCCTCTTTAAAGATTTGAGCAAGCTCTTTTGCCATCAAGGGTGTTTCTGTAGCCGGCTTCCAAACCACCGCATTTCCTGCAACAATGGCTGGAAACGATTTCCACGTGGCTATCGCGATCGGAAAATTCCATGGCGTAATAATGCCAACAACCCCAACGGGGGCACGAACACTCATAGCAAATTTATCTTTTAGCTCGGATGGAGTTGTTTGCCCAAATAGACGCCTTCCCTCCCCAGCCATATAAAAGGCCATATCGATCCCCTCTTGGACTTCACCACGGGCTTCCTCAATTACTTTACCGTTCTCCTGGGTTAACAGCTGGGCAATGTCTTCTTTTCGTTCTCTTAATAAATAACCAACACGGTATAACACTTCAGCACGTTGTGGTGCAGGTACAAGCCCCCATTCCTTTTGCGCCCGTTTTGCTGCTGTAACCGCTTTATCTACTTCATTTCCGGGGGATAAAGGAACTTCGGCAATGCTTATACCAGTGGCTGGATTAATGACAACAGCATAGTCAATAACCCCTTCAGCCGTCCATTCGCCATCAATGTAGTTTTGTAATCTTAGGATTGCCACTTTTGACCAAGCCCTCCTCTGTTTTTTCTGCTAATACCCGTGTAGGCAATGTATATGCGATGGATGATAGAAATATGGTAGGGAGGGTGGGAGGGGGATAAAAAGAGGACAGAGGATCCCCAACGGCATAACAGCATCAGCTTCCTTCTGAACTACGTCGATTTGCGTCTTGTTCGAAAGGGACAGTTGTCCCCTTGGGGAAAACTTCCTTGAATGAGGGATATATCTTTTGTATTCGGACTGGGGAGACCTTATTTGGCTAAAAACCTCCTTTTTTTTGGCTGAAGTGGACTCAGTAGACCTTATTTACTTTAAATCCTCAGATATTTGATGCTTAACCGCAAAATAAGGTCTTTTGGGTCCGGGTCACCCTCGAATTTTGGCATTTGTTTATAAATAAGGGCTCTGCGGTCCCTTTATTTTGTGATCGGACTTAATAATAACGCTTTCCAAAGGAAGAGTCCTTCGATTATGACAGGATAGGGGTAAAAAGCGGTAACTTAGTCAGAAATCGACCGGATATGTCCGGCACCCTTTCTATATTCTTTTTTTTTAGGTACAATCATTTAAAAGTACGTATTTAGGAGAGAAATAATTATGAAGCAATATCTTGATTTATGTCAATATATTTTAGATCACGGAACCTTTAAAGCCGATCGCACAGGGACAGGAACAATCAGCGTATTTGGCCATCAAATGAGATTTGATTTAGCGGACGGTTTTCCTTTGGTAACAACGAAAAAACTTCATCTGAAATCGATTATTCATGAACTGCTTTGGTTTCTAAAAGGGTCAACTAATAACAATGAATTGGAAGAAGTAGGAGTAAGAATTTGGCGTGAATGGGCAGGGGAAGATGGTGAGCTTGGTCCGATCTACGGCAAACAGTGGAGATCCTGGTCTTGCCCTGATGGCACAACGATCGACCAGATTTCACAAGTAATCCACGATATTAAGACAAATCCAGATTCACGCCGTTTGATTGTCAGTGCTTGGAATGTGGCCGATCTTCCGAAAATGGCTCTAGCTCCGTGTCACACTCTTTTCCAATTTTATGTAGCGAGTGGAAAGCTTTCTTGTCAGCTATATCAACGTTCGGCAGATGTATTCCTTGGGGTGCCCTTTAACATTGCCTCATATGCGTTGCTTACGTTGATGATTGCACAAGTGTGCGACTTGGAACCGGGGGATTTTGTTCATACCTTTGGCGATGTACACATCTATAAGAATCATGTAGAACAGGTCAAACTCCAGCTATCAAGGGAGCCACGTCCTCTGCCAACAATGGTACTAAATAAAGAAGTAAAATCCATCTTTGCCTTTACGTTCGAGGATTTTACCTTACTGAATTATGATCCACATCCACATATAAAAGGAGAAGTTTCCGTATGATTGCAATTGTTGTAGCCATGTCAAAAAATTGCGTGATCGGAAAAGATAACGCACTCCCTTGGCATCTTCCAGCCGATTTGGCTTATTTCAAAAAGGTAACAATGGGACATCCCATACTTATGGGGCGGAAAACCTACAAAGCCATCGGAAGGCCCCTTCCAGGAAGGGAAAACGTGATTATGACAAGAGATCCTGATTACCATCAGGATGGCTGTACCATCGTACATTCCAAAGAAGAGGCGCTTGCCCGCTTTGCCGATGTGGATCTGTACGTTATTGGTGGTGCAGAAATCATTAAGGAATTTCTTCCAGATGCCGATCGCCTCCATCTAACATTGATAGATCATGAATTCGAGGGGGATACCTTCCTTCCGGAGTTAAACTTGGATGAATGGACGATCGTGTCAGAAACCCCGGGAATAACGGATGAGAAAAATCCCTATCCTTATCGATTCTTAGTGTATGAACGGAGGGAATAACCCACTCTCACTTTATCACGTGGCGGAAGGAGGAGTCTGGCAATTAACTAGGTAATCCTGTCAGAATCCCGATCCGCCACCACCCACAAAATCTTCATTTTATCACAGCTAGCGTGTTATCTGTCCGGATTAATTTAGCTACCTTTTTACCCCGCTAACTTGAACAAAACACCTAAAAAACATGTCCGATTTGCTCCTAACCTTCTTCCTCACTGCATATGGATAAGTAGGAGGGGGGAAGAATATGGCCTTTCGGTCCCGTACACGAGTGAAGCCGCTTAGTTTTAAGACGGCCTTTATTACTTCGCTCATCATTTTTAGCCTCATATCTATTCAAACCTTTTTATACATTGAACGAGAGCTGGAGCCAGCCGTTATGAGAATTTCTAAAACGAAAGTGGAGCAGTTGGCTGCTGATGCGATTAATGGTGCGATAAGCAAACATATTGCGGAAGGGATAGATTTTAAGGAGTTAGTTTATTTTCGGGAAGATGGGAATGGGGAAATTAAAGCGATTTTATTTAATTATAATGAGCAAACGCGAATTGTAGGGGTCGCTACAAATCGGGTCAGTAACACGTTAAAGGAATTAGAATCCGTACCATTGGAAATTCCTTTAGGGCAAGCGCTGGATAGTAACATTTTGGCTATGATTGGACCCGATGTACCAATTACGATGGTCCCAATGGGGGCGGTACAGGTCAGTCTTATCCCGGAAGTCAGAGAAGCAGGGATTAATATGGTTCATATCAATGTTTACATTGATATTCAAGCGAAAGTACAGGTGGTTATTCCTTTTACCACGGAACCAACGATCATTCGCTCGAAAATCCCGATCACACAAGGTTTATTTATGGGAGATGTGCCGAATTTTTATTTTAAAGGCAGTGGGACACCTGAGAAAGATGGAGCACCTGTGATGCCGCCTATTCAATTTAATACTGGCCCGCTAAATCAGGATTAGAAGAGATGAAGGATCATCTCTTCTTCTTTTTTTGGTATTCTTCACGTTCCCATTTACGTAAATGCGGGTAAGGATCAAACGCCCATTCTGTACGACCATTGTCTTTATACATGCCATAATGAAGGTGTGGTGGGAATTTTCCTGCAGTCCCCGGATTTCCGTAGCCGGAGCTGCCAACCCAGCCGATAACATCGCCAGGTTTGACCACATCGCCTATATTTACACTTTTATTAAAACCTCCCAAATGGGCGTAATAATGATAAACATTGTTTAAATCACGAATCCCAACGCGCCACCCGCCATAGCGATTCCAACCCTTGACCTCTACATAACCATAAGCCACACTTCGCACAGGTGTCCCGTAGCCAGCGAAAAGATCACAGCCTTCATGAATTCGTCTACCGCCCCATCCGCGTGAATCACCCCATGTGCTACGATAGGAGTAGTTGGCATGTAAGGGGAGTGGGAAAGCATTACCATTGAGTTTAATTGTCCCCATCGTTTGATAAATCTGCGCAAATTGGGATATTAATTCAACAGCTTTATCGCGCTTGTAATACTCCCAAAGTCCAATCCGTATATCATCCTCAGTGAAACCGTAGCTTGCCAAAAATGTGGCAAAGGAAAAAAGGATATCCTCATTGTTCTTTCGATCAGCAAGCTGATCGCCAGACCCATCCTTGCCGATCCCATTAAAAAAACGGATAGAATTTATCAAGTGATCTTCAGGGTTAGGGTTCAGAAAACCAGCCCATTTTTCTGGGGGAATATCAATAGAAATAAGTCTTTTGAGTGCTTCTGAATCTCTTTTCTTAATATTTCTTTCATATCGATCTGCACCTGCCAAGAAGTACCAAGGAATCCCAGTTAAGGTGCCAATGCGTTGATATAATTCAAATTTTTCTTGTTCAGGGTCTGCTGTTTTAGCTTTTGGTTCTTGCGCCCAAACTGGGGACGGTGAAAAAGCTAAACTAAAGATCAGGAGAAAAACAAAAAATCGTTGCACAGTGATAACCTCCAACTTACGTATCTGGATTTAGTGTTCGCAGCATTAAATTTTTCGATACAATGGTAAAATAAGGGGAAGAAAAGGGGGTTTTAACGTTGAATCAAAATCAGGAACATCAGGATGACTCCATGGTCATGATTGAAACCAATTTGGATGATATGAGCGGGGAATGGATGGGATATGTCATGGATCGGCTATTCGAAACCGGTGCAAAAGATGCGTTCTATACGCCTATTTACATGAAAAAAAACCGTCCCGCACAAAAGTTATCGGTCCTCGCAAAGGAACAGGATCTACCTACAATCTTGGATTTTCTTTTTAGAGAGACAACAACGCTCGGTGTTCGTTACTACCCAGTAACTTGCCATCGTTTGGAGCGGATTTTTTTTAAGGTCAAGCTAGCGTTAGGAGATGTTTCCGTAAAAATCGGAAAGCGGAACGGTGAGGTTGTTCAGGTTGCCCCGGAATATGAGGAGTGTGCAACCCTAGCAAGAAACAACGGCATTCCTCTGAAACAAGTGTTCAACCAGGTACAACAAGCTTTTTGGGAGCAGTATCCGGAATGGGGAATACATAAAAAAGCATAATAGAAGGACTTTGACCTTCTATTATGCTTTCCATTTAGGCTTGCTTTTTTGATGTTAGCACTTCATTCATACTTCCTGTCCTGTATCCCTGCAAATCAAGGGTAACGTAGCTGAAGCCAATCTCTTTCAGCTTAGCATCAATATGTTCATGATGCTTTAAGATTTTTGGGAATTCTTCAGGCATGACTTCGATACGTGCAATTTTTTCATGATATCTAACGCGAACCTGATACAATCCAAGAGTATTTAAATATTCTTCGGCAAGATCCAATTTGTCGATTTTATCTTGGGTAATTTTTGTGCCGTAAGGGATTCGCGAAGACAAGCAGGCAAAAGACGGTTTATTCCAAGTTCTTAATCCGATTTCTTTGGAGAGGAAGCGAATTTCTTCTTTAAATAAACCAGCTTCTTGCAAAGGACTCCGAACGCCTTTTTCCTTCGCCGCTTTCATCCCAGGGCGGTAGTCACCCATGTCATCCATATTGGCGCCGTTGAGAATATAGTCATACCCTTTTTCCAGGGCCATGGGGATTAAGTGAACATATAATCCGGTTTTACAGTGATAACATCGATCTGGGTTATTTGCGACGAAATTTTCATTGGCAAATTCCGAAATTTTTGTCTGAATAAGTGGTAAGTTCCATTCTTTGGCTAATTCAACCCCGGCATTAAATTCCCTGGTAGGAAAAGTTTCCGAAGCAGCAATTACACATAATGCCTTATCCCCTAATTCTTGATAGGCGCGCACGGCCAAGAAGGCACTGTCCACACCACCAGAGAAAGCAATTAAAGTTTTGTCCATACTGCGAAGAATTTCCCCTAATAATTCGTCTTTACTTCTTACCAATTTTTCGTCAATCATTTTGTTTTCTCCCCTCTGAAGCCTATATTTATTGTAATTTTTGATCAAGCATGCTTAAGAATAGACCAACATCAGTGACAAGCCCTTGAGTTTGCGCAGAACCACGGTCAACGAGTTTGGCAACAACGGCAGGATTTATATCGACACATACCGTTTTGACCCAACTTGGCAGCATATTTCCAGTACCGATGGCATGTAGCATGGTAGATAACATAATTACCAAGTCCGCATCAGCAACGGCTTCTGCATATTTCTCCTGGGCTAAAATTAGATCCATTATTGTATCTGGCAGTGGACCATCGTCACGGATTGAGCCGGCTAGTACAAAGGAAACATTATTCTTCACACATTCATACATGATGCCGGAGGTCAAGGTCCCATCCTCTACAGCTTCTCGGATACTCCCAGAGCGGTTGATCGTATTGATTGCCCGCATATGGTTCTTATGTCCCCCTTGAGTCGCTGTACCGGTTTCCAGGTCAATTCCAAGTGATGTTCCATATAGACTTCGTTCAATATCATGGACCGCTAAAGCGTTTCCAGAAAGCAGACTGTGGACAAATCCACCACGAATCATATTACAAAATGAGTCAATCCCCCCCGTATGAATCACAACCGGTCCCGCCACGACGACGATTTTTCCGTTTTTAGCTTTAATTTCCTTCATCTCTTCGGCTAATCGCTGGACACCAATTTGCACTCTCCGTTCGGAGCTTACATCATTCACCATAAAGGCAAAATCAGTGGATTCAGGTGTTTGCGGAGCTTCTATACGAATGCCTGCATGCCCGCAAACAATGGCATCCCCTTTTTTGATATCGCGCAACTTCACACAGTGGAATTCTTCGCCCCGTTTGACAATACAAGCATCCATTCTTTGATGCTGCACACGTACCCATTTCCCTTGTGAATAAATAAAGGTTGGGTGATTGGTTGTTGAATAAAAATCATCGGGAACCGTTTTATCTTTATCGGAATATTTAATCGTTGCCTCTTCATTCATTTTAGGGATCGTACAGCCAAGATTCAATAATTCATTGTAAATCCATTCATCTTTTCCTTCTGGGACATCAATGGAAATTTTCGCTGTTGACTCATCATCGACGCGATCCCCAACAATGAGCTCCAATACTTTATATTTTCCTTGATATTGTTCAACAGAAGTATCAATTTTTTTAAGGATATCATCACGGATGATATGCCCTTTAATTTCAAGTATTCGTTCCATGGAGATTTGGCTCCCTCCTGCTTTTTCCTACCTATAGTATAGTATAAAGTTAAATGTTAAAATCTCCAAGCATCGATAAGTTTTTGTCTTGTTGCAATTTGTTTTTTTTGCCTCTACAATTAGAGAAAGGGTCCATAAGGAGTGAACGGAATGCACCAGCGGAAGCCGGAATGGCTAAAAATAAAGTTGACGACCGATGAAAATTTTAAAGACATAAAAAAAATGATGCGGGGCAAAACCTTACATACAGTTTGTGAAGAAGCGAAATGTCCGAATATCTTTGAATGTTGGTCTAATCGCACGGCTACCTTTATGATCAACGGGAGTATTTGCACGAGGGGATGCCGTTTTTGTGCGGTGACGACGGGTCTTCCTACTGAACTGGATTTGCAGGAAGCAGAGAAGGTCGCGGAGACAGCAGAACAGATGGGGTTAAAACACGCTGTTGTTACCGCGGTAGCGAGAGATGATTTGAAAGATGGAGGAGCCTCCGTATTCGCTGAGACCATTCGGGCGATTCGCAAAAGGATGCCATTGTGCAGCGTTGAGGTGCTTATCCCGGATTTTCAGGGGAATTGGGATGCCTTGCAGGTTGTCCTAGAGGCCAAACCTAATATTTTGAATCATAACATTGAAACCGTGGAACGTTTATCTGATCGCGTTCGTTCTAAGGCGAAATATCCACGGTCTTTGGAATTATTGAAGACTTCCAAGCAGATGGCTCCGAAGATCCCAACCAAATCAAGCATTATGATCGGAGTGGGGGAGACATATGAAGAAATCCTTCAAACCATGCAAGATTTGCGCAACGTGGATGTAAACATTCTAACGATTGGACAATACCTTCAGCCGACGAAAAAACATCTCAAAGTAGAGAAGTTCTGGCATCCCGATGAGTTTGCCAGGTTGAAAGAAGAAGGGATGAAAATGGGATTTGACCACGTAGAATCTGGTCCACTTGTGAGAAGCTCTTATCATGCCCACGAGCAAGGACAGGCCGCGGGTCAAATTTAAGGAAAAGCTTTCCGTAATTCAAGAAAACAGGATAAAAAAGGTGGAATTGCGGAAAGAGTTTCCGTTAGTCCGCCTTTTTATGCTGAAGAGAATAGTTACAAGCTACGATAGCGGAAAAGTTTTCTTTTATTGCTTCCTAAATCCGACGAAAAATAAAAATAGCGGAAGACTTTTCCGCTATTTTCACCTTAAGTTACCTATGTGTCCCATTTGTGTTCGGAAATACACGGTCCATTTGGTAATTGGTTTTATTTTGCCCGTTATCCGTGACATTCGTGCCCGTCATATCAACCGAATTTTTCTTCAGGATTTTCTCCAATTTTCGATGGTCTAACTTGGTTTTCGTATTGGCCACTAGGCTTTGGACTTCATCAATCGTTTTTTGATCGTTCGAAACATATACCTTGTAATAACGCGGAGTCATACTCCATGCTGATAATTTTACCTTATTAAGGGTGCTATTATTTTTAACACCTGGAACCCCAATGAATAGTTCTTCATCCGTTGCCAAAACAGATGATTTTTCAACACCTGGAAGCGAG
>Ga0180220_1002680_pt1 | contig 11108 bp, 10 predicted proteins | sample eDN5th37CBELigBY_FD_151335 | JGI IMG/M metagenome (GOLD analysis project Ga0180220, IMG submission 151335) | Enriched backyard soil microbial communities from Emeryville, California, USA - eDNA 5th pass 37_C BE-Lig BY (version 2) (version 2) | ecosystem: Environmental > Terrestrial > Soil >... | reverse complement strand
ACCCAGCGCCAATTTACCGTTTCGTACAGGAATTAAAACAGAACTGCCTAATAAAGAAGCTTTCAGATGAGCCGGCATATCATCAGAACCTTCGTAGTCGTGCCTATAATCAGGATCGTCCTCTCGAACTGCTTTGTTAAAGTACATCTCAAAGTCTTGGCGCACCGTAGGGTCGGCATTTTCATTAATGGTAAGCGAAGCGGATGTATGCTGAATAAAAATCTGGCATAACCCTGTCTTTACAGTCGTTATCTGAGGAACAGCCTGAAGGATTTCGGCTGTAATAAGATGAAAACCACGTTTTCTTTCCTTTAACTGTAGTGATTGCTGAAAAATTTCCATATGTGATCCATTAAGTCCTATACTTTAAAACGGCCGTAAATTCTGACATTTTCATGAGATTTGTACATCTTCTTAGACAGCCCTGTCTAAACACGCGTACAAATAAATACACATTAAAGTTTTTAAAGAAATGTTGAAAACTGCTAACCGGCACCTTTCCAGTGTCTTAGCATAAAACCCGGCATTAATCTATTAGATAATTAAAAGTGGTATGCGTTTGGATATCTTCTATCAAGATCAAGCTGATAAATTTTGAGCAAGAAAATTATTATACAGCAGAAGTCGGAGGAAAAGCCCGAACAAACATGGGAAAATCCGGCAAATCCCGAACAGCCGAAAGACTCGAGGGATGAAGAGCAGCTTATGCGGCAGAAAAAAGAGGCAGAGCGCCGCAAGGATAATCTTAACGATACACCGGAAAAAGAGGGAAATAACTAATTCTTCAATCTAAAAATTTAAAACTATGGAAAAGAAAAACGAAATTTTGGCATTGAAGCTAACAGAACAGTTTGATAAAGAATTATTGAATATTTTAACAAAAGAACTCAAACTCCGGATGGCTAAAGTCTCTGAAAACATGGCCAATCTAGGTTCAAATACAGGCAATCCACTGCTTGTTGCTTAAAATTAAAAAAGGAGTGAACTAAAGAGCAGGTCTGAAAGAATTTCTTTCGGTCCTGCTCTTTTTATAATTGGTAATGTAAAATTACAATCCTTTATCTGTGATTGGACTGAGCCTTTTTCTTAACTTTAATATCAAAATACCAGCGAATGAAAGGCTTAAAACTCTTTTTTATTATAACTTTAATCACCTTAGCAGATAATGCATTTAGTCAATCCCCAGTCCTGCCCGAATTTACTTTCTACAGTTTGGACGGTATAAAGTTCACAAAGGACAACATACAAACCCGCACCAATTCTATTTTCATCTTCTTCGATGTTACCTGTGGACACTGTCAGAAAGAAACAGAGAAATTAGGAAACAGCTTTTCTAAATTCAGGAATACGGCCTTCTATCTGATTTCTATGGATGAAGTTCCCGCCATAAAGAAATTTATGGGCAGTTACGGCAAGGCGATGATGGGGAAAAAGAATGTTACCATATTGCAGGATAAAGACCGGCAGTTTATTCCACGATTTATGCCTACCCGCTATCCGGCACTGTTTATTTATTCTCCTAACGGCAGCCTCATAAAATACTTTTCAGGAGAAGCGGATATGAAAGAAATTATTGAAGCCGCAACTAAGTAAAAAGGAAAAAAGCGGGATTGAAAATCCTGCAATGAGATTGATTTCAATTTTTAGAGTCCCTTTCAGGAGGCTTTGAGACGAAAGCGAAAACTTTGAGACCATACTTCAGCACATAAAAAAAGCTTCAGAAAAGATCCTGAAGCTTTTTTTATAATTAATACAAATCAGAGCTTATGCCAGCTGCTTACTTAATTTATCAGCGAGAACTGATTTTGGCACAGCACCGATTTGTTTATCAACAATTTCTCCGTTTTTAAAGTATAATAAAGCAGGGATATTGCGGATACCGTATTTCATGGAAACACCGGGATTATGGTCAACGTTCAGTTTGCCAATAACCGCTTTACCTTCGTATTCTTTGGAAAGCTCTTCTACAATCGGGCCAACCATACGGCATGGGCCGCACCATTCTGCCCAAAAGTCAATTAAAACCGGTTTATCTGATTTCAGTACTACTTCTTCGAAGTTTGCATCTGTGATTTCTAAAGCCATAATCAAAATTTTAAATCCAAATTTAAATATACAATATCCTTGCCACAAGTGTTTGCAGACAATCTGACACTCTATTGAGAAACGAAGTTCTTAATTCAACTTATAGCGAATCCCGTTCAGCTTCACTAATTCTTCCAAAAACTCGTTTGTAGGATTGATTTTTATACTTTTCGAAGGCATTTCGAGCGAGGTTTCCGCATCGGTCACCATAAACTTCAGCTGGCAGTTCCTATCGGGATGTTTGCTCGCGTTTTCCTGAACAAGAGTATCCATTTTTGTTAAAAATTCACGGCCGACCTCATGCAGCGGCAATTGAATGGTAAGGCTTTTTACCATTTTGTCCCGCATATCGGATAAAAGCGCCATCGACGTTACTTTAAATTCCCAATTATCCTTCTGCCGGAAACGCTCGGAAACCGTTCCTCTTATCTGCAGGAAATAACCATCGGTAAAAAACTGTTTCAACCTCACATAATCCTCGCCGAAAACTACAATTTCAAACGAATCGCTGTAGTCTTCCAGCACAAAAGAACCGAAGGGCTTACCGGTTTTCGTAGTACGGTGCGATGCCGATGAAACCAGCCCGCCGATGACCAATTCTCGGTTTTTCAGCTTATTAAACTCCTGCTGTTCCTCTTCAGTCAACTCGCCGTTTTTAAATTTATTTACAAGCTGGAGATGTTTTACCTGATGAGAGCAGAAATTCTCCATCTCAAACTTATAATTATCCAGCGGATGGCCGGTCAGGTAAATACCAATCATCTCCTTTTCGTATTTCAGCTTCTCAATCAGCCCCCATTCCGGACAGTCTGACAACTCTGGTTCAGGAATATTCGCATCGCTGGTCCCGCCGAAAAGTGAAGCCTGGGAAGTATTCAGGCTATTTTGATAATCGCCATTATATTTTATCAGCCGTTCAATATTATTCATGGAAGAATTGTCCGGCCTGTCGAAAAACTGCGCACGATGATAGCCAAAACAGTCGAAAGCGCCGCTGTAAACCAGGTTTTCATAAACCCGCTTATTCACTGTACGCGAATTTACACGGCGGGCAAAATCAGCAATGCTGGTATAAGGCCCGTTTTCCGTGCGCTCTTCGACAATACTTTCCACCGCCTTCTCTCCTACGCCTTTAATTCCCGACATTCCAAAACGAATTTCCCCTTTTTTGTTGACCGAGAAACTTAAATCCGACTCGTTCACATCCGGGCCGAGAACTGAAATGCCCATCTTACGGCATTCATCCATAAAGAAAGATATTTTCTCGATATTTCCTTGGTTATTTAAAACCGCGGCCATGTATTCCGAAGGATAATGCGCTTTGAGATACGCCGTCTGATACGCTACAAAGGCGTAGCAGGTGGAGTGCGATTTATTGAACGCATAAGACGCAAAAGCTTCCCAGTCGGTCCAGATTTTTTCCAGTTTCTTTTCATCATGCCCCTTCTTTTTAGCGTTTTCGATAAACTGCGGTTTCAGCTTATCCAGCGTTTTCCGGTCTTTTTTACCCATCGCCTTCCGCAGCACATCGGCATCTCCTTTGGTAAAATCAGCCAGTTTCTGCGAAAGCAGCATCACCTGTTCCTGGTAAACAGTAATTCCGTACGTATCGGCCAGATATTCTTCCATATCCGGCAGGTCATAACTTACTACTTCCCGGCCGTGCTTACGCGAAATAAAGTTCGGGATGTACTCAATCGGTCCCGGACGATAAAGGGCGTTCATGGCAATTAAATCCTCGAACTTGTCCGGTTTCAGCTCACGAAGGTACATCTGCATACCGTCGCTTTCAAACTGGAACGTTCCGTTAGTATCGCCCCTTTGGTAAAGTTCAAAAGTCTTTTCGTCGTCAAGCGGGATGCTGTCAATATCAATATCGACACCGTGGTTCTGCTTAATCAGCCGGAGCGCACCTTTAATAATGGTCAGCGTTTTCAGGCCGAGGAAGTCCATTTTTATTACGCCCGCGTCTTCAATTACACGCCCGTCAAACTGTGTTACCAATAAATCCGAATCTTTTGCCGTTGCTACGGGAATAATATTGGTCAGGTCTTCCGGGGCAATGATAATTCCGGCCGCATGGATACCGGTATTGCGCACCGAGCCCTCCAGTTTTTCAGCTTCCCGGAGCACTTTCGCCCGGATATCATCGCCTTTTAAGATTTCTTTCAGCTCGTCAACCTGCTGAAAAGCGTCTTTCAGCGTAATTCCAAGCGTTTCCGGTACCAGCTTTTTCAAGGCATTCACTTCCGGCAAAGGCACATCCAGCACCCGGGCAACATCCTGGATACTGGTCCGGGCTGCCATAGAGCCGTAAGTTATAATTTGCGCTACCTGGTTTTTGCCGTATTTGTCCACCACATAATCAATCACTTTCTGCCGGCCTTCATCGTCAAAATCCGTATCAATATCCGGCATGGATTTCCTGTCGGGATTTAAAAAACGCTCGAACAGGAGATTGTATTTAATCGGGTCAATATTGGTGATACCGATACAATAAGCCACGGCAGAACCTGCTGCCGAGCCACGCCCCGGCCCAATAAACACGCCTAAATCCCGTCCGGCTTTGATGAAGTCGGATACAATTAGGAAGTATCCTGCAAAGCCCATGATTTTTATGGTATTCAGCTCAAAATCGAGCCGTTCCTGTATGTCTGGTGTTATATCCAGATAGCGTTTCCGGGCGCCTTCCATAGTCAGATGGCGGAGATATTCCCACTGGTTCAGCGTATCATCGGCATGAATTTTAAACTCCCCCGGGATTGGGAAATTGGGAAGCATGATATCCCGCTTCAGCTGCAGGTGTTCCACTTTATCCACAATTTCGCCGGTATTATCCAAAGCTTCCGGAAGGTCATGGAACAGCTGTGCCATTTCGGCCTGCGTTTTGAAATAGAACTGGTCGTTCGGGAAACCGAAACGGTAGCCTTTTCCGCCTTCTTCATCCGTAGCAATGGGCGTACTCTGCATATCGCCGGTATTTACGCATAGCAGAATATCATGCGCATTTGCATCCTGCTGGTCCACATAATGCGAATCGTTCGAGCAGATAATTTTTACATTATATTTCTTCGCAAAACCCAGCAGCACGTGGTTGATTTTCTCCTGTTCCGGAATTTCATGGCGCTGCAGTTCGATATAATAATCCTCTCCAAATAAATCCAGCCACCATTTGAATTCCTCTTCAGCCTCCTCTTCGCTTTTTTTCAAAATCGCCTGAGGAACCGAAGCCCCAATACAACAGGTAGTAGCAATTAATCCTTCATGATACTTTAAAATAAGTTCCTTGTCAATCCTCGGCCATTTGCTGTATAAGCCTTCCATATAGCCGTAAGAGCAGAGCTTAACCAAGTTTTTATATCCCTGCGGATTTTTTGCCAGAAAAAGCTGGTGAAAGCGGACGTCGCGGTTTTCTTTGGTAAACTGTTTTTTATGGCGGTCATCAACCACATAAAATTCACAGCCGACAATAGGTTTTACATTATGTTTTGCAGCCTCTGCCACAAACTTAAACACCCCAAACATATTGCCATGGTCGGTAATGGCAAGAGCTTTCATGCCATCGGCAGCGGCTTTTTTGTAAAGTTTGGAAATATCCGCGGCCCCGTCGAGCAGGGAAAACTGGGTATGTACGTGTAAATGAGAAAAATCCGGCATCGCTAATCGTTAAAATGAAGGATATCAAACTTAGATAAAATTCTTTTTATATCTAAGATGCAAAACTGATAAAAGGATTTTATTGATCTCTCATCGGCCTTTAAAAAACAATGAAGTGGATGAAACTTACTAAAAAATAATGAAGGTTGGGCGTTTTGAAAAAAAGGTGTTTTGAGGTGCGGGTTGAGGAGTTTAGGGTTTAGATGTTTGAGTTGGAGATGAAAAGCCAATTAATTATGTGTGATGTCAAATTTGCTAAGAGAGGCCATAAGTGTGTATATGGAGTTCTTAAATAAGAATCTTGAAGACTTTATTCTTGAAGCCACAACTAACCAATCAGCAGCTTACCACAGAAATTTTAAAAAAGGATATATTTTTTATTTCTCAACTGCCATAGGGCTGTCAGCGTCCCTGTTTTTATTTGCTGAAAATTAAAACTTACGATTATGTCACACAGCATTTCAAACGAAAAAGAAATTACAACTAGAGCTGTAATCAATCCACAGCAGCTTTTGGAACATTGGCAGGGGCACCGGCGGCTTACCCGACGGGTAATTGAAGCTTTTCCTGAAAAAGAGCTTTTTCAGTATTCTATCGGCGGAATGCGTCCTTTCTCAGAACTGGCTATGGAAATGATTCGAATTGCAGGGCCGGGAATTCGCGGTGCTGCAACCGGCGAGTGGAAAGGTGCAGGTGAACTTGACCTGAGCTTTGAATCGCCCTCTCCTGAAACGAAGGAGGGAATTCTGCGGCTTTGGGATTTAGTAACAGAGGAAATTAATAACGTATGGCCTCAAATCCCTCCGCAGCGTTTTCAAGAAACTGATGTCGCTTTCGGGCAGTACGAACAGGCTGTTTACGAAACTATTTTTTATTTCATTGATAATGAAATTCATCACCGCGGCCAGGGATATGTTTACCTGCGTTCCCTTGCGATTGAACCGCCTCCGTTCTGGGAGCGGTAAGAGCCATTTAGAAGCTTTCCAAAAGTTTTACTTTTTGGAAAGCTTCTATGATTCAAGACTTGTGCTCTTTACTTTATTATTTTAATTCAAATACCGCCCGCATCTGATAATTCAATTCGATCTTTTTAAAATCGATATCCGGCATCTGTACAGATTCTGCCGCATCGTATTTCATCATGGCATTAACACGGTATACAGGACGGGGATAATCCGTATTTATTTCCTGAATCTCTATAGCCCTGCCAAGCTGGTCGCCTAATGCTTCGGCAAGATAAGCGGCTTTTTCCTTCGCCTCTTTGATAGCTTTAATTTTCAGATCACGTTTCACGGATTCGATCTTTGAATAGTCATAGCTTTCGATATTCGTATACTCTATTCCTTTAGGATCAACCGCGGCCAGAATTTGATTAAGCTTGGTAAGATCAGTTACTTTTATCCGATACTGCTTCTTTGCCAGAAAATCAGGGTTTTTCTTTTTTTCCCAGTTATAATTATAACTGGATATGTTATTGATCATAAAGTTTTCGGCAGGAATTCCCGATTTTAAAACTGCAGATTGAAGCTGCCTCTCCAGTGTTTCAATGTCTACTTTCCGCTTATTGTTATTATCCCTGAAATATTCTTTTAATGAGATTCCCAGATAAATAATATCCGGCGTTACTTCTGTTTCGGCAGAACCGGTCACTTCGATCCTGCGGCGGGTATCTAACTGCTGTGCAAATGCTCCAGCAATAAAAAGACTTAAAAATGAGGCAATTAAAATCCTTTTCATAAATAATTTTTTATTCTAATACTTTAAAGATGAAAATTTTTTCTGTTATCCATAAAGAAAGAATACAGAACCTGTTTTATCCAGTACGATTAAAAAGGCAGGATTGTAACAAAGAAACGATAGCTTTTCGTATTAAAAGGGGAAAGAAAGCAGGGATAGAAAATTATTCTTCAACCATTTCACTGTTGAAATTGGCTTCTTCTATTTTTTCTTCTTTGAAATAGCGCTTCTGGAAAATGAGTATCAGGATCACACCTACAGAGATAGCGGCGTCAGCGATATTGAAGACTGGCCGAAAAAAGATAAAATCCTCACCTCCCCATAAAGGCACCCAGCTCGGAAAAACACCCTGGATTATGGGAAAATAGAACATATCCACTACTTTTCCATGAAACAGGCTGGAATACCCGCCTTCAGGAGGGAACAGCTTCGCAGGAGCGAAATAACTGCTTTCACTGAAAATCATGCCGTAAAAAGTGGAATCAATGATATTTCCCATTGCCCCGGCAAAGATCATAGCAACATTCAGTATTAATCCCCGATGATATTTATGCTTTATTAAGTAAACAATACCATAACCGATACCACAGACGGCCGCGATACGGAAAAGTGTGAGGGCAAGCTTTCCTGCTTCCCCTCCAAATTCCATCCCGAAAGCCATTCCATTATTCTCAGTAAAATGGATAATGAACCAATCGCCGATAATATGGAACTCCTGCCCCAGGGTCATGTTGAGCTTAATCCAGAATTTCAGCAGCTGGTCGGCCAGTAAAATAATGAATACAAGAAAAAACGGTTTGGTATAACCTTTCATTAATACTGCTTCATTTTAGCTTCCATGCTCAGTGTAGTATGCGGTACTGCCCTTAAACGCTCTTTCGGAATTAATTTCCCGGTTTCACGGCACACTCCGTAAGTTTTATTTTCGATACGCACAAGCGCAGCCTCTAAGTTGTCGATAAATTTCTTCTGCCTTGCTGCCAGCTGGTTGATCTGCTCTTTTTCCAGTGTTGCCGAACCGTCTTCCAAAGTTTTATATGTTCCGGCGGTATCGTCTGTACCATTCGTATTGGGAGTGCTCAGCGACTGGGTCAATGAGGTTAGTTCTTCACGTGCGATGCGAAGTTTTTCTAAGATAATATCTTTAAATTCTTGAAGTTCTGCGTCAGAATATCTTGTTTTTTCGTTGTTGTTATTCTCCATGGCTAAAGTTTTTTAATACTAATTACTAACGTTTTATCATCGATCAGCACTTCCTCGCCCTGATTTAAACCCCTGTCGATATCAAAAGACCCGGCCAGAATTTCGGCGCAAATATAGGATAAATTATTATTCACAGCTTCGGCGATGTCTGCTTCGTAAGACATTCGTACCGCAATCTTATCCGTTACTTCAAAGCCTTGCTCTTTCCGGAGATTCTGAATCCGGTTTATCAGTTCACGCGAAATGCCTTCCTGTTTTAATTCGTTGGATATGGTAACATCTAAAGCAACAGTTAGTTTTCCCATATTTGCAACCTGCCATCCCGGAACATCCTCGGCAATAATCTCAACATCCTCACTTCCAATTTCTACAGAGGTATTTCCAGCTTCAAAATAAATTTTTCCGCCCTGCTCGATCTGTGAAATTTTTTCCTGTGAAAGTGAAGATATAAAATTCGCAGCATCTTTCATAAGTTTCCCAACTTTTGGCCCAAGGGTTTTAAAGTTCGGCTTGATTTTTTTACTGATAATACCCGATGTATCCGTAATATATTCAATATGCTTGATATTGGTCTCGGAAAGGATGAGGTCTTTAACTTTCTCTACTTTTTCTTGGAAACCGCTGTCGAGCACCGGAAGCAGGATTTTATTCAATGGCTGACGCACATTGATGCCCGTCTTTTTTCGTAAAGAAAGCACGAGCGAAGAAATATCCTGCGCAAGTGCCATCCGTTCTTCCAAATCTTCGTCAACTAACTCAGCATGGTAAACCGGGAAATCTGTTAAATGAACAGACGCAGCTGTTTCCTTCCCGGTTACCGAATTTAAATCGAGGAATAATCTCTCACTGAAGAAAGGCGCAATGGGCGACATCAGCTTTGCTACAGTATTTAAACAAGTGTAGAGCGTTTGATAAGCCGAAATCTTATCTTCTGTATAATCTCCTTTCCAGAAACGGCGCCGGCATAGACGCACATACCAGTTGCTTAAATGCTCGTCTACAAAATCTTGAATAGCACGTGCTGCACGAGTCGGTTCAAAATCGGCATAAAAACCGTCGACCTGGCGGGTAAGCGTATTCAGAACAGAGATTATCCAGCGGTCTATTTCCGGCCGTTCTTCAATCGGAATTTCCGCTTCTTTATAGCTGAAACCGTCGATATTTGCGTAAAGCACAAAGAACGCGTAAGTATTGTAAAGCGTTCCGAAGAATTTACGCCGCACTTCGTCCAGCCCTTCAATATTGAATTTCAGGTTATCCCAGGGCGATGCATTGCTAATCATGTACCAGCGGGTAGCATCGGCACTATATTTTTCAATGGTTTCAAACGGGTCGATGGCATTGCCCAAACGTTTCGACATTTTATTGCCGTTTTTATCCAGAACAAGGCCGTTGGAAACTACATTTTTAAACGCCACAGAATCCTTCAGCATCACAGCAATAGCATGAAGCGTAAAGAACCAGCCGCGGGTCTGATCAACGCCTTCGGCAATAAAATCTGCGGGATAAGCTTGGGCAAAGTTTTCGCCAAAAGCTTCCTCTACTGTGAGCTGCTGTTCTCCCTCTCCTTTGGAGAGGGCCGGGGAGAGGCCCCATTGTGCATAAGGCATCGCCCCTGAATCAAACCAAACATCAATTAAATCCGACTCACGGAACATTTTCTTTCCGGATGCGGATACGAGAATTACATCATCTACAAACGGACGGTGCAGGTCGAAGGTGGAGTTATTGATGGATTGAAGGATAGATTGAACTTTTTCCTGTTCTTCCTGTGATAAAACACTGCTGTTTATCGCCTCATGAATGCTGTTTTTCAGCTCTTCTACCGAACCGATGCAAATTTCCTCTGTTCCGTCTTTGGTACGCCATATTGGAAGCGGCGTCCCCCAGTAACGTGAACGCGACAGGTTCCAGTCCACCAGATTTTCCAGCCAGTTCCCGAAACGCCCGCTTCCGGTTGCTTCAGGTTTCCAGTTAATGGTTTTATTCAGTTCTACCAGCCGGTCTTTTACCGCGGTAGTGCGGATAAACCAACTGTCCAACGGATAGTACAGAACCGGCTTGTCCGTGCGCCAGCAGTGCGGATAGCTGTGCTCGTATTTTTTTACATCAAAAGCTTTATTATCTTCTTTCAGCTTGATTGCAATAAGTACATCGGTGGGTTTAAAATCTGCAGCCTGACGTTCTTCATCGCTGTAATATTCTTCTTTTACGTAACGGCCGGCGAAATCTGTTACTTCGTCAATAAACTTCCCATGCCGGTCAACCAAAGGATATTCATTCCCTTTATCATCCACAGCAAGTACGGAAGGAACATTATTTTCCCGGCTTGCCCGGAAGTCATCGGCCCCGAAAATAGAAGCGGTATGCACAATTCCGGTACCATCTTCAGTGGTTACAAAATCAGCCGGAATAACACGAAATGC
>Ga0180220_1002678_pt1 | contig 11110 bp, 8 predicted proteins | sample eDN5th37CBELigBY_FD_151335 | JGI IMG/M metagenome (GOLD analysis project Ga0180220, IMG submission 151335) | Enriched backyard soil microbial communities from Emeryville, California, USA - eDNA 5th pass 37_C BE-Lig BY (version 2) (version 2) | ecosystem: Environmental > Terrestrial > Soil >... | reverse complement strand
CGGCGGGTTCGGTCCGCGGGAGGTGGTCGTTCGCGTGAACGGGCTCGATACGGCCTGGGGCGAGGCGGATGCCGCGGCCGCAGCGGCAGCGGCGCCGGACGCCGTGCTGCTGCCGAAGGCTTCGAGCGCGGCCGACATCGAGGGCTTGACGGACCGCTTGCGTCGCGCCGGCGCTCCGGACACGACGCGCGTTTGGGCCATGATCGAGACGACGCTCGGCATCCTGAACCTGAAGGAGATCGCCGCCACGGCGCGCCAGCCGGGCGGGCGGCTTGCATGCTTCGTCGTGGGGCTCAACGACCTCGTCAAGGAGACCCGTATCGAGCTCGATGCGCATCGCACCGCGGCCCTCTATTGGCTGTCCGCCAGCGTGACCGCCGCGCGCGCCTATGGCATCGACGTGCTCGACGGCGTCTGGAACAATTTCCGCGACATGGAAGGTTATCACCGCGAGTGCCTGCAAGGCCGCGCACTCGGCTTCGACGGCAAGACCATCATTCATCCCGACCAGGCCTCGGCCGCCAATGCGGCGTTCCAGCCGGAGCCCGCGGAGGTGGAATGGGGCCGCAAGATCATCGCGGCATTCGAGCAGCCCGAGAACAAAGGCCGGGCCGTCATCGGCCTCGAAGGCAAGATGGTCGAGCTCTTACACCGTGACGCTGCCTTGCGCACGGTGGCGATCGCGGAAGCCATCGCATCACGGAACGGCTGAAGCCCGGGGCTTTGGTCGATTGTCGCAGTATCCGCAGTAAATGAGTCTAGGGAGTTGCAAAGTTATGGCCACGCGCGACGCTGAAGCGCTCGACCGCACGCTCGCCGCCCTCGCCGATCCGACCCGGCGGGCAATGATCGAGCGCCTTGCCAGGAACGGCCGGATGGCGATCTCCGACCTCGCGACTCCGTTCGCGATGTCGCTGCCAGCGGTGCTGAAGCACGTCGGCGTGCTCACGGAGGCGAAGCTCGTCTCGCGCGTGAAGATCGGCCGCACGGTCTACTGCCACCTGCTGTCCTCGCCGATCCGTGCCGCCCTCGCATGGCTGCGGAAGTACGAGGACTACCAGGCGCCGGCGGAGCCCGGCACGTCGTCATCGCCGCGAAAGGCGGTCGGCAGGCCGCGGCGTCAGTCAGACAAGGCCGCGCAGAAGCAGCCGGCGGCAAAGACGGAACGCAAGGCGCCACCTCGCGCCGCGGTGCGTTCGCAGCAGCCGAAGACGAAAGCGGCCCCGCGGCGCGCGAAGGCGGCTGCGTCCAAGCCGGCGTTGCAGCGCGGCGGCCGGCCTCTCGCCAGCGCCCGCCCGAAGCCCGGCAAGGCCCCCGCCACTGCCGCCCGCCGCCGGCCGAGATCCTGACGGGTGAGCGCCGTCGCGGCGCAAAGCAAAACCTCCAAAGAAACAAGGGGCGGTCGATCGACCGCCCCTCGCGTTTTGATCGAGCCGAAGCGGGCTAGTTCTTCTGCGGGAAGTAGTGGTCGGCCGTCAGGTTGTACGGCGGGAACATGAACCGCTTCGCCGGAACAACCTTCGCGGCATAGGCCTTCTGGCTGTCATAGATCTTCTTGAAGATCGGGTTCTTCGCCGACTCGGCCTGGGCGATCGCGTCCCATGCCTTCATCACCTCGATGTTGATCTCCGGTGGCGTGGGGAGGATCTTGACGCCGTGCTTCTCCTGCATCTCGGCGATGGCGTCGGCGTTCTGCTTCTGCCAGCGGATGGCCCACCGGAGGAACGTCTCGGTCGCGGCGGACTTGATCGCCTCGCGCTGCTGGTCCGTGAGGCTGTTCCAGACATCCTTGTTGAACATCACCGTCGCGACCGGCGCGCTCTCGTGCACACCCGGCGTGTAGTGGTTCTTCCAGATCAGATGCAGGCCGAGGCGCACGTCCTCGATGCCGCCGACCCATTCGGCGCAGTCGATGGCGCCGCGCTCGGCGGCCGGCGCGATTTCGCCGCCGGGCATGTTCACGACCGCCATGCCCATCCTGGCATAGATCTCGGCCGTGATGCCCGTCTGCCGGCATTTGATGCCACGGAACTGGGCGAGGCTCTCGATCGGCTTGCGGAACCACCCGAGCGCCTGGGGACCCGGCCCCCAAAGCGGCAGCGCGACGACGTTGAGCTTCATGTCCTTCTGCAGGAACTCTTCGTTCAGCTCCTGGCCGCCGCCCTCGTAGAACCAGCCCAGATAGTCGAAATGATCCATTCCGATGATGCCGGCCGGCGTATTGGAGAACAGCGTGAACGCCTTGTTCTTGCCGATGAAGTAGTAGTCGACCGACTGCGCGCCATCGAGCACCTTCTTGTGGGTGGCATCGAGGACTTCGAAGGCCGGAACGATCTGACCTGCGGGTGCGGGATTGATCTTGAGAACGCCACCCGTGAGCTTGTCGACGCGCTCGGCGAACATGAGGAAGGCGTCGTGCGCCGTCGAGTTCGCGGGGAAGCTGGACTGCATGTTCAGCGTCCGGGTCTGCGCCGCCGCCGGCTGCGTCAGTCCAATGGCGGCTGCCGCCGCAGCAACGAGTAGAAGTGGTTTCATGCGCATTTCCTGGTCGTCTCCTAGCCCTGAAGGCACACCGCTTTTCGATTGGGAGGCGGCAACCTAGCCAACTCCGCGCGCTCGCGCCAGTTGCCCGGGTGAGCCGTCCAGACCATATCGCAGTCATGATGCGAACGGTTGCCCTGCTCGGCAACAACTGTTTCCACTATTCACTCTGAAAGCTTGTGCTCGGCGAACCGGCTGCGCAGATCCTTCTTCGAGATCTTTCCTGTTGCCGTGAGCGGCAATGTGTCCACGAAGACGACGTCGTCGGGCACCTGCCATCTGGCGAGCTTCGTCGCCACGTGAGCCAGAACCTCCTCCTTCGTCGGGTTGGCGCCGGGCGCCTTCACCACCACGAGCAGCGGGCGCTCGGCCCACTTGGCGTGCGGCACGGCGATCACGGCGGCATTGGCGACGCCGGGGCAGCCGATTGCGACGTTCTCGACGTCGATGGAGGAGATCCATTCGCCGCCGGACTTGACGAGGTCCTTGGTGCGGTCGACGAGCACGAGCCAGCCGTCCGGCGTGATGGTGGCCACGTCGCCCGTGCCGAACCAGCCGTCCTTGTCGATGGCCGCCCTGGTGGCAGCCTCGTTCTCGAAGTAGCCGGAGATGACCGCGGCGCCGCGCACGAAGAGCTCGCCCTGCGAGATGCCGTCATTGGGCAGTTGCTTGCCGTTGGCGTCGACGATCTTCATCTCGACGCCGTAGATGCGCCGGCCCTGGCGGCTCTTGATGTCCATCTGCCGGTCGAAGGGGAGGGCGCGTTCCTGGGGCGTCATCTGCGTGAGGGTGCCGACCGGGCTCATCTCGGTCATGCCCCAGCCGTGGATGATGTCGACGCCATAGTCGCGCTCGTAGATCTCGAGCGTGGCGCGCGCGATGGCCGAGCCGCCGGTGAGGATCCGCGACAGCCCGTCGGGCTTGCGCCCGCGCTTCTTCATCTCGTCAAGCAGCCCGAGCCAGACCGTCGGCACGCCCCATCCACCCCACACCTTTTCCGCGTCCATCAGCTCGAACAGGCTCGGCCCGTCGAGCTTCGGTCCCGGCATCACGAACGGTGAGCCGCTCAGTGTGGCAATGAACGGCAGCCCCCAGGCGTTGGCGTGGAAAAGGGGCACCACGGGAAGGACGGGGCGCGTCGGCAGGAAAGACCCCTGGGTCGCGGCCAGCACGAACAGCGCGTGCAGGACGTTCGAGCGGTGCGAGTAGAGGGCACCCTTCGGATCGCCGGTCGTGCCGGAGGTATAGCAGAGCGCGCAGGCGGCGTTCTCGTCGAACTCCGGCCAGACGATGTCGGCAGCGCTGTCGGCTAGAAGCGTCTCGTAGCACAGCAGCCCCGGGATGGCGTCGTCGGCCGGCATGTGCGCCGGGTCGGCGAGGGCGACATAGGTGCGGATCGGCGCGAAGGTGGACTTGAGCTTCTGGACCAGCGGCACGAAGGTCGTGTCGAGGAACAGCATCGTGTCCTGGGCATGGTTGACGATGTACGTCATCTGCTCGGGAAAGAGACGCGGGTTGATGGTGTGGCAGACCGCGCCGATGCTGGAGATGGCGAAGTAGAGCTCGAAGTGCCGGTGGGTGTTCCAGGCCAGCGTCGCGATCCGGTCGCCGGGCTTCACACCGAGTTTCAGGAGGGCATTGGCGAGCCGGGCGACACGGGCACGCGTCTCGGCGTAGGTCTGCCGGTGCACATCGCCTTCGACCGTGGCCGAGACGATCTGGCTGGTGCTGTGGACCTCAGCCGCGTAGTCGATCAGGCTGGAAACCAGCAGCGGCCGGTCCATCATCTGGCCCTTGAGCATTATCATGTCCTCCCGGATAACGTTGGCCTGAAAGTTAGCCGGGAGGCTCCGGTGCGCCAAGGGCCGTGCACGGGATTGGTGCACCGTGCAGGCGGATCGCGGCTGCGGGCGTCGCAACCGGGCTTGAGGAAGGATCGAGGATGGCAAAGGTCGATGTCGAGAAGCAGGGTCGCGTGATGGTGGTGCGGCTCTCGAACCCGCCCGTCAATGCGCTGGCGCACGGTGTTCGCACAGGTCTTCAGACGGCGATTCGAGCGGCCAACGAAGATCCATCGGTCGATGCCATCGTGGTCACGGGGGAGGGCCGGGCTTTTTCGGCGGGGGCCGACATCACCGAGTTCGCGGCGGGTCTCAGGGCGCCGGGGCTGCCCGAGGTGATCGACGAGATGGAGGCGAGTGCCAAGCCGGTCGTCGCGGCCGTCAATGGCTTGGCGCTGGGCGGCGGGCTCGAGGTCGCGCTCGGCTGCCACTACCGCGTGATCGCGCGCGCCGTGTCGCAGCTCGGCCTGCCGGAGGTCAAGATCGGGATCCTGCCGGGGGCCGGTGGAACACAGCGCCTGCCGCGTGTGATCGGTGTCGAGCCGGCGCTCGACATGATCGTCTCCGGCAATTTCATCAATGCCGCGACCGCCGAGAAGAATGGCCTTGCCGACAAGGTCGCCGACAGTGATGTCGTCGCGGCCGCCGTAGCCTTCGCGGAGGAGCTGGTGCGGTCCGGCAAGGGGCCGCGTTCGACGTCGGCGAAGCGCATCGATCCGTCGAGCATTCCGGCCGATCTCTTCGACAAGCGGCGTGCGACAATCGGCAAGCACCCGTCGGGGCCGCTCGCGGTGCGGAACTGCATCGCCGCTGTCGAGGCCGCCGTCGGGAGCGACTATCGTTCCGGCGTTGCCAGGGAGCGGGAGTTCTTTGCGGAGCTGGCCGCGAGTCCCTATGCCAAGGCGCTGCAGTATGCGTTCTTCGCCGAGCGCAAGGCGGCGGACATTCCGGATATCGGCAAGGACGTGAAGCCGCGGGCGGTCGAGACGGTCGGTGTGCTCGGTGCCGGTACCATGGGCGTCGGCATCACGCTGGCATTCCTTCAGGGCGGCCTGCCGGTGACGGTCGTCGAGACGAAGCAGGAGGCGCTCGACCGCAGCCTCGCGCGCATCCGCGAGACGGTTGCCTCGAACGTTAAGCGTGGCCGTATGTCGCAGGAAAAGGCCGACGCCTTGCTCGCCGGCCTGAAGGGATCGCTTGATCTCGCCGATCTCGGCGACGCCGACTTCATCATCGAGGCCGTGTTCGAGAAGATGGCCGTCAAGCAGGAGGTGTTCCGCAAGCTCGATCAGGTGGCGAGGAAGGGTGCGGTCCTGGCCACCAACACCTCGACGCTCGACGTGGACAAGATCGCCGCCGTGACGAGCCGCCCGGAGGATGTGCTCGGCACGCACTTCTTCTCGCCGGCCAACATCATGCGCCTGCTCGAGGTGGTGCGCGGGGCCAAGACGGCGAAGGATGCGCTGGCGACCGCCATGGCCGTTGCCAAGCGCATCAACAAGGTGGGCGTCGTCGCGGGCGTCTGCTTCGGCTTCATCGGCAACCGCATGGTGGAGGCCTACCTCGAGGAGGTGCAGGCCATGCTGCTCGAGGGTGCGACGCCGGCCGACATCGACGGCGCGCTCGAGGCGTGGGGCTTCGCCATGGGACCTAACGCGATGATGGACCTCGCCGGCATCGACGTCGGCTACCTGATCCGCCGCGAGCACCCGATCTCGGATGAGCGCCGCCGCCTCTATCGCGTGACGGACAGGATCTCGGAGATGGGCCGTCACGGCCAGAAGACGGGGGCCGGCTACTACAAGTACGAAGGACGCACGCGCATTCCCGATCCGGCCGTCGTCGCCATGTTCGAGGAGGAGGCGCGGGCGCAGCAGATCAACCGGCGCACGCTGCCGCCGGAGGAGATCGTCGAGCGGTGCCTGCTGCGCCTCGCGAACGAGGGTGCGCAGCTCCTCGATGAAGGCATCGCCATGCGCGCCTCCGACATCGATACGATCTATTTGACGGGCTACGGCTTCGCCGCCTGGCGTGGCGGTCCGATGTGGCAGATCGAGAACGCCATCGGCCTCCAGGCAACGGCCGACAAGGTGCGCGGCTACGAGGCCAAGTACGGGCCGCGCTGGGCATTGGCGCCGCTGATCGACCGCCTCGCGAAGGAAGGCGGCTCGCTGGCCGAGGCCGGGAAGGTCTGAGGAAAGCGTCCCGCGAGAAGTGCCCGATCACGGCGAGCCGACGACGCCGAGGACGGTAATCAGCTCCTCGGGTGTCAGGCCACCGTGGTGGCCGTTGAGGCGGTTCTCGAGCAGCCCCTGCGCCCGCCACCAGACGAAGTGGCCGGGGTGCGGCAGCACGAGCACGTCGCCGATGCGGCGGCGCAGCTCGGACGAGATGCCGGCCGGGTCTCCGAACAGGCCGGCAGCGACCGCCTCGTCGATCTCCATGACGGTCGCAATATCCTTGAGCCCACGCGAGAGTAGCCCGAGCGCATCATCCCGCCGCTCCGGCTTCACGTGGAGGAACATGTCACGCGGGCACCCGCATGGCAGGATCGGTTGTCCGGTGCTGCTTTCGGCGAGCATCGCGCCGATCTCCGGCCACCGGTCGTTGACGTAGATCGTCTCTTCGGCAGGCACCCGCACGTGGCCGTGGTCGGCCGTGAAGAGCCACAGCGTCCGATCCGATTTCGGCGCCCGGCGTCCGAGCAACTGGTCGAGCACCGACCAGAAGGCGATCACCTCCGCATCGTGCTCGGGCGTGCCCGGGCCGTGGGTGTGCGCCGCCGTGTCGAGGCCCGCCCAGTAGAAGTTGATGAAGGCCTTGCCGGGAACGTCCGAGAGCAGCCGGTCGATCGCGACCATGGCCTCGGCGAGCGTACCGTAGGGGACGATCTCGGCGCCGGCCGAGGCCAGCACGTTGTAGGGTGAGTTGGCATAGGAGCGATGCGCGACCTGGAACGAGCGGACCCCACGTGCGCCCAGGCGCTGGTGAGCGGTCTCGAAGCGGTCCGCGAACAGATCGGAGGCCTCGAAGCCTTTCGTCGCAGCCGAGCCGGGCGGCTTGCCGAGCAACGCGAACGGCAGCGACTGGATCACCTCGCCGAACGCCGGAACGTACATATACCACTCGTAGATGGCGTGCCGCGCCGGCGGCACGCCGAGGTTCAGCGTCGTGACGGAGGCGGCGGTGGTCGATGGGAACAGGGCCGAGATGGGCGTCAGCACGCCGTCGGCAGCGACGCGCCGGAGCGTCTGGAAGCGGTCGAGATAGCGCTGCCAGAATTGCCAGCCGAAGCTGTCGACGAACACCAGGACGACCTTATCGGGCGAGGGATAGCTGCCGCCGAAGGCATCGGGCGGGATGAGCGGCGCGATCGTCTCGCCGCTCAGCAGCCTGTGCACGGTGGCCGGGATGTTCCTGAAGGAATAGTCGTCGTAGATCGGCTTGAGCAGATGTCGGTTGAGGGGATCGAAGCGCCGGAGCGTATGGTCGTTGATCACGTGTCATGCCTTCCCTGTCCGGCAGCCTGTTCTATTCTAGCGGGGCTATCCCTCCCCCGCATCTGTGCTAAGCAAAGCCGAATCTGATCTGAACCGAAGGCCAGCGACATGACCAACAAAGCCCCCCAGGATTGTGCCGACATGACCGACGTGCGCGCCGAGATCGACCGGTGCGACAAGGCCTTGATCGACATGCTTGCCGAGCGGTTCGGCTATATCGAAAGAGCATGGCAGATCAAGCTCGTGCACGGCATCGAGGCGAGCGTGCCGTGGCGGACGCAGCAGGTGATCGACAAAGTGCGTGTGCGTGCCGAGGAACGGGGTGTGCCGCCGGATCTCTGCGAGGCGCTTTGGCGCCAGATGATCGGCTGGTTCATCCAGTACGAGGAAGTGAAGCTCAAGGACCAGATCGAGGCCCGTGCCAACAAAAGCTGAACGGTTCCGGTCCCCGGCCGAAGCATCGAACGAAGGCGCCGCATGCCTCCCGAATTAAAGGATGTGCTGCTGCTGGCCGTCGCCAATCCGGCCACGATCGCGGCGGGCTTCCTGATGGGGCGCCGTGCCGACCAGGTGCAGAAAATCGTCGTCGCCGGGTTTGCGGCCGGCATCGCTGGCGTGCTCTTCGCGGGCCTGCTGATGGTGGCGGGCCTCTATCCGCCGAAGGTGCGCGCCTTGAGCGGCGTGTTCGTCGTCAGCTTCGTGGTGGGCGTGCTGGTCGGCTGGATCGGGTTCGTGACCCGGCGCAAGGACCCCGACGCGGGTTGACGCGCTGACGCTCGTAGCATCGGCAATTTCCGACGGGCTGCGCGGCCGCTCACGTCTTGCCGGAGCTTGACACCGGCTCGGATTTGGCTGCCTCGGGCTCTGCGGTCGCCGCCGCCGGCTTCTTCTTCCCGTTGCCGACCAGGAGAATGAGCGGGAGGGTGGCCGCGCAGGCGGCCGTGAACAGGCCGAAGGCGTTGAGGTAGGCAATCAGCGCCGCTTGCCGCGAGATCTCGTTCGAGATCTTCGCGAGGCCGGCGAGCGAGCTCTGGTCCCACGCGCCCATGACCCATGGCAGCGACAGCGAGGGATTGAAGGCTGAGATGTTCTCCACCATCCGGCTGTAGTTGACGCCGGTCGAGCGAACGATCTCGGCGACGCAGATCGAGATGAAGAAGCTCGAGCCGAGGTTGCGCAGGAGATGGAAGATGGCGCTGGTCTCGGGCCGGTCCTTCTCGGCGACGTCGGAGAACGCGACCACGGACAGGGGCACCCAGATGGCGCCGATCGCCAGCCCCTGCAGCGCGGCATTCGCCATCAGCGAGAAGGGGCTGACGTTGAGATCCATCGTCATCAGCCAGAGGCCGGCAACCAGCAGCATGCCAAAACCGGTGATCATCGAGACGCGGGCATCGATGCGGTTGGCGAAGCCGGCGATCAGGAAGCCGATGCAGCCGCCGACGCCGCGGAAGGCAACGATCTCGCCGACGATCGTCTCCGAGAAGTTGGCATACGACTTGAGCAGGGGCGGCAGCAGCACCACGGGCGTGAAGTTCAGCATCCCGTAGAGCGTGACGAGCAGCAGTCCGATCGCGTAGTTGCGGTTGCGCAGGTGGCGCGGGCTGAGGAAGGGCTGGCGCGCCGTCATGATGTGCATCGCGAAGATCCAGAACGCGACGACGGCGATCAAGGCCTCGGCCTGGATCTCCAGGCTTTCGAACCAGTCGAGGCGCTGCCCGCGCGAAAGGACGAGCTGAGTGGCCGCGAGGCCAATGGAAAGCGCAAGGAAGCCGGTCCAGTCGAGCGGCTTCGGGGAGCGCGAGCGGTCCGGCAGCAGGAAGGCGCGCAGTCCGAGCACGCCGAGAACGCCCACGGGAAAGATGGCGTAGAACGCATAGCGCCATGTGTAGGTCTCGGCCATGTAGCCGCCGAGCGTGGGGCCGATGACCGGGCCGATGACCACGCCGAAGCCGAACAGGCCGAGCACCAGCGCATGCTGGCGCTGCGGATAGGTGTCGAGCAGGATCGACTGGGCGAGGGGCGTCGAGGGGGCGCCGAACGCGCCTTGCAGGACGCGCCAGAAGACCAGCGTCTCGAGGGAATGCGCGAAGCCGCACATCAGCGTCGCGACCGTGAAGCCGAGCACGCTCCAGATCATCACGTTGCGGATGCCGAAGTGTCCCGTCAGCCAGCCGGTCATCGGCGTGACGATCGCGGTCGCGAGGATGTTGAATGTCACCACCCACGACACCTCGTCGGCGGTCGCGGAAAGCGAGCCCTGCATCTGGGGCAGCACCGTCGAGACGATCAGGATCGTGGTGGAGTAGAGTGTCGTCGCCAAGACCACGGATAGGAGTATGAGTGCCCGCCTGAGGGGTGTTAGCTCGCTGGGTTCTGTATTGTCCGGACTCATTTTTCTCTTCTATCGCAGCCGTCGCCCGGCACAACTGCCGACATGCGCCGGAATGCACGGAAAGCTGCCCGCGTTTTGGGCGTTTGCACGTACATTCATCCGCCAGACCTCCGCGGCATGGCGGCGCATCAGGGGATGAAGCCTTTGGAGAGGCTCATCGCTTGCCGCTGCTTCTCGCGGCCCTTGACATCGATGCGGGCCAGTGTCCAGGCGAGGTCCGTGCCCGCTTCCTCCGTCGAGCGGGAGCGGATCTCGGCCACCAGCGTCTCGCCGGCGCGGAGCGACAGCGGCGCGAGAGCGGGGAAGAAGAGCTGCTCCCAGTGCGTCGGCTCGCCGAGTGGGCTGGTCGTCAGCGAGACGCCCGGCACGAGTTCGGCCGTCCACCAGACGGCGAGGCCGTGAACGGTCGCGGGCTCGGTCAGGCGCCACTCGGGCGCCCCGCGCCGGGCGACACGGTTCTTCTCGTAGAAGTCGATGCGGTCCCACCGCTGCGCCGCTTCGCCGTGGAGCAGCAACTCGTCCGGCCTGACCGTCCGGATGTAGACGTTGTTCAGGCTCATGATGCGGGCCGGGGCGAGATCGAGGTCGTAGCCGACGCGGTCCCAGGCGCACAGCTCGTCGCGCAGGCGTGGTCCGGTGACGGGGCAGACGAACTGCTCCACCCGCCCGGGAATGAGCACGCCCCCTGGATTGAGGTGACGCGCGCGGGCGTCGTTCATCGTCTCGACGAGGAACTCCTCGAGCGCGAAATTGCCGAGGGTCTCGGTGACGACGATGTCGGCGCGCGGCGGCTCGAGGATGTCCGTCGAGCGGCCGGGAACGAGCTCGACGGC
>Ga0180220_1002677_pt1 | contig 11110 bp, 9 predicted proteins | sample eDN5th37CBELigBY_FD_151335 | JGI IMG/M metagenome (GOLD analysis project Ga0180220, IMG submission 151335) | Enriched backyard soil microbial communities from Emeryville, California, USA - eDNA 5th pass 37_C BE-Lig BY (version 2) (version 2) | ecosystem: Environmental > Terrestrial > Soil >... | reverse complement strand
CAGGTCAAGAACGACATCAAGGTCGACCCCGCGAAGGCCAAGAAGTCGTAGTGGCCCCGCCCGGCCCATTGCCGGGTTGCCCATGCTTGGCCCGCGCTGCGCGCGGGCTTTTTTTGTTTGACGATGACTCCAGCCCGGCACTTCGCTGGACTGCGCCCAGGCCCGCTACAGCAGGTTTATCAAGGACTTAGGCGCGTCCATCATATGCCGGTGCTTTCCGAAACTTGACCCGGCTTCCGGTCACGTGGCTCCCATGTGGCTCTTGGAAACCGAGGTTTCCGAGGAGTCATCATGGCAAGAATCAAACTCACCAAGTCCGCCGTCGATGCCGCCAAGCCCCAGGCGCAGGCCGTCGAACTCCGGGACACCGTGGTGCCCGGTTTCCTGTGCAAGATCACCCCGGCCGGCCGCAAGGTGTTCATGCTCCAGTACCGCACGAACGCCGGCGAGCGCCGTAAGCCCGCCCTGGGGCAGTACGGCGAACTGACCGTCGAGCAGGCCCGCGTCATGGCGCAGGAGTGGCTGGCCGAGGTTCGCCGGGGCGGCGACCCCAGCGCGGCCAAGGCCGCCGCCCGCAAGGCACAGACCATGAAGGAGTATTGCCACACCTTCATGGAGGACTACTCCAAGCAGCGCAACAAGCCCAGCACGCAGCGCGGCTACCAGGGTGTCATCGACCGCTGCATCATCCCCATCCTGGGCCGGATGAAGGTGCAGGACGTGAAGCGCCCGGACGTGGCCGCGCTGATGAAGAAGCTGGCCCACAAGCCGGCCGAGGCGAACCGCGCCTTCGGCGTGCTGCGCAAGATGTTCAACCTGGCCGAAGTGTGGGGGCTGCGCCCGGACGGCACCAATCCTTGCCGCCACGTCCCGATGTTTCCGCCCGGCAAGGAAACCCGGCTCATCGTGGACGATGAACTGGTGCGGATCTTCCGCCACCTGGAGCATCTGGAGGCCGAAGGGCTGGAAAACTACGTTATCCCGCTGGCGATCCGCCTGCAATTCGAGTTTGCCGCCCGCCGCTCCGAAATCTGCCCGCTCGAATGGGACTGGGTTGATCTGGAAAAGCGCCGCGTCGTCTGGCCCGACAGCAAGACCGGCGGCATTTCCAAGCCCATGAGCGAGGAAGCCTATCGTCTGCTTTCGACGGCGCCGCGTCGGGAGGGCTGCCCCTACGTCCTGCCGTCACCCAACGACCCGGCCCGGCATCTGACGCATGGCGAACACTATGGCGGCTGGAAGCGCGTGCTCAAGGCCGCCGGCGTGCCGCATGTCGGCACGCACGGCATCCGCCATCGGGCCACGACCGACATTGCCAATTCGGGTGTGCCGACCAAGGTCGGCATGAAGCTGACGGGCCACAAGACGGTGGCGATGTTCATGCACTACGTCCACACCGAGGACAAGCCGGTGCGGGAGGCGGCCGAGCTGGTGGCGAGCCGGCGGCAAGCCATCACGGGCGCGCGGCGTCCTGCGGAGGCGACGGCATGAACAGGAAGACGCCTACGGCGGCGGGGGACACCCCCGCCGCCTTGCCGGCCGGCTATGCCGGCATCCACAGCGGCATTGTTGAAGTCCTTGATGCTGCCCGCCACGCGGCGGCACGCAGCGTCAATGCGCTGATGACGGCGAGCTATTGGGAGATTGGCCGCCGGATCGTGGAGGCCGAGCAGCGGGGCAAGCGGCGCGCCGGCTACGGCGAACAGTTGATCGAACGGCTGTCGGCTGACCTGACCGCGCAGTTCGGGCGGGGGTTCAGCCGCCCGAACTTGCAGCAGATGCGGGCGTTCTTCCTGACCTGGCCAATTCGCCAGACAGTGTCTAGCGAATCTTCCCCGGCGCCGGTGGCGCGTCCCTGGCGCCTCGATGAACTGGCCCAGGTCTTCGCGCTGCCGTGGTCGGCCTACGTTCGGCTGCTGTCGGTCAAGGATGAACACGCCCGTCGCTTCTACGAGGCCGAAGCCCTGCGCGGCGGATGGAGCGTGCGCCAGCTCGATCGGCAGATCAACAGCCAGTTCTACGAACGTACGGCGCTGTCAAAGAACAAGGCGGCGATGCTGGTCAAGGGCGCCGTGCCGAAGGCCGAGGATGCCGTCACCCCCGACGATGCCATCAAAGACCCGTATGTGCTGGAGTTCCTCGACCTCAAGGACGAGTATTCAGAGTCCGACCTTGAGCAAGCCTTGATCCGGCGGCTGGAGGATTTCCTGCTCGAACTGGGCGATGGGTTCGCCTTCGTCGGGCGGCAACGTCGGCTGCGCATCGACCAGACCTGGTATCGGGTCGATCTGCTGTTCTTCCATCGTCGGCTGCGCTGCCTGGTCATCATCGACTTGAAGCTCGGCGCGCTGACCCATGCCGACGTGGGCCAGATGCACCTGTATTGCAATTATGCGAAGGAGCACTGGACGTTTGCCGACGAGAACCCGCCCGTGGGCCTGATCCTCTGCGCCGACAAGGGGCATGCGCTGGCGCGCTACGCGCTGGAGGGCTTACCGTCGAAGGTGATGGCGGCGAACTACCGGATGGTGCTGCCGGATGCCGAGGTGTTGCAGAAGGAACTGGAGAACACGCGGCGGCTGATCGAATCTCGCGGAACGATCGTTTCCAAGAAGCGCAAGCGATAACCGGGCGTCCCGGCGTGCCGCCGTCGGGTTCGCGGGCTGCGCCCCGCGCTTCTTGCCGAATCACGGCCATTCGGCGTTGCCCCCTGACGCCTCTATCCCAGCTCGCCGGTCTCGGAACCGCGTGCTTCGACTCCCCAAAAGGCGAAAATTATGCAGTTGCAGGGGGGCATGTTGTCGCTGACTGCACGTGCTGGGACTAGCAAAAACTTCTAGAATGCCAAAGAGCCTTCTGGTTCAAGGCGGAAGGTCATGAACTGGAGTAAGGCCATCAGGACGGTCTACGACCGGCAATAACGAAGGGGGAGATGAATGATCGGTCGTGGATCTGAATGGCGTCGTTGGGAACCACATATCCATGCGCCGGGCACCGTTCTCAACAATCAATTCGGTGGTGGCTCTGCTTGGGACACTTATCTCGAAAGCCTTGAGGCCGCGACGCCGAAGATCGAGGCGCTTGCGGTAACGGACTACTATCTCACGGACACCTACGAAGAGGTCTTGTCGCACAAAGCGGCGGGCCGTTTGCCCAATGTGCAGCTCATCTTCCCAAATGTTGAACTGCGCCTAGATGTCGCCGCCAAGACTGGCTTTGTCAACTTGCACCTTCTCGTCAGTCCCGAAGACTCAAATCACGTCGCTGAGCTGCATCGCATTCTTCAACGGCTCCAGTTTCAGGCGCATGGCGACACCTTCAACTGCACCCGAGCCGACTTGATCTCACTGGGCAAGAAGGCCGACACGAGCATCACCGATGATCGCGCAGCCCTCGCGCATGGTGCCACTCAGTTCAAAGTCAATTTCGACCAACTCCGCCGTGTCGTGCGCGAAAGCGAGTGGGCGAAAGCGAACATCCTCGTCGCAGTAGCTGGCGCTGCCGGCGACGGCACTTCGGGACTGCGTCAGGCGTCCGATACGACGATGCGCGAAGAAATCGAGAAGTTCGCGCACGTCATCTTCTCAAGCAGTCCAGCGCAGCGGGAATTCTGGTCCGGACGTCGGAGCCTGACGCTCGATCAACTCCGCGAGCGATTTGGCGGATGCAAGCCGTGCCTGCATGGCAGCGACGCTCACGACCAGAAGAAGGTCGGTCGGCCCGTCGACGATCGCTTTTCGTGGCTCAAGGGTGGCCTCGAATTCGATGCCCTGCGCCAAGCCTGCATCGACCCCGAAGGCCGCGCCCATGTCGGTACGGAGCCACCACGCACTGCGCTTCCGTCACAGGTGATCTCGCATGTAACGATCACCGATGGGGACTGGGCGACTACGCCAGAGATCCCGCTAAACCCGGGCCTTGTCGCCATTATCGGCGCGCGAGGCTCCGGCAAGACTGCTCTTGCTGACATGATTGCAGCAGGCTGCGATGCGATAACGCCCGTAGCATGGCGCGCGAACGAGAACGCCAGTCCCTCGTTCTTGGTCCGTGCTCGCAAGCTACTGGGCGACGCATCCGCCACCCTAACCTGGGGCGGCGGTGCGACAGTCACGCGCTTTCTCGACGGTCGCGACGCGAACAGCCATCTATCCTTCCCGCGCGCCCGCTATCTCTCGCAGCAATTTGTCGAGGAGCTGTGTTCTGCGAATGGAGTGTCGGACGGCCTTATCGCTGAAATCGAACGAGTGATATTCGAGGCTCATTCGCAGGACGACCGTGAGGGCGCCATCGATTTCGCCGAGTTGCGCGACTATCGCACCGCCCGCTTCCAGCAGGCGCGCGAGCGAGAGGCCGATGCGATCGCGGATGTCTCCGATCGCATTGCCACGGAATTCGAGAAAGAGGCATCGATCGCCGGTCTCACGGTCCAGGTCACGCAGAAGACCGGACAGATCAAGAGCTACAACCAGGATCTAGCCAAGCTGGTAGTCAAAGGCACCGAAGCTCAAGCCAAGCGGCACACGCAACTAGGGCAAGCCGTCCAGGCGATCCGCGGCACAATTCAGGCTTACGGCAACCAGCGCCGGACCTTTCTTGCTCTGCAGGATGAAGTCGCCAGCACCCGCGCGACCAAGGCACCGGAACTGTTGCGTCAAGCCAAGGAGCGCCATCAGCAAAGTGGCCTAACCCTACAGCAATGGGACGAGTTCCTGCTCATCTACAAGGGCGACGTAGACAAGAGCCTGACCGGCTACGTGGCTTGGGCCGACAAGCAGATCGCGACCCTCACCGGCCCGTCCGTTGCGCCGGGCGACCCGAATACGCCGCTTTTCCCCGACACGGCCGATCTGACGACGCTTACCCTGAATACGCTTCAGGCCGAGATGACCAGACTTGAAGCGCTGGTCAGCGCCGACAATCTCGTGCGGAAGCAGTATTCTGCCCTCTCGCAACGCATCGCTAAGGAAAACACTGCCCTACAGACGCTTCAGGCGCGCCTGACCGACGCTCAGGGCGCCTCTGCCCGCCGCAAGGATTTGCAAACCGAGCGGGATGCGACCTACGGCCGGATCTTCCAAGCGATCATCAATGAACAGACGGCGCTTGCCGATCTCTATGCGCCCTTGATGGCGCGCCTAACGGCATCAACCGGCACATTGCGCAAGCTCGGCTTCTCCGTCCGGCGCGTCGTCGATGTTGGTGCCTGGGCGGCCGTGGCGGAGGAGGACCTTCTCGACAGACGTAAGGCCGGGCCGTTCCAGGGGCGTGGAGCCTTGACGTCCCTGGCAGAATCCGCTCTCCGGCCTGCGTGGGAAACTGGATCAGCGGCCGACGTGCAAGCGGCTATGACAAGCTTCATCTCGCTCTATATGAGGGACTTGATTGGCCATGCGCCCTATGCGCAAAGTCAGCAGGCGGAGTTCCGAAGCTGGCTGAAGCAGTTCGCGCATTGGCTCTTCGACACCGACCATATCTCAGTCCACTACGAAATCGTCTACGACGGCATAGATATCCGAAAGCTCTCGCCCGGCACGCGAGGCATCGTGTTGCTTCTGCTCTATCTTGCGTTAGACGATGCTGACGACAGGCCGCTCATCATCGATCAGCCAGAAGAGAATCTTGATCCGAAGTCTGTGTTCGACGAGCTGGTTGCGCTATTTATCGCCGCCAAGGCAAAGCGCCAAGTGATCATGGTCACGCACAATGCGAACCTGGTCATCAATACTGACGCAGATCAGATCATCGTCGCCGATGCCGGCCCTCATCCTGCCGGCGGGCTGCCCCCTATCAAATACATGGCTGGCGGTCTCGAAAACGCGGCCATCCGCACAGCCGTTTGCGACATCTTGGAAGGCGGCGAGGAAGCTTTTCGCGAACGTGCACGCCGATTGCGGGTTAGGCTGGATCGCTGAGGAGAGTCCGTTACAAGGCCGGGCCTGACTTCTTGGCTAACGCCAGTTGAGTCTCATGGAATAGTGCAGAGGAAAGTAGGCGGCATACTCTCGATAACCTTGGCTCGGCTGCAATTGTTGGCGGTCCAGCAAAAGTTGGACGGGCTTGGTCTTTCTTGCCAAGCACCTAACATCGAACAACGGTAGCTTGGCGAGAAATTTGGGGAGCTATCGGTTCGTCCCGGCGTGCCGCCGTCGGGTTCGCGGGCTGCGCCCCGCGCTTCGTACCGAATCGCGGCCATTCGGCTTTGACCCCTGACGCCTCCGGCCCGGCTTGTTGATCCGGACCTGCGCGCTCCACTTGCCCAGAGGCAGGTATGTGTAGTGGGCGGGGTATGGGCGGTCTTGCTGTCCCTTTCACCGTATCACGGCGTTCTCGCCGTGCAAGGACTGCGCGTGCTCGCACGCTTGCGGCCGTGGCCGGCTGCGCTCCTGTGACGGCTTGCGCTGCGCCGTGAAGCGCCGGTTCCGGGCAATTCCGCCCGAGCAACCGGAGCACGATCATGTCGCAACTGTCCTTTTCCTCGTTCGATGACGCTTTGCTGGTGCGTGACGCCCAGGGGCGCTACCTGCCGGCATCGGTGGATCAGATTCTTGAAGCGGCACGCCAGGCCATCGAGCAGAAGATGCAGCGCAGTGCCGAGTTTACTTCTCCAGTGCTGGTCAAGGAGTACCTGCGCACCAAGCTGGCGGGCTTCGAGCATGAAGTCTTCGCGGTGTTGTTCCTGGACACGCGCCATCGGCTGATTGAGTATGCCGAGATGTTCCGAGGCACCATCGACAGTGCGTCGGTGTATCCGCGCGAAGTGGTCAAGGAGGCGCTGCGGCTCAATGCGGCAGCGGTCATCGTCAGCCACAACCATCCGAGTGGGAACCCGGAGCCGAGCGGCGCCGACCGGGCACTGACCCAGCAGCTCACGCAGGCGTTGGCGCTGGTGGACGTTCGCGTGCTGGATCATGTCATCGTGGCCGGTCACACGACGACATCGTTTGCCGAACGCGGCCTGATCTGACGAAGGGGGCTTCGGCCCCCTTTTTGCTGCGCCGATAATGGCCGAAATAGGCGATTATGAATTACGCCGACTACCTACTCCCGCGACCAGCCGGACAACACCAGAATGATCTGATTGCCGAAGACTCAGTTCAGGTTGCAGCCTCGTTGCGTGCTTCCCAGGTTGCCAAGAGATAATTGGCCAATGTGCCGGATAAATTGACTGCCAGCTCGGCATGGCGCGGCGCTGGTTTAACACCAATACGCCCCTTGCCGTGTGCATCGCTCAGCTTATTACGAAGTGACCCCAGACCCTCTACGACAGACGTGCAGCCCCCAAGAATTTGTTTGAAAATCTGCTCCGTATGTTGAGAAGGTGCCAGTTTGAGCATTTCAGCAGTCTGTTTGTACAGCTTGGGGAGATCGGCCGTATCATCATAGTGAACCTTGGCTTCCTCCAGGATGTGTTTGCATACCGCTTCAATCAGCGTACGCGCGGACGTAATTGCCCCCTCCGGGTCTGATGCGCGTCGATCCAATGCCTTGGACCATGCAGCTTGCACATGGGCTGCATCGAATTTTTCCAGGGTGGTAGTGACTGAGGAATCGGAAGGTGCCAGCCCACCACGCTCCAGGGCATCTAATAACGGGCGAAATTCTGCCCATAAATAATCGCGGCGCTCCGCGTAGGTTTTGTACTTGAACTTGATGAATTGCCAGAACTGGGCAAGACTGCGACAGGTGCGAAGAAACTGGGGGATCAGGGAATCAACGGCTGCGTTTGAAAGAACGGCCTGCCTAAGACGAACGAACTCTGCGTCATCTTCACTGCCGCCTGTAGCTGTAGAGATCAAAAGATTCTGCAATGCTTCTGCTTGGATAGAAAGCTCATTTGCCATATTATGGAACTCACTTACTAGAATGCAGCGCCTAAGTCGCTGAAGACTTTTGCCAGATCATCCGAACCTATGGGCCAGTACTCTCGGGTTTGGGCGGGCATTATGTCTGCGAGGAAGTACGCTAGGAGCACGGCGGGTTGATTGAAGAAGTGTCGCTGACCGTTTTGTTCTTTGATCTTTTCAAAAACGTAGCTCTTGGCCGTTAAGAATTCTTCGATGCGAACGATGACGTCCTGCGGCAGAAACTCCATGAAAGCATCGGCCACAAGCTGATTGGATCGCTCTTGACCAGGCTCCAGTCCGGTGCCTTTCCTGTAGGCTGTACTCAGGTAGTCCAAGAGTTGCCGCTGAGGCTCGCTGGCGCTGGCGAGGTCCTTCATGGCTTGCTCAAAGAATTCGTCTGTAGCCTCGATCAATGCCATGCTTTTGGCAACAGTGCGCTTGATGGAGGGTTTGGCAGCGGTTTGGGGCTTGTAGAGCGTGTCGTGGGTTAGTTCGCTATGAGCATGCTGCAAGAGCGTGCGGATTTGCACTTCACAAGTAAGACCCTCAGGAAGATCTATCCCATCAATGGACAAGCCGGCTTTTGACCGCAGCACATAGTGGACTGATTGATAGGAGAACTCTAAGGGCTTGGCTAGCCGCTCCTCTTCATAGTCCTTGTCCTTGGACCATGACCAGAAGGCTTCGCACTCGGGACTTTCGATAATCGAGCAGAACGTATTGATGTGCGTGGTCAAAAGTACCACGTACCGCATGCCCACCTTGTCGGTGATATCTTCATACGGGTTCTTATAGGGCTTACTGCGGTACAGGGCCTTATCAATCAGGCTGGTGTCACCTTTGAGGCGAGGCACCATAGGAACCTTCAAGAAGTAATCCAGCGCCGTGGGAGCAATGGCGGGCACAAGGCGCCCTTCGATTTCCTGGCCGACGAGCTTGGCCCAAGCCCTATAAAATGGCTTCTCGGCTTCCCATCGTGCAAGGATTTCCTGTTCGTTCACTCTTGGTCTCGAATGTGGTCGCGCACTGTGATCTTGGTCCACTTAGGCACGTTGCCGTGCTCATCGGCATCGCCGTCAATGGACTCAATTCGCACATAGTTCTCGAATTGATCCGCTGGAGCGGTGAGCTTGATGTCGTGACCGAAAGTAAGTTTGCGCAGCCTCAATTGGCTTTGAACCTCAGAGAGATCTTTATGGATGGCTGTGTTGGGGAAATTCTTTTGCCCCATGTAGGACGTGTACGCATCTTGCAGTGCCGCATCTCCGAGGTAGTTTTGGGAGAAAACGTCCACTTGAATTGTGGCGGCCTGATCCGTCTTCAAGTAGGTAGTTAGCGCATTCAATAGGTCGATTTTCTTCTCTGGATCGACATTGGCATTGCGAATAAAATCTTTGGTCAGCGCATGAAATTGCTTGGTTTGAAATGCACTATTGGACGGAAATTCCAATCCCAAAAAGGACTCATAAAAATACTGTGCAGCAGTGAGCTTGTTGCCCTGAGTAATAAGGTCGTCAAACAAAAAGGCTCTCCACCCATTGGTCGGCTGCTGGGCCGTGGCTGCTGCGGCGTCCTGCCGCAAAAAAGCTCCGATCTTGTAGAGCTTGGCCTGGGGCGTAAGAATAAGTTCCTTAATGTACTCCAGAGTCAAATGCCCGCCCGTTTGTCGCTTGGTAAAGCCTCCGTGAGGTTCGGCTTTGATGACGCACATGAAGGACCTGGCAGGGTTGCCGCAAGTGCCTTCGATCACCACCACGATGCCGCCAGGAATAGTGCGGTTGGTCTGGGCAACCGCCAGCTTACTGGCAATATTTTGCGAGAGGTTTACGAATTGAACGTCATCGCCTTGGGCCTGGATTATTTCTTTGGCTTTGTGCCAAGTGCTATCAGCTCCGGTGTCTCGGATTGTCATTTCGACACCGTGAGATGATTTTCCGAGAGCATTTGTGATGCGGGCTTGCAAGGCATCCCTGGCATCCTGCGGGAGTACCAAAAGCTGATCTCCGTAAATGGGCTGAACCAAAGCCTTATCTGCACCTCGTGCAAAGACCTCGTGGATGATCAAACGGCCAATTGAGAGATTTTCAAAGGACATGGCGACCCACTGTGGTTTCTTGATGCTACAAAGTTATAAAAATGATACACCGAGATCAGTGTCTGTCGACTTCGCAGCGTCAATTGCTAACGTCGCATCCTCCCATGCGAGAGTGCCCCTTGCACAGTAAGCGGCCTGTCGGGCTTCGCCGGTGTTGTCGGCACCACCGTCAGTCGTGCCTTCGCGCCTGCGGCGTTACGGCTCCGCTTGCGAAAATTCTGCGCTTCGCTCTGACGCGTTACGGCGTGTCGGACTCTTTCAGCACAGCTTCAAGTTCTTGGAGCACCTGCGCCAGAAGCTGATCGGCCTTGCGCGTGCTGTCGCCGGCATAGGCCAGCGTCAGCAACGTCAGCGGGTGGACTTCCATCACCTCGCACAGTTCGTCCAGCTTGCTGATGGTCGGGCTTTTCAGGCCGCGCTCCAGGGTGCTCATATAGGTACGGCTAGACACGTCGGAGAACGCTTCCTGGCTCAAGCCACGCGCTTTCCTGACTGTCTTCAATGCCTTCGCCAACGAGTACGCTGCCGCCACCTATGGTTTCCTCGCAAAAACCAAGATGACAGCCCATTGCGTCCTATAGGACTACAATCTATAGTGTTCATTTGGTGGTGTTCTACGCTTTCGTGCCTTTACGGAAATCCGCATCTGCGGATGGCGCCAAATCCGGGGAACCGCGTTCGTGTCTTTACTGACTTGCGCCCATGCACGTTCGTGCCTTTGTGCTTCTGCGGCTTCGCGGGCTTGCGTATCTATGGTTTTGTCCGCAAGGGGGGATGCGGTTCGGCGGCTCCGTTCCTTTGAGGATCGAGGCCAGCCATGAACCCGCTCATCACCGATGAAGAACGCGCCCGGCTGCTGGCCAACGGCCAGGCCCGCGCAGCCGGTCCGGCCATCGACCCATTGCCGGTGCTGCGGTTGTTCACCCCGGACGCCCATGCCACCTGGCTGCTGGCCGCGCTCGATCCGGCCGATGGCGATACGGCCTGGGGACTGATCGACTTGGGGCTGGGCCTGCCGGCGCTGGGGACGGCGAAGCTGTCCGACCTGGCCGGCATCGTCGGGCCGAACAAGCAGCCGGTGATGCGCGATCGCTACTTTCAGGCGACGCGGCCGCTGTCGGAGTATGTCCGGCTGGCGCAGGAAAACGGCTCGATCACGGACTGACGCAGG
>Ga0180220_1002675_pt1 | contig 11113 bp, 11 predicted proteins | sample eDN5th37CBELigBY_FD_151335 | JGI IMG/M metagenome (GOLD analysis project Ga0180220, IMG submission 151335) | Enriched backyard soil microbial communities from Emeryville, California, USA - eDNA 5th pass 37_C BE-Lig BY (version 2) (version 2) | ecosystem: Environmental > Terrestrial > Soil >... | reverse complement strand
CCCGCAACAGCTGGAAAACGGCTCCGGACCGGTCGTGGTCGCCGACGCCCCTGACGTCCAGCTTGCCGACGCAGATCTCGTCGTCCCGGCATCTGAGCCGGCGGCTCCCGCAGGCGACACGCCGGCCCCGATTGCAGCAATGGCAACGCCGGCAACCCCGGCCGGCCAGGATTCGGCACTCGCGATCGCGACCGTCGCCGAGGAATCGGCGGACGTTTCCGGGCCGCTCGTCGATATGGATCCGGACGCCGTCGATGCAGCGGTTCAGGCCTCCGATCCGGGTCCCGCGACCGAACCCTGGCGGGCGGTTCCGGACGAGGCGCTACGCGCACCGCGCCTCTTCACCGGGCTACCGGCCGACGACGGCGTGGTCGCGCCCATCGCACCGCATTACGCACCGTATGTGGAGGCGGAATGCCTGCGCCGGCGCCTGCCCGAATGGCCACCGGCGGCCGTGGAGGATCCGGTGCAGCGCGTTCGAAATCTCCTCTTCGTCGCCGCCGTGCCCGACGTGCTCCGATTCGACGAGATCGAGGCGACGATTCCGCTGGTCGTGCTCGAACGCCTGCGCCAGCTCTACGCCGACGAAGATCTGATGCGCCTGCTCTATTGGGTGGGAACGAGTCCCTACGACGGAGACCACTCAGCGGCGTTCGCCATCGACGGGATGTGCCTCTCCATCCCGTACGTGGACGACATCGTGGAGGTACGTCTGCGTGCCTCCATGTATGCGCTCAAGTTCCTCGGCCGACTCACAGGCAGCCGCTAACGCAACGACCTGCCTGTCGATTTGCGAGCAATGCGCACGGCCATTCGCAGCGGGCGTGAACCCGTGGCACTGTCGGGAAGATGATGGGGCTTGGAGGCGGGATCAGCGAGCGCGCCCACTGTTGGCCACACTGGTCCTGCTCCACTGTGCAATGCCCCAGGCGAGGCCGAGCGTCGCCGGGACCATCAGCGCCAGGATCTCGCCATTCGCCTGATCCAGGGCAGGCACGATCTGGAGGATCACCCCCGCAACCGCCAGAGCGGCGAGCACTAGAGTGAGGCCCCGGGCAAGTTGTGCGGCTCGCGCGATCCCAAAGCCACCGGCGAGGACCAGTGCCCCGGTGACGAGCCACACGGGATGGACCTGCAGCACGTTCTCGTTGCGGAAGGCCACGTAGTGATCCGTGAACAGCCAGAGGCCAGATATCACCGCGCCGAGCACGCCAACCACCAGCATCCAGACGCCCGCAAGCGCGACGAAGGCGATTTCGCCCACCCTGCTCCGCCGGGCCGCGGCACCGGCGCCGGCCAGCATGCCACCAACCACCAGACCGATCATCAGGAATGCGACGAGCGGTGGCCCCCGTTCGGGATCGTCGCCGTCGGCAGCGAGGAAGAGCGGCTGCTCGGCGATGACCAGCGGCGCCTCCCGACCCTCCGCATCCACGACCGTCGCTGAGCGCACATGTTCCATGAGCTTCATCGGCAGGAACATCTCCTCCCATACCGAGAGCTCCGCGTCGACGGGGTGCCCCATGGCCAGGAGCAGACCCGCGTAGATCGGGTAGTCGCTACCCGTGAGCTGTCGTGTGTGTGAACGGTAGGTCGTCCCCGTCATCACGCCGGCCGTCGTGGCCTTCAGACGACCGTCGAGGACCCGGTCGATTGCGTCGCGGACCCGCGTGGAGCAGTTGTCCCTATAGTAGTCGTACCGATAGAAGGTGTTCTCCGGCAACGCGTTCCATTCGAGGAAATCACGCAGCTCAACCTTCTGTTCGGGCGTCAGGTTCAGCTCCTGCACCCAGACCGAGCGACCCGCCCGGCGATACGCCTCGACGGTCAGGTAGGCGTCGTCGTAACCCATCCAGTACTCCATCCGGCCCTTGATGAAGCGGCGGATGAAGCCCTCCTGGGCAAACGAAAAGAGCCCGTAATTGTAGGCGCGGTCGGTGCCCGCCACGGGATCGTGGATCCAGATGGCGTTGTGCCCGAACCTCTCCCAGACGGCAGGGCCGGGACCCATGGTCATCAGGAACACCCGGAGCGAATCACCCGGGGAGCCACCGGTCGATGCAATCTGCCCTTCCGTATCCCGGCGCAGCGCCAGGCTCGCCAGTGTTGCAATGGCTGCATCCGCCGCCGAAGGCGGTGTGTCGGCCGGCGCCGACGCGATCGCCGCTGGAAGGAACATGGTCGCCGCGGCAGCGGCGATCGAGGCGGCCGTGAGCCAAACCGGGAAGCGATGTGCGGAACGCGCACGTGCGCGGCCGGGCACCGCCCCCGATGGAGGCGCATTGACGCAGCCGCACGCACGCCTGTCGCCCGCACAACGGCGTTGCACCCCGGACCCGCCTGCGTGCCGGTCCGCACCACCTTGAGACACGACTCGATCAACCATCATTCATGTCGTTACCCGCATATCGGATACGCGATCGCATCTTAACCGGTTCATGAGCCTCGTCCGAGTCGCTTACTTTCCCAGCACTGGCGCGAGCACGTCACGCAGCGTGGGGCGACCCAGCACCTGCAGCTCGTACCGGACGCGTGTGCACGGCACGGGGATGCGAACGATTCGGCCGAGATCCACGGGCGTTCCTACGACCACGGCCTCCACGCCACCCTCCCGCACGGCGCGTTCGATCGTGGCCTCCAGGTCACGGATCTGCGCCTCGCCGTAACCCATGGCCGGCAGGATCGGTCCTGTCTCCGGGTAATTCTGGTATGTGTCCGCGATTTCGCCCACGGCGTATGGCCGCGGATCGATGATTTCGGCCGAGACCCGGCGGGCGGCGAGGTACCCGGCCCCGATGCGCATCCCGCCGTGCGTCAAAGTGGGCCCGTCCTCAATGGCGAGCACTCGCCGACCGCGCAGTACGTCCACGTCGTCGATGGCGAGGGGAGAGGCAGCATCGAGCACGAGGGCGCGGGGGTTGGCGCGACGCACATTTGCCCGGACCGTCTCGACGTCGTCCGGGACGGCCGAGTCGATCTTGTTGATCACGATCACGTCGGCCAGGCGGAGGTTGGTCTCTCCCGGATAATACGTGAGCTCGTGGCCGGGGCGGTGAGGGTCGACGACGGTTATGTAGACGTCAGCTTCGAGGAAGGACGTGTCGTTGTTGCCGCCATCCCAGACGAGCACGTCCGCCTCCCGCTCGGCGGCGGCGAGGATCTCCGCGTAGTCGACGCCGGCGAAGACCACCGATCCCGCCGCGATGTGCGGCTCGTACTCCTCTCGCTCCTCGATGGTCACCCGGTGGGTCTCCAGGTCTTCGACGGTTGCAAAGCGCTGCACTCGCTGCGCGTTGAGGTCGCCATACGGCATCGGGTGGCGGAGCACCGCCACCCGCTTGCCAGCCTCGCGTAGCAGCGCGACGACGGCGCGGCTGGTCTGGCTCTTCCCCGCCCCGGTCCGGACGGCACACACGGCGACCACCGGGAGCCTGGATCGCAGCAAGGTCTGCCGGACCCCGTGCATGACGAAATCGGCGCCGGCAGCATTGACCCTCGACGCGAGGTGCATGACCGCCTCGTGCGATACGTCGGAGTACGCCATGACACACCGGTCGACGTCCAGCGACTCGATCAGCTTTTCGAGGTCGTCCTCGGGATAGATCCTTATCCCATTCGGGTAGAGCGGGCCTGCCAATTCGGGCGGATACGAGCGGTCGCTTATGTGCGGGATCTGCTGGGCGGTGAACGCCACGACTTCCGCATTGGGATCGTCGCGGTAGATGACGTTGAAATTATGGAAATCGCGGCCAGCGGCGCCCAGGATGACGACCCGTTCCCGCCTCGTTCCGGCCTCGTGGCTGGGCAACTGCTCCGACATACCATCCTCCGGATTGGCATCACGCACAGGATCAGACCGGCACGGTCGGTGCAATGGTATCCGCGGCGATCACGTGTGGCAACGAGCAAGAACGTGCGCGAGGTGGAACATGGCCGACCTCCGAATCGAGCCTCCGCGCGACCCGGGGGACGGCGGCGTCAGGCGTCCCGAGATCGAGACACCACGGATACCCCGCGAGGCTGAACCTGCACCCGAGCGCCGCGAGGGTCGGCCGCCATCGCCTCCGCCCGGCGTGGAACCGCCGGATCCGAACCGCTGGGAGCCACCCGCCGAGGAGCCTCCCCGGCGCGAGGAGAGCGAATAGCCGCGCCTCGTGCGGGTCAGTGAAACCGGCGTCCATGACCGGCCGCGCGGAACGCGCCCGGCATTCTCACTCCATTTCACCCGGCGCATCGGCGTCGCCGGCCCGCGCTTCCGGGTCCGGCCCCGCCCGATCCACAGCCCAGTGTGCGGAGCCGGATCGGTCGGCGCTCAGCTCGTCCATGACCGTGCCTCGCCACATGGGTGTGCCCGCGCGATGTGCGGCGCGGCCGATCATGTGGGCGGAAACGGGTGCTGTGAGGAGGAAGAAAGCGATACCGAGTACCGCCCTTGCCGCGACGCTGACCTGACCGAAATGAACAGCCACCGCCAGCAACATGCACCCCATCGCGAGGGTGGGCATCTTCGTCGCCGCGTGCATCCGTGTGTACACGTCCGGCATGCGCAACACACCAAGCGCAGCCAGGACGATGAAGGTGGTCCCGATCACGACGAGCGCGGTCGTGATCCACGGGCTCATCTTTCCGTTGTCCGTTCGACGTACCACGCCACCGCCACAGTGCCCAGGAAACCTATGAGCGCAATGACAATGGCCGCGTCGAGGAGCACCGCCTCGTTGGTGCGGATCGCGGTTGTCGCGGTGGCCGCCGCGGCGAGGATGGCAATGAGGTCCAGGGCGACGATGCGGTCCACGACGTCGGGGCCGCGGACCAGCCGGATGAACGCGAGAACCAGCGCGACCATGATCAGCGTGGTCGACGCATGGACCGCCAGCGCGAGAATCCCCTCGCCCGCACTCACCGCAGCAACTCCAGCACTCGGCGTTCGAAGCCGCCCTTGACGCGCGCGCGGACGGCATCGGGATCGTCGATGTACATCGCGTGGATGTAGAGGTGTCCCCGGTCGGGCGACACGTCCACAGTGAGTGTACCCGGCGTGAGGGACAACAGACTTCCGATGAGGGCGATTTCGGTGTCCGTCGTTGCATCCAGCGGCACGGCCACGACGCCCGGCCGCATGTGGTGCGAATGCGTGATGACGTCGTACGCGACGCGCACGTTGGCTTCAATGAGCTCGCGCAGGAAGAAGAGGGCAAAGGCCGCAATCGCCACTACCTTCGCCACGTACGCCGAACGCCCGACGAACCGCTGCGAGAACCACAACACGGCGAAACCGATCAGGAAACCGAACGCGGCGTCCGCGAGGGTGAACCTTCCGGTGCTGGCCATCCAGACTGCGGCGAGGAACAGGTTCCAGAGAAACGCGGTCATCTTCCCGACCCGGCCACAGCTTCGGCATACGCCGCAGTGGCGAGCAGCGCGTCCGCCGCCTGCCCCGCGACGAGGGCAACGGGTTCCGCGGCAATACCGATTACGAGCACCAATCCGGCCAGCGCCGCAGTCGGGACCAGCATGCCGGGCCCGGGCCTTCGCCGGCCGGCAACCGTGACCGGCGGCGTACCCCAGAAGGCGAGCGTCCAGATCTTGATCATCGAATAGAGCGTCAGAAGGCTGACCACTGCTGCGACCGCGACCATGGCGTACGCGCCCGCCTCGAGCCCTGCCCGGATGAGGATTAGCTTCGCGAAAAACCCCGATAGCGGCGGTAGTCCCGCCATGGAGAGCGCCGGCAGGAGGAAGAGGACGGCGATTCCGGGGTGCTCCCTGGCGATCCCACCCATGCGGTCGAGTTGATACGTTCCTCGCAGGGTATGGGTGATACCGCTCACCAGGAAGAGCGCCGCCTTCGCGAACATGATGTGCACCATGAAGAAGACCGCTCCGAGCAGCGCGAGCGGCGAACCGAGCCCCAGTCCCATGAGCAGGTAGCCGATCTGGCTGACAACGTGAAAGGCGAGCAGTCGCCGCACGTCCATCTGCACCATCGCGCCGAGGACGCCGGTAAGCATCGTGAGTCCCGCGCAGGCGAGGAGGATCGGTCTGATCTCACCGGAATCCTGGGCGAACACCACGGTGAATATTCGGAACATGGCGTATACGGCGACCTTGGTCAGCAGAGCAGAAAAGATGGCGCTGATGGCGACTGGCGGCGCCGCGTACGCCGCGGGGAGCCACGAGAACACGGGGAACGCCGCCGCCTTGATTCCCAGAGCCACGAGCAGAACCATTGCGGCGGCAAGGGCCGCGTTTCCCGGCACGTCGCGCATCGCCATCGAGAGCGCACCCAGGTTCAGCGTGCCGGTGAGTCGATAGACCAGACCTATGCCTGTGAGGAGTAGCAGCGAGGCAAGCAGGTTCATGGTCACGTATTTCATCCCGCCCTCGAGTTGGGCGCGCTCTCCGCCGAGCACGAGGAGCACGAAGCTCGAGACGAGCATGACCTCGAACCAAACGAACAGGTTGAACAGGTCTCCCGCCAGGAGGGCTCCACAAGTGCCGAAGAGCAGGATCTGAACGAGCGGGTAATACGCGAGCGCTTTTCGCCGTCGATCGACTCCCTGACGCGAGTAGACCACCACCGCCAACCCGAGCAGTGCCGCGGTGACCAGCACGATCCCGCTGAGCGGATCGGCCACCAGGGGTACGGCAATCGGCGGCGGCCAGTCGCCGGCCTGGTGGACTCTGGTGCCGTGTTTCAGCACGTGGGCGAGGAGTGCAATGGTGGATGCGAGGAGAGCGACAGTCCCGACGAGCGTCAGCCGCCTCTGGACTGATGGCGACGCCGCAGCGATGAAGCCTGATGCCGCAGTGGCCAGGGGTATGAGGATGGGAAGCGCAATGAGGAATGTCACGGTGCGTCCGACAGGACGAGCGCATCGGCGTCATCGGTACCGACCGCCTGCAAAGTGCGGGCGGCGAGCACTAGCGCGAACGCAGTCATCCCGAAGTTGATCACGATCGCGGTGAGCACGAGCGCCTGGGCAAGCGGGTCCGCTACCGGCCCGACAGGGTACTCTTCGCCGAGCGGCACGCGCGGCGGACCGCCCCTGACCAGTCCCCCCGAAGTGAAAACCATGAGGTTGGCCGCCTGCCCGAGAAGCGAAATCCCCATGACCACCCGGATCACGCTCCTGCGCAGCAGGAGGTAGAACCCGGTGCCGTAGAGCGATCCCACCGTGAACGCGAGCACGACCTCCATCACTCACCCAGCGCGGCCGTAATGATCGTGACCACCGACCCGACCACCACCAGGTAGACACCGGCTTCGAACAGGATCGGAGATCCGATCTCAGTCGCCCCGCCCCCGGGCACTTCGAGCGTCACCCATGCCGCGTCCAGCACAGCCTGCCCCACTACCAGCGGCACAGAGGCAACGACGACCACGAGCGCGAATCCGATACCGATCAGGTAGCGGGGGGGCACACGGAAGGCGGATCGCGTCGCGCTCGCCCCGCGTGCGATCGTCTGGAGGGTGAACGCGGCGGCGGCCACCATTCCGGCAATGAACGCGCCGCCAGGCTCGTGGTGACCCCGCAGGAACAGAAACACGGAGAAGAGGAGGATCAGCGGCAACAGAAACCTCGCCGCGACGGGGAAGATCGGCGGGCTCACATTGCTTCTCACGAGACCTGTCCGTCACCGGTGCGGGATTCTCTCTGAGGCGTTGGACCTGTTCCTGGCGCGGCCCGGCGCGACGCGAGCACACCGCGGCGAGCCTGCCTGACCAGCGCGTACACCCCGAGTGCCGCGGTACCCAGCACCACCACCTCTCCGAAGGTGTCGAGCGCGCGGAAATCTGTGAGGATCGTGTTGACCACGTTGCGGCCGCGCGCTTCGGCGACGCTGAGGAGCAAGAAGGATTCCGCCGCCAATGGCTCGCGGGGGACGGCGATCGTCGCGAGAACGAGGATCGTCATGATGCATCCGGCCGCGGTGGCCAGCACGGCGTCGCGTATCACGGCAGTGTGGCTCGCGCGCCCGGCCATTTTCGGCAGCCGATAGAAGACCATGACGAAGAGGATCACCGTGACCGTTTCGACCAGGAACTGCGTCATGGCCAGGTCCGGCGCGCTGAACAGGACGTACACGATCGCAACGGCAAACCCAACGACGCCCAGCGCGACGACGACTGTCACGAGCGCACGCGCGAAGACCGCGGCCACAGCAGCCGCCGTTATCAGGGTGGCCAGCGCGACCTCGTACGCGTAGGGCGCGGCCACACCCGCGGGCCACGTCCAGGCAGCGCGACGCAGCGCGCCGTACCCGGTGAGCAGCACCGTCGTGAAGATCGCCAGTATCAGGTACACGCGAAGGTAGCCGCTCTGCAGAACCCGCGTCTGAATCCTGGCTACGCGGAGCAGTGCCTCGATGGTCAGCTCATAGATGCGCCCCGGCCCGAACCGTTCGCCCTGGTGTTCGTGCAGGAGGTCGTGCAGCCGGTCCCATGCCGCGTAGAGCGCCAGTCCGGCAGCCAGGCTCGCCATTCCGAGCCCGAACGATTGAGTGAAACCGTGCCACAGCGTCAGCTCGACGGCAACCGGAGCTTGAAGGATCGCCGCCACTGCCGGCTCGAGAAGGTGAGCGGCGCCGCCGGGCATGATCCCCAGCCCGATGGTGGCGCCTGCGAGCACCGCGACGGGCAGCCACAGACTGGCCGACGGATCGCGTGCCGGTCCGACCGGCGAGCCCGAAGTCCGTCTGAAAGGGCGAAGCGCTAGAACGGCAGCGACCGCCGCCGCGGCGGTGAAGGCCACGAAGGTGACCGCCACCAGGAAAAGCGACCACCCTTCCACGTCGCCGACGGCACCGTACGCGGTCTCCTTGACCAGGTAGCCGAGGAAGGGCGGCACGCCCGCCATCGCGGCGGCAGCCAGCACCGTCGCGGTCGCGGTCCTGGGCATGGCTTCCCACAGGCCGAACACCTCGGCCAGCCCTGTCGCCTCGGCTCCCCGGTCCAATGCACCTGCGGCCATGAAGAGAGCGGACTTGTACAGTGCGTGCGAGATCACGAGCAGGAGCGCTGCCTGGATGGCCTGCGGAGTCCCGGTGCCCAGCAGCATCGCCGATGCGCCCAGCATCGCGATGGTCGAGTAGGCGAGCATGGCCTTGATGGCCGCCTGTACCACTGCGAGGTACGAGCCTATCAGCATCGTGACGGCGCCAACGCCGATGATGGTGAGCGTCCACAGCTCCGTGCCGGCAAAGACCGTGTGCATCCTGGCAAGGAGGAAGACGCCGGCCTGGACCATGGCCGCCGAATGCAGATACGCGCTCACTGGCGCAGGCGCCTGCATCGCGCTCTGGAGCCAGAAATGGAACGGCACCAGCGCCGACTTGGCGAAGCATCCGACGAGAAGGAGCACCAGCGCGGCCGGGTACACGCCGCTCGACTGGATCACGTCCCGACTCTCCATCCACGCCGAGATCGTGTAGCCGCCTGCGGCTGAACCCGTGAGGATCAGCGCGATCAGCAGCGCCTGGCCGCCGAGCGCGGTGACGAGCAGTGCCTGCCACGCGCCGGCCCGGGCAGCGCCCCTTTCGTTGTGGAAGCCGATCAGGAGGTATGACGCGATGCCGGTGAGCTCCCAAAAGACGAAGAGCGCCATGGCGTCGTCGGCCAGGACGACTCCGAGCATGGATGCCGTGAAGAGGAGGAGTACGCCGAAGAATCGGCCCGCGCCCGCATACGCGGCCATGAAGGTGCCCGCGTAGCCGAACACGAGCGTCCCGGTGCCGCATACCAGGAGCGCGTAGATCAGCCCGAGCCCATCCAGCCGCAGCGCGAGTCGGATTCCAAGGGAAGGCACCCAGGGCACCGCGACCCCGACTGCGTCGCCAGCCAGCACCGGTCCCGCAACCGAGACGAAATACGCGAATCCGCCGAGCGGCAGGAGCCCGAGCAGCCATCCGGCAAGTCGCAGATCCACGACACGGCAGACCCACGGGGCGGCCAGGGCGAGTATGAATCCGGATCCCACGGCCAGAGCCAGTCCCATCGATGGTCCGCCAGTCCGCCTGAGCTCTCCAACGATTCGGTGACGCGACTGAACGGCGCGCCCGCGGAGTCGAAGTCAGGGGGCAAGAAGAGTACCCCGCCACATCGCCGCGATGGAAGGCGGCGACGCGGCGGAGCGGCATCCGGGATGATGTCGGAGAGCGCGATCAGCGCACGACGGCGATGGCGTCCATTTCGACGAGCGCGCCCGCGGGCAGACGGCTGACCTGTACAGTGGACCGGGCCGGCGCGTGTTCGCCGAAGTGCGACGCGTACACCGCGTTCACGGCGGCGAAGTCATTCAGGTCCGTGAGGTAGACGGTGGTCTTGACGACTGTGGAGAGGGAGGCGCCCGCGGCTTCGAGGACGGCGGCCAGGTTGCGGAGCACGCGGTCCGCCTGCGCCGCAGCATCCTCGCCGGTAATGGTGCCCGTCTCTGGATCCAGCGGGATCTGCCCTGCCGTGAAGACGAGCGAGCCCGCGACGATCGCCTGGCTGTACGGCCCAATCGCCTGCGGAGCTGCCGCAGTGTGGACACGCTTCAATTCGACGCTCATGGATCCTTCACCTCGAATCACGCGTAAACCGCGGTCGACCGTATCGACTCGGCCAGCTCCTCGGGTCCTACGGTCGCGACACCGGACTTTGCGACGCCGAGGCCTGCAGCGAAATTCGCCAGCACCGCGGCCTCCTCCACGGTCGCGCCGGCGGCCAGGGCAAGAGCCACTACGGCGACGACCGTGTCGCCGGCCCCGGAGACGTCGAACACGGACCTCGCCGTGGACGGCACCCGGAGCACCTCACCCCCCTCCGGAACGAGCACCATGCCCTGTTCACCGAGCGTGACCAGCAGGTTCGCGCACCCCAGCCTTCGGCGTATCGACTCCATGGCATCGTTGTCATCCGCGGGAACCGGTGCGCGCATCGCGGCGGCCAGCTCCACGCGATTCGGCTTGAGCACCGTGCAACCGCCGTAGTCGAAGAAATGCCTCGCCTTGGGGTCCACGACGACCGGGCGGTCGAGAGATCTCCCGAGCGAGGCGACGGCGTCGATCACGGGACGCGCCATGACGCCCTTGTCGTAGTCCTCCACCACGATCACATCAGCCGTTGCGG
>Ga0180220_1002674_pt1 | contig 11124 bp, 11 predicted proteins | sample eDN5th37CBELigBY_FD_151335 | JGI IMG/M metagenome (GOLD analysis project Ga0180220, IMG submission 151335) | Enriched backyard soil microbial communities from Emeryville, California, USA - eDNA 5th pass 37_C BE-Lig BY (version 2) (version 2) | ecosystem: Environmental > Terrestrial > Soil >... | reverse complement strand
TATCAGTGGCGCCGGGCCTTTCCCTGGCGCCGGGCCTTTCCGTCCCCTGTGCCTTTTGGGTTTGGCCTTCGTGAGCACGGTCCATTTCCTCGACGATGGGCTCAAGCATGCTGATATGCTCTTGGATCTTGGTCAGAGCCTCGCTCGCCATCTCCTTGATGTCCGGATCTTGCCCATGTTTGGCCTCGGCCTCGAAGGCGCTGGCGGCCTCCTGGTGGAGCGTCAACTGGGCCTTGGCGTAGCAATGGTCAAACGACTCCTTGGGCTCGGAGGTGAGGCTTTGGAGGCAGAACTTGGCCCGTGCGTCGGGATCGGACGACAAGGTGATTCCCTTCTCCGAGGCAAGTTCCTTCAACTCCTGGTTCAACTTGGTGTGTTCGGCGACCATCCGTTCGCTGAGCTCCTGGAGTCGCGGATCGGTGGCCTTTTTCTGGCCGAGCTCGCTGATCGCCACCTCCGCCAAACCGCTTATCGCGGCCGCCTGGGCGAACAACGCGTCAAAGCTTTGCGCGGTCCCGGCCCGGTTCTGGTCCTGGGCCCTGTTCTGGTCCTGGTTCTGAGTCTGGGTCTGGGGGTCGGCGGGGGTTCGAGTCCGGGGTTTGGCGGTGGCTTGGGCGTGGGCCGTTGAGGCCGCCAGGGCAACCACCAGCGCGGTCGGGATCAGGATGCGCGTCATGAACTGGACTCCTTCGCCTTCTCGGGCGATTCGATCCGCGGGAACGCCGCCGCGTGGGCGAAAGTCCGCGACTCAACTTGAACGGCGACCCATAGACCGAATTCGCAAGTGTTAGGCCAAGAAGTCGGGCGGGTTCGCGGATCCCGATGCGGTGATGGTTGGCTGTTTTCGCCGTCGCGCCATCTTGATGAGCGGCTGGGCGGAGGCGCGTTTGGTTCAACCGCGGTCGACTTGGAACTCGCACTCTTGGACCGGTCCCAACGGCGTCTCGACCGATCGGATCACGCGAATGAGCCGCACCGTTCGATCGCCCCGCTGGTCGATCTCGAAGGAGTCGTCAAGCCGCGCCGGCTCCGTGAACCAACCGGACTCCAGATCGGGCGCGACGGGAGATTCGGAGACGACCAGATAGGCGCGCTCCTCGGTTTGGTTTGGAAACTCCGACGCCTCGCCGCGCCTCACGGTCCAAAACGCCGTGACGTCCGGCGGCGGCTCGAGCGGCGTCCGTTCCGGCCCCGGAACATCTTGGCCGCCGGAGAATGGGCTCTCGCCGGCCAGGACGCCCGGCGTGGCCGGGTCGGGATAAACGCGCCAGGCGTAACCCTTGACGAGCGAGGCTTCGCCCGTTCGAATTTCGCCCTGACTCATGGTTATATTCTCCCGTTTAGAAGTGAATATGAGCCCGCCGTCCACCCGCCGAGAGCCGGCCGGTTCCCTTCTCGGGGAGAGGCCGGTTACCTCGGCGATTGGGGAGATGGCGCGCCGGGAGTCTCAGCGGCTGGGCTCCGATGGTTCGGAGATCCCTTGGAGAACCGCGCCGGATTGTTGCTGGTCGCCGTTCGCGGTGGCCAGGTCGCCCAGCGAGACGATTCCGACCAGGTTCTTGTCGCGGTTGAGCACCAGCAGCCGCCGGATTTGCTTCTCCCGCATGGTTCGGGCGGCTTCGTCGATATCCTGATCCTCGAAGCCGTAAAAAACGCCTTCGCTCATCGCCTCCCGCACATGGGTGGTCCGGGGGTCCTTCCCCTCGGCGACGGAGGTCAGAACGATGTCGCGATCCGTGAGCATGCCCGCCAGCCGGTTGTTGTCGCAGACCGGCATGGGGCCCACGTTCAGGTCGCGCATTTTGCGAGCGGCGTCCTGAAGCGAGTCGTCCGGGGAGACGCACACGGGGTTGGGAGTCATGATGTCTTTAAGTTTCATCGGACGAATCCTCTCGAATTGGTTTGAGACTGGCGCGCCCTCTCTTTCGAAGGCGCGCGATCAGCTCACCACGCGGGCGAGGGCCTTCTCCGCTTCTTTGAAGTGGGTGGGCAATTGGGAGCGGTCGCGGGCCTCGGGCGTCCCGCTGGACGTCCCTCCCCAGTTTCGGATCGGGATGTTCGTGGCGGCGCGGGTCAGAATTCCGGCGCCGAGACCGCCGAGGACCAAACCGAACGGTCCTCCGCGCCCCGCGCCGCGGATCAGCATGCAGCCGCCAACCGCGCCGACCAGCAGCCGGGCCGTGGGCGACCAGCATTGCTGCATCAGCTCGGCTCGTTCGCCGGCCCTCGCCCGCGCCCCCTGGAGCGCCGGGACGCCCTCCGGGCTCTTGTGGACCTCCAGTTGGTTCTCCAACCGCCCGACGCCGGGCACGCCGCCGATGGCCCTGAGCAGACGATCCGCCTCTTGGGCCAGAACGCTCCCTTTTAAGGTGACGCATCCCTCGCGGACCCTGACTTCAACCGCCCGCGGGCGGGAGACGACGCGACCGAGCTTGGATCGGACCCGCGCGTGCAAAACCTCGTCCGACACGGACTCGCCGGCGAAGCGGACGCGCATGGAGCGGATCCTGGCGAAAAGACCTTGCGTCCGGTTGCTCAGATCGCTGGAGAGCACTCCAATCCCGTCGTCGAGCTTGTTCAGGGCCCGGACGAGTTGGTCACGGACCAGCGCCCGGCGGCGGCGTCCCTGTTGTGGGTCGAACATGTACATCAATCCGGCCCCCAAGCTCGCGCCGAACAAGGCGGCGAAGCTCGGGCGGGGGCCCGCTTCGCGACGGCCGAACTCGCGGGGCGGCCACGGCTCCAGCGCGACTGGAGCCCGCCGCTCGACGCCGTCCCGCCGCGCGCGCCATCCTTTGGCGAGGTCGCTCTCCGCGGTCTCGGTCGAGCGGCCCAGACCGCCCGCGACACGTTCCCAGGCGGATTCGGCGCCGTCCTTGACGCGCTCCCACATGTTTTCGACCTGATTCCAATTCATAATGTTACTCCTCGATTCATCCCCCCCGCCCGTTCCCCATCCTTGGCGGGCGCGCGCCGGCCGTCGCGCTTCGGTTCGCGGTCGACGAGAATTCTCAAAACCGTTCGAACTCAACCGCCTCCCCGCGCTGGGAAGGCGGATTCCCGTTCCTTCGAACCGAAGCGCCAGAGGGCTTCACCAGGTGCTACACGTCTTCTCGACCTCCCGCTCCGCCTGCTCGCGGGCGTAGCCGTAGCGCTTCTGAAGCACGCCGACGAGTTGGTCCTTTTGACCCGCGATCTGGTCGAGCTCGTCGTCGGTCAGCTCGCCCCACTTCTCCTTCACCTTGCCTCGAAACTGCGTCCAGTTGCCGGCGATTTGATCCCAGTTCATCGTCGTTCTCCTTCTTGCGATTCTCCCTCGGGCGCGCCGCCGACTCATCAAGCCGGCCTCGCTCAAACGCGAAGCGCCCATCAAGAGAACCAAAAGGCGACGCTCGCGGAGCTATCGACTTTCACAAGCCGATTCCACCAACGACGGGGCCACCCGCCCTCGTCTTCTCGATCGGCGGTGTCCGCGGCGTCCATCTGTTTGACATCAGTGCATTTGTCGTGCCGACGAACGACCGAATCGCGCGCGGAGCGAACCCGAGCGCGATTGGACGAACGGTCGTCCTCAGCGCGAGGCCAGGGGCCGAAGCGGGGCGCCGATTCGCTCGGCTCCCACGGTCAGGTCCTGGATCCAGAACGTCTGATCGTGACAAACGCCATCATGAACGTATGGCGTCATCATGAAATCGCCGAGCTTCATGTCGGGGGAAAGCATGATTTGAATCATGGTGTGAGCGCTCTTCGATCAAAACGCCGGGATCTCCAGCGCCCCGCCCAGCGTGATCCGATCCTCCCTCATGGTCCGCTCATGCTCGTCGAAGATGACCTTCGCGGCGCGGGGATCGAGACCGAAGGCGAGCAGCACCCGCTCCAACCCATCGGCGCGTGGCCAATCGTCGCCGTGGAGCACCAGGAACCGCTTCTCGGGTCGGGTGACTCGTCCCCTGGGCAGGCCATACGAGCAATTCCCCAACGTCCGCCGGAGCGCCGTCGCGTCCTTGCGCCAAAGGGCGGCCAGCCGGTCGACCACCGCGTCCCACATCTCGACGTGCCCGGTCTCGGCGTCGAAGCCAAGCTGGCGGCGGGTCATCACGCTCCAACTCGGCGAGCCATTCCCCGGCGAGGGCGCGGGGAGCCAGTAGTATCCGCCCGTCCGCTTCGCCATGGCGAGCCCCTCACTTTTCCAAAGGGATCCAGATCACCGCCTTGATCGAGGTGATCGGGACGCGGGTCTCAAACCCCGCCGAGTCTTTGACGACGAGATAATTATCGCCCACCTCGGCCACCTCCTCGCCGGTCGGGAGCGTTTCGTCCATGACCGTCACTTCGTAGACGGTCCCCTCGTCCTTAAGCGACACCGGCCGCCCGACCGTCAGCCCCGCCAAAGCGCCGACGGCCCGCTTGCCCTGGGCGCCGCTCGCCCCTCCGGCGACGACCATCCCGACCACCATCCCCAACGCCGCCACGCTCAGGATCAACCGCCTCATCAACGCCTCCGCCGCCAGATCCAACCGGAAACCCTTCGCCCGCCGCGAAAGAGCCAATGGTTAAGAATTGGCCCTCCATTATTGAGATAAGCGGGAGGAGTGCCTTATCGGGCTCGTGATATTCGGGAAACGACCAAATTGAAGAAGCCGCGCAACGACCGGCTTCCCGACGCCGCTCGCTCGCCGTAAAGGTCTTAGCCCACGAAATGGACGAATTAATCCATAAGGCTCGGAGTCCGGTGAATTGTCGCCAACCGAAGGCCAATCAGCAATGAAGCGTTCGGAGGTTCAGAAGACTGGTTTCGACGCCTCCAGGCAAGGCGAGATGGCGGGGAATGAGAGTGCCCCTCCGTAGAGCTCGAACCCACCACCCGCTGATTAAAAGTCTATCCAGTAAGATTTCTGGGTCGAAAACTATTGGATTGGAAGGACTTGCCATCGTTCGACGGCCGCGCCTTGCACGCTTGCGGCCGGGAACATAGGATTGCGGGATAGGAAGCGATTGCGCGGCCGCCGGCCGCGCCCGAACTTTCATGAGGGCACTTTGATGCCGCGGCTTCCAAACTTCGGCGCGTCCGGTTTTCGTTGCGCAACGGTCCAAACCCTGATTCTTGGAGTCCTGGTCTCATGCCCAGCCATCGGGTGGGCCCGGACCGACTCGGCGCAGCCCGCTCAACAAGATAGCAGTCCCAGGATTAAACCCAGAGATGCAACGCTCACGACCGCGATTGAGCCGGATCAGGCTAAACCGGGCGAAACGGTTCATTTTCAGGTCCGCACGAAACTCTCGCCCGGCTGGCTCATCTTCACGCACTCCGGGAAGCAGCGCGACGAAGGCCCGCGCCACACGATGTTCGACCTGTTCGACGCGGGCGGGCTGAAGGTCGCCGGCGATTGGTCGGCCTCGAAGACGCCCGAAGCGAAGCCCGTGCCGGTCTTCGACAACCAAGTCTTCGAGTACTTCGAAGACGAGGTCGTCTGGAGCATCTCCCTGAAGATCCCGGCCGGCGCCGCGCCCGGCGAGATCTCCGTTCGCTGTCAGGTCGGCTACCAAATCTGCGACTCGCAAAGTTGCAGCTTCCCCGGGCGCTGGACACTGCCCGACGCGACCCTGACCGTGATCGAAGAAGGGGCGACGGGCGAGAAGGCCCTGGCCGAGGCGACGCCCGCCAAGAAGGCCAGCTTCGAGCGACTCCGCCCCAAGGGGGGCTCGCTCTCCGCCGCGCTTGAGCCCCTTGATGATTGGGTCGGACGCCGGGTCGTCACCAAAGGCGGCGCGCCCTTGAAGCAGGGCGGGACCGCCGTCGACGACGGCGCGCGGTTTTACGTCTTCTACGTCCAGAAGGTCCACGGTTCGGAACTGTTGCTGGAGGCCGAGGGTCGGGGCGTCCGCGGCTGGATCGACGTCGATCAAGTCGTTCCCATCGAGCGCGCCATCGACCACTTCACCGACGAGATCCGCCGCGAGCCCTCGGCCTGGGCCCACAACAAGCGGGCTCTGCTCTGGAAGGAGAAGCGGGAGTTTGACCAAGCCCTCGCCGACTACAACGAGGCGATCCGGCTCAACCCCACCGACGCCGCCGCGCACGCCAACCGCGGCAACCTCCGACGCGACCGGAACGAACTCGACCAGGCCATCGCCGACTACGACGAAGCCATCCGGCTCGACCCCAATCTCTCGACCGCCCTCCTCAACCGGGGCAACGCCCGGCGCGACCAAGGCGATCACGCCGGCGCCCTGGCCGATTACGACGAGGCCATCCGGCTCGACCCCAGCGACGCGATCGCCCACAATAACCGGGGCAACCTGTGGGGCGACAAGGACGAATACGACAAGGCCCTGGCCGACCTCGACGAGGCCATCCGACTCGACCCCCGGTTCGCCCTCGCCTACTTCAACCGCGGCGACGTCCATCAGGCCCGGGACGACTTCGATCAGGCCCTAACCAACTACAACGAGGCCATCCGACTCGATCCCAACGACGCCCTCACCCTCGTCCACCGCGGCCAGACATGGCTCGCCAAGAAAGAACCCGACAAGGCCCTGGCCGACTTCGACGAAGCCATTCGGCTCGATCCCAAAGCCGCGAGCGCCTATATCGGTCGCGGCGCGGCCTGGACCGCCAAGGGCGAGTACGACAAGGCCATCGCCGACTATGGTGAAGCCATCCGACTCGCCCCCAACCTCGCGGCCGCCTACGGCAACCGTGGCGATGCCTGGCTCGGGAAGAGCGAATTCGACAAGGCCATCGCCGACTTGGACGAGGCCATCCGACTCGATCCCAACAATGCGGCCGCCTACAATAACCGTCGGAACAACGCCTTGGCCCGCAGGCAGGCGGATCGTTCCCTCGCCGGCTTCGATGAGGCCATCCGGCTCGACCCCAACAACCCGGCCGCCTACCTCAGTCGGGGTGATGCTTGGTTCGGCAAGCACGACTACGACAAGGCCATCGCCGACTACACCGAGGCCATCCGACTCGATCCCAATAATGCCGGCGCCCACCGCGCTCGGGGCTACGCGTGGACGGCCAAGGGCGAGCCCGACAAGGCCCTCGTGGATTACAAGGAAGCCGCGCGGCTGGCCAACCCGCGGCAAGCCGCTCCCGCTCCGCCGCAAGCCGCTCCCTCTCCGCCGCAAGTCCCCCCCGCTCCCTCTCCGCCGCAAGGCGTTCGCGTTCCGCGGCAAGCCGCTCCCGCTCCGCCGGGGCCCGTTCCCTCTCCGCCGCAAGGCGTTCCCGCTCCTCCGGGGCCCGTTCCCTCTCCGCCGCAAGTCCCCCCCGCTCCCTCTCCGCCGCAAGGCGTTCGCGTTCCATAGGGAATTGAGCGCGGTTTCGAGCCCGCTCCGCCCCGCTGAAGCGCGATGCGGCGCGCCGGGCGTGGTGGTCCGCCGTTGGATAAAGTTGGACAACGACTTGATTTAACAATATGGGCCTGGCTGCGGCTTGGCATCCACAAGAAAGACCGATTATGCTCTTGGAACCATTTCATTGGGATGTCGGCCGCTCGGAAAGACTTTGGATTCCCGTGGAAGTTCCGTTCCTGGAGTTTTTCGAATGGACAGCCACCCGGTATACGAGATTCTCCAGGAAGTCAGTCGAAGCGACGACGCAATCGTCTTTCGCGCCCGCGATATGTCCCTAAAGCGTTACGTCGCCATCAAGGAGCTTCGCGAGGATCTTCGGGGCGATCCGCGCCGGCTGGAGCGATTTCTGGACGAGGCCCGGTTTCTCGCGGGACTCCGACACGAGAACATCGTGCAGGTGTACGGGGTCGAGCCGGCGCGCGGCTGGATCATCATGGAATTGATGCGCGGGGGCCTGGACCTCAAGCTGGCGGAGGGTCCGCTGTCGGCCGAGGCCGTCCGCGGCGTGCTCCGGCAAGCTTTGGAGGCCCTGAAGTATCTGCACGACCGCGACCGGCTTCACGGGGCGGTCAAACCATCGAACCTGCTGATCGATGACGAGGGGCGGGTCAAGCTGTCCGACTCGGCCGGAATGGCGCCCGGTGGGGAAGTCCGCCGACCCAGGGGGACGCCGAAGTACCTGGCCCCCGAACTGGTCAACCCGGAATTCGGGGTGGTCGGGCCCGGCGTCGACCTCTACGCGCTGGGCTTCTCGATGCTGGAGCTGCTGGTTGGTCCGGAATTCGATCGGCGGTTCAAGGGCGTGGGCCCCGAATCGGCCGATCCGGCCCTGGGTTGGCTGCGCTGGCACGGCTCGGCCGCCGAGGCGATGCCGCCGACCCGGGAACTGGTCTCCAAGGCGCCGGAAGATCTGGCCCGCGTTCTGGACCGGATGGTGGCCAAGCCGGTTTCCGAGCGTTACGCGAGCGCCGAGGCGGCCCTGGTCGACCTGGCCGATCGCCCGATCCCACTTCTGGACCCGCCCGCGCCGTCGGCGAAGGCTCCTTCCATCGGCGCGGAGCCTCGACGACCATCGACGACACGGGTCGAGCACCTGACCGAACCGCCGCCGCGACCGGCCAAACCGCGGCCGGCGCCGACCGCGTCCGGCTCGACGCGGCCGTCGAAAGCGAAGTCGGCGCGGTCCACCGCAAAGCCGGGGAGCAAAGCGTGGATCAACGAAAAGCTGGAAAATCCATACGTTCTGGTCCCGGTCTGCGCCCTTATCTTCCTCGCGATCCTCGTCGTCGGCATCCAGCCCTTTGGCGGCTCGCCGAAGCCAGGCCCCAAGAAGGAGGATCAGCCGGTCAAGCAGGCCGCGGTTAAGGACGAGGCGGCGACCTCCAATTCCACGATCGTCGGTGACGCGGGCGGCCCGAAAGACTCGGAGGAGGACGAGGCCCCGGCGGTCCCGCCCGAACAGCCAATCAGACCGGCCCCGCGGCCGTCCGAGGTGGAGGCGGTTCCGACCAGAGCCGAAGCCCCGCGACGGGGCTCCGACCCAAACCCCAACGATCGCGCCGAGGCGGAGCGGCCCGCGGCGCCCGAATTCCCGATCGGCGAGGCCCGCGTCTTCCAGGGGCACGCCAACTGGGTCCGCGCGGTCGCCTTCTCGCCCGACGGCCGCCACGTCCTTTCCGGGGGCGACGACCGAACCGTGAGGCTTTGGGACGTCTGGACCGGCCAGGCCGTCCACACGCTACGGGGGCACGCGGACCACGTCTTCTTCGTCGCCTTTCTGGAGGACGGCCGACAGGGGATCTCCGCCGATGGCGACTCGATCCGGTGGTGGGATCTCGACACGGGGAAGCTGATCAAAAGCGAGGAGCGGGAGCCCGACGAGCCGAAGATGACCAGCCTCGCCATCCGAGACGACGCCGGCGCCAGGCTCATCGGCCGCGCGGACGGCTCGTGGCGGTTCGTCTCCTCAATCGACGGGAAAGACTTCAATGGAGGAACGCCCGAAGGAGCGACCACGGCCGTCGCCCTCTCGGCCGATCGACGAATCGCTTTCACGGGCCGATCCAGCGGCCGAGGCCCCGGCAATCTCGTCGTTCTCTGGGACCTCGGATCGGTGCCCGCGGCGGCTCGGCCGGAGGGAACCATTCAATTGATAAACGAGTTCGAAATCGTCGGCATCGCCTTCCTGGGCGATTCTCGCGACGTAATCGCCGCCAATATATATGGGCGCGTCATCAAGATTCAGACGCCGGAGAGCCCGCCCGCCCCGAGGAGCCTCGCAAAAGCGTTGCAGCCGGTCGAGGCGTCGCAGCCGTTTGAGAAGGCGCGCGACGCCACGATCGGAGATCTGACGCTCGACCTGGCGGCCTCGTCCGATGGCCGTTGGTTCCTCTGCCCGAGTGAAAAGGTCGTCGAACTCTGGTCGTTGCCCCCGGATGATGGCGACCCTCAACGGGTTGAGCTCCTCAAAGGCCACGCCGACACGGTTCGCGCCGTCGCCTTCTCGTCGGATGGAAAGTTCGCGGTCTCCGGCGGCGACGATCGCACCGTCCGGGTTTGGCGGCTTCCGGACCTCGATTCGCCCGCGGGCCTCGCGGGACCGGGTCGGAATTGAGGCCCTTTCGGGGCGCGGTTTAATCGGGCTTTTTGGTTGTTGGAGAGGAGCGCGGAGTCGAACAAGCTCGGTATTCGAGCAATGAATGACGGTTTTTGCTTGTCGAAGAACCTCGGCTCCAATAATTTGTTCTAGAATTTAGTTGGATTCGCCGTCGCCCTGGGTGAAAACACGCGAGGGATTTATTATGCGGAATTTCTTTAAAGCAATCCGATCGTTCCACGAGGACGAGGAGGGTCTGGAATCCCTTCAGGTCGTGATGATTGTGGCGATCAGCGCGGTCATTCTGCTGGCCATCATCAAGCTTTGGCCAAGGGTCCAGGAATGGCTCGGCAGGGAAACCGACAAGGTGCTCGAGTTCGAGAGCTAGGGTTGAGACGGACCGAACTCGCGAGGCGTCCCGCGCATGACGGCTTTTCGAGATCCGGGAGTGGTCGATGACGGGGCTCGTTGAGGCGATGGAGAGGCGGGGCCGGGTCGGGGCTTGGCCGCGTTGGATCTGGCTCGTCGCCGCCGCGGCCCCCGCGATCCTGGCCGCGGTCTGGGTTCCCGTCGCCGAGCAGTTCTGGCCGGGTCGGATGCTCGCCACCGTGGCCGGCGGGCTGCTGGTGGCGCTCTCGTTGACGTGCGCCTACACCGACCTGACCTGGCGGAAGATCCCCAACTGGGCCACCTACAGCGCGGCGGCCTGGGGGTTGGCGATTAACGCGGTCGGCGCGTTTGGGGCGACGGAGTCGGTGTCGCGGCCCTGGTTGGGGGCCATCGGCCTGGGAGAGAGTCTGCTCGGCTTCGCGGCCTGTTTCCTGATCATGCTGATGGTCTATCGAGCGGCCGGAGGCGGCGCGGGGGACGTGAAGTTGGCCGCGGCGATCGGGGCGCTGCTGGGGCCGGAGCGGGGCCTGAACGCCCTGGTCTTGTCCTACATCGTCGCCGGAGTGGCGATCATCGCCTGGGCGGTCTGGACCGTCGGCCCGATTCGGTTGTTCGGAGGACTCGCCAGACGGGTCGGGGCGTGGTTGATGCCGGGCTGGATCGCGAAGCCCTCCTCCTCTCAAGAGGAACTCCTAAGACGGCCCGTGGCGCTGGGGATCTTCTTTGGGATTGGGACCTTGACCGTCCTGGCGGGAGTGGATCTTCGATGATGACTCGTG
>Ga0180220_1002673_pt1 | contig 11130 bp, 11 predicted proteins | sample eDN5th37CBELigBY_FD_151335 | JGI IMG/M metagenome (GOLD analysis project Ga0180220, IMG submission 151335) | Enriched backyard soil microbial communities from Emeryville, California, USA - eDNA 5th pass 37_C BE-Lig BY (version 2) (version 2) | ecosystem: Environmental > Terrestrial > Soil >... | reverse complement strand
TCATTGCGGACATCGCAAAATCCGGACTTTTCCCTGCCAACATATTGCGCACCGTGTTAAATGCAGCTGCATGCAGGTTAAAGGGATTGGACGGATTGTCCTTTTTTGCGGTTGAATCGGCACTGCCACCTTGTTTCGGGTCCGTTTCCGCAGCTGGTTTATTGCCGGACGGGGCGTTCGGTTTCAAGGCAGAACCTGCGCTGGCTCCCATAACAAAAGGGGGGGACCCTTTTGCGAAATGATTAGCCGCCTGAATCTCTTGCAAAATGGAATTCATCTGATGATCCGCTTGTTCGCGAATTTTTTTGATGAGCCTATTATTGATCAAGTCGATTTGATGATTAAGATGGCGCTTCAGATTTAGCAAGGGTGATATTTTATATTCATGTATGGCTTGGTTCACGCCATCGATTGCCGCTTGTACGCCATGGCTTACATTTTTATCAAGGGTTTCGGCGATTCGCCCGATTTGCTTTCTGAGCTCCTGGCCCCGAATAGCGCCTCTGCTTCCAACCAGAACGAAATCCATTTCATCGCCTTGAAGCAGGTCATTCACTTCCCGTTGCAGTTGGTTTTGAAAACGGCTGTCGTTGCGTTCAGAACCTTGAGGGCCCGATCGTCCAACGTTGGATCTCATGGCGTCAATCCGTTGGTTTAAACGCCCGAACCTGGAATCCAAGGACTCCATGCTCTGCCCGAAGCGTATCAAATAATCAATTGACCTTTGAATTTCTGAAATCATGTCGTTACCTATTCCCTTCTCCACATGTACCACCTCCATAAATTAAAACTCCTGCCCCTCCGTTCAGGAGCAGACAGGAGCGCTAATGTCACAACAATTGAGCAAGAAAATTCATGTCTTCCGCTTCAGCGACCTTATATCCGTCAATGTAAGATCCGTCTTCCTTTTCTTTTTCATCGACTGTTTCGGATGAACCAGCCCCGCCGAATAATCCAAAACCTCCGATGGACATGGAAGAGACTTTGATCGTGAACTCAATATGTTCATTGCACTGCTCTAGGTAGTAACCCAATTGAGGTAGAGTTAATTCCCAAACATCCTGCTTCTTTAAGTTGCAGTAATGTGCAAGTTTGAAAAAGATATTTGCCCAATCCACCGGTTGCCGGTTATCGTAATCTTCTTCCTCTTCCCTAGAGGTTACAGCGACTTTTTTAAGCCGTTCAGACCAATCATGCAATCGATAATCTTCTTGGCCGTTTCCAAATCCACGTATTCTTCCAAATCTTCGACGGTCATGTGGCTGTAGTATGGCTTGAAAGCCATGAGAAGGACGTCCATAAGCTCTTCGTATCGATCTTCGTCATCGTCGCCGTCCGGGATCAGATTCGCAATGATCACCCCGTTGTCGATGGTGTTTAGCTTTTTCATCAGTTTTCGCGCATCTTTCAAGCCTAGGGGCGGGATATAGTAAGTTTTCCCGTCGCGCAGCCGGATTTTCTCATCTTCTTCAAAGAAAACCTTCTCGCGGATCTCCGCTTCCTCCTGAGAGACTTGCTCTTTGCTTTCGGCCTGAACGGTCTCTTTTGGAGCGTCGTTTACTTCTTTCTCATCGGAAATGGTTGCATGGACTCCGCCCGAACGCGGAATGGCAAGCTCCTTGTCGCTCATTCGAATCTCCCCCTTAAATTAGTCCCCGTCAATGACGGCAATATCAGACGCTTGCCTGCAGGGAACCTAACTGCCGTTTCAATAAGCATTCTAAGTCAACGGATTTAATCATTAACAAACGGTATGTAAAAGACCCTCCGCAGAGGGTCTTAACAATCAGCAATCCGCACCTTTGACTTGTCCCGCTTCGTATCGCTTAATCGAACCCAGCTTGCCATCCGGGCGTTCAGGGTCGATAACCGTCAAAGTGACGCTATGCGTGGAAGCTTGCTGTCGTTGCGCATCGATGGAAAAATTCGATTTCACGCGGCACTGGTACAACTCCGTCTGGTAACCTTGAATCGTACCGTCTTTTTGCTCAAACTGGCCATCATGCACGACGTGTACGGTCAACGGCATATCTTTCGTGGTAATATCCAGGATATCTACGACTTCGTTGCGTTTGTAGTTGACATAAACACCTGCATCCTTCAAAGCCGAATTAAACTTCAACGTTCCGCCGCTAACCGCATATTGTTCTTCGGTAGGGGAGGCATTCGTCGTTTTCTTGAGAAGTTTGTTGCCGTTCAATGTCCGTACGGAAATTTGCGGATCACTGTGCAGATTCGATCCGTAAGCAAGGTCGACGATGTAGTCGGAGCCTTTTTGTTGAACCGTGTGCTTTTCTTCCAATACCCAAACAAAACCATCGGGATCCTGCGTCACGCCTGCTTGGGCTACCGCATATACAATGACTACGGTTTTGCCTGCCAGAGCCATATCAAAAACCGCGGTGTCGCCGGAAACCGAAACATCCGACGATACATCCGTTCCTCCCAACGTACTTTCATAGGCTTTCGGTGCGGGGGAAGACAAAGCAACCTGAGACAAAGTCACTTGGTACGGAGACGCTGAAGGAACCTGGACGGTTTCGGTTACCATGCTATAGGCTGCGCCGGACACTCCTTCCCGAAGCTTCGAACCTAGAACAAGACGGACCATATTCAAGTCGAATTTGGCGGATTCCGCCGTAATGTCAATCGTCTTCTTCCGAAGCAACGTATCCAAAGGCACGCTGGAATCCCCTCCCTCAATGTCTTGCATATCGAGCTGGATATCCAGTTTCATATTGTTCAAGGTACCGATCGTGATCAGATCATCGCAATTCGGAATTTTAGCCATGAACTTTCCTGCACCTTTAATCAACATTTTTTTGTTTTTCGTAACTCCCATCAAAATGACCTCCTAATTAGTTTTCTCCTACCCCAATGGAAAAAGCGATTTGGGTTAAGAATTTGTAGCTGTTATCCAATTCGATGTCAGCATCTTCAGCACTTGCAACGAATTCCCCTTTAAAAACGCTCCCTCGGGTCAAGCCGCTGATCCATTTCCCATCGAAAAGACGAGTAATTCGGTCAGCGATGTCAATCGCAAGCCCCACGTTGTCTTGGGTATAAATCTTGAATTCAATCACGAAACGATATTCAAGATAATTCGAACCTCTGGAACCCGTTTTTTTATAGTAGGCAATCAGTGGCAGATGATCTTGAACCAAGTCCCGCGGATATTTCCTTTTTTGAATTCTTGTTTCCAAAACTTCCAAGGAGGCCGTTGACGTCAGACCCAACATGCTTAAAATCTCAGGGTCTTCCCGAAGAAGCGCATGGATGGAATCATATACGTCTCGAATGCTAATCATGCCCAAACGCATCACATCCTCTTTCGATTGGCTTCTAGCATCAGCTTCAATATAAGTTGCGATCGGTGGACTCTTAACCGCTGTGCGTACAATATTTTCGGCCAGCAATCAATATTACAATGAAGCGGGTTGCACGACTTCAATGATCGAAAGTACCGGCTGGCTTGCGGCGGTAAAAAAAAGCCTGTTTGCTATGAATGACCGCTGTTCTCCGATCTGAAGTCGGCACGAACCTTCGCCAACGACGGCGTATCCCTTTTCATTGACATAGATATCTCCTAACCCCAAATTCTCAATCACAAGTACTGCATTTTCGTGCCTTGCATTATAAATAAATTGCTGGTCACTTGCTAATTGTTGCGTAAATTCTGCTACTGCATCCCCCTCAAGACTTGACAGAAAAATCTGAGAGTCGACGCCGCCGTCCTTGAATTCTCCGTTCTGGTTGCTCATATCCAACTTCCTTCAATTTTATTGTGGATTGATATCAAACTTTTTCTGTTGCTATCGCTAAAGCTTTCTCTTCTTCATACACGGTCTGCACCCGGAAATAGTTTTGGGAATGACTTGCATTCGTTGTCGGGACTGTTCTAATTCTTCTGGTTTCACCAGGAACCCGAACTTGTTCATGGTTTTTCCGGTAACCTCCCCGATACAATGCAGACAAAGCAGAGGTTCTCCTTGAAGTCCTTCAGCCAAATAGTTTTCTCTGGCTTTGTCTGTTACGTATCGAAATCCGCATTTAACGCACATTACGAAATGATTCATTCGCTAAACCTCTCTGATTTTCAGCCTAATCCTAACCATCTCCGTCTTAACTCATCTTTCTTCTTGTTTTGCATGCATGACCGACAATCGTATATCCCCATATATTTATCCAGAAGTTCTTGATAGGGCACGTTGATTTCTCCAGCTAGACAATGAAAACACTTTCGGCTTTTCGCATGATAAACTTCCGACAATAATAGTGCTTGTTTGGTAATGAATTTCCCGCAAGAACATTTCACTCAAAACACCTCAGGCTTATCGTGTTTATTGCTTCATTGAAAAAATCTATGGGCTTGAATCTAATGGTAGGCGGGACAAAAAACGCCCTGCTAACTTACAGGGCAACTTCTTGCAAGATGATAAAAACTTCATTCAAGTCTTTACAGATGACGGAGAATGGATACGAAACTTCGTTGAAACTCACCCATTCAACAATAAATCCCTCCCCAAATTCATCATCCGTATGCTTGTCAACAATTGCAATTCCTTTCTCGAACTTAAAAGCAAGCCCCATAAACAAAGCGTCTTTTTGGTAATGATCACCTATTTTCCGATAAAGATTATCTAACATATTTACATCTCCCTTGTTGTGTTGGGCAAGTCGCCCTCACTATCGTTGTCGTTCTTTCTCATGGAGATGTTGCGAAAATGCTTGATCAAGAGCTGATAAACTTAAGCCAAAAAAAAGACGCGGACAACGTCCGCGCCTTTCAGGCTTCAGGAAACAAACAAGCTATTTACCTTCAAATCAATGGAATCCCAAAAGGACTGTATATCTTTTTTTAGCGGTCCTTGCAGGCTATCGGTTCCTTTTTCATAGATCACGTCTTTGTTTCGGTCGATCACGTCGAGATATTTTTGCACGATAATCGCCGTCTTGGACTCGGGATGCTCGCTGACGAAGGTCTGAAAGCTTTTTTTCACGTCAGGCAGAAGCTTCAACGTCCGGTCATCGATGGCGTCATAGCGGAAGTTGGTCAAATAGGTATCCAAATACGCTTTGTACATCTGCAAAACTTCCTGCGACCGAGGCCCTTTAGGGTACTCGATCAAATAATATTCGGCTTTGATGATCCGGTCGCCGAGTTCTTTTCTCGATATGGTAATCGCCCCGTCTTCGATGTAGTTTTTTTCCGAATCCGCGGCTTTCAATGCCAAATAGCTACGGATCTCGCCGGAGACATAACGGCTGTATTTTTGGAGCTTTTTATAGTCGACTTTCCAGTAAAACATGCCCTCCGTATTGCCAAGGGCCAGCCCTCCCGCCATTTGGTCCAGAAGCCACTGCTTCAGCGTGTCGTCGCCCTTGATGTTGTCTACGTCCATCGGATAACCGATTTCGTTCATTTTCTGCGCCGTTTCGGGTTTTGCCAACATCGTATTGAAGTTGTCGTTCAGGCTCGGCACATACCGGTCGTAAAAATGCTCCAGCTCCATCATCAGTTGATCCGCCTGTTTGGGCTCTGCTCCGGGAAGCTTGGCGTCCAGAAACTGAATCACTTCCCCCGCATCTTTTGCCTGCGACGTCAGCAATTTGAATTGGTCCAGCAGGTCTTCTTTCGTTTCGGCCGGCTGCCCGGCGGGAGGCTGCTGTTGGTCGTTCTGCCCGGCAGGGTTTTGAACCGTAACCTTTTGCGGGCTGCCGCAGCCGCTGACCGCGATGACCACGCCCATCGCCAGCAGCATGTGAACGATTTTCCGTTTCAAACCCTTCGCCCCTTTCCTATCGTTCTGCTCACTTAAACCGATAGATCTCGGTCATCAGCTTGGTTCTTTCCGTCGTCAGGTTCATCTCCGGATGTTCCTGGCTCATCATCAGCCGATCGCCGCTTGGGCTCCAAATCAGCAAACTTTGCAGGTTCGGATACAAGGAGACGAGGGTCGTGTGCCCCGTTTTTGCATCCATCACGTACAATCCCGAGCCGCCCCGTTCCAGATTGAACATCGAATAGGCCAGCTTGGAGCCGTCCGGAGACCAGGAAATTTGCCTGATGAAACGTCCTTCCGTGAGCTTCGTCGGCTTTCCGGGTTCACCCGTCTTCACAAGATAAAGAACATTGGCGTTTTCTCCGGTTTCTTCGGATACGGCAAGCCGGGAACCGTCAGGGGAAACCGAAAAATCGGCGGTATGCTCCCGGACAGGCTCCGGGTTTCCTTCGATTTTGGGAAAACGCGAACCCTCAAACACGATCCGAAGCCTGTAAACCGTGTTTTTCCTGTCGATGTAAAATGCCGTATAACGGTTGACATCCGTCGGATCCGGCACCGCTTCGACTTTGATGACGTCCTCACCGTCCTTGAACTTCGCCGCCTGCGTAACGTTTCCGCTAGTATCCGCGATGACGAGCCCGTCGATCGAGGCAAACAGATACGCCTTTTCGCCCAGCCAAGCGCCGCGCACATTGCCGTTCAGGGTAGATTCGCTCCCGTTGGATACTTCCAGCGGTATTTTTTTGGATTCATTCAGCCGAATCAACGAGGCTTTCATCTGATTGCTGACGAACAGCACCTTTCCTTCCGGCGAAGGATTTACCGTTAAGGCCTCTTGAACCCCCAGAGCCCTGTCCGGGTCCTTTTCCTTGACGAGCGAATGGACGTACAGCGGCTCTTCCATCCACTTCGGTTTTTTCGAGCTGATGATTTCCGTATCCGTCAGCCATCCGAAGCCGTACGCATCTTCGAGGCGAACGATCTGTTCAAGCTCGATTTTGCCGGTTTCCTCACGAATCGGAGGGGTTTTAATGGTGACGCGGCCGCCGCCGGATTCGCTGCATCCGGTCAGGAGCGCCAACGTGACGGCCATGGCCGCAAGGACCGCTTTGAACGTCCATTTCGTTGTTGTTTTCAGTGCGGCCCCCTCCTTTCCTTCCGGCTCCGGATTGTCGGAACTTCTTTCTGACCTCAGTATAAAGAACAATCGTTTCGAAAATATAATGAATTGTTTCCAACTTGTATCCATTTCATCATTTTCGTTTGCCTGCTCCAATCAAGCTGAAAACCGGCGGATCAAGCCTTTTTTGCCAGCGGAAAAGATACGATAAACTCCGTGCCCGTGCCGTCCGCAGTCGTCTCAATCCGGATCCGCCCATCGTTTTGCAGCGTCAGCTGCTTGACCAAAGCCAGGCCCAGGCCGCTTCCTCCCGATTTCCGCGCACGGTCGTGATTCACGGTGTAAAACGGTTCGAAGACCATCTCCCTTTGCTCTTCCGGAATGCCGACTCCCGTATCGCGGATGCGAACCACTCCGTAGCCGTCCGCAATTTCGTTCATGACCGTGACCGAACCCATGGCAACGTTGTACTTAATGGCATTATCCAGCAAATTGACGAAAATATGCATGAGGTTGTTGCGGTCTCCGATGATGACGGCCGGTTCCAGACGCTGGTGCAGCGCAATGCCGAATTGCTCGGCTTTTCCTTTCATTCTTGAGCACACATCCGTCAGCAGTTCCAAGAGATCGACTTCCTCCGGATGATGGTCAAACGCGTATTTTTCCGCGGCGGCCAAACGGAGAACCCGCTCCACCAGATCATACAGCCTGCCCGTTTCCTTCGTGATCGAAACATAGGCATCCTGGATCAGCGCCGGATCATCCGGGTACAGATGCAGCAGGTCGGCATACGCCCGGATCGAAGTTAGCGGCGTTTTGAACTCATGGCTGATGTTATGGATAAAATCCTTTTGCCGCTTTTCAAGCAATCGCAATTTTTCGAGCGTTTGCAGCAGCTTTTCCTGCTCGGCGTGCAAGGACTGCACGTTCGCTTGAATGGCACGGTTCATGTCAAAAATGCCGCTGCTCAATTCCCCAAGCTCGTCTTTCCGTTTCAGGCTCGGCTTTATCAGGTACTCCCCGCGCCGGATCCGTTCCGTCGCTTCTTTCAGCGCATGGATGGCATTCGCTTGCCTGTTCATATAGATCCAACCGAATATAAACGAAAGGATGAGAACAGCTGCACCGGCAAATAGGAAAAGCCTCAAGATGCTGCGGTAAAAGAGATGCTGGCTGCCGACTGAGGTCTGGAAATGGATGACCCCAAGCTGCTTTTGGCCGCTTGCGACCGGAGACAAATATTCCAGCACTTCCCCGTGAACTTCGTATGCGATTTTATTTTGCAGGGCAAACGGCAGCGTCTGCCGCACATCCGGTTTTTCGGCCATGATCAGCGAATCCCCGGCAAGGTTTCCTTTCGCATCATACAAAATCACCCGCATCCCGCTGACGTTCCCGAGTTCGCGGGCCATCGCCGGTCCCTGCAAACGCATGAACACCTCGCCGTCCACCTGCGTTCCGGTGACGTACATCTGCAAGATCCGGTCTGCGGCCACGGCCGCCTGCTGCTCCATCGCTTGTTCCATTTCCCGCCGCTGATTATTCGAGATGCCCTGCAATATCAGAAAGCTGAGCAATCCAATGGCAAACAGCAGCAATATCGCAATAAAACCCGTAAATTTCCACTTTAAGCTGAAGCGCATGCCAAATCCTCCGCTATTCTTAGGTCGCCCGCATCCTAAAGCGATGCCAGGCGACGATTGATCTAAGATTAGCGGAGATCCCGTTTAATTTCAACAAGCCGGAACAAAAATGAATGATGCCTACAAGAGGTCAAGCTTTCTTGGATCGATAGTGATCCGGAATTTTCCCGTAAGTGCCGACTCGCCACAGCCATTCCAAAGGCCCCATGGAAAAACGGTTCAGCCACAACGTGCTGAAAATCGCCTGAATGACCAAAATCTCGGCGGCAATCATGGCCAAAATCAAATAGTAGGCCCGGCCGCTCAGTTGCAGCACCGCGTCCATCGTTAAGATCAGGACGGTCTGCACGATGTAATTGGTAAGCGCCATTCGTCCCAGACGGTTCAGCGGCATCAGCCACAGCTTCATCAGCGGAAACTCCAGCAGAAGCGTTAGCGTCGTGACATAAAACACGTCTTCGGCCAATCCCCCGGCCACCGTCGCCATGTCGAGCAGGCCCGTTGTTTCAACGATCTCGTCCTGCGCCCATAATCCGAACGGAATCAGGATAAGGGAAACGATCTGGGCGATGATCCACCGCTTTTTATGCAGTTGGACCCGTTCGAAAATCTTGTTTTGTCCTGCCCACAACCCCAAAACGAACATCGCCAAGGTAATCCCGACGGGGCCGATCCAGCAGCCCGTTACCAAAAGCAGCAGCCCGAGGACCAGATTTACGGCGGGTTTCAGGCGATACAGCGGGAGCAGCAGGAAACCTAAAATCGCGTACATCAGCAGCGCTTCGCCCGGCTGGAACTGATGATGCACAAAACCGAACACAAGCAGGACCAGCAGCCTGCGCACAAACAGCACAGTCGCTTTATCCCCCCGTGCCCGGGCCCGGGAAACAAACAAATAAAACCCGAGGCCGAACAAAAAGCTGAAGATCGTATAAAAGCGGCCATACACCGCTTGATTGATAAACGATAAGAGTCCTTGTTCCAGATGGCTCCAAAACCCGTATTCCTCCGGAACATGGATATAGGGAACCATCTGAAAAATATTGATGAATATGATGCCGACAAGCGCAAAACCGCGCAAATAATCCAGCGTGTCGATTCTTTTCACGAAATAAAGCTCCTTTCCTTACACCATCACCCGTTTCAGCTTTTGGATGTACCGCGAGCTGACCAAAATAAAATAGACGGTCTGAACGATCAGGAAAGCCGCCGAAGCCAACAGTACGGGCTGATTGACGTCGTCCAGGTCAAACCCCTCGCGGACCCGATTGAGTACGACCAAGGTCTGAATCGCCGAAACGAAGATCGGCGTGAAGAACAGCACCGCAATTTGCACGGTCGAAGATTTGCCCATTTCGCCGGTCTGCAGGCCGATTTTGGACATCGCAGTATAAATCTGCTGATCCTGCCTCAGTTCGGAATGCAGCTTGAAATACAGGAAGCTTGCCGAACATACCGACAGCAGCGAGGCAATAAAGATGCCGATAAAGCTCATCATGGCCGCTGCCTGTTCATGCATGGCGTACATTCCCCCGCGGGAAGACAGCAAGTCCGTCGATTCTCCGCTCACATTCCGTTCATGGGCCCACTGGTCAAGCTCCAAACCCGTCTTGTATTCCTGGTCGCTTCTGCCCGGTACTGCTTCGCCGGACCAGGCGGGAACCATATAGATGTATACATGGTAGAGCCAATAGTTTTTGTCCGTCGGAATTTGCTTGGTCAACCGCTTATAAAGGTCGGAACTTACGACAAGAAGATTGGTGCCGGTGATCGGCGAAACCTCTTTGCTTGTGCGGATTTCCTTGACGACTTCCAGCCGGGACGCCGGATCGTTCAGCTCGATCGCCGAACCTTCTGCCCAGCCCGGGTTATTCCTCGCTTCCTTGTCGGATTGCACCAGCACGGCTTGATCCCCCTTGAGCAGCCCGATTTTTTCCAACCCGAGCGTATCCGCGATGCGTGCGTAACTATCTTCCGCCATGACGGCGGCGCCGCCCTTCCTTCCGGAGGCTGTCGCAATGTAGGATTCGGTTTTGAATTTTTCGTAGGCAATGCCTTTTTCGTCCAGTTTCCGTTCAATGGTTTTCAGTCCGCGTTCGCCTTGCGCAGGGTCGTTGACGTAATACCGGAACGGATACGGATCTTCGTGGTACATATTTTGGGTACGGACATTGATGGACATGACAAAAGCCACGGCCATGCAGCAAATCGCGGTAACGACGGTCACCATGAACAAAATCACCGCGTTGTCCTTGATTTTGTAGGCCATTTCCGAAATCCAGATCAAATTGGTGCCCCGCCAGGTCAAGCGACGGCTCTTTTTGAGCATGCGGAAGACAAGGACGGTAATTTGCGTGAAAAAGAAGTACGTTCCCGCGATCCCCGTCACCGCGGCAACTGGAAGGCTTTTGTCGACCGTGACATACCCGGCGGCGAGCAGCAATACCCCGAACAAGGAGATCCATATCGAAACCTTCGGCTCTTTTTTGGGCTTGCTTCCGCCTTTCAGCAGTTCGAGCACGCGGCTCTGGTTGATGAACAGCAGCGTAAAGGCCGAAATGACCAAAAACAACAGCAGGAA
>Ga0180220_1002671_pt1 | contig 11135 bp, 12 predicted proteins | sample eDN5th37CBELigBY_FD_151335 | JGI IMG/M metagenome (GOLD analysis project Ga0180220, IMG submission 151335) | Enriched backyard soil microbial communities from Emeryville, California, USA - eDNA 5th pass 37_C BE-Lig BY (version 2) (version 2) | ecosystem: Environmental > Terrestrial > Soil >... | reverse complement strand
TGGGCGACGTCCACCACCTGGATGAAATAGCGCAGCCGCGAGGGCGGCTGCTCTACCCAGGACTGCTTGCTTTCCAGCTTGGCGACGCGGGCCTTGAGCAGTTCGAAGTCTTCGTCGTAGTAGCCCAGCTCGTCTTCGCTGCTCTCCAGCCCGTTCAGGGTCGAGGTGGTGACCGGCACCCGATAGCTGATGCCGCTGTCCATCAGTTCCAGCCAGTCGCGATAGCGGCGGTCCTGCAGAAGCAGGGTTTCGCGGCGGTAGAAGTTTTCCACCGCCGTCCATAATTGGGTGTTCATTACGTCAGTCATGGTTCCTCCCGGATTACGGCTTGCTACGAGGGTCGGCCATCAACGAGGCATAGTGCCTGTAGAACGCCCGCTGATTGGCTTCGGTCATCAGAATGTCGCTGGTGCTGCCTGGAAAGGGCGGGCCGTATCTGGAAGAGGTGGGAGCCTCGCGGCCGAGTCCCATCTGGTAGTTGAACCGCCCTTGCCGCCCGATGTGGCCGCGCAGGTTGTCCTGCACGCTTTGCCATACATCGCCGTCGTCCTGTTCGAAAATTCCGCCGGGGCCGAAAGCCAGAGAGTACTGTTTGCGTACGGCTGCCTTGAGCTCCGCGGGCATCGCCTTGTCGACCAGGCACCACGAATGCACTTCGATCTTGTCCACGCCGCGCGGATGCCACACCCGGAAAGAGCGAAAGCGCGCGCTGTCCAGGAAGGACATATTGGGGAATATCGTGCCCACCCCGATGGGAACGAAGGCCGAGGCCGATTCTCCGTACCGGTCCACGAGTTCGCTGCGCATCTGGGCGATGAAGGCGTCATAGTCGGTCTTGACGGCCGTGCCCTGCTGCGCGCCGCCGCGCTCGCTTCCAATGGAATGGCCGTTGCCGGTCTGGATGCAATAGCCGTCGTTGCTGAGGCGGCTTCGGTAGCCCATCTCGACGCCGGCGCCGTGCGTGGACGAGACATGGTAGTGGTCGCCGGCGAAGTTCTCGGACGGAATCTTCCAGTTCACGTTGATCGTCCATCGGTGGACGCCGCCGATGAGTTCGGTGCCGCCTTCCATGCGGTTCAACATGAGGTCCAGATAGAAGGCCATGTCGCCCAGGTACTCGCGCAGCGTCGGCGCTTGCGGATCCCAGCTCGCGAATATCATGCCGCCGAAGCTGTCGACGTGAGGCGCTTCGCGCAAGCCGTGCAGGCTGCGGTCCAGTTTTTCGCCGTACACGGGCCCCAGGCGCGGCACGGAGGTCAGTTGGCCTTCGGTGTTGAACGTCCAGGCATGGTAGGGGCATTTGAACGTAGTCGTTACGCCGGAGTCCACCCGGCACACCCTGGCGCCCCGATGAGTACAGCTGTTGAGATAGACCCTCAGGCGGCCGGTCTTGTCGCGCACCAGAATCACCGGATCCTCGCCCATCGTCGTCGTCAGAAAGGAGCCGTTCTCGGGCAGGGCGCTTTCATGGCCGAGATACAGCCAGCATTTGGCGAAGATCCGCTCTTGTTCCAGGCGATAGAGGCCTTCATCGACGAAGACGCGGCGGTCGACCGACGAGCCGTCGGGCGCCATCAGGTCTCCGGCCCGGTATTCGCCCATGGCGGCATCGGCCGGAATCAAAGGGGGAAGGGGGGTCGCGTCGATGTCGGACGTTGTGCTCAAGGTGGTCGAATCGTTCATTCTTTTGTCCTCTAACGAAAAGTACAGGCTCCGCGCTCCTAAACCCTGGGGCCGCGAAGCGCGGTTCCACCATTCAGGTCCAGGATGCTTCCCGTCGCCATGTGCGCCGCCGCGTCCGATGCCAGAAAAACGTAGGCCGAGGCATAGTCTTGCGGCGTTGCAATGGCTTGCAATGGAAGGTCGGTGGCGGCCGGGGCGAAGGTCGGTGGCGGCGGGAGCGCTGGGGTTCTGGCCCTGGCCCAGGCTTTCCAGGCCGCGCAGGGCCGTCGGCACATAACCGGGCGCGACGGCGTTGACGCGGACCTGCGGGGCCAGCTCCAGGGCCAGCTGCTTGGTCAAGCCGTTGATGGCATGCTTGGCCGACACGTACAGCGCGCCGCCGAAGCCGGCATGGGCGCCCGAGACGGAACTGGTGAAGATGATGGAGCCGCGGTGCTGCGCCAGGGTTTCCGCCGCGGCGCGCGCGGCAAGCAAGTATCCCTTGACGTTGATGGCGAAAAGCTCGTCGAACGCGGCCTCCAACTCGTCGTTCGAGAAGGAGAGGAACGGCCTGCGGTTGTCATAGACGCCGGCGTTGGCGATCAGCACGTCGAGCCGGCCGAAACGCTCTTTTGCCAGCGCGACGGCGCGCGCATTGTCGGCCGGCGAGCGCACGTCGCCCTCGCAGCACACGGCCTCGCCCGGCCCGAACTCCTTCTGCAGGGCCGGCCCGCTGCGGTCGAACGCGACCACGCCGGCTCCTTCGGCCAGGAACCGTCGCGCAATCGCAAGCCCCAGGCCGCTCGCGGCGCCCGTGATCAGCGCAACCCTGTTCTGCAACTGCTGTGACATCGCCTCCTCCTGCATTGATGGCCGGATCGAGTCTTATTGTTGACGCACAACCGATCCCGCCGTAGTATTCTAGTGTAGTATTCTACATTAGTATTCTACGGCGGTGAACAAGAAAATAGGGAATCGCCATCTACCAAGGAGACAACATGAGAAAGAAACTCTTGGCGCTGCTGCTGGCCGCATGGTCCGGCGCCGTTTGTGCTGAAGTGGTGGTGGGCGTGTCCGTCAGCTCGACGGGGCCTGGTTCTTCGCTGGGCATTCACGTGGCTAATGCCGTAGCCCTATTGCCCCGCACGGTCGCGGGAGAGGACGTTCGCTACGTCATGTTGGACGACACCAGTGACCCGACCGTGGGCGCAAGAAACGCCCGCAAGCTGATCAGCGAAGAAAAGGTCGACGTCATCATCGGCTCGAGCACCGTGCCGGTCGCCATCGCCCAGGGCAGCGTGGCCAACGAGGCCAAGATCCCGCTGATCGCCATTTGCCCGATTCCCATCAAGGCCGCCGAACAGCCGTATTCATTCGCCGTGCCCCAGCCCATTCCCCTGATGGTCAACGCCTTGCTGGACCACATGCAGGCCCATAAGGTGAAGAATCTCGGCTATATCGGATTCTCGGATTCGTGGGGCGACATGAACTACAACTTCGCCAAGAACGGCGGCGAGGCGCGTGGCATCACAGTGACCACCAATGAGCGCTATACCCGCAACGACACCTCCGTGAACTCCCAGGTTCTGAAAGTGGTGTCTACCAAGCCGGACGCCATATTCGTGGGCGCATCGGGAACGCCGGGGGCGCTGCCCCAGCTTGCGGCCGTGGACCGCGGCTACCGCCAGCAGATATATCACACCCACGGCGTGGTCAATCGCGACTTCATCCGCGTGGCGGGGAAAAGCGCCGAAGGCGTCATTGCCCCGACCGGAGCCGTGGTCGTTGCAGAGCAGCTGCCCGACGATCATCCCTTGAAGGCCACGGGCATGGAGTTCCTGGAGCGTTACGAGGGAAGCTACGGCGCGGGCAGCCGCAATGCTTTTGCCGCCTATGCCTGGGATGCGGGCCTGCTCATCCAGGCCGCGATTCCGGTCGCCCTGAAAACGGCCAAGCCGGGCACTCCCGAGTTCCGCCAGGCGCTGCGCGACGCGCTCGAAAGCAACAAAGAGGTCAAGGGCACCCATGCGGTCTACAGCATGAGCCCAAGCGACCACTATGGCGTGGACGAACGGGCGCGCGTGCTGGTGCAGGTGAAAGACGGCGAATGGAAACTATCTCAGTAACAGAAGGAGAAGGACGTGAACGGGTTCAAAGTAAAACGGATCGAAGACACCGAGTACGTGTCTTATGGCCCTAAAAGCGACTTGCGGGTGCTGATCGGAGACGCGGAGAAAAGCACGCCGATTCGCACTGCGTTGCAGACCTGCCAACCGGGCTACGACGTGCCCTTTCACTGTCACCCCTATACCGAGTACCTGATCGTCCTCGAGGGTTCAGCCGAGTTCCGGGTCGAAGAGGACGGCGTGCAGACCGTGGTGGCGAAGAAGGGCGACACCGTCGAGCTGCCTCCCGGCGTGTGGCACGCCTTCACCACCAGCCCGACCGAGGTCACCCAGCTGCTGGGCATCCACATTTCCCCGGAGCGGATCGTGAACTACAAGTCGGACGTCAAGACCGATTCGCGCGGCTTCCGCATCGAAAGCTGATGCGGCAAGCGCTGCGTCTTCAGCGATAGGTGGCTGCCTGTGGGCCAAGCTGAACGGGCGGCTTCCCCATCGCCGTGTCTCGTTGCGCCCGATCCGGATCACGAAATATACAGCCGGCCTCGGGGCCAAAGCCGCGATGAGTACAGGGGCGTGACCGCCTGAGCTGTGCCGTGCACGAGGGGCCAGCCCGATTTCGTAAAATCGGCTCATGCCTGCCCCGAAGAAACAGCCTCGACCCGTATGTGCGCGCTGCCTGCGTCCGACGCCGCATTGCCTGTGCGCTCATGTGCCACGGATCTTCAATCGCACGCGCGTATTGATCCTGCAGCATCCGGACGAGGCGAAGCATCCCTTGAACACCGCTCGCCTGGCGGCGATGGGGCTGCAGAACGCCGAGCTCTTGATCGGTGAGTGTTTCCCGCAGTTGGATGGCGCCATCGCGTCGGTGGAATCGGCCTTCCTGTTGTTTCCGGCGAAGAGCGAAGACGTGTCGCAGCTGCCGTCGATGACCCGGCCGGAAGAGCCCTCTCTTTTGATCGTGCCCGACGGCACATGGCGCAAGGCGCGCAAGATCATTCAGGCGAATCCGATGCTGGATACGCTGCCCCGCCTGAGCCTTCCTCCCGGCGAACCCTCCGAGTACCGAATCCGCAAAGCCCGCGAGTCGGCGGCGGTCTCGACCATCGAGGCCATTGTTCGAAGCTTGTCGCTATTGGAGCCGGAACGGGATTTTCAGCCGCTGTTGAATCCGTTCAGGGTGTTGGTGGAGCAGCAGGTGCGGGCCATGGGCGAGGAGGTGTATCGGCGTAATTATCAAGGCCGGCCGTGTACGGGTCTGAAGCGAGCGAAGACTTGACGATTGCGGCTTCAGCTAATGACGGCTTTCGCCAATAGCGTCGGAACAATGTGCTCTCTGAGAAGAGGAGCGACATTGGATGGAATGGGCTTATCCAGGCGAAGCCAATCCATCGCTTCGATCTCCGCGGCAAGGCTGAACTGCTGCCCTCCGGAAAGCTTCGCAAGGAACACGCTGGCATTCACCCGCGTGTCGACCTCATTGGCCGCCATCGCCTGAAAATTGCCCAGATGAGTCAAGTCGCCGGGCCTCAGCGCGACCCGCAGTTCTTCCTCGACTTCGCGAACCAGCGCTTGTTCGGGCGTTTCGCCGGCATCCAATTTCCCTCCGGGCAGCATCCACGATTGTGTGCCTCGCTTGCGCACCACGAGCAGGGCATTGGAGGCGTCGATGAAGCACGCCGTGGCGATGTGAAGTGTATGCGGAAGCGGATCCAAGCGATTGCCTTCAGATTTTGATGATGGTGTCACTATACCGCGCTACCACAGCGTCACGCGTCATGAGCCGCATCGGTTCAAGAAGAGCCTGGGCGACGATGATGCGGTCGAATGGGTCATGATGGTGGCCGGCGAGGTTTTCGATGGCGGCTGCATGTTCTGCCTCTATATTAAGCAGGCGATACCCCGCTTCACGAAAGTATTGCGTGGCCTCGTGCGCCGATACGGGCATTACACCTCGCCCCAGCGAGTGCTTGATGGCGATCTCCCAAATACTGGCGGCGCTGACCCATACCGTTGTTTTTGGCGCTTGAATAAGCTTCCTTGCATGCTCGGGAAGTTTTGGGTCGTCTGTGATCGCCCATAGAGCAACATGGGTGTCCAACAGCAAGTTCACGACGATGCTCCGTTCAAAAAGAGGCGCGCTATTTCATCATTGTGTGTATCGATGTCATCCGGAGCCTTGAATTTGCCCTTGGCTACGCCAATGCGCTCGTCCGTGGGGGCGGTGTCAATAGGCACCAGCTTCGCGGCAGGGCGGCCGTTCCGAGCAATGACTATCTCGGTTTGCTTGCCCTGCTCGATTTCTTCGACCAATTTTGAAAGGGTGGACTTAGCTTGAAGCATATTTACTAATCGCATAATGCGCCTCCTATGCCTTCTAGCTTAGTCTGGTCTAGCCAAGTATGCAAGCCGTGCGAAGCATAAAGAGAGCGGCTGGATGGGTCTAGGCCCGTATGATCGATTCTGGAATACGCTCAATGCACCGCCGGCTGCTGTGTCGTAGCAGGCACAAAGCAGTGCGGACTATGAACCACCGTGGCGGTGAACCGGCATAGCTCCGTCTTCGTGCCGTACGTTACCTGCGCCGCCATGCCGACGCCGACATCATCGAAGTAAATGAACGCTCCGGGCTTGCCGTCGATGTCCAGCGCACCGTGATAAAAATCTGTGCCATTGCACCTTACGATCGGAGCCGCCCGAAGCTTGCCGGACTCGTTGGGCGCCATGCTTTTGCCGATTTGCTCGAGTATGACGCCGAGGTTTTCCAGGCGGCTTGGGCCCGCCTGCTTCATGAAGTCGGGATGGGCCGTCAGGTCAAAAAATTCTATCCAGGCTTTGTTCAAATCTTGCGCCTGTAGAACGGTATTTTTCAGCTTGTTGATGCGGGCAAGGAGTGTCATGAGGGCCTCTTTGGGTTGGAGCGCCTGCATCGCACAGGCGGCATGCGAGTAGGCTACCCAAAGTATCGAGGCTGATGGGGCTGAAGGTGACTAAATTGCCGCGCGTAGTTTCCGAAGCTTCTACTTACCGGCTCTTCTGCACAAAGTCGCCGTCCACATAAAACCATCGCCCGTCTTCCCGTACGAAACGGCTGACTTCATGCAGCCGGGAGGCCTGTCCGTTGTGGCGGGACCGGGCAACGAACTCGACGGTGGCATGGTCGGCGTCCTGGCGTTCATGACGCCGCACCTGCAAGCCCAGCCATTTCATGCCCGGCGCGTTGGCCTCCAGGCTGGACGGCCGGGTGCTGGCGTGCCAGGTATCCAATAGATAATCGAGCTCATCCAACACGAAAGCCGCATAGCGCGAGCGCATCAGGGCTTCCGCATCCGGCGCCATCAGCCGTTGAGGGCCATGGTGCCAGCGCCCGCAGCATGCTTCGTAGGTCGCGGCATTTCCGCAGGGGCAGGGTGTATGAGCGCCGTCGAGAGGGGCGCTATGCTGGAATTTGCTCATTGCACTAATATCACTTGACGCTGGTTCGCCAAGACCGGGCTGAATTCGACGTTGAATCAGACTTGAGTATACCGGTGGGGCGGCGGCTTACCGCCTTACGTAGCAAGCCGATTATTCATTCCATTTTGGAGGGCGTGATGTCCAGTTTGACCGTAAGCGAGAAACGCAAGGCATTCCGGCAGCTTCATCAGTCAGGCTGCTTCGTCATCCCCAACCCCTGGGACGTCGGCAGCGCCAAGGCGCTGGCATCGATGGGCTTCAAGGCATTGGCCACCACCAGCTCGGGCTATGCCTGGTCCAACGGGAGGCCCGACGGCGGCTTGCCGCGCTCGGAGGTGCTTGCGCACATGCGTTTCATGGCTGAAGCTGTCGACCTGCCCATTAACGCCGATTTCGAAAGCGGCTTCGCCGACACCGCGGCCGAGCTCGAAGAAAGCGTGCATCTGGCCATCGAAACCGGTGTGGCCGGCTTTTCCATCGAAGACTCCACGGGCCAGGCCCAATCTCCCTTGATGCCGCTGGACGACGCGGCCAAGCGGATCAGCGTGGCCCGCTCGGCCATCGACAAGGCGGGGGGCGATACGCTGCTGGTCGGGCGGGCCGAGAATTTCTTCGTCGGTGTGCACGATCTTGACGATGCCATTGCCCGCCTGAAGTCCTATTCCGAGGCCGGCGCCGACTGTCTTTACGCGCCGGGAATCAAGACCCGCGAGCAGATCAAGGCGGTCGTCGACGCAGTGGCCCCCAAGCCGGTGAACGTGTTGATAGGGTGGGATAGCGATCTCTCCGTCAACGACCTGGCTGAATTGGGCGTTCGGCGCATCAGCCTCGGCGGCGCCTTGGCTCGGGCGGCATGGGGCGGGTTTCTACAGGCGGCCACGGCCCTTTCCCGGGAAGGTAAATTCAAGCTGGGGGCGGCCACGCCCGGAGCGGAGCTGAACGGGCTCTTCAAATAGCGTCGCGGTCTTACGGCCGGAGCCGGCTACACGCTTTGTTCAACACGGCGGCAGCGCCGCGATCCGACGCTCCAAACCAGCTTGAGGAGTCTTGCCGGGCATCAAAAATGCTTCCGCCGGGGCGATATACGAGATATATGCCATGAACGACATCGTGCAGCTGCGTCCGGAGGGGCTGTATTGCCCGGCAGGCAAATTCCATATCGACCCGTGGCGGCCGGTGCCTACTGCCGTCCTGACACACGGCCACAGCGATCATGCGCGCGGGGGCATGGGTTGCTATCACACCAGCGCTGCGGGACTGCCCATTTTGCACTGGCGCCTGGGCGAGCAGGATTATCGTCCGCACGAGGAGGGCGATGAGTTCCGCTTGGAAGGCGCACGGGTGTCGTTGCATCCGGCGGGCCACGTGCTGGGTTCGGCGCAGGTCCGCATCGAAGTCGATGGCGAGGTATGGGTCGTCTCGGGTGATTTCAAGCGCCAGCCCGATCCCACTTGCCGTCCCTTCGAGGTCGTGGCTTGCGATACTTTCATTACCGAGGCCACCTTCGGCCTGCCGGTTTACCGCTGGCCCGAGACCGCGGTCGTGGCGCGCGACATCGCGCGGTGGATCGACCATTGCGCCGCGCGCGGCGAGGCGGCGATTCTGTATTGCTATGCGCTCGGCAAGGCGCAGCGCATCCTCGCGGAGCTGCAGCCCTGGATCGAGCGGCCGGTGTATCTGCACGGCGCCATCGCCAGCGGCGTGGATGTTTACAGGCAGGCCGGCGTCGAACTCGTCGAGACTCGCCTGGTCATCGACCCGGCGAACGCTCGCGCCGCCCGCGAGTGGGCCGGCGAGCTGATCCTGGCGCCGCCCTCGGCCGCGGGCAGTACCTGGCCGCGGCGCTTTCGCAATTATCAGCAAGGCTTTGCCTCGGGCTGGATGCGGCTGCGCGGCAATCGCCGACGGCGCAACATGGACCGCGGCTTCGTCATCTCGGACCATGCCGACTGGCCGGACCTGCTGCGCACCATACGCGAGACCGGCGCCAAGCGAGTCATCGCGACTCACGGAGATACCGAGGCATTGGTGCGGCTGCTGAATGAAACCGGCATTACGGCGGAAACGTTGGCCACTCGCTTCGGCGAAGACGATGAGTGAACGCCGAGGGAGGCTGAACGCATGAAGCTTTTCGCGGCACTGTATCAGGCGCTTGATCGTAGTACGGCGACGCTCGACAAGCGGGCCGCCCTGGCAGAGTACTTCCGCAACGCGCCGGAGCGCGATGCCGCGTGGGGTCTATTCCTCCTGGCCGGCGGCAAGGTCTCTACCGCCCGCCGCAAGATTGCCGGGCCGGCCGAGCTGCGCGATTGGGTCGCGGAAGCGGCCGAACTGCCTTCGTGGCTGGTAGAAGAGAGCTATGCCCAGGTGGGCGATCTCGCCGAAACCCTGGCGCTGCTGGTGCCCGAACCGGAACAAGCGGCTCCCGAGCGCAGCTTGGCGGAATGGATCGAAGAAGTGCTGTTGCCGGTCGCGGGTTTCGATCCAGTCGACCGCTGCCGGGTCATCAAGGACGCTTGGCGGGACCTGCCTTTCGATGAGCGCCTGGTATTCAACAAGCTGCTGACCGGAGCGCTGCGCGTGGGCGTGTCGCAGCGGATGGTGCAACAAGCGCTGGCCGAGGTTTCACAAGTGCCCATCGCCACCATCGCGCAAAGAATGCTCGGCGGCTGGACTCCTAGCCCGGCTTTTCTGCGCGATCTGCTGAACCCGCAAGAACTGCCGGGCGATCGGCAGCAGCCCTATCCCTTTTTTCTGGCCTCGCCGCTCGAACAGGAGCCTGAAAGGCTCGGCCAGGTCGGCGATTGGCTGATCGAATGGAAATGGGACGGCATACGCGCCCAGCTGATACGCCGGAGCGGCGAGGTGGCCCTCTGGTCGCGGGGCGAAGAACGCCTGGATGGACGCTTCCCCGAGGTGGAAGGCGCTGCGGCCGCGCTCGAAGCCGATTGCGTGCTGGATGGCGAACTGGTGGCCTGGCAGCCGGAGGAGGCGTTGCCGCTGCCGTTCTCGGCCCTGCAGACGCGCATCCAGCGGCTCAAGCCCGGGCCGCGATGGCTTGCCGAGGCGCCGGTGCGGATGGTGGCCTATGACCTGCTCGAGCTCGCGGGCGAAGACCTGCGCGAACTGCCGCAGATTGAACGGCGGCGGCGCCTGGAAACGCTGTTGGAAAATTCGGAAGGCCCCCAGCTCTTGCCTTCGCCGCTGCTTCTGCCCCCGGACTGGGAGGCGGCCGCGGCGTTGCGCAGCGGCTCGCGCGAGCGCGGCGTGGAAGGGCTGATGCTCAAGCGCGCCACTGCTCCGTACCAGAGCGGCCGCCGCCGCGGCGACTGGTGGAAATGGAAGATCGGGCCGCTGACCATCGATGCCGTGCTGTTGTATGCGCAGCCCGGCCACGGCCGGCGCAGCACCTTGCATACCGACTACACTTTCGGCCTCTGGGAGGGCGATGCGCTGGTGCCCATCGCCAAAGCCTATTCCGGCCTGACCGATGCCGAGATCCTCGAGCTGGACAGATGGCTGCGAGCCCATACCCGCGAGCGCTTCGGCCCGGTGCGCTCGGTCGAGCCGTTGCAGGTTTTCGAGCTGGGCTTCGAAGGCGTCAATCTCTCCCGCCGGCACAAATCGGGCGTGGCGGTGCGTTTCCCGCGCATCCTGCGGTGGCGCCGCGACAAACCCGCCGCGGAGGCCGACCTCCTTCACACGCTCAAGGCTCTGGCCCGATGAGCCGGACCAGAACCGCCTGGGATGCACCGCTGGCCGCGTGGTTCGCGCGGCGCGGCTGGAAGGCGGCGGCTTTCCAGCGGCAGGCCTGGCGCCGCTATCTGAAGGGAGAGTCGGGACTCATCCATACTCCCACCGGCAGCGGCAAGACCCTGGCGGCGTTCGGCG
>Ga0180220_1002670_pt1 | contig 11139 bp, 11 predicted proteins | sample eDN5th37CBELigBY_FD_151335 | JGI IMG/M metagenome (GOLD analysis project Ga0180220, IMG submission 151335) | Enriched backyard soil microbial communities from Emeryville, California, USA - eDNA 5th pass 37_C BE-Lig BY (version 2) (version 2) | ecosystem: Environmental > Terrestrial > Soil >... | reverse complement strand
AGTGCCTCCGATCGTGTACCTGTGCAGCGGCAGTGCGCGGCAGACTTCGTTGGGGAAGAACTCGATGTAGTGACCCTGCCGGGCGAAGAGCCCTGTGCACGTCCGGTCGCCATCGGCCTGGCCGCTGGATGTCGGGAAGCTCACGGTTCGGAGGACGAACCTGTTGTCGTGGCCGAGATCAAGCGCGATCGGGAAGGTGAACGTAGTGGAGCCAGGCTCCGCGAGCCCGCTCAGCGCCGCCGGCCCGCTCGACACCTGTGAGAAGCCGGTCCATACGCCCCGCAATCCCTTGCCCCCCGGACCGACGATCACGAGGAAGCCGTCATCATCGTCTTCGCAAGCCGCCAGCGAGCAGAGCCCGGCGCAGCAGAGCACGATCAGCCGGCGTCGCCATCCCCGACGTTCCATCATGGTAGCCCCCTCCGATGGTCGAGGTGCCGCCAGCCGCGCGACGGTCGCCGGCTGGCGCGCGCGTCGCGGTCGTACCGCCCGTTTTCAACGGCCCCCGCCGGAGGGGAAGAAGCGTGCCATTGCGAGCCGCTATTCCGCGCGTTGACTTTGGTCAGGGCGGCCAGCATCTTCGGCGGCCATGGAACTGATTCTGGCATTGGCGTGCGACGACGCACGCGAAAGGGCCGATGGCAAGCTGGATGTGCTGGGGATCTTCAACGAGCTGCACGCGCCCGGCTTTCCGGCGATGCAGGACCGCATGACCGTGGTGTTCATCGTCGAGTGGGCGCGCGGGGAGGAAGGTCGTCAGCCGCTGCGGGTGGACCTGGTGGACGATCGGGACCAGAAGGTGCTCACCATCCAGGGACACACGGAGGTGACGCCTTACGTCGAGGGGCGGCCGCCGCCGCAGACGCGACTCGTGATGCCGCTCGAACGCGTCATCTTCCCACACGCCGGCCGGTACACCTTCAAGTTGACCGCGGCGGGTTCGTCGAGCCGCGCGTTCTCGATGTTCGTGGGCGAACGTTCGGAGGGGACGTCCGCCATGGCATGATCGGCCGTCAGGAATTGGGCAGTGATGCGATGTGGAACGGCCGGGCGCTCTGCGGAGAGCGCCCGGCCGTTTCGCGTATGGACGAATCCGTCCGGATCAGCCGGTAGGGATGCCCGGCTCGGTCATCGCCCGGACGTCCAGCACCCGGTCGAGCTCGTCCTCCGGCAGCACCTGCTTTTCCCGGGCGACTTCGCGCGCGGTGAGCCCCCGCTGGAACGCCTCCTTCGCGATGCTCGCCGCAGCATCGTAGCCGATCTTCGGGGCGAGTGCCGTGGCCAGCGACAGGTTTCCTTCGAGCAACTCGCGGCACCGCTCTTCGTTCGCCGTGATTCCCGCAATACACTTGTCCGCCAGGACAATGCACGCGCTGGCGAGGATCTGGGCCGACTCGAGGATGGCGTGCGCCATGACGGGCATCATGACGTTCAGCTCGAAGTAGCTGCCCAGCCCGCCGATCGTGATGGTGGTGTGGTTCCCCATCACCTGCGCGCAGACCATCGTCACGGCTTCGGGGATGACGGGGTTGACCTTGCCCGGCATGATGCTCGAGCCCGGCTGAATGGCCGGGAGCGTGATCTCGGCCAGCCCCGCGCGCGGCCCGCTGGCGAGCCAGCGGAGGTCGTTGGCGATCTTCGTGAGCGAGACGGCGACGGTATTGAGCGCGCCGTGGGCGTACACGACCGTGTCGCGGGTGGCCTGCCGTTCGAAGTGGTTCCCGGCCTCGTGGAACGGCAGTCCCGTCGCCTCACTGATGCGGGCGATGGCGCGGCGCGCGAACTCGGGGTGCGTGTTGATGCCCGTGCCCACCGCCGTCCCGCCGAGCGGTAGCTCCGCCATGTCGGCGGCCGCTTCGCGGACGCGGCGGATACCGTGCGCGATCTGGCTGGCAAAACCGCTGAACTCCTGACCCAGTCGCACTGGCGTGGCGTCCATCAGGTGCGTCCGCCCCGACTTCACGATCGAGTCGAACGCCTCCGCCTTTTCGGCCAGCGCCGCGCGCAGCCGCTCCATGGCGGGGAGCAACTCGCGCTCGATGCGCACGCACGCCGCGACCTGCATCGCAGTCGGGAAGACGTCGTTCGACGACTGGCCGAGGTTCACGTGGTCGTTCGGATGGATGCGCGGACCGCCGCCGCGGATCTGCTGCGCCCTCGACGCAATGACCTCGTTCGCGTTCATGTTCGTCGAGGTCCCGCTCCCCGTCTGGAAGACGTCGAGCACGAAGTGCCTGTCGTGATCGCCGCGCGAGACCTCGTCGGCGGCAGCCACAATGGCCGCGGCGGCCTCCGGGTCGAGCAGCCCCAGCTCGCGGTTCGTCTCGGCGGCGACCCGCTTGATCAGGCCGAGCGCGCCAATGAATTCGCGCGGCAGACGCAGGTCACTGATCGGGAAGTTTTCGACGGCGCGCTGCGTCTGCGCGCCCCAGAGCGCATCCGCCGGCACCTGCATCTCGCCGAGCGAATCGCGCTCGATCCGGATTTCACCAGCCATTTATCTCTCCTGTTCGACGCCAGCAGGCACTCGCCCGCCGGCCCGCTACTTCACGGGCGGCCGGGTGGGCCGCATTTCGACTCGACTGGGCATTGTCCGCGCGGGGAAGTCGAGGAGATCCAGGACGACCTGTGCCACGTCTTCCGGCTGGACTTTCCAGGCATCGCCGGGACCCGGCTCGGATCCGGAGAATCCTGTAGCGACGCTCCCCGGCATGATCAGGCTCACGCGTATCCCGGCGTGGCGAACGTCCTCCATCAGCGCTTCGCTGAACCCCACGAGCCCGAACTTCGACGCGTTGTAGGCCGTGCCGTTCCGGAACGCGTGTTTTCCGGACAGGCTCCCGATGTTGATGATCCAGCCGCCTTGCCGCTCGAGGTGCGGAATCGCTTCGCGGCAGCAGTAGAATACGCCGTCGAGATTGGTGCCGATCATGTTGCGCCAATCCTCGGGCGAGAGCTGGTCTGCCCTGGCATATACGCCGACGCCGGCGTTGTTCACGAGAATGTCGAGCCGGCCGAAGCGGTCGACCGCCGCCGCGACCAGCCGCTGGCAATCTTCGTAACGGCGGACATCGCACTGCACTCCGAGTACGTGCCCGGTCGCGCCGGTCGAGGTTTCGATATCTGCAACGGCCTGCTCCACGCCCGCCGGGGACCGTGCACCGATGACGACGGCGATCCCGCGCCCCGCGAGAGAGCGCGCCGTGGCCAGACCGATCCCGCGGCTTCCGCCTGTGACTATCGCGACCAGCCGGTCAGATTTCGCCATTTCCAACGAGCTCCTGCCTGCAAAACCATTCCGCCGGGCGACCGGCGTACCTCTTCGCCGGGCGCCGCCGATGCCGGCGAAAGATTAATTGCCCGGCCCGGATCGTGCCACTACCTTGCGCGTATGGAGCTGGCCGGCAAGGTCTGCATCGTCACCGGCGGCGCGCACCGGGTGGGACGCGCGCTCGTGCTCGCGCTCGCACGCGCCGGCGCGGACGTGGTAATCGACTATCTCGGTTCCGCCGATGACGCGGAGCGCACCGCCTCAGAAGTCGTTGCGTTGGGGAGGCGCGCCCTCACCGTGCGTGCCGACGTCGCCGTGGCGGAGGATGTGCGCGAGCTCGTCCGGCGCACGGGCGAGAGCTTCGGCCGGCTCGACCTCGTCGTCAACAGCGCATCGACGTTCAACTCCACGCCCGTCCTGGCCATCGAGGAGGCCGAATGGGACCGGGTGCTCGCCGTCAACCTGAAGGGTCCCTTCCTCCTTGCCCAGGCCGCAACGCCTCTGCTGAAACGCGACGGCGGCGGCTGCATCATCAACATCGCCGACCTCTCGGCGTTCCGGCCGTGGCCTTCCTACGCGCACCACAGCGTGTCCAAGGCGGGGCTCGTCCATCTCACGCGGGTGCTGGCGCGGGCGCTGGCGCCGGACATACGCGTGAACTGCGTGGCGCCCGGCACCATCCTGCCTCCCGAATCAATGACTCCCGAGGAGATCCGCCGTGACCGGGAGGCGACGCCGCTGGGGCGAACCGGGACCCCGGAGGACGTTGCCCGCGCGGTCCTCTATCTCGCCACCAGCGACTGGGTAACCGGCGAGATCCTGGTCGTCGATGGGGGAAGGATGCTGCGATAGCGGTGTAGTACACCGCCATGAGACGTGCATCCGGAATCCTCGCGACGCTGTTCCTCCCGCTCGCCGCGGCCTGTTCCCGGGCACCGGCGGTCACCGTTTTCGACCTGGGGTGTCCCTCCGTCGCCGAGCTGCGCGACTACAGACCGCCGGAGGCGAGCCGCGTTTTCGCCGCTGACGGCTCCGTCATCGCCGACCTGTCTCCCCAGCGGCGCACGGTCGTCTCCATCTCCGAGATCCCGCCGCTCGTCCGCGACGGTTTCGTGGCGGTCGAGGACAGGCGCTTCTGGAGTCATTCCGGCGTGGACCTGCGAGGTGTGGCGCGCGCGGCGTGGCGGGATCTGACGTCTCTCTCGTTCAGGGAGGGGTTCAGCACGATCACCATGCAGCTCGTCCGGAACGTGTTCCCGGAGGAGCTGCCCCGGGGTGAGAAGATCCGCCGGAAGCTCTGTGAGGTCTGGCTCGCGCCCCGGATCGAGAGCATGTTGAGCAAGCAACAGATCCTCGAGCTGTACCTCAACCAGGTCTACATGGGATCCGGCCTCTACGGGGTGGAGGCTGCCGCCCGCAGCTATTTCGGGAAGCCTGTCGCGCAGGTGGACGCCGCCGAAGCCGCGCTCCTCATCGGTCTGATCCAGAGCCCCGAGGGGTACAATCCCCGCCGTAACCCGGAGCGCGCGGTCGCCCGCCGGAACGTGGTGCTGGATGTCATGGCCCGGGAGGGCGTGATTCCCGAGGCGGAGGCGGACGCGGCGAAGGGGCGCCCGCTGGCGGTGAGGCCGCCGCAGGAGGCGGCCGGCCCGGCGCCGCATTTCATTGCCGCAGTCCGGGCGGAGCTGCGCGAACGCTTCGGCGCGGACGCGGACGTCCGCGGCTACAACGTGTACACAGGCCTCGATCCGGTTGCGCAGCGAGCCGCGATGAAAGCACTCGAAGAGCAGCTCGAGCGGATCGAGGGCGGCGCGTACGGCACGTATCGGCACCCCACGCCCGGCTCGCCCGAGGCCGCCGCGATGGACAGCACGAGCAGTGGCTCGCCGTACCTCGAGGGGATGGTCGTGGCGCTCGATCCGCGGACGGGCACGGTTCGCGCGCTGGTCGGCGGCCGCGACTTCGGACGTTCCCAGTTCGACCGGGCACTCGCCGCACGCCGACAGCCCGGGTCCGCGTTCAAGCCGATCGTCTACGCCGCCGCGCTGAGCCACGGATTGCCCGTCACCACGCGGATCGAGACGTCGCCGGTCGTTCTAGCCGCCGACGGCGGGTCGCCGCCCTGGCAGCCCGGCGACCATGCGGCCAACATCGGCGCGATCAGCATGCGGGAAGCGCTCGCCGTGTCGTCGAATTCGGCGGCCGTGCGGGTGGGTTCATGGGTCGGTGAAGCCCGGGTGGCTTCGATGGCGCGGGCGCTCGGCCTGTCCACGCCGATTCCCGAATACCCGTCCATCCACCTCGGGTCCGCCGAGGTCGTCCCCATCGAGCTCGTCGCCGCGTACGCCGCGTTCGCGAACGGCGGGTACCGCGTCCGGCCGACGCTGATCACCCGCGTCGAGGACCGGCACGGTAGCGTGCTGTGGCGTGCGCCGGTGCCCGTCGAGCGCGTCCTCGACGAGGGCGTCGCATTCCTGACCGTGAACATGCTCCAGGACGTCGTCGACCGCGGCACCGGGACCGCCGTGCGGAGCGCGGGCTTCCACTACACGGCCGCAGGGAAGACCGGCACGACGAACGACTCGAAGGACGCCTGGTTCATCGGGATGACGTCAGACCTCGTCGCGGGGATCTGGATCGGCTTCGACCGCCCCCAAACGATTTTCGCCGGCGCCGGCGGTGGCACGGTCGCCGCGCCGGTCTGGGGTGCGATGATGGCCGAGGTCTACCGCGACCGCCCCGCGCCCGCGGGGTGGGCTCCTCCCCCGTCAGTCATCGCCATGTCCATTGACGTGGAGAGCGGTCACGTAGCCACCAACGAGTGTCCGCTCGAATCGATCCGCACCGAGTACTTCCTGCGGGGGACTGAACCGCGCGACTACTGTCCGCTCCACTGGCGGCAGCCGGGCGGCGGTATCCTCGGGCGAATCTGGCGAGGAGTCCGCGGAATCTTCTAGCGCGGCCGTACCGGTCTCGACCGGGCGGGTGCCGTGAGCCGTGCTCGCTGGCGCGCTCCCGGTCCGGTGACTACCTTCGCCACCCGGATTCTCCCACTCGCTCTGGCTTTATGTCGACGTCTCCGTCAACCGCCCTGCATCGCGAGGTCGAGGCGCTGCTCTCACGCCTGGCCGGCATCCTCGCCGTCAACATCGTGTGGGACCCCGCCGGGACGATCGCCAGGATCCACGTCCTGGCCTCGCCGGACAAGCAGCCGAAGCTCATCGTCCGGAACGTGGAATCCGCGCTCATGGCAGGGCTCGGCATCGACATCGACCGGCGCATCGTGAGCGTTGCGCAGGTCGCGGGCTCCACACCCGCCAACAGCGGTTTTCCGGTTGCCAGCAACTCCAGCGTGCCATACGCGGGATCGCGTGCAGTACTCACCCGGTTCGAGGTGCAGAGACGAGTCGGGGGCAAGGCGAAGTGCCGCGTGGAGCTGGAATGGCAAGGACACCAGCTCGTGGGAGAAGCCGAAGGCGCCGGGACGCCGCTAGGCCGCATCCAGACTGCAGCCCGCGCGGTCTTTCACGCCCTGGCCGAGATCCCCGGCTCCCAGCCCATTGCGCTCGACGCGGCCGGATTCGCCGAAGCGCATGGCTACACTTATGTCGTGGTATGCGGGCGGATTGCGGACGTGCGGGAGTCGGCCGTGCTCACCGGTGCCGCCGCGGTGTCCGAGTCGCTCGATCGGGCTGCCATCCTCGCCGCGCTGCAGGCCACCGACCGGCACGTCTGGTGAGAACGACATAGGGCGAGGGCTAAGGCTGGGGCCAGGGCTAATCGAGGGCTGAACCGTCCTGCGGCAGGGGCGTTCCGCTGACAGGAGGTCCAGCGGCGGCGGTTGGCAGCGTCTCTCGTGGCAGGGTTCGCACAATGCCACGGCGCGGCCGCCCACCGGAGCCATCCCAATCACGTCATCGCGGCCGTCAGCGATGCGCGAACTTCGCTCTGGCGGGCCCTGGCGTTTGCGCTGATCCCAGCCCTATGCCGTTGTCATTGATCGGGTTGCGAGTCTGGCGCGCCAAGGAAGCGCTCGACTTCCTCCACGACGCGCCGGGGCTCGACGGGCTTGGCGAGGTAGCCATCGCACCCGGCGAGCGCGGCCTTCTGGCGGTCTTCCTCGAGGGCGTGCGCCGTAAGTGCAATGACCGGGATGTCACGCGTGTCAGGCGACTGCTTCAACCGGCGAGTCGCTTCCCACCCGTCGATCTTGGGGATGGATATGTCCATCAGGATCAGGTCCGGGTGGTCGTGTTCCGCCCGCCGCAGACCCTCCTCCCCGTCGCGCGCCTCGATGACGTTGTAGCCGACGTGCTGGAGTATGGTGCGGTAAACCACGAGGTTGTCCTCGTTGTCCTCCACGAGCAGCACCGTTCGGTCTCGTTCAGCCATTGATCGCGCACCGGGAATCGTGGCCCACCAGCCGTCCCATCGGGCGTTCACGAAGCGTGCCACCCCGCTCCGGGCGCGATCAACGCTGCGTCATGCGTCCGCTGTCGTAAGTTCCGGTGCCGCGGCCGCTTCCCGCTCCTTGAAGACTTTCAGGTTCGTGGAGTGGCCGGGGCTGACGCGCGCCGACGGGTTGATGTGGTGGACGGCGTAGTTCACCGCGATCGCCGCTTCGGCGAAGCCGGTCGCGATCAGCTCCAGCTTGCCCTCGTAGGTCACGATGTCTCCGGCCGCGAAGACGCCCGGAAGATTCGTCCGCATCGTGCTGTCGACGCGGATCGTGTTCTTCTCGAGCTCGAGCCCCCAGCCCGCGAGGGGACCGAGGTCGGGCTTGAACCCGATGAGCGCGAGCACGGCGTCCAGCTCGAAATACTGCTCTTCGCCGGTGCGGTTATCGAAGACGGTGGCGCCGGTCACGTGCGTGTCGCCGTGAACCTCGCGCATCTCCCGGAAGGTGAGAAGCTCGACACGGCCCGCATCTACGGCCTGGTTGAGCAGCGCCATGGAGTGCGCGTGGGCGCGGAACCCGCTCCGCCGGTGGATCAGGATCAGGCGCTCGACGCGGCCGTCCAGGTTCAGCACCCAGTCCACCGCGGAGTCGCCACCGCCGACGATCAGCACCCGCTTTCCATCGTATTCGGCAGGATCCTTCACGTGGTGGGCGACACCCTTGCCCAGGAGCCTGTCGTAACCCGGACACTCCAGCGGACGAGGCGTCATGGCACCCTTGCCGGCAGCCAGGACGACCGCGCCCGTGAGGTAACGACCGCGATCCGTGGTCAGCACGATCCGATTGCCCTCGTACTCGATCCCCTGGACCTGTTCCTCGAGGTGCACGTCCGCGCCAAATTGGAGTCCCTGCTCGACGAGGTTCTTCGCCAGCTCGCGCGCGCCGATCTGTGGGAAGCCGCCGACGTCGTAGATGTACTTCTCGGGATAGAGCGCCGTGAGCTGGCCGCCCAGCTCCGGGAGCGAATCGATGATTCTCGCCGTGACGCCCCGCAACCCCGCGTAGAACGCGGCGAACAGCCCGGTAGGCCCGCCGCCTATGATCGTAATGTCTCTATATCCCGCTTCAGTCACGTCACTGTGTCCGAATGAGTATCAACGGGTCACGCCCGAAGGCGCCTGCACAGCCTATAACAATCGCAACGCACGGCGTCGAAGGCAACCTCGGGTCGAGGCTACTGCCAACGGCGTTGAAGTAGGAATGTCGCCCTGAGCGCGGGAGAAACGATCCGGGTGTGGCGGGGGTTACGTGGCGATTCCGCACGCCCGTCAGAGGTCGGGCTTGGCGCGGAGGAGCTCCCCGGCGGCGCGCAGGACCTGGCGGGCGTTGTCGTGGGTCAGAAGCGCGAGCGCCTCGTCGAGGGGGAGCCAGCGGCAGTCGGAAATGCCCTCGGCGAGCTGTGGCCGCGCGTCGCCGCTGGGCGACTCCATCAGGAAGAACCGGCAGAATTTGTGGACGAGCTGACCCTGGTCGCGGAAGTACCAGTCGATGGTGGGCAGCTCCGTGACGGACCGGAGGTGGGTCAGCCCGGTCTCCTCGCGCACCTCGCGCTCGGCCGCTTCCATGGCTGTCTCGCCCTCCTCGATGTGTCCCTTCGGCAACCCCCAATTGTTGTAAGGGTCCCGGATGAGGAGGAAGCGTGTAACGCCGTTCCGCCTGTAGACCACCCCGCCGGCGCTGGACTCCCGGCGGGTTCGGCTACTCGTGGTCTCCTGCCCGCGGCCGTGGTCGCGAGCAGCTTCACTCATCGGCTACGCGCTCGGCGATCTGCACCGCGTTGGTGGCCGCCCCCTTCCGCAGGTTGTCGCCTACGATCCAGAGGTGCAGCACGTTCGGCAGATCGGGATCGACGCGGACCCGTCCTACCAGGACTACGTCCCGGCCGGCGACGTCGATGGGGAGCGGATCGCGAGTTCCCTCCCGCACGACCTCGACTCCCGGCATGCGGGCCAGCGCGTCATACGCTTCGTCGACGGTGAGCGGCCGCTCCAGCTCGACGGCTGCCTCGACGCTGTGGCCGATCTCGACGGGCACGCGCACACACGTGGCCGCGACCGACAACTCCGGCAGCTCGAGGATGCGGCGGCTCTCGTGCCGCATCTTTTCTTCCTCATCGGTCCAGCCCGTCTCGCCCGGCGCACCGATACGGGGAATTACGTTCCGGGCGATCGGCGCGGGGAACGGCGAGCCCTCCGCCGTCTGTCCCTCGAGCTCCCGGCGCAGGGCGACGATACCGCTCTCGCCGGCGCCGGACACCGACTGGAAGGTGGTTGCCACGAACCGGCGCAGCCCCGCGACCCGGCGCAGCGCCTCGAGCGCCACGACCGTCTGGATCGTCGAGCAGTTCGGGTTCGCGATGATCCCCTTCGGGCGGTCCGCTATCCGCGGTCCATTCACTTCGGGGACGACCAGCGGGACTTCAGGATCACGCCGCCAGGCCGAGGAGTTGTCGATGACAACGGCCCCTTCGCTGGCTGCGACGGGAGCCCAATCGCGGCTGCGCGCGGCGCCGGCGGAGAATAGCGCGATGTCGCACCCCTCGAACACGCCGGGCTCGGGCACGCGAACCGTCCATTCGCGCCCGCGCCAGGTGAGCTGGGTACCCGCCGAGCGCGACGAGGCGAGCGGCACGATCTCGTCGACGGCGAACTCCCGTTCTTCCAGGACCCGCAGCATGGTGCGGCCGACGGCGCCGGTGGCGCCCAGGATGGCGACTCTCATGCCGCGTTCGCCTCCGGTTCCGCGCCCAGCGCGAACGCGTCGTGCAGGCGCCGGACGGCCTCGTCCTCCTGCGCGGCGTCCACCAGCAGCGTTATAGACACCGACGACGTCGACAGCGCGTGGACCTCGATATCTCCGGCCAGGAGCGCCTCATACGCCCGCGCATAGACTCCAGGTCGCCCGTGCATACCCCGCCCGACCAGCGCGATCCGCGTAAGTCCTGCCCGCACCCGCGGCTTGTCTGCCCCGAGCCGTCCCGTCAGTCGCTCGCACAACGCCCGCGCTTCGGGGAGGACGGCCTCCCTCACCGTGAGCTGCAATTCCCGGTGCCCATCCGGGCGGTCGGCCTGCACCACCATGTCCACGCTGATCCCGGCGAGCGACAGCTCCCGGAGCACCTCCGTCGTCGCGTGCATTCCGGCCGGCAACCCGCTCAGCGACAGGCGCGCGAAACCGCCGTCCGTGGCGATGCCGGTCAGTATCATGTCTTCCATTGATTGCTCTCTATTCGTTATCGAAGTGCCGGTCTGCGTATCGTCGCGGAAGGACGAGAGCACGCGGAGCGGTACCCCGAATCTCGCAGCCATTTCCACCGCGCGCGGGTGCACCACCTGCGCGCCCGACGTGGCCAGCTCCAGCATCTCCCGATAGTCGAGGGCGCGTATGAGCCGGGCGTCCGGTACCCGGC
>Ga0180220_1002669_pt1 | contig 11144 bp, 9 predicted proteins | sample eDN5th37CBELigBY_FD_151335 | JGI IMG/M metagenome (GOLD analysis project Ga0180220, IMG submission 151335) | Enriched backyard soil microbial communities from Emeryville, California, USA - eDNA 5th pass 37_C BE-Lig BY (version 2) (version 2) | ecosystem: Environmental > Terrestrial > Soil >... | reverse complement strand
AGAAACCGTTTCTGGGTTACAGTTAATCATAATCGCTTCGTAACCGGATTCCTTTGCCGCCAGCAATCCGTGAACGCAGGAATAATCAAACTCGATTCCTTGTCCGATACGGTTTGGCCCAGAACCCAGAACGATGATTTTCTTCCTGTCTGTCACTTCCGACTCATTTTCGTCTTCGAAGGTCGAGTAGAAATAAGGCGTTTGTGCAGGGAATTCCGCAGCGCAGGTGTCCACCATTTTATAAGTCCGGCGGATGCCCAGTTCACGACGGCGCTCGTAAACCTCATCTTCGGTTACGTTGCCAAGCACCCAGGCAATCTGCGCATCCGAATAGCCTTTCTGTTTCAGTGTATAGAAGAAATCTTTAGGGATATTGTTCAGCGAATAGCGTTTCAGCTCATGCTCCAGCTGCACCAGCTCCTGTATCTGCACCAAAAACCATTTGTCAATCCGGGTTACTTTGCGGATTGATTCAATCGGCACACCCAGGCTCATCGCATCTTTTATATGAAACAGCCGGTTCCAGCTTGGGAATTCCAAGCTGTGCATAATTTCTTCGAGGTTACGGCTTTCCCTTCCGTCAGATCCTAATCCGGCACGGCCGATTTCAAGGCTCTGGCAGGCCTTCTGCAGCGCTTCAATAAAAGTGCGGCCAATGCCCATTACTTCGCCTACAGATTTCATCTGAAGGCCAAGTTCTTTATTTGCTCCTTTAAACTTGTCGAAATTCCAACGGGGGATTTTTACAATAACATAATCTAAAGTCGGCTCGAAATATGCAGAAGTAGTTTTGGTAATCTGGTTTTCTATCTCATCCAAGTTGTAACCAATGGCCAGTTTAGCAGCGATTTTAGCAATAGGATAGCCGGTCGCTTTAGAAGCCAGTGCCGAAGAACGGGAAACACGGGGGTTGATTTCTATGGCGATGATTTCTTCATTTTCCGGATTAACGGAAAACTGGACGTTACAGCCGCCCGCAAAGTTGCCGATAGCCCGCATCATTTTGATAGCCTGGTTCCGCATATCCTGATAACAGCGGTCGCTCAAAGTCATAGCAGGCGCTACGGTTATCGAGTCGCCTGTATGGATTCCCATCGGGTCGAAATTCTCTATCGAACAGATGATAATCACATTGTCTTTATTATCACGGAGAAGTTCCAGCTCAAATTCTTTCCAGCCCAAAACAGCCTGCTCTACCAAAACTTCGTGCGTCGGCGAAGCCTGCAATCCACGGCTTAACGCTGGGTCAAACTCTTCTTTTTTATGAACAAAACCGCCTCCGGTTCCGCCTAAAGTATAGGAAGGGCGTATTACGAGCGGAAAGCCGATTTCTTGAGCGGCCTCTTTTCCTTCCAGGAATGAATTGGCAATTTTCGATTTGGCAACACCGATACCAATTTCCACCATCAGTTTCCGGAATTCTTCACGGTTTTCGGTCTTTTCGATTGCTGCAACGTCAACCCCGATTACTTTTACATTATATTTTTCCCAAATACCGCGTTCCTGTGCTTCCTTGCAGAGATTTAATGCAGTTTGTCCGCCCATAGTAGGCAGTACAGCATCAATTTTCTGCTCCTGCAAGATTTTCTCAATACTTTCGCAGTTTAAAGGAAGAAGATAAACATGGTCGGCAATCACTTTATCCGTCATGATGGTTGCCGGATTGGAATTGATGATGGAAACTTCAATTCCTTCTTCTTTTAATGATAAAGCTGCTTGTGAACCAGAGTAGTCAAATTCGCAGGCCTGGCCGATAATGATGGGTCCTGAACCGATAATCAGGATGGATTTGATGGAGGTGTCTTTTGGCATGTTATAAAGTCAAACGTAAAATTCAAAGTCAAAAGGACTTTAAAACTGCCGGGAACGTTTTCCCGACCTTTCCCGGTAACGCCGGGAGTCGGGGTGCAAAGATAAGGAATTAATCAGCTCATTTCCGATATTTTTATAAAGGAATTTTAATTTTTGTACAGCTGGCTTATGCAGTCGCAAAAGCTTTATCGCAAACAGAAATACAAAGGACTGTGTTATGTTTTCATGAAAAAGCCAGTTTTATTTTTATTGACACTTGCCGTTATTATCGGAGGCTGTGCCACCATGCAATCTATAGTACGTTCTACTTTTCCTTATACTGCTTCATTAATCGTTCCTTCTTCTGCAAGCACTAACGAAAAACACAGCGCTTCGAGTCCGGCAAGCAGTTTCGACCAGATTTTTACCGGCCAGGGAACTAATACCAGCATGATCAAGGAAGTCCGCATGGCATCGGCAAAATTGGAAGCCGGCAATCCTTCCAATCAAAATCTGGGTGTATTCAGTTCTGTTAAACTCTATTTATCAAGAGGCGATGGTTCTGGAGAAGTACTGGCGGCAGAACGTAATGATGTTTCGCCTAATGCAGGCAGCAGCATCGTGCTGGATATCGACAATTCGAAATTTCTTGATGATATTTTAAAAGGTTCGACGGTAAAAGTACGAATGGAATATGTCTTACGGAATAAACTTTCTGCTGATGCCAGTTTCAAAGCTGTACTGGGTTTTACCACAAGTCCTGATACGAATAAATAAAAACAGTGATTTTAAAGCTGGGGAGCGGTAAAGTTTTTAGCTGACTTAATTCTCAAAAATCCAAAAAAGGACCGGTTTTGACCGAAATTGACCGGCTTTGTTGTGCCATCCTTGTTCTATCCTATAAGGATCCTTGTTCCATCCTTGTGTCAGCCAAAGCCGCGTTTCTTTGAACGTCGAATATGAAAAGCGGTTCATCGCAGTAAAAAAGAATCATTTCACGGATTTTAACGCGGTATGAAACGGATAAATTATTAAACAGCAATTTTTCCCATCTTTGAACTAAAGCATGGAAAATTCAGCAGTTATAAAAATCGCAGTTGTGGGGCCGGAATCCACCGGAAAATCCACTTTATCAGAGCAGCTGGCAGCACACTATCAAACCATCTGGGTGCCCGAATATTCCCGTGAATACTGCAGCAGGCTTACCGCTCCATGCACCTGGGAAGATGAAATCAATATCTTTCACGGCCAGTTAGAACTTGAAAAGCAACTTCTTCCAAAAGCCAATAAACTGCTTATCTGCGATACAACTTTTCTTACCGTAAAAATCTGGTGCGAGCATGTTTTCGGCCGGGCGCCTGAAGAAGTTCTCGAGAAGCTTCCTCTCCATCCTTATGATTTTTACCTGCTGATGGACACCGACCTTCCCTGGCAGGACGACCCTTTGCGGGATTTTCCCGATCTCCAGCATCATTTTATGAAAATATGGCAGCGAGAATTGCAGCAGTTAGGAGCTGATTATACTATTATTTCCGGCAGCCGGGAGCAGCGTCTGCAAAATGCAGTTAGAGCGGTTGATGCTTTTTTAAAAGGGAAGTAAAAGATAAATATCACTAGCAAAATGCCCAAAGAAAACGCCAAAGGATTTCATCCGGCTAAAAATTACAAAGGAAAATACGGCAATGGCTCTGGTTCTACCATAAAAATAGTTTCTAATTACGGTTCTGTGCAGTTTTTATAAAAACTCTAAGAGCCTGTTTAAAAATCAAAAAACGCAGAGAACACAGAGATAAAGAGCCGCCCTGCGGTCTTTGTGCAAAATCTCTGCGTGAAAATCAATATCATGTTCTTCTTATCTATATTATTTTTGAAGAGAATTTAAACAGGCACTAAAGGTTTTTTCAGATTTTGAACAGGGAAAAAGTTTTTCTGTTATTTTCGGGCTGAAAATAAAGCACAACCTATGGAATTACTCGCTAATCCTGAAGTCTGGATTTCACTGATCACCCTGACCGTTTTAGAAATTGTCCTTGGAATAGACAATATCGTTTTCATCTCCATCCTATCGGGAAAACTCCCCGAACATCAGCAGAAAAAAGCCCAGCAGGTGGGTTTGGCACTGGCTATGATCACCAGGGTACTGCTTCTGCTATCGCTTACCTGGATCATGACTTTAACCGCCCCATTGTTTAATTTAGGCGAATGGTTAGGTTTCGGAGACGAAGACCTGCTTGAAAAAACATCGCTTTCGGGCAGGGATTTAATTTTAATTACAGGAGGTTTGTTCCTTATCTATAAAAGCACCAGCGAAATTCATAACAAACTGGAAGGCGAGGAACATGAAGGCGGAGTAAAAAAAGTCCATTCTTTCTGGAGCACGATTACGCAGATACTTATCCTCGATATCGTTTTCTCGCTCGATTCTGTAATTACTGCAGTTGGTATGGCTAACCATATCGAAGTGATGATCGCAGCGGTAATTATCGCGGTTGGCATTATGCTGTTATCCGCAAGCAGCATCAGTAATTTCGTAAATAAACACCCAACGGTAAAAATGCTTGCGCTTTCGTTCCTCCTGCTTATCGGTGTTTCGCTGCTGGCCGAAGGATTTGATCAACATATTCCGAAAGGATATATTTATTTTGCGATGGCATTTTCTGTTTTGGTAGAAGTGCTCAATTTAAAGATGAAGGCCAAAGCGGAGAAGCCGGTCCACCTGCGGAATATGCCGAAGGAGAAGTAAAGATTTAAAAGTTCTGAAAGCCGAAAACTATGTTTTTCACACAAAACAAGCAATCCGATATTATAATAAAACCGCAAAGGTACAAAGTGCGCAAAGCGTTGATATGAAGATAAAAATCTTAACGTCCTTAGCTGCTGCGAAAATTATTTTCTGTGTGAGAAGAAAAACAAATTTCAATTATGGATGAAATTTCATGGGCCGACTTCGCGAAAGTTGAACTACGCGTCGGAACAATTTTAGAAGTTTTAGACTTTTCGGAAGCACGTAAACCAGCTTATAAAATAAAAGTTGATTTCGGGAAATTCGGAATCAAATGGAGCAGTGCCCAAATCACTAAAAAGTATACGAAAGAAGAACTGGCAGGCAGGCAGATTATGGGCGTGATCAATTTTCCTAAAAAGCAGATCGCCAATTTTATGTCGGAATTTCTGGTTACAGGATTTGCCGATGATAATGGCGATATTGTGCTGGCTGCAGTGGATATGCCGGTGCCCAATGGTTCAAAATTAATTTAACACAAAACCTATAAGGTTTTAAAAACCTTATAAGTTTAAAAATTCAAATGAGATATATCAGCTTTTCAGATGAACCCTCCATAACTCCCGATGAATTCTTCATGAACGAAGCGCTTAAAGAAGCGAAACTTGCGCTGGAGCAGGATGAGATCCCGATAGGCGCTGTTATCGTCTGCCAAGGGAAAATCATCGGCCGGGGCCATAACCTTACCGAACGGCTGAATGATGTTACCGCCCATGCCGAAATGCAGGCTTTTACGGCAGCTGCTAACTATCTGGGAGCAAAATATCTGAAAGAATGTACGCTTTATGTAACTGTAGAGCCCTGCGTCATGTGCGCCGGAGCTTCTTACTGGACGCAGATCAGCCGTATTGTGTTCGGCGCTTATGATCAGCAGCGTGGCTTTATGCGCCTGAACCAGAAAATCACACATCCCAAAACAGAAATTACCGGCGGAATTAAGGAAAATGACTGCAGCATGCTCATGAAAAAGTTCTTTTTACAAAAGAGGAACAAAACTTAGCTGTTTTAGGTCTATATTCTTATATACTACTTTTATATTTGTATTCTTTATTGTTAAACCCTTAAAATCTTTTTAATTATGGCTTTTGAACTACCAGCGTTACCATACGCACCTGATGCTTTAGAACCACACATAGATAAAGCGACTATGGAAATCCACCACGGACGCCACCACAAAGCTTATGTTGACAACCTGAACAAGGCAATTGAAGGAACTGATGCGGCAAACCAAAGCATCGAAGAGATCCTGAAAAATGTATCTAAATATGCGGCCGGTGTACGCAACAATGGCGGCGGGCATTACAATCACAGCCTGTTCTGGACAATTCTTGCTCCAAATGCGAATACACAGCCAAGCGGTGAACTTGCACAGGCCATCAACGAAACTTTCGGTTCATTGGATGAATTAAAATCGCAGATCAATGCTGCCGGCGCCACACGCTTCGGTTCCGGATGGGCATGGCTTTCTGTAAGCGCTGACGGTAAGCTGCAGGTTTCTTCCACACCAAACCAGGACAATCCTTTAATGGATGTGGCTGAAGTGAAAGGTACACCGATTCTTGGAATTGATGTTTGGGAACATGCTTACTATCTGAAATATCAAAATAAACGCCCTGATTATCTTTCAGCGATCTGGAATGTGATCAACTGGGATGCGGTAGCAGAACGTTACGCCCAGGCAAAAAAATAATTAATTCCTGATAATTTTTTGAAAAGCTGTTTAGGGGCAATCCTCCAAAACAGCTTTTTTATTTTTTAAAAAATTCCCATTACTTCTTTTCGCTTACTGCTGCACATATCCTGCGGTATTATCGTCCTTATTTCTGATTCGAGAGCTTTAATAGCATTTCGTTTAACAAAATTCCGGTTTGTAACAATGCTTATTTCACGCACGGGCTGAGGCGATTTAAAAGGCCGCACTCGATCTGACTGCTCATCAGTAAGATCATTCAGGCTGAGCTCGGGAAGGATCGTGGCACCGCTTCCGAGATCAACCATCCGTTTCAACGTTTCTATACTTCCTGTATTATATTCAAAGAGCTTGGATGAACTCATCCGCTTCCGCTGGCAGATGTTCATAACCTGGCTTCGCATGCAGTGCCCTTCATTCAGGAGCCAGAGCTCTTCCACATCAATATCCTCTGAGGATATCTGTTTTTTACTAAGCATCTGGTTATCGGCAGAAAAATAAGCGACAAAACCTTCATAAAACAGCGGTATTTCATTTAATGAACGATCATCAACGGGAGTAGAAAGTATGCCGCAATCGAGAATGCCCAGCTTAATTTTCTGAATAATATGTTCGGTAGTATATTCCCAGATCAGCAGCTGCACTTTAGGGTATTTGTGTGTAAAAGCAGAAATAACTTTAGGAAGAAGATAAGGTGCAATGGTTGGGATAACCCCTACTTTCAGCTCGCCGGCCAGCTCATTTTTATGATCTGATATGATCTCATTCAGCTTTGCCGCTTCGGCAAGTACAATTCGGGCCTGCCGGATAATGTGTTCGCCAATCTCAGTTGGAACTACTGGCTGGCGGCTGCGGTCGAATATTTTCATTCCCAGCGTTTCTTCCAGCTTTTGAATCTGCATGCTTAGGGTAGGCTGCGTAACAAAACATTTTTCCGCTGCTGTTATAAAATTTCTATATGTATCTACAGCAACAATATATTCTAATTGTACAAGGGTCATTCTTCTATTGATAATACTTATACAAAGGTACAAGTATTATCAATTTCAATTATTAGACATCCGGTTTTTAGTTAGAAAATTACTGTCAGGAAAATCTCATAAAAGAGGCTTTAAATACGCTGAGATGCAGAACTTCTCTATTTTTGGTAAAAAATCATATCCAATGGCAATTGAACTGGCACCCATTGATGTTGTTGATGAGATCAACAGGGAAGATTTTGTAAAAAATTATCTCATACCCAGAAAACCACTGGTAATCCGCCGAATGGCACATCACTGGCCTGCATTTGAAAAATGGGATTTTGAATACCTGAAAGAAGTTGTTGGCGATAAAACAGTGCCATTGTACGACAGCTCAAAAGCCGATCCTTCAAAGCCGATCAATGCCGCGGCTGCTGAAATGAAATTTTCGGATTATATTGATCTGATCCGAAGCACTCCAACCGATCTCCGTATCTTTCTCTTTGATCCTATAAAACATGCGCCCAAACTGCTGGAAGATTATCGTGCCCCAAAAGAATTAATGGGGGGATTTCTGGATAGCTACCCGAATATGTTTTTCGGAGGCCAAGGTTCGGTTACTTTTCTGCATTACGACATCGACCTGGCCCATATCTTCCATACGCACTTTCACGGGCGTAAGCACGTTATCCTGTTCGATTACAAATGGAAAGAGCGGCTTTACTGCATACCGTTTGCAACGTATGCTTTAGAGGATTATGATATAGAAAAACCAGACTTCGATAAATTTCCGGCTTTAAAAGGCATTCAGGGTGTTGAAGCATTTTTAGAACACGGTGATACCTTATTCATGCCTACCGGCATGTGGCATTGGATGAAATATCTTGATGGTTCTTTCTCCATCTCCCTTCGTGCCTGGGACAAGTCATGGGCCGTAAAAGCAAAAAGCTTGTACAACCTGACGGTCCAGCGTAAGTTTGATGACATCCTAAAAAAGAATTTTAGTATTAAATACATGAACTGGAAGGAAAAGCTGGCGGTTAAGCGTGCCGAAAAAGCACTGGCCGCAGGAGAACCAGCCTGAATACATTGACAGCTTTCAAGGCGGCCCAAAAAGTTGAATTTCGTCATTGTCTAAAGGAGTCCTTGGGACGCCGCCTGCGGCACAGGCAGCCCTTAGGTTCGCCATAATGCATCTTTTGGCATCCTTTTTCCCATTACCCTCTCTTACTGCGGCATTCAATCCCTGCGGCTATCAATTTCCAATATTCTTTCAGAGATCGTTATTTTAAAGTATATTAGCATTTAACTGAATTAAACTGGACCAATAAACCATTCAGTTCTCTACCAGATGACCGCTTTATTATACTTGGGAAGGATTTACACATTTTCAGCTTGTATGCTTCTGAATGTTTTCAAAATAACTCTCAGCGTGGCGGCTGTAATTATGCCTATAGCGGAAGCTAAAGCATTGAAAGCAGAGGCGCCGGCTTTTCATTTTACTTATCTCAGCTCAAAAGAAGGGCTTTCTTCCAATAATGTTTACGCTATTCTGAAAGATAAATACGGATTTTTATGGTTTGGAACTGACGACGGGCTGAATAAATTTGACGGCCTTAACTTTACAGTATACCGGAAGGCAGCGGGCGATAAATATTCGCTTCAGGCAAACGAAATAACGAGCCTTCATGAAGATAAAGAAGGCCGTTTATGGATCGGCACCAACGGCGGCGGGGTAAGCCTCTACGACCGGAACAATAACAGGTTTATTACCATTCCGGCAGGCAGTTTAACACATGGCATCAGTAATAAAAAGGTAAGTTCCATTTGCAGTGACGATCAGGGGAAGGTTTGGATAGGAACTTACGAAGGTGTCTTGAACCTCTTTGATCCAGCAAAGAAGCACGTTACCCGTTTTATCATAAAAGACGCCGAAATTTTAAAGATCTTTAAAGACAGCGGCGGAAATATCTGGACAGGAACATCGACAGGCCTGTATGTTTACAATGCAAAATCAAAGCGTTTCCGCCGTTATATCCATCAGCCTGACAATTCCAATAGTTTAAGTGCGGGCAGGGTAAGAGAGATCACCGAAGATAACTATGGAAATATTTGGATAGGAACTTCAGAAGGGCTGAACATGCTTAAACCCGGGCAGAAACGCTTCCGCCGTTACCTTCATTCGGCAGACAACCCTCAAAGCATATGCAGCAACTATATTTATTCGCTGACCGCTGATAAAAAAGGCAACGTATGGGTTGGAACAGATAATGGTATCAGTATCATAAATTCCCGTTCATCTGAAATCATTAATTTAAGGCCGGATAAACGCAGCAACCAGGCTTTATCAGGCAAATCGATAAGAAGTATTTTTATTGACGATCAAAATATTTACTGGATAGGAACTTATCAGGCGGGTATCAGCAAATACGATGAAAACCTTACTTACTTTCATCTGCAGGCAAGCAACAGCTTTGACCGGTCAGGTTTAAGCGCACCGGTTGTAACATCTTTTGCGGAAAGCACTGAAGGAAACATTTTTGCAGGGACTGACGGGGGAGGGCTGAACTTATACGACAAAAAAACAGGCCTTTTCCGGCATATTAATTTCCCCCTCAGCGACGGTACACCTTCTTCTGAACTGAAAATACTGAGTATGAAAAAAAGCCGCGAGGGGCTTTTATGGATCGGGACTTATAACCATGGCCTGATCATTTATAATCCTCGAAACGGAGCGGTAAAGGAAATTAAGAAAGGGAACTCAGCTTATCAGCTCCGCAATAACGATGTCTTTTCTATCTATGAGGATCACGAAGGAAAAATCTGGATCGGGACCAATGGCGGCGGTATCCAAATTTACGATCCGGAAAACGGAAAGATCAAGACACTGGAGGGCCTTTCCAACTTATATATCAGGGATATCGTTGAAGACGAAAGAAAAAATATCTGGATTGCCACATACGGAGGGGGAATTTACGCCTGGAACCGTAAAACAAGGAAGTTCAGCCAGTATAGCACTGCTGAAAACAATCTGGGCGGAGATGTAGTCCTTTCGCTCTTGGCAGACAGCCGGGGCAATCTTTGGGCAGGAACTTTAGGAGCAGGCTTAAGCTGTCTGCCAAAAGGAAAAAGCAGGTTTATCACTTATACTGAAAAGGATGGGATGGCTAATGACGTGATTTATAAAATCATTGAAGATAAGCAGGGAAACCTCTGGCTGAGCACTAATAAAGGCATCAGCAGAATGAGCACCGACCGGAAGTTCAAAAACTTTTCTTCTCATCATGGTTTGCAGCAAAATGCTTTTGTAAGGGGATCGGGTCTGCTTACCACTTGGGGAGATATTTACTTTGGAGGGCTGGAAGGGTTCAACTATTTCAATCCGTCGAACCTGAAACAAAACAGAAATATTCCCGAAGTGGTTATCACCAGTCTGTTTGTTTCCAATAAACTAACTTTTTCTTCCATTGCGGCCGCAACAGATAAATCTAATCCATCTTCCCTGAAAGAAGTGCATATTAATTATAAGGAGCCGTTTACACTTAATTTTGCCGCTCTTAATTATACACTTCCTCAGCAAAACCAGTTTATGTATAAACTCGAGGGCCTCAGCCCGGATTGGATCTACAATGGTACGAAGAGTTCCGCTTCCTTTACCTATCTCGAACCTGGAGAATACACATTTATAGTAAAAGCTTCGAACAACGACGGTTTATGGAACAATAAGGGTGCAAGTCTTAAAATTATTGTCGATCCGCCTTTTTGGAGGACATCCTATGCTTATACATTTTATGTCCTTGTTTTGGCAGGCTCCATACTGCTGCTTAGGGCCAGAGGGATACGCAGGCTGAAAAAAGAATTCCTGACCGAGCAGGACAGAAAGGAAAAGGAACGCCAGCGTGAACTCGATCAGCTGAAA
>Ga0180220_1002668_pt1 | contig 11144 bp, 12 predicted proteins | sample eDN5th37CBELigBY_FD_151335 | JGI IMG/M metagenome (GOLD analysis project Ga0180220, IMG submission 151335) | Enriched backyard soil microbial communities from Emeryville, California, USA - eDNA 5th pass 37_C BE-Lig BY (version 2) (version 2) | ecosystem: Environmental > Terrestrial > Soil >... | reverse complement strand
ACACAATATATACCGCTCCGCTTCGTCGTAACAATTCCTCAAAACCGTGCGCGCGCTGTGCACCTATCATGAAGGATTGGACCAAGCAGGAGCCGAGCCATGCCCGACGCGCATACTGAACCGCCCCGTCTCTTCCCTACTTTGCGTTGCCAGGACGCGAATCGGATGATCCGGTGGCTGATCGATGTCTATGGTTTTACCGAACACGTCGTCTACCGCGACGGCGACGAAGTGCAGCACGCCGAATTGGCGTTCGGATCTTCGATATTGATGCTGGGCCAGCACAGGGACGACGACTACGGCAAGCTGGTGGGAAGCCCCGAGGGGCGGCGCACCGATTCCCTGTACATGGCGGTGGACGACCCGGACGCCCTGTATGAAAAAGCCAAGGCCGCCGGCGCGGTCATCGAGCGCGAGCCTGCCGACACCGACTATGGCAGCCGCGAGTTCTCATGCCGCGACCCCGAATCCAATCTCTGGACTTTCGGCACATACTGGCCCAAGGCCGGCAAGTCGCATTCTTGAGCCGACTGAGCCGCAATCATGGAGCCATCATGAACTGGGGAACCTGGCTCGCCGTCGGCGTAGGCCTGGGCACAGCGATCGGCGTTGCGATCGACAGCATCGGCTCGGGAATCGGCATGGGCATAGGAATCGGCATTGCCCTGGGAATCGCCGCGAAGCACTGAAGACCGCGTCGGCACATCAAGGTCTCACTGCACCAGCTGATTGATCTCGATGATGGGCATCATCACGGCCAGCACGATCACCAGCACGATGCCGCCCATGATCAGGATCATCATGGGTTCCAGCACGGCGGTCATGGTCATGGCGCGCCGCTCCAGTTCGAGCGACAGGACGCCGGCTGCGCGGTCGAGCATGGCGGGCAGTTCGCCTGTGCGCTCGCCGCTGCCCACCAGATGGATCAGCAGCGGCGGAAAGACTTTTTGCGCCTGCAGCGCCTGGGCCAGCGGGCTGCCCTCTCGCACGCGATGGGTGGCTTCGTCCACGGCCGCCTGCAGTTTGCGGTTCTTGAGCGTGCGGCGCGAGGCGTCCAGGGCCGTGAGCAGGGGCACGTTGCTGCCGGTCAGGATGGCCAGGGTGGCCGCAAAGCGCGCCACGTCCACGCCCATGGCGTAGCGCCCGAACACGGGCAGGCGCAGCACGCGGGCGTGCCATGCCAGGCGGGCGGCCGGGTTGCGCAGGCTCAGGCGCCACACGCCGAACAGCGCCGCCAGGCCGGCGGCCGTCAGCAGACCCCAGTTGCGGGCGAAGTCGCTGGCGGCCAGCATCATGCGGGTCAGCAGCGGCAGGGTCTGGTGGGCCTGGGTGAAGGCGCCCACCACTTGCGGCACCACATAGCTGAGCAGGAAGATGACGATGCCGATGGACACGACAGTGACGATGATGGGATAGATGAAGGCGGTCAGCACTTTGTTGCGCAGCGCGCCGCGCGACTCGATGTAGTCAGCCAGCCTTTCCAGCACCTGGGCCAGGTCGCCCGACTGTTCTCCGGCGTCGACCAGGGCCCGATAGATTTCCGGGAAGTCGCGCGGATGCGCGGCCAGGGCCTCGCCCAGGCGATGGCCGGCGCGCACGTCGTCGCGCACCGCCGCCAGGGTCTGGGCGACGTGGCGGCGCTCGGCCTGTTCCAGGGTGGCGCGCAGCGCGGCCTCGAGAGGCAGCCTGGCGGCGAGCAGGCTGGCCAGCTGACGGGTGAGCCAGCCCAGGTCGGCGTCGCTGATCCTGGCCCCGGCCGACCAGCTCTGCCCTGCCCGCTTGCGCGTCTCGCGCACGGAGAGCGGCAGCAGCCCCCTCGCGCGCAGGGCCTGGCGCGCGCTGCGCTCGCTGTCGGCGTCTATCATGCCGCGGTCGCTGTGGCCGGTGGCGTCGACGGCTTCGTACTGATAGGAAGGCATGGCGTACTCCGTAAAGCCCGTGCGTCAGGCGTCGCGCGTGACGCGCGCGACTTCTTCCCGCGATGTGACGCCCTGTCCGACCCAGCGCTGGGCGTCCTGGCTCAGGGTGCGCATGCCCGCCCCGTGCGCGGCGCGGCGCAGGGCCTGCTCGCCCTCGTCGGCATGGATCATCTCCCGCAACGTCTCGTCCAGCACGAAAAGTTCATGCACCCCCGTGCGTCCACTGTAGCCGGTGTGGCCGCAGGACGCGCAGCCGCCTGGATTCCAGCCGGAACTGCCGTCGGGTTGTGGCACCTTGCAGTGTACGCACAGCTTGCGCACCAGGCGCTGGGCCAGCACGCCGCGCAGCGTGGACGCCAGCAGGAAAGGCTCGACCCCCATGTCGACCAGGCGGGTCACGGCGGAGACGGCGTCGTTGGTGTGCAGCGTGGCCAGCACCAGATGGCCGGTCAGCGAGGCCTGCACGGCGATCTGGGCGGTTTCCAGGTCGCGGATCTCGCCGATCATGATCACGTCGGGGTCCTGGCGCAAGATGGCGCGCAGCGCGTTGGCGAAAGTGAGATCGATGCGGGCGTTGACCTGGGTCTGGCCTATGCCCGGCAAGTCGTATTCGATCGGGTCCTCGACCGTGAGGATGTTGGTGGTGGAGGCGTCGAGGCGCCCCAGGGCGGCGTACAGCGTGGTGGTCTTGCCGCTGCCGGTGGGGCCGGTCACCAGGAAGATGCCGTGCGGCTGGCGGATCAGGGAATCCAGGCCCTGCAGCACGTCGGACGCCATGCCCAGGCGTTCGAGCTGCAGGCGGCCCGCTTCTTTATCGAGCAGGCGCAGCACGGCGCGCTCGCCGTGGCCGGTGGGCAGCGTGGAGACCCGCACGTCGATGGGCCGCCCTCCCACGCGCAGGGCGATGCGGCCGTCCTGCGGCAGGCGCTTCTCGGCGATGTCCAGGCTGGCCATGATCTTGATGCGCGACACCAGGGCGTTGTGCAGCGCGCGGCGAGGGCTGACGATGTCGCGCAGCGTGCCGTCCACCCGGTATCGCACCACCGAATGCGTCTCGAAGGGTTCGATGTGGATGTCGCTGGCGCCGTCCCGCGCCGCCTGGGTGAACAAGGCGTTGATCATGCGGATGATGGGCGCATCGTCGCTGGTCTCGAGCAGGTCTTCGATTTCGGGCATGTCCTGCATCAGGCGGTCCAGATCGATCTCACTGGCCGCCGCGTCCACGATCTCGGCCGCATCGCCCGTCTGGGCGTAGGCGGCGGCCAGCAGCGTGTCCAGCTCCGCGTCGCTGACCTCGCGCACCGGCAGCGCGCCGTGGCGGCGGCGTATCTCGGCCAGCGCCCAGGCGGGCGTGCGTTCCGAAATGGTCAGCGCGCCGCCCGCGGCGCCGGTCTGGATCAGAGCCCGGTGGGCGCGGGCCCAGGCATAGGGCAGGCGCGAGATCATAGCGGGCCGAGCGGATCGAGCGGCTCGGGCCGGGTGGGTACCGGCACGGCCTGGGACTGAGGCGCGTCGGGCTCGATGGGCGCGTCGCGGCGCAGGCCGCGCAGGTCGAGCAGGCCGGTGGCCGGGTCGCGCTGGATGTCGGGCAGCTTGGCGATGGTGGCGCCCGGCACCAGCCACGAAGCCCTGACGGGCAGGCCGGCCTGGGCGGCGCGCATGTAGTTGTAGCGGTCCAGGGTCAGGCTGGCGCCGTCCTGGGCGGTGCGCACGATATGGGGTCTCAGGAAGACCATGAGGTTGGTCTTGCTGCGCCCGCGCTTCTGGTACTTGAACAGATTGCCCAGTATGGGAATATCGCCCAGCAGCGGCACCGAGGTGGTGGAATCGTCCACTGTGTCTTCCAGCAGGCCGCCCAGCACGATGATCTGCCCGTCGTCGACCAGCACATTGGTTTCCAGCGCGCGCTTGCGGGTGATGATGTTGCCGCTGGACAGCGAGGACGTTGAGGGATCGATGCTGCTGACCTCCTGGTACAGCGAGAGCTTGACCGTGCCGCCCTCGGAGATCTGCGGCCGGATGCGCAGGGTCAGGCCGACGTCTTCGCGCTGCACTGTCTGGAAGGGATTGCTGGCCCCGTCGCCGGTGGTGGTGTAGGAACCGGTCACGAACGGCACGGTGCGGCCGACGATGATGCTGGCCTGCTCATTGTCCAGCGTCATGAGGTTGGGCGTGGAAAGGATATTGACCCCGCCCTGCCTTTGCATGGCGCGCGCCAGCACGCCCAGGTTGAGCAACTGGGTGCCCAGCACGTCCACCGTGCCCTTGACCACCCCGAGGTTCAGGCCGGAGCCCAGCGCGTCGATCGTGGTGCGCGAGTTGGCCAGGTTGGCGCCGATGCCGGTGCCGCCCAGATTGGTGCCGCCGAAAAAGGAGGTGCCGCCGCTGTTGATGCTGTCGGCGCCGGTCATCCACTGCACGCCGATCTCGGCGGCGTCCTCGGCGTTGACTTCGACGATGAGGCTTTCGATCAGCACCTGGGCGCGGCGCTGGTCGAGCAGGTCGATGACCTCGCGCAGGCTGCGGTACAAGGGGTCGGGCGCCGAAATGATGAGGGTGTTGGTGGTGGGGTCGGCCTGCACGGTGGCGCCGCCGGCCGAGAACGCCACGGCCTGCTGATTGCCGTTGCGGAAGTCCGGCATGGAGGCGCCCATGCCCGTGCCTGTACCGGTGCCCGCGCCGGTGGCGTTCGTCCCGACGTTGGAGGCGAACGCTCCCTCCAGCGGCGACGAGTTGCCGCTTCCATCCAGGGTGCTGTCCAGCATCGAGTCGCCGGAGGCCGAGCCCGAACCGCCCTGCCCCGTCAAGGCGCCGCGCAGTACTTCGGCCAGATGGGTGGCCTGCGCATTGCGCAGATAGACCACGTGCAGATTGCCGGCGCGCGATTCGGGGCTGTCGATCTGGCGGATCAGGTCGCGCGCGAGCTTCAGGCGCTCGGGCGTGCTGGCTCTGACCAGCACGGCATTGCTGCGCGGGTCGGCGACGATGGTGGTGGACTGCTGGGCCTGCTCTGCACCGCCTCCCGAGGCCTGCAGAAGCTGCTGTGCGAGGGCGGCGACGTCCAGGGCCACGCCGTATTCGACGGGGATGACGTCGGTATTGATGGCCATGGGCGTGTCGATGCGCGCGATGACGTCGGCGACGCGGTCCAGATTGTCGGCGTAGTCGGTGATGACCAGCGTGTTGTTGCCGGCATGGGCGGCAATGGTGTTGTTGGGCGCAACCATGGGGCGCAATATGGGCACCATGGCGGCCGCGCTTTCATAGCGCAGCGGAAACACCCGCGTCACGAGCTCGCCGCCGCGCGCCGCCTGGCCGCCGGAGACGACCGGGCCGCCTTGCAGCTTGGCATCGGCTTCGGGCACCACACGGCTGACGCCGTCCACGTCGATCACGGCAAAACCCTGCATGCGCAGCGCGCCCAGCAGCATGGAGTACGCAGTGTCTGCATCCACCGGCGTGTCCGACACCAGGGTCAGCTGCCCCCTCACGCGCGGGTCCACCACGAAGTTGCGCCCGGTGAACTGGGCCAGCGCCCGCACCACCCCCTGCAGGTCGGCCTCGTTGAAATTGAGCGTGGTGCGCTCCCCGGTCGCCGACTCCCCCGCCCTGCGCGCCGGGACCTCGTCCTCGTATGTCGGACGCTGCTGTATGGGCGGCAAGGCGCGCGGCCTGGCGCGCTGCGCAGGGGCCGGCTCGGTGTAGGGCCTGGCCTCTTGCGGCTGGTCGGAGCCCACCGCCGTATACGCCACCAGAGGCATTCTGTCCGACTGCATGCCGGCGTCGTTGGCCGCGCAGCCGCCCAGCGCCAGAGCGAGCATCAGCATGGGCAGACGCAGATGGTGTCCCGCAAGCTGCATGGACGGATGTTCCGGGGTACGAGAAAAAATGGTCATGGCTACAGTAGTTTGAGTAAGCAGGCTCTGATCGTGTTCCGCGACTAACGTATTTTCAGAAGGGTCTGGCCGCCTTGGCCGGCGGTGGGGCCCATCGCGGCAAGCAGGCCTTGCAGTGCCGCATGGATATCGCCGGTGGCCGATTCCGCCACCCAGGCTTTGCCGTCGAACTGGGCGCCCGAACGCGACAAACTGCCGGCGCCCTCCATCATCAAGGGCCCGCGCCCGGTTACCAGCGCCATCGCGACCGCATCGCCGGAACCTTGCTTCAGCGTGAGAGTGTAGTCGCCCATGGGCTGCACGCGCGTGAGCGAAGAAGACGCATTGCGCCATTGGGCGGTCAGCAGCGGCGAGTCGCTCGAGGCGGAGACATGGCGCCCCAGCGTAAGCGCGGGCCAGTTCAGGTGCACCTCGCCGCCCGGATCCAGCGTATTGAACATGGCATGCACGGTGGTCAGCACCGAGGCGGGCAACTGCAGCGACTGGGCCGAAAGGCGCAGGCCGCCCCAGCCCGGCGACAGCGCGAGCGGGCCGCGCAGCCAGGGATGGCTCAGCACCAGCCTCGGCCCGCCGTCGAAGGCCAGGCGCCATTGCAGCGGGTCGGGCAAGGTGCGCCGCAAGCCGCCCACGCCCACGGCGATGGTGGCGCTGGCCGACCACATGGTGCCCGACGCATCGGTGATCACGACGGGAGACGAGTCGGGAATCCAGGCCATGGCCCAGCGGGCCGGCAGCGCCCACAGTGCGGCCGCGATCGCCACGGCCAGCAGCAGCGCCATCCAGGCAAAGCGAAAGCCTCGCATCACGGGGCCTCCTTGGTGGCCAAGGCCAGCACGATGGCGCCCGTGAGCTGGCCGGGCCGATCGCGTCCGTCGACGTTGCTGCGCGCCAGATCGACCTGGCGTGTCTGTACCTGGGCGACGAAGGGCAGGCTGGACATCCATTCGACGATGCGTCCCGCCGGGGCGTTGGCAAAGCGGACCTGCCATTGGGCTTCGTCCGGCGCGGTGTCGGTCAGGCGACTGAATTCGCTCAGGGAATCGAGCCCGGCGCTGCGCAGGCTGGCCTGGAGGGCCTGTCCGGTTTCATCGGCGGACATCGCGCCCGAACGGCCGCGATCCAGGGCCCGGGCCTCGAGAATGATGGCGTCGAGCCGGCTTGCCTGGGCCTGCAGGACAGGCAGCTGCGCGCGTGCGCTGTCTATGCGTTCCAGCGCCGGCTTCAAGCCTATCGTCCAGAGCAAGGCGGCCGCCAGCAGCAGCGCCCCGCCCCGCAAAAGCGTCTGTTCGCGCCGAGTGCGCCGCTTCCAGGCCAGCCGGCCCTGTTCGGCGAGAGGTTCGAGCCGCGCGCGCAGGGACTGTCCGAACCGGGATAGCGTGTCGCGGATGCTCATGACGCCTTTACCCCGTTTTGCGCGGCAACGGGCCGCTTGGCCCGCCAGACGTGAGGCTGGCTGTCGTCTTTTTCCAGCACTACCTGTTGAACGGCGGCGGACTGGGCCAGCGCGGCTTCGTTGGCCGGCGGCGCATAACCTTCGGCCAGGGTCAGCGTAAGCACGCCGTTCTCGTAGTGCAGCCCCCGTACGTGGCCCTGGGCGAAATCCAGTACCTGGGCGGCCGCCAGCGCCAGAGGCATGAAGTCGTCGTCGGCGCTGACGCCCTGCGCGCGCCTGAGTGCATCGCGCTGGTTCTGCGCCTGACGCACGGGATCGATGACGACGGGAATCTGGGGAAAGGCGTGGGTAACGGCCTGCCTCATATTGCGCTGCAGGCTATCGACTTCGCCCTGAAGGCGGCCGGCGTAGCCGTTGAGCCCCACTATCCATAACGCCGCGGCGGCTGCGCCCCACCATGCCGCCTTGCGCCAACGACCGCCCGCCGACGCAGGGCGCAGGCTGTCATGCGCCAGCGACCAGGCGGGCAAAGGCGCCAGCCACCTGGGCCCCGCCGGCAGCTGCAGCGCTTGGCCGGGCTGGGCGTCGCCCGCCGGCAAGGCCAGAGCGTGGGGAATGAAGGCCGCGATGTCCAGTCCGGCATCGGCCAGCATCGTCCAGGCGTCCGCCAGGGGCCGGCGTGTCGTCCATGCCACGGTCACGGCGCCGTCGGGTGCGCGCGCGCCGTGCGCCACGCACAGCTGCTCGATGTCCGACAAGACCATGGGCTCGATGCTGCCCAGCACCGCGGCGTCCAGGCGCTGGGCCGACACGGGAGGAACCGTGACCTGGGCCACGATGGCGTCGTCGGGATGCAGAATGGCGTACACAGCCTGGGAGCCGGCGTGCGCGCCCAGTTCGATGGCCGTCTGCTCGCCCGAGCGTGCGGCGCGCCCTTCGCGATCGACCTGGACGAAGGCGATGGGCGTGTCGGAGGAAAGGCGTTCGAGGGGCGGCAAGGCCAGGCGCAGATGTTGTTTCATGTTGTTGGTATCAGTAGGTCACCCAGCGGACCGATGCGAGCCCCTGGTTGCCGCGGTGAAGCAATGCCCGCATCCCGACCAAGGTAGCCCCTACGGTAACCTCGCCTGTGACGCGAAACCAATTGCTGTTTACGCTTATGCGTTGCCCGGCGTCTTTCTCCTTGCTGCGCACGCGATTGACGAAATCCGCACGGTTGGTGAACCACAGCCCCCTGTCCCGCTGCACGACCAGTTCGCGCGCGCCGGCCAGGCCCAGCTCGCCGACCACCGCGCCCAGCACTTCGGCCGACGCCGTATTGGCGTTGATCGGGGTGGCCGCGGGCAGCACTGTGATGAACGGCTGCAGGGTGTCGATGATACGCGGCGTGAAGTCCTCCAGCATGCGCAGATCGTCGATGCCTCGCAGCCCCACCGCGCGCGGCGGGCCGCTTTCGGTGAACTGCGCCGCGGCCACGCGCCGGGCCATCACTTCGGCAAGGGCCGGATCGATGTCCAGCCATTGCAGCAGGCTTTCCAGCGCCTGGACCTCGCCCGGATCGATGCGTCCTCCCTCGGCCAGATTGCGTAGATTGTATTTGCTTTGCTCGTCTTCGATCTGTCCCGAGAACAAAGCGCGGTTCGGATCCTCGGCGGTGCCCACCGGCAGGCCGATGATGGGCCGGGCCCAGATTCCGTCCAGGCGGGTCGTGGGGCTGTTGCGCGCATCCATCAGCAGCACCACGCGCGACCAGTCCAGCCCGCCCTGCAGCAGCCAGGCGGCCTGGGCGCGGTCGCGTTCGGTGACGAGAATGTTCGCCAGCACCCCCTGCCGTTCGACGACGGACGTGGCCAGGGCCGATGCCGCCACGACCACGAGCAAGGCGGCAATGACCGCCATGCCGCGCTGACGAAGCTTCGCCCGCGCGTTCATGGCAGCACCACCACTTTGCGATAGGGCTTGCCGCTGGCCGCGCCGCGTCGATACAAGGCGATCTCCAGGCCGGTGACGCCGGAACCGGCGGCCTGCCCCGGCGTGTTCGCGCTGGCGTCGGCCTGCGCATTGGCGGATGCGCCGTCCCGCACCGCGCTCGGCGGGTCCACCCAGCCCCTTCCCGCTTGCCACATTCTCACCGTCAGCGTGTCGACATCCTCCAGAACGACGACGCCGGTCTCGGCTGCGGGCAGAGGCAGCAGATACGACGGCGCGCCGATGGCCCTGATGAGCTTGCCCTCTTGTAAATGCCAGCGCAGCTGCTGCCACAGGCCGTCGCCCGCCGAGCGCACCAGGCTCAGCCCGATTTCCGGATCCCAGGCGATGCCCGCGGGCAAGCGCGCCGACGACTTCGCGGCGCCGCCGGAAGCCGCATCCGACACCGTCGAAATCTGATCCGGAAGCACGTCGGCCCCCGCATGCAGCTGGACGTCGCGCTCGATCTGGCCCAGCGCACGTACGATCGAAAGGGTTTCCTCTGCGCGCTCGTCCAGGCGTTCTCCCGTTTGCTGCACGGCATCCAGGCCGCGCCAGGAAATGAGGCTGACCAGCGCCATGAGGGTCAGCGCCACCAGCACTTCAATGAGGGTAAAGCCCTGCTGGGACCGGCGGATGTCTTTCATCTGACTCGGGACAACAGGCCATCGAGCTCGGTCAGCACGGGGCCGCCGGCCAGGCTGACACGCACGGTGATGCGGCGGAAATCGGGATTGGGAGTGCCCTGCACCACCTGCTCGCAGCGAAAGCCGAGCGGGCCTTGCGGGCATGGCTGGGTGCGGCGCCCTACCGCGGGAAACACCGCCTGCAGCCGTATTTCGGAAAGGAAGTTCTGCGCCGCCTGCTGGGCGAGGCTGCGCTCCTGCATGCCGCGCACACCGCTGGCGCCCACGCCCAGGGCCCGCACACAGGCGGCCAGCGCCACGCCCGCGATGGCCAGCGCCACCAGCACCTCGATGAGCGTGAAGCCGCGCTGGCGGCCGGGGTTAGTCATGCTCCACCACGAAGCGTCCATTGCCCAGGCGGGAAAGCACCACCGTCCGATCATCCGAAGTCAACTCCATCCGCAGAGGTCCGGGGATCCAGTCCGGCCCGAAGACCAACTTGTCTTCGGGAAGAATGCGGACGGCGACCGGCTCTTCGGACGTCCACTCGCGGGGACGCAGCACGGTGCCCGCGCCCAGGGCGGTGTCCTGCACGGGCTGGCCCCGGGCCGCCAGCCGGGCGGGCAGAATCAGCCTGCGGGGCAGGCGCACGAAACGGTAGCCTTCGCCATCGTGCTCCCAGGCGATGGCCTGGCCGCTGGCCCGGGCCTCGACCTGGGCGGCGGTGAACAGCTGCGCCAGCCGCAAAGCGTCCTGGCGCAAGGCGCGGGCGCCATTGTCGCCGAAGGCCGAAACGCTGGCCAAAGCGGTGGCGATGCCGATGATGACCAGGACGATCATCATCTCCAGCAAGGTGAAGCCTTGTTGACGCGGCGCCTTGCCTGAATCCCCGGCGCCGCGGCGGACGAAGCGCTGCCGAAGGTCAGCGAGCCCAGGAACCAATGTCGGCATCGACGCCTTCGCCTCCGGGTTGCCGGTCGGCGCCCAGCGAAAACACGTCGATTTCGCCATGCACCCCGGGATTGAGATACTGATAGGGGGTGTTCCAGGGGTCGTTGGGCATGCGGTCCATATACGCTGTCCCCTTGCCTTCCCCGCCCACGAGCGCACCCAGGCCTTGGTCGGTGGTCGGATAGCGTCCATGATCCAGGCGATACAGCTTGAGCGCCTGCATGATGGCGCCGATGTCCTGCTTGGCCGCGACTACGCGCGCCTGGTCCGGACGGTCCATGACATTGGGCACCACCAGCGCGGCCAGCACGCCCATGATGACCACCACGACCATGATTTCGATGAGTGAAAAGCCCCGCTGGAGCGCCGCGCGCCGCGCATCGGGCATAGA
>Ga0180220_1002666_pt1 | contig 11154 bp, 12 predicted proteins | sample eDN5th37CBELigBY_FD_151335 | JGI IMG/M metagenome (GOLD analysis project Ga0180220, IMG submission 151335) | Enriched backyard soil microbial communities from Emeryville, California, USA - eDNA 5th pass 37_C BE-Lig BY (version 2) (version 2) | ecosystem: Environmental > Terrestrial > Soil >... | reverse complement strand
TCCGCTGTATTGGAATCCGCATCCGATGCCGTACCAGTATGAGCGCCCGCGCGCGCCGCCGAATCCGGCGTGGCGGCATTTAGCACCGTCGACAACACGATCGACTCCGTCCAACCCAGCCATTCATCCAGCCGGGCCGCAGGCGACTGCCGAGGCTCCGTCACCTCGGCCTGCCCCAGACGAGAAAGCAGGCGCACGAGCGCCGGACCACTAAAGCTCGTACGCCGCGGCAGTTTTGTAACCATGCTGGCTGCGTCGAAAACGGATGATTTTACACGGTGGGTTGTATTGACCAGCGTGTTCGGCTACATCGAATATGTATCCTAGCTATTAGCCAACATATATTTCGCTCACTCCGACACGCTAGTGCGCATGGATTTTGTATTATTTTTTGGTTATATTCAATACAAAGTGATTTACACAGGCTATAAGTTATGTCTCGAACCACCACAATGACTGTTCGCCTCAAAGGCTCTTTGAGCGATTTCGTAGCCGCCAACGTCGGCGAGCATGGCACCTACGATAACGTGAGCGAGTATGTCCGAGCCCTGATCCGCCAAGACAAGGAGCGGAGCGAGGCTGAAGCGTTCGATAGGCTGAAGACCGAGCTTGCCCATGCATTCTCAGCGCCTGAGTCTTCATACCAGCCCCTGACAGCCGCCGAGGTGATCGCCCGCAACAAGGCCTGACCGCATGGCAAGCATTCGCATCCAGGAGGCTGCGTCCTACCAGCTCGACGAGATTTATCGCTACACTCGCGAACGGTGGGGCACACAGCAGGCCGACAACTACATTTCCGGATTATTCCAGGCGCTTGCTAAGCTTGAAAGCCACGAAGTCGCATCGCGACCGATACCTGCCGAGTTCGAGGTAGAAGGCTTTTTCTTTCGCTATGAGAAGCACATCGTCTACTGGCGCAGGCTGTCGAACGGCGACATCGGTATTGTGACGATATTGCACGAGCGGATGCATCAAATAGAGCGGCTTCAAAAGGACTTCGGGACTTGAGCTAGGCCCTGCACCGCATTCATACAAACACTTCCAACATGCTACGCATCGACAATCTCACCAAGCGCTACGGCGACCACATCGTATTCCAAGGGCTGACTCACACCTTCCAGCCCGGATGCGTCGCGCTCTGCGAAGAATACAGCACCGGGAAATCCACCTTGCTGGACATCATCGCAGGTGTCATCGCGCCGGACGAAGGAGACGTCTGGATCGACGGGCATTCGCTGACCCAGACACCGCAGCAAGCCAAAGCGCGCATAGCCTATGTGCCGGATGATTGCTTGATGTTTCCCATGCAGACGGGGCGGGGGTTGCTCGAACAGGTAGCCGCCGAGAAGAATACGGCCGTCGACGACGCCGTGATCGATCTGGCATATAGATTGGGGCTGGAGCCTCATCTGGACAAGCGCTTCGAACAGATGTCGAAGGGTACGCGCCGCAAGGTGTATCTAACGGCAGCCGCCTTGGGAAATCCGGCGGTCATCGTCGCCGATGGACCCAGTAATGGGTTAGATACGCGGGCTTGTGCCGTACTTGCAGAACAGTTCAAGGTTTGGGGGCAAGATCGCGTTGTATTGTTTGCCTGTCATGATCATGAATTGGTGAAGGCGTGTGGGGCGAGCATGGCCAATGTTGGCGAACTGCGCTAAGCGCGACTGGAAAATGCTGTTCTCGGCCAATTGCAGACATTCACCATTTGCATTGCAAAAATTTTTAGGAGAATGGCGTGAGTTATACCGCTACCACGTTCAACGTAATGATTGCTTCGCCCGGCGATGTGGCGTCAGAACGGGCTATCGTTCGTGATGTAGTGTATGAATGGAACGCCGTACATTCTGGAGCGCGGAAGATTGTCTTACTCCCCGTTGGCTGGGAAACGCATTCCTCTCCTGAGATGGGGTTTCCTGCACAGCAGATCATCAACCGCCAGGTATTAAACAAGTGTGACCTCCTGGTAGGCGTCTTTTGGACCAGAATCGGAACTCCAACTGAAAAACATTTGAGCGGTACAGTGGAGGAGATCGAAGAACACATCGTGTCCGGAAAACCGGCCATGCTGTACTTCTCAAGTCAACCCGTTGCCATGGACACGGTTAACCTCGAACAGATTCAGCAGTTGAAAGAATTCAGGCAATCCTGCGAAGGTCGAGGCCTCTACGAGGGTTATGACAGTCTTGCTAATTTCAAGGACAAGTTCTACCGTCATCTGCAGCTAAAAGTAAATGAGCATCCGCTGTTTCAAGTGGAGGGAAACGGTGGGATTGAAACGGCTGTCGTCGAGTTTCACACTAAGATCCCGAACCTATCGCAAGAAGCGAAAGTCTTGCTTAAAGAAGCTAGCAAAGATGCAGATGGCACGATTCTTCATGTCCGCCATTTAGACGGCACTGACATTCAAACCAATGGAAAGAACCTGATTTTGTCCAACAATCGGCGAGAAATCGCAAGATGGGAAGAGGCGCTCCAAAAACTTAAGCTCCACGATCTTGTTGTTGATCGTGGCCACAAGGGCGAAGTATTCCAGATCACTAATCTCGGGTACCAAGTCGCCGATATGATCGCGCTATGATTTACATAAGATTTTGTTCACAGGCTGATTTTTATAGCCACTGAGTCCAGACGTTAGTCGATTAGCCGCTTGAGGTCGATAGCAGCCGATCACAAATTTCATCTGAACCTGCGTACTTCTCCCTGTGTCAAATTCATTCATCAACGGCCCCGCGTAATCCCCTAACCCCATACAGTCCACGTATTGCCGACCTCTTACGGAGCGCATGCGTGAACAAACACGATGCCAGCTATCGCTCGCTGTTCAGCAACCCGGCTATTGTGCGAGGGTTGTTTCAGGGCATCATAAAGGCACCGTGGCTGGAGCTGCTAGATTGGGAGGGGCTCGAGCCCTTGCCTACAGACTACATCAGCGACAAGCTGCGCCAGCGGCAAGGGGACATTGCCTGGCGCTTGCCCAGGCTGGACGGGCGCGACGTGTATCTGCTGCTCATGATCGAGCACCAGTCTACGATCGACTTCTACATGGCGCTGCGCATACTGACATATCTAGGCCTGCTTTATGAGGCCCTGCTCGCGCGCAAGCTGATCAAGCCCGGTGAACCGCTTCCTGTCGTAATGCCCATCGTTATCTACAGCGGCGTGCCTCGCTGGAACGCTGCGCTCAATGTCTCTGAGCTAATCGGACCCATGCCCCACGGCCTGCGCCGTTATCTGCCGCAGTTGCAGTACCTGCTCGTCGACGAAGGCGCGTTAGTTGAAACCGGAAAGCTGCCTCAAAATAACCTGACGGCGCTGCTATTTCGCCTGGAGCGTAATCGCGGCCTCCACGACGTGGAAGATCTAATTCAAAAAGTGTATAACTACACCAAGGCCGACCCTATTCTGCGTCGTGCTTTCGCCAGCTGGACGCGGTACGTGCTGCTTCCGCGCGCACTGCCCGATGTTGATATGCCAAACGTCGAAGATTTACTGGAGATCAAAGACATGCTCACAGAACATTCTCGATCCTGGACGCACCAGTGGAAGATGGAAGGCTTGGTTGAAGGCCGCAAAGAAGGCCAAGCCACAATATTGCACAGCCAGCTCGCTCGCAAGTTCGGTCCCTTGCCCGACCTCGTCCAACAACGCTTGAAAAATGCAAGCTCTGCACAGCTGGAAACCTGGTCCTTGGCGCTACTGGACGCCAATTCTATGGAAGACGTGTTTGGCGACGAATCGTCATGAAAAAAGGGCGTAAACCTTCGCCTCAAAACGAGACCAGTCCGCACTGACCGCCGCGCTCTTTATATATCCATACGAAATACCCATACCAAGACTAGAATCGTAGCATCGACACCGTCGGCGTCTGCTTTAATAATGCGCAGAGCCGACGATAACTCTCAAGGTCGCTCTACGATGAAAAAACTCGGATTCCTCTCCTTCGGCCACTGGACGCCATCCCCGCAATCGCAAACGCGCTCCGCCTCTGACGCGCTGTTTCAATCCATAGACCTCGCCGTCGCCGCCGAAGAACTCGGCCTGGACGGCGCATATTTCCGCGTCCATCATTTCGCGCGCCAGCTGGCTTCGCCGTTCCCGCTTCTTGCCGCCGCGGGCGCCAAGACACGGCGCATCGAGATCGGCACTGCGGTCATCGACATGCGTTACGAGAACCCTTGCTACATGGTCGAGGATGCCGGCGCGGCGGATCTGATTGCGGGCGGACGGCTGCAGTTGGGAATCAGTAGGGGCTCGCCGGAGCAGGTGATCGAGGGCTGGCGCTATTTCGGCTATCAGCCGGCCGAAGGGCAGGACGACGCGGACATGGGGCGCCAGCATGCCGAGGTCTTTCTCGACCTGCTGCGGGGCGAGGGCTTTGCACAGCCGAATCCCCGGCCGATGTTTCCCAATCCGCCCGGCCTCTTGCGCCTTGAACCGCTTTCGGAAGGGCTGCGCGATCGAGTCTGGTGGGGCTCCAGCTCCAACGCCACGGCGATCTGGGCAGCGAAGCTGGGCATGCATCTGCAAAGCTCGACACTTAAAACCGACGAGACCGGGGAGCCGTTGCACGTGCAGCAGGCCGCCCAGATTCGGGCGTACAAGGCGGCATGGAAAGAGGCGGGCCATAAGCGGGAGCCGCGTGTGTCGGTCAGCCGCAGCATTTTCGCGCTGGTCAACGACCTGGATCGGGCCTACTTCGGCCGTGCGGGGCAGGATGAGGATCAGGTGGGTTTCATCGACGCTAAGACGCGGGCGGTGTTCGGCCGCAGCTACGCCGCCGAGCCGGACATTCTGATCGAGCAGTTGAAGAAGGATGAGGCCATCGCGGAGGCCGACACCCTGCTGCTGACGGTCCCGAACCAGCTCGGCGTGGACTACAACGCGCATGTGATCGAGTCGATCCTGACCCACGTCGCGCCGGCGCTCGGCTGGCGCTAGAAGAAAGGGGGGAGAAGAAGCTGCTTTGGGCTTCTTCTCCGGCAGGCAGAATGGCTGGCGGCCCGAACGCTAGACGGAAGAGTCGACCGCACGAACGCCGTCGCTCATGGTCTTCACCATGGCCTGGCACAACACGCCCCCCGAATCCGCGAGGGAATCCAATACTGAATAGTGGTCGGCACCGGCTACAGGCAGATAGCGAGCGCTGTTGCCGCAACGCTCCCATTCGCGCCGATAGTCGTTGGTCTGCCTATGGAACTCGTGGCTCTCGTCCGCGCCGACCGAAAGGGCCAGCTCGGCATCTATGCGGCGTAGATGGCCGATGGGGCTCAGACGCAGCACCTGCTCGGGCGTCAGGCGCACCTCCATATTGAGAAAGCTGCGCCGCAAGGGCTCGAGGTTGTATAGGCCGCTGATGGACAAGCCGCTTTTTATCATTCCCTCGGGCAGCCCGGCTTCGGTGCCCCGGGTCATGGCCAGGGCCACAATATGCCCGCCGGCGGAGTGGCCGGCCAGATGGATGCGGGACGGGTCCCCGCCGAACTCGGAAGCATTGTCATCCACCCAGCGGATGGCCCGATAGCATTGGCCGACCAGCTCGTCCAAGGTGACGTGCGGGCACAGCGCATAGTTGGGGATCACCACGGCCGCCCCCGATTCGACCAGGCCTTGCGCGATGAAGCTGAAGTCGGACTTGTCGCCGGAACGCCAGTAGCCGCCATGGAAGAATATGACGATGGGCGCGCCGGCGTCTTTCTGACGGAAGATGTCGAGCTTTTCCATTTCGGTCGCGCCATAGGAGATATCGGCGGTGCACCGCAGCCTTTCGCGGGCGGCCCGGCTGCGAGCCTGCCACTCCGTAGCCAAGGCGGGAAAATCCTTCACGGCAAGACGCGGGTTGTACTGCAGGTCGAGTTCGGTTTGGGTGTAGGACTCGAACACCGGAAGGCTGACCGTCTGTTCAAGCGATCCCTGCGCATTGTGCGGGCCGATGGCAGGCGATGCGCCGAGAGGCCGGGCGTCGACATCGAGGCCCGAGGTGATCGCATTCATTTCCTTCGAGTCGTAGCCGCGCATCGTTTCCACGCGTCCGAAGCCCTGCGCGGCATACCAGATTGAAAAGCGCGACACCGTTTCGGCATCGGGCGACTCGACGATGGTGACGTAGTCGTGCCGTCCCTGTGTGTAGTAAGAGCTTTCCACGGACAGGCCCAACTCCTGGATCTTGGAGAATGCCATCCTGGAGCGGGTCTCGGAACGCAGGGCCCATTCGGGGCTGTGCTGGCCGATGAGAATGAATTTCATGGTGCATCCTTTCAAGTCTGTAAGCGAGAACCCGGCCGCGTCAAACACCGAGGTATGCCGCGGCAATACTCTTGTCCGCGAGCAGGGAAGCGGAATCTCCCTCCCACACCACTCTTCCTTTTTCAAGCACGATGTGACGGTCGGCAATTCGGGCGACCTTGTCCATGTTCTTGTCAATCAGCAGGATCGACTGTCCCATGCTTTTCAAGGTGGACAGGCACTGCCAGATTTCCTCTCGCACGAGGGGCGCCAGCCCTTCCGTCGCCTCGTCCAGGATGAGCAGCTTGGGGTTGGTCATGAGCGCGCGGCCGATGGCCAGCATCTGCTGCTCGCCGCCCGACAACTGCCAGCCCTGGTTCTTCAGGCGCCGGCCAAGGTTGGGAAAAAGAGCCACGATCTTGTCTATCGTCCAGGGGTCTCGAACCCGCCTCGAATTGCCCGCGGTGGCGATCAGGTTCTCTTTGACCGACAAGGTGGTGAAGATCCGGCGGCCCTCCGGGACCAGCCCAATGCCCAGGCGTGCGATGGCGTGGCTTTCCATCGCGCCTATATCCTTGCCGTCAAAATTCAGCTTGCCTTCGCGCTGACGAAGCATGCCGGTCAGAGCCTTGACCGTGGTCGTCTTGCCCATGCCGTTCCGACCCAGCAATGTCACCACCTGGCCTTCTCCGATACTGAAATCAATGCCGAACAGGACCTGGCTGCTTCCATAGCGCGCCCTAAGGCCATTCACGGTCAGGGTCACGCTTCTTCTCCCAAATAGGCTTGCCGCACCGACTCGTCGCCGCGAATCGCCTCCGGACTTCCCGTGGCGATGACGCGGCCATAGACCAGTACGCTGATCTCGTCCGCCAGCGCAAACACCGCGCTCATGTCGTGCTCCACGAGCAGAATGGTGTATTGGCGCTTGAGCTGCTCCAGCAGGCGCGTCATCTGGACCGACTCCACCGGGCTCATGCCCGCCATCGGCTCGTCCAGCAGCAGCACGCTTGGACGCGTGGCCAGCACGATGGCAAGCTCCAGCTGGCGCCGCGCGCCGTGGGCCAGGCTGCCGGTCATTTCGTTGGCCGCATGGGCCAGTCCCACCTGTTCAAGCAGCCCATCGGCGGCATCGACCAAAGCCGGGTCCCTGCCCGCGTCGGCCCAGAATCGAAAGCTGTGCCCCTGGCTCGCCTGCACCGCCACCGCCACATTGTCCCGGGCCGTAAACTCCTCCAGCACCGAGGTGATCTGAAAAGATCGCGCCACGCCCTGCCGCACTCTTTCCGCCAAATCCAGCAGTGTAATGTCCCGTCCCTGCAGCAGGATGCTGCCCGCAGTCGGCCGAAGCTCCCCAGACAGCAGGGAGAGCAATGTGGTTTTGCCCGCCCCGTTGGGGCCGATGATGGCATGCAGCCTGCCGCGTTCGATCGAAAGCGAAACCTCGTCCGTGGCCAGCAGGCCTCCGAACTTCATTCGCAGCCGCTGTGTAGCCAGTATGGGGCCATTCATTTAACGCCCCTTAACGTCTGCGCGATCGGCTGCCCATCGCCGGGAGGAGCGGGCGCAGGCCTCGCCCGGCGCACGAAAACCCGGCCGACAAGCTTCAGGTCCAGCAGGCCATTCCGCGTTGCGACGGCAAGCAGAACCAGCAAAGGGCCGAAGACCAGGTGCCAATGCTCGGAATAGCCGGATAGAAGAATCTCGAGGAAGATGAATACGAAAGCGCCCACCACCCCGCCCAGCAGCGTCCCGATGCCGCCCATGATGGCCATGACGAGCAGGTCGCCCGATTTGCTCCAGTGCAGCACCGCCGGCGAAATGAACTCTTCGTGATTGGCGAGCAGCGCACCGGCGATTCCGCATAGGGTGCCGGCTATCACGAAGGCGGCCAGCTTGTAGCGAAAGGTCTTCACGCCGATGGCCGCCATGCGCCTTTCGTTCTGGCGTATGCCGTCCAGCACGATGCCGAACCGCGACCGCACCAGGCGGCGCATGAAAAAGAGCGTCAGGACAAGAACGGCAAAGGACAGGTAATACAGCGTCAGCCCATCGTACATATCGAGGCCTGGCAGGCTGCTGCGCTCGGCCAGCACCATTCCGTCATCGCCGCCGAATGTCGCCAGGCTGATGCTGAGAAAGTACAGGAACTGGGTGAACGCGAGCGTGATCATGATGAAGTACGCCCCCCGCACGCGCAGCGACACGATGCCCACCAGAAAAGCGAATATGGCCGAGCAGGCGGCGGCAAAGGCGAAGTGAACGAAGCCATTGCCGATGCCGTAGAACGACAGGATGCCGACCGCGTAGCTGCCCAAACCCAGATACGCCGCATGGCCGAAGCTGACCATGCCCCCGAAGCCGATCAAGAGATCGAGCGATACGACGGCGATGGCCAGGATGACGATACGCGAGAACAGGTCGACATAGAAGGTCTCGCCGGTATGCTGTGCAACGGCCGGCACAATGGCCAGAATAGCCAGAACCACCAGCCACGAAACAAGGCTGTACGATGCCCTCATCAAGCGGACCTCCCGGCAAACAGGCCTTCGGGTTTCAAGAACAGCACTGCCACCATCATCACGTAGACCAGCATCGAAGCCATGGCGGGCGCCGTGCTGTCGGCCACGTCGGGCGGGAAGAGGCCGCCCAGGGCGATACGCATGAACGCACGGCCCAAGGTGTCCACCAAGCCCACAAGAATGGCGGCGATGAATGCGCCGCGCACCGAGCCGATGCCGCCGATGATGATCACCACGAACATCAATATCAGGATGTTCTCGCCCATGCCGGCCTCGACGGCAAACAGCGGGCTGGCCGCGACGCCCGCCAGGCCCGCCAATATGCCGCCCAAGGCGAAGACCACGGTATAAAGGCGCCGGATGTTCACTCCCAGCGCGGCCACCATATCCCGATCGGTGGCGCCCGCGCGGATGAGCATCCCGATGCGGGAATGCTCTATGAGCACATACAGGAAGGCGGCCACGGCCAGCCCGACCAGCGACACCGCAAGCCGATAGGCCGGATACTCCAGCCCACCCATCAGCACGACCCTGAAGTCGAGGAACTCCGGAATCCGTGAAAACAGCGCGGAAGGGCCCCATATCCAATGCACGAGCGCGTTGAAGAACAGGATCAGGCCGAACGTGCCCAACACCTGATGCAGGTGGTCCTTCTGATACAAATTCCTGAAGATGGCGGTGTCGAGCAGAAAGGCGACGGCGCCGCCGCATAGCACACCGGTAATGGCGCCATATAGAAAGGAACCGGATGCCGAGTACGCAGCGATACCCGTGTACGCGCCCAGCATGTAAAGCGAGCCGTGCGCCAGATTGATGAAGTTCATGACACCGAACACCAAGGTCAATCCGGCGCTGAGTAGGAAAAGCATGACGCCGAATTGCACGCTGTTCAGCAGCTGCTCGAGCAGGCTTTGCGCAGTCATGGGCCGCCGTCCTTATCCCGCCAGCGGCTTCATGTCGCACTCGCCCACATAGGCATCCGGATGCGCCTCGAAGATCGTCGTCCGGCGTTGCGCAACGAACTCGTCCCCATCTTTGACGATTTCCGCCAGATAGAAGTTCTGGATGGGAAAGTGATTGGTGTTGAACTTGAAGTCGCCACGCACGGAGGAGAAGTCCGCTTTCTTGAGCGCCGCCGCGATGGCGGGCTTGTCGTCCAGGCGCGCGCCCACTGCCCGTACCGCGCTGTCGATCAGCATGACGGCATCGTAGGCCTGCGCCGCATACCATGAAGGCGCATAGCCATAAGCCTCCCGGAACGACGAGACGAACTTCTTGTTGGCCGCATTGTCCAGGTCCGCCGTCCAGTTGCGGCCCTCGAAGTTGCCGACCGCCGCCTCCCGCTGCGCCGGCAGGGTCACCTCGTCCTGCGAGTAGACGGAATAAACGGGAATCTTTCCTTTCAGGCCGGCCTGCTCGAACTGCTTGATGAACTGTATGCCCATGCCCCCCGGCGCAAACAGGAAGACCGCCTCGGGATCGGCGTTGCGGATCTGGGTGATCTCGCCGGCAAAATCCTGGTGGCCCAGGGGAAAATACACTTCGCCCGCCACCTTGCCCTTGTAATAGCGCTTGAAGCCCCGCACATCGTCCTTGCCGGCGGCGTAGTTGGGCACCAGGATGAATACGTTGTCCACATTCTTGGACTGCAGGTACTGGCCAACCGCCTCGGGGGGCTGATCATTCGAAAGCGACGTGCTGTAGAAATACGGCGAGCAGTCCTTGCCGGCCAATTGGCTGGGTCCCGCGTTGGCCCCCACGAGAAACACCTTGGACCGCTCGGTCATGGGCTGGACGGCCAGCATGATGTTGGACCAGATAACCCCTGAAATGAACTGGACGCCGTCGCGCTTGATCAGCTCGAAGACGGCCTGACGCGCCACATCGGGTTTTTGTTGATCGTCGGCATAGACAATGCGGGACTCGACGCCTCCTATTTTTCCGTCCAGGTGTTTATAGGCGAGGTTTGCCGCGTCCTGCATATGTTTGCCGATGACGCCTCCGGCACCCGTCAAGGTCGTGACAAAACCCAGTTTCAATTGTTCCGCGGACAGCGCCGGGCCGGCGGCGCACAAACTCAGTGACAGGCACAACAATACGGCTTTTGTAGTTTTACGCATTGGATGTCTCCTTGCGATCGAGAAATTCGTACGAGAGGATGATGTCGGGGCCGGTGGTGTAGCGCAGGAAGGAAGTAAAGCTTTCGCCGAAGCTGCCCACATGCTTCGCCCCGGGCCCGCGAAACGTATAGACGCCCTCCAGCACCATCGGGTCTGCGGACGGGTTGGTCAGGGTATAGACGTGCTCTTCGCCGTCGTCCGGCACCACGGCGACGTGGCGCACCGTCTTGCCGGGCCACCCGACCCATTTGAAAAGAAAGGTCCAGCCTTTCTCGTCGCCCTGGGGC
>Ga0180220_1002664_pt1 | contig 11165 bp, 7 predicted proteins | sample eDN5th37CBELigBY_FD_151335 | JGI IMG/M metagenome (GOLD analysis project Ga0180220, IMG submission 151335) | Enriched backyard soil microbial communities from Emeryville, California, USA - eDNA 5th pass 37_C BE-Lig BY (version 2) (version 2) | ecosystem: Environmental > Terrestrial > Soil >... | reverse complement strand
ACGGACAGCGCTGCGCCGTTGCCGCCCGTCTCGGTGAAGCCGCCGAGCCTGAGGTGGGTGAGGTTGAGGTCCAGCACGGGCTTCCAGTAGAGATGCGGGCTTCCCACCACGTAGGCAGCGCGCAGCCCGCCATTGATGAAGCCTATGCGGCTGTCGCTCTCCGCGATGCCGGTGAAGCCGCCGAACGCCATGGGGCGCGTCGTGTCATACCAGCCGCCGCCGCCGCTCAGCGCACCGGCGAGCAGCAAGGGCCCGGGATTATACTTCAGCGCCACGCCGCCCTGGACGACGGAGCCTTCGCTACGGGCGTTGACGGCATTCGAGAAGGTGCTGTTCTGATAGCCGCCTGCGAAACCGAGACGCCAGACGTCATCGAGCGCGACCTGCGTACCGGCGGTGAATAATCCTGCCGTTTCCGTGAAGCCGATCTGGTCCCGCGTCGTACGGGCGTCGAGGAAGCGTGCGGATGCCCCGGCCCACAGGCACTGGCCTTCGCGCACGATCGCGGCCGTATCGGCGCCGTTGACCTTGCAGGACATCAAGCTGTTCGAGAACGCGAGGCTGCCGTAAACGGCTGCGACCTGCGCGTCGGAATAGAGCTCGGGAGACAGCTGGTCGAGGGCATTTTCGTAACCGGCGACGTCGGCCGTATTCAGCAGCCCGAGCAGCACGGGGCTGACGCCGCCGCCGCCCGCCGCGAGAATTCGGTGGAGATTTGTCGCAATGGCGCGCTGGTTCGGGTTGAGACCGCCCATTGCGAAATTGATGTCGTAGCTCAGTATGAGATCGTTGCCGGAGAACTGAAGCTTCGCGTTGGCCACAGGACCTGCGATGAGGCTGACGCCGTTATCGGTGAGGCCGCTCAACGCGCTCAGGATGACGAACGACTCTGCCGCCGTCAGGGGAACGCTGATGAAGTTGACGGCGACCTTGCCCGTGAGGGAGGCGAAATTCGAGACGCCGATGAAGTCCTGTCGATCGGCAGGGTTCGATGCGCGTGGGTCGAGATCGACCGCATAGACGCCATGCTTGGTCTGGGTGAAACTGTCCGAGACAAAGGTGATCTGCGTCTTCCCGCGGCCTCCAGGGGCGATCGTGCCGTCATTCACAGCCATCGTCGCGATGAGCAGATCGCCGGAATTCAAAACGCTGCCCGCGCGGTTTTCGAAGACACCCGCAGAATTGGTGCCATCGAACAGGCGCACGTTGCCGGTAATGGTACCGAAGTTGAGAACGTCGTTCGCCGGCGACAGCACGTCCACCGCGAAATCGGACAGCCCGGCCGTAATGGTACCCGCGTTCATCAGCAGCGTGTGATTGCCGGCATCCATCAACACCCCCGCGCAGCAAGCACCGCCGACGACGTGGCCCGTATTGAAGACGATCGCAGTATCGCTTGCCGCTACGGAGATGCCGGCTGCGCCCACGCCCGTGGCAGAGATGTTGCCCGTGTTGGTGACAGCGGCGTTGCCGGCGCCTGATATGACCGCGATGCCATCGGCACCAGCCCCCGTCGTGGTGATGCTCCCTTGCGAAGATACGCTGGCATCGCCCGAGGTCGCGAGGGCGGCTATGCCTGCCGCCATGTCTCCGGTCGTGGTGATCGAGCCCTGTGAGACGACTCCCACAAAATCGATGCTTTCGACGAGAATTCCAACGCTGCCGACGCCCGATGTCAGGATGCTGCCGATCGAAACGACGGTAGCGGCGCCGCCCGATTGTGCGTGAAGGCCGTGGGAGTTATCGCCCGCCGTGCCGATCGTACCGGAGTAATGGATTATCAGGTCGCCGGCGGAGGTGCTCGCGAATATCCCCTGCGCGTCATCGCCGCTCGTCGCTATGTTGCCATCCACGAAAAGCGGGAGGGGACCGGTGAGGGTCGTTTGAGCCACAACGCCAGCAGCGTTGTTGCCCGTCGTTTCGATCTTCCAGGGACCCAGGTCGACGTCGACGTAGCCCGTCGTGTCGCTGCTGAACGCGATACCCGCGACGCCGGATGCCGGGGTGATGTCGGATGTGAGCGCAAAGACGTGCAGCGTCTCGAACGGCCCGGGGCCGTTGTTGAGCACGATACCCGCGGCGTGATCTCCCGTGCATTCGACGACGGAGGCGTCGATGGCGCTTACGCTGCAGCCGGCAGGAACCTGTGCCGCGGCCGGGACCGCAATCGCCGAGAGAGCCGCAGCGAGGCCGATAGTGCGCCAGTTGCGCGAATTGTGAAGCGATGGGCAAAGCTTCCAGCGGCCCAGCATCTGTTCATCCCGCGAAAGGGGAAGCACGCGATAAATAAAAACCCCAAGCTTCAACGCCGTCTGCGCGCTACCGCGCAGACATTGAACTTGTTGATAGGAGAATCATCCGGATGTAAAGCCGCGCGGCGCTGGGCTTACTTCGCGCGTGTCGCAAACCGCACAGCTTCCTCGGCGGCACGGAACAGCGCCTGGGCCTTGTTGATGCATTCCTGCTGTTCTTTCTCGGGCACTGAGTCGTGCACGAGGCCGGCGCCCGCCTGCACATGCATCATTCCGTCTTTGATGAGTGCGGTGCGCAATACGATGCACGTATCCATCTGGCCGGAGGCGGAAAAATAGCCGACGCAGCCTGCATAGGGGCCGCGCTTCGACTTCTCCAGTTCGTCGATGATCTCCATGGCGCGCACCTTCGGCGCACCCGAAACGGTGCCGGCCGGAAAGCCCGCCATCAGCGCATCGACGGCGTCATACTTGGCGTCGAGGCGGCCGACGACATTGGAGACGATATGCATGACGTGGCTGTACCGCTCGATGAAGAAGCGCGCGGTCACGTCCACCGAGCCGACCTCCGCGACGCGGCCGACGTCGTTGCGGCCGAGATCGAGCAGCATGAGGTGCTCGGCGCGTTCCTTCGGATCCTTCAGCAGCGCTTCGGCAAGCGCCTGATCCTCGGCATCGGTTGCTCCGCGCGGCGCGGTGCCGGCGATGGGCCTGATCGTCACTTCGCCCTCGCGCACCCGCACGAGAATTTCCGGGCTCGATCCGACGAGCGCGAAGGCGCCGAAATCGAGGTGGAACAGAAACGGCGAGGGGTTCGTGCGCCGTAGCGCGCGATAGAGGGCGAAGGCTGGAAGGGAGAAGGGCGCAGAGAAGCGCTGGGAGAGCACGACCTGGAAGATGTCGCCGGCGACGATGTACTCCTTCGCCCGCTGAACCATCCCTTTGTATTCGTCGGCGGTCGTGTTGGAGACGGGCTTGGGCGCTGTGAGCTTGCCGCCCGCCGCGGAGGTTGTGTGCGGGAGGGGCTCGTTGAGCGCTGCCAGCGCGCGCTCGAGGCGCCTGCATGCGGCTTCGTAAGCCTTCGCGGCTGGTATCTTCGCATCGGGGCGTACCGGCGTGACGATGGTGATCTCGTCCTTCACGACATCGAAGATCGCCATCACCGTGGGGCGCATCAGAATGCCGTCCGGCACCTCGAGGGTATCGGGCGGAGTCTCGGTCAGGCGCTCCATCAGCCGGACGGTGTCATAGCCCATGTAGCCGAAGATGCCCGCCGCCATGGGCGGGAGCTCGGACGGAAGATCGATCTGAGATTCGGCGAGAAGGGCACGGAGCGAGGCCAGCGTCCGCTGCGGCTCCGGCTCGAACGCATCGGGCTTTGCGACAGGATCCCGATTGACGAACGCCCGATCGCCTTCGGCGCGCCAGAGGAGATCCGGCTCCAGGCCGATGACGGAATAGCGCCCACGCGCGGCGCCGCCTTCCACCGATTCCAAAAGGAAGCTCATCGGCCGCCCGGCCGCTAGCTTCAGGTAGACGGAAACGGGCGTCTCGAGGTCGGCAACAAGGCGGGTCCACACAACCTGCGGAGCACCGGCGTCATAGCGCGCGGCGAAGGCGGCGGACGTCGGCATCGCTTCCATGTCACCGGGCCTTATCTTGTTCGTGCAGCCCAGATCGTAGCGATACGTGGCTGACTAGCGTGATTGAACCTAAACGCGCGACTCAACCCGGCCGAAACGTATATCGCGCGCTCCCGGCCACCGCACGCGGGTGCGATGACCGGGAGCGGCGAAACCGTTACGGCAGCTCGTCGCTGGCTGTGCCGCCACCCGAAACCTTCTTGAACTCGTCCTCGTAGATGCGCGTGCCGAGCTGACGCTGAAGCGCCAAGACGTATTCGCTCAGCACTTCGTCGGCGAGGGAGTTCCGGAGCTCGGAGACGAGGGTCGTGCGCTGGGATTCGCTTATCGGCGGAGCGGGGTTCACCTCCGTTACCCGGAAGACGATGCGCGTCTTGTCGTTGCTGTCGGGAGCGGAGCCCGCTTTGCCCTTCGCGAGGGTGAAGGCGCGCGTGACGGCGGCCTTGCTCATGCCCTGCGGCTCGGTGGTGCGGTTGAAGGCCGGAGACGTATCGACCTTCTCGGCACCGCCCGCGGTGGCGAGGGCCGACATGGCCTCGCCCTTGTCCGCGCGCTCGACGAGCTTGTCAGCCAGATCGCTCACGAGGCGGGCACGCTCCTCGGTCATGTAGAACTCTTTGACCTGGTCTTTCACGTCCTCGAACGGCTTTTGCTTTTGCGGGGTGATCTCCTGCACGTCGACCCATGCGTAGCTGCTGTTCGGCAGCTCGATGGCTTCGTTCTCGATGCCGGGGGCGCTGGAGAAGGCGGCGTTGAGCACCGCGTTCGGGTCGCTGATGACGATGGCCGGCTTGCCCGAAGGATCCTTGTTCGTACGGTCCGTTGCTGGGATCTCGAAGAACTGCAGCTTCATCTCGTCGGCGATTTCCTTCAGCGTCTTGCCGGCGGAACGGCTGTCCTCGACCTGATCGAGCTCGGCCTGCATCTGGCTATTGGCCTTCTCGGCGGCAAGCTTGCTCTTCACCTCGCCTTTGACCTCGTCGAACGTGCGCTTCACGGCGGGCTGGATGTCGCTGACGCGCACGAGCACGGTGGTAAAGCGGCCCTCGATCGGATCGGAGACCTTATCCTTTTCGAGTGAGAAGACGGCGTCCGCGATCTTCGGATCGATCAGGCGATCCTTGCTGACGAGACCGAGATCGATATCGGAATCCTGTGCACCCGTTTCCTTTGCCACCTCGCCGAATGATTTTCCGCCATCGATGGCCTTCTTCGCGGCTTCGGCGGCAGCTTTGTCCTTGAAGGCGATCTGCTGCACGCGGCGGCGCTCGGGCGTGTTGTATTCTTCCTGCGTCTGGTCGTAGCGCTGCCGGGCGTCGGCGTCCGAAATCTCGATGTTCTTCTTGAGATCGTCCACCGAGAGCACGAGCAGGGCGAGCTTGCGATACTCGGGCGCCATGAACTTCGCAGCGTTCGCTTCATAGGTCGCCTTCAGCTTCGCCTCGTCGGGCTCGGCGACCGTGACGGCCTTGTCGGCGTTGATTGTGAAGTGTTCGGCGACGCGCGTTTCGTTGCGCCAGGCATTCATCAACTCGACCGTAGCCTCGGGTACGCTGACGCCGTTGATGAGGGCCGAAGTGAGCTGCTCGCGCAGCTCGTCGCGGCGGCGGAGCTGGAGAAAGCCCCGCTCGCTGACGCCGAGTCGGCTGAGGACGTTTTCGAGCGCAAGGCGGTTGAACTTGCCGTCGGGGCCGTGGAAGGCCTCGTCTTTCATCATGCCCTCGGCGAGGGCGGCATCCGACAGGGCCAGACCGAGCTTGTCGGCGTGCTGCTCGACGGCCGACCAGGCGATCAGACGCGCCATCACGCGATTGTCGAGACCGGCGGCGTGGGCTTGCTCGGTGGTGATGCGTCGGCCGGCCTGCTGCGAGATGGCGTTGATCTCGTTCTGGAAGGCGCGCTGGTAGTCCTCGGCCCGAATCTCCTGGTGACCGATTTTGGCGAGGGCGCCGCGGCCCCAGCCGGTGAACACGTCAGCCACGCCCCAGATGGCGAAGCTCAAAACGAGGAGCGCAAAGAGGATCTTTGCTACGATTCCGGTGGAGCTGCGTCGCAGGGCGTCGAGCATTGTGGAGGTCGTTCCGTTATCTGGTGGCCGTAGGGCGGAAAGCGTGAGACTTGAAGCCCATCGGCGTGTGAGCGGCCAGTGAATTGCACGTGACCTGGGTGTGGGCATGATATGAAGCGCAGCCGCTGCGGCTTTGCAAGTTTGCCGTGCAGCGGTACCGCCGATGCTTAACATGGACGGGTTTTCATGAAGGGGGGGCAATGACCGGAGCGAAGCTGCGGGCGCTTATCGCCGGCAACTGGAAGATGAACGGGTTGAGGGCGCAGCTCGCCGAGGCGCAGGCGGTGCGCGACGGGCTCGCATCGGCATCGTATGCCGCCGAGGTGATGATCTGCCCTCCCGCAACGCTCCTTGTCCCCACGGCATCGATGCTCGAAGGCTCGCCCGTGCTGCTCGGCGGCCAGGATTGCCATTCGGAGGCGTCCGGCGCCTTCACCGGCGATATCGCGGCCGAAATGCTGGCGGACGCAGGTGCGCGCGGCGTGATCGTCGGCCATTCGGAACGGCGGTCCATGCATGGCGAGCTCGACCGCACCGTGCGTGCCAAGGCGGGCGCCGCGCACCGGGCCGGATTGACAGCCATCGTCTGCGTCGGGGAGACGGCCGGTGAGCGTGAGGCAGGTCTCACGGAAAGGGTGGTGCGCAGGCAACTCGAGGGCTCGCTGCCGGATGGCGCCACGGCGCAAAATACGGTGGTCGCCTATGAGCCGGTCTGGGCGATCGGGACGGGGCTCACGCCCACGACCGCCGACGTGGCACGGGTGCACGCCGCGATTCGCGAGGCGCTCGCCGCCCGCTTCGGGAGGGAGGGGGCCGGCATGCGCATACTTTACGGCGGCTCGGTCAAGCCTTCGAATGCCGCTGAGCTCCTCGCGGTCGCCAACGTCGACGGGGCACTCGTGGGGGGCGCGAGCCTCAAGGCATCGGACTTTCTGGGCATCATTGCTGCCTATCGATCCTGAAGCTCGCCAAGGGGTGGGAATCAGGGCAACTAGTGTTAGAGTTCGAGTGAATCTGCACCGCAGCATTCGGCGATGACGGAGAGATTTCCTCGATGGCCCGCGAGGGGTTGAAAAGGCGCATTTTGCTGGCCGCGGCGCTAACCCTCATGGGGAGCGGCGCAGCGTGGTCGGCCAAGCTCGATAAGGCGGCATGTGCCGCCATCGCGAGTGAGATCGACGCTATCGCCTCCACCGGCCTCAGAGAGGAAATGGCCCACGGCCCCGAGTGGGCCCGGGCGAATATGCCAGCCGAGCGCTTCCATCGCGCCCGGCGCCTTCTGGAACTCGACGATCAGCTCGAATTCCGCTGCCCAGGACACCTGAAACGGAAAAAGCCGGAACAGACCGTCTCGCCGGCAGCGCCGACGCCGCCCGCAAAGTCGTCCGTGGTCCAAAAACCCGCAGCGATTCAGCAGCCTGCGGCCCAGGCCACCGCACCCAATGTGCCGCCGGCCGCGCGGCCGGCACCGCCCCCCGCGGCCGCGGGGGAGACAGCTCCGCCGCTCAAAGCCGGGTCGAGTGCGGCTCCGGCAGCCGGGCCAGCCCGCGCGACGGCACCCGCTGCCGCATCGGCCGCCAAGGCGACGCAGGGAGCGGCGCACACGGCAGTCGTCCCGCCAGCGACCCCACCTGCGGGAACGCACGCTGTAAGGGCCTTCAAACCAGCGCCGCCGCCCGCGGGGCTCGGCGTCCGGCCCGCACAGCAACCGGCGGTAGTCCCGCCGGCCGTTTCCGCAAAGATCGCGCCGCCCGCAACGCCTCCGTCGGCTGCGAAGTCCGCGGCCGTTGCGCCTGCGCAAGGGGCTGCGGGGAATGTTGGCGCCACCCCATCGGTGCCGGGTGCGACCGTGGCACCTTCCGTCGTGCCGAAAGCGAAGATCGCGCCCCTGCCGGCTACGGCAGCCATTGGACCGACGCCGGGTTCGCCGAAGCCGGTCGCGCCGACCCCGCCGGCCGCAGCGCCGGCGGCCGTCCCCGAGCCGGAGAAACCGGCCGCCGAGGTGGCTCCGCGCAAGAAAAGCGCTTGGCGCAAGCCATCGAGCGCCTATGTATCGCCCAGCGAGGTAAGCCCCTTTATGCTTCCTGGGATGCGTTAACGGGGCCATTTTCCGCTCCCCACTAGCACCCGCGGCGCATCTGCTATAGAAGGCCGCGAAGCACCCGAAACCGGCCTTTCACGTACAAAGAGACCGCTATGGCAACCGCACTCCTCGTTCTGCACCTCATGATCGCCTCCGCCCTGGTGGGGGTAGTGCTGCTGCAGCGCTCGGAAGGCGGCGCTCTCGGAATCGGCGGCGGCGGTGGCGGCGGCTTCCTGACCGGCCGCGGCACGGCCAATCTGCTGACGCGCACCACGGCTGCGCTGGCCGCCGCATTCTTCGTCACCAGCATTCTGCTGACGCTCATCGCCCAGCACTCGGCACCGACGCGCTCGATCTTCGATACGAATGCGCCGGGTACGTCCGCGCCCGCTGGCGAGACGGCTCCGGGCACGCCCGCGTCGCCCGCGCCCGCAAACGAAGGCCGCGGCGGCATCCTCGACAAGCTGCAGCAGCCAGGTGTTCCCCAGACGCGCTAATCGGGCGCGATTGGGTACCGGCTGCGTGGCTATCTGTTGATGGATAGCCCACGGGCCGCCTTGGCTGCTTTCAGATCCTCCGCCTGCCGATAGACTCGGAAGAGTCGTTTTCGTCCGGCTTCGCGGGGGCAGATGATCAGAACATCGGTGATTGGAAAGGCTGCATTGGCGGCCTCGTGTATGGGGCTGCTCGGCGCCTGCGCGGGTACGGATCTCAGTCCGGTCGCATCGCTGAGCGCCTCGAACGTTCTCGCCCCGTCCGGCTATTCCGAAACGAAGGTGAGCGACACCCAGTATAAGGTGAACGCCACCGGCACCGAGGCGACGCCCAAGGCGCGCATCGAAAAGATCGCCCGGGCACGCGCCGCGCAGATCGCCGTCGAGCAGAAAATGAACTTCTACAAGGTCGCCTCCGTCGAATATGGCGTGAAGTGCAGCAAGGGACAGGCGCTCTATAAGGGCGGCTCCACAGCCAGCGGGGCGCGCCAGACGGTGCAGCTCGACGTCCTCTACGCGAAGGAGCCGGCGGACGAGGGTTACGTCAGCGCGAAGGAGAGTTTCGAGACGCTGAGCGCCGAATTGACCAGCGAGACCGTCCCGCCGGAAGCGAAGACGCAGGCGGAGCAGGAGGCACGGGCCGGCTGCGGGCAGGCCATCTGACGCATTTTCGGCACGGCTCGGCGCAAACCGCCGGATTTTAACGCCGAATAGGGGATGAGACGATAATGCCGCTTCGAATCTCAGGGTGGTTCGTGTAAGCGTCAAAGCCCATGCAGCGGTATATCTTCATTACCGGCGGCGTGGTGTCCTCCCTCGGAAAAGGCCTCGCATCCGCCGCCCTCGGCGCGCTTCTCCAGGCGCGCGGGTACACGGTCCGGCTTCGCAAGCTCGATCCCTATCTCAACGTCGACCCGGGGACGATGTCCCCGTACCAGCACGGCGAAGTGTTCGTGACGGACGACGGTGCGGAGACGGATCTCGACCTCGGACACTACGAGCGCTTCACCGGCGTGCCTGCACGCCGGTCGGATAACATCACGACTGGGCGGATCTACCAGGACATCCTCGCCAAGGAGCGGCGCGGAGGCTACCTCGGGGGAACCGTGCAGGTGATTCCGCACGTCACCGACGCCATCAAGGAGTTCGTGACCAGCGGTAATGAAGGCATCGACTTCGTGCTGGTGGAGATCGGCGGCACGGTGGGCGACATCGAAGGCCTGCCGTTCTTCGAGGCGATCCGGCAGCTGGGCAACGACCTGCCGCCGCTGGCATCGATCTTCATTCACCTGACGCTGATGCCGTACATTCCTTCGGCGGGCGAGTTGAAGACCAAGCCGACGCAGCACTCCGTGAAGGAGCTGCGCTCGATCGGTATTCAGCCGCAGATTCTGCTCTGCCGCTCCGATCGCCCGGTGCCACCATCCGAGCGACGCAAGATCGCGCTGTTCTGTAACGTGCGCGAGGAGGCCGTGATCCAGGCGCTCGACGTCGCTTCGATCTACGAGGTGCCGCTCGCCTATCACCGCGAAGGCCTCGATGAGCAGGTGCTGAAGGCCTTCAATCTCCTGGGCGCCCCCAAGCCCGACCTGACGCGGTGGGAGACCATCGCGCGGGGCATCGAGACGCCCGAAGGCGACGTGACGATTGCGGTCGTCGGCAAATACACCGAGCTGAAGGACGCCTATAAGTCGCTGATCGAGGCGCTCGTGCACGGTGGCATCGCCAATAATGTGCACGTCAATATCGAGTGGATCGAGAGCGAGATCTTCGAGCGCGAGGATCCGGCGCCATACCTCGAGGGCGTCAATGGCATCCTGGTGCCCGGCGGCTTCGGCGAGCGCGGCTCGGAGGGCAAGATTCTCGCGGCCAAGTTTGCGCGCGAGCGCGGCGTTCCCTACTTCGGCATCTGCTTCGGCATGCAGATGGCCTGTCTCGAAGCGGCACGCAATCTGGTCGGCATCGCGGACGCCAGCTCCACCGAGTTCGGTCCGACGGCGCAGCCCGTGATCGGCCTCATGACCGAGTGGATACGCGGCAATGAGATGGAGCAGCGCCAGGACGGGGGTGACCTCGGCGGAACGATGCGCCTCGGCGCCTATCCGGCGAAACTGGCCACGGGCAGCCGCATCGCGGAGATCTATGGCGCCACGGAAATTTCGGAGCGCCATCGCCACCGTTACGAGGTGAACACCACCTACCGGGAGCGACTCGAAGCCGCCGGGTTGCGGTTCTCGGGTACCTCGCCCGACGGGCTACTGCCGGAGACGGTGGAGTATCCGAACCATCCCTGGTTCATCGGCGTGCAGTATCATCCTGAATTGAAAAGCCGGCCGTTCGAGCCGCATCCGCTGTTCCGCTCCTTCATCGCGGCCGCGGTGGAGCAGAGCCGTCTGGTCTAGAGTGCTTCCGGAAAAGTGGGCACCGGTTTTCCGATAAGAAGCACGACCAAACAGTGGTCGAGAGCCGTTCTGCGTTTCCACCTAAACCGGAACGGCTCTAGAGCATTTTCCCATCTAACGGAATCGGCGGGGATTCCCAAGATGGGCGAATACTGATTCAAGATGTGGGCTGGTGAAGGAGGCCAGCCCGCATGACAAAACCTCTTTCCAACGATCTGCGCGT
>Ga0180220_1002663_pt1 | contig 11166 bp, 10 predicted proteins | sample eDN5th37CBELigBY_FD_151335 | JGI IMG/M metagenome (GOLD analysis project Ga0180220, IMG submission 151335) | Enriched backyard soil microbial communities from Emeryville, California, USA - eDNA 5th pass 37_C BE-Lig BY (version 2) (version 2) | ecosystem: Environmental > Terrestrial > Soil >... | reverse complement strand
CGGCTTCGTAGCTTTCCAGGCTGAATATGCGCGGCCACCAGTAAATGCCTCCGCGCATGGCGTCCTGGCCTTCGTTGAAGGAATTGACAAGCACGTACCAGATCGGATAAAGCGTCACGAAACAGACGGCAAGCATGACCAGCACGTTGACGGCGTCAAAGGCCGCATCCCCGGCAGTTGTTCGATTCCGTTTGAACATGGGGTTTAAACCACCTTTTTATCAGAATAGGGATGTACCGTTAATTCTTTTGGATGCCGAGTTGGCTAGGAGGAGCAGTATCAGGGCAATCAAAGATTTGATCAAGCCGACGGCCGTCGAATACGAAAAACGGTTGTTGACGAGGCCTGTCTGGTAGACGTACACGTCAATCACGCTGCTGGCGCTTTCGTTCAACGAGTTGCGGAGCACCAAAATTTGATCGAAATTCGAGTTCAAAATGCCGCTGACCGCCAAAATGAGCAGTATGGTGATCGTGCTTCGGATCCCGGGCAGCGTCACATGCCACATTCGTTGAAACCTTCCCGCTCCGTCGATGGTTGCGGCTTCGTGAAGATCGGGCGATACGCCGGCGATTGCCGCCAGGTAGATAATGGCCGACCATCCGAGCTCTTTCCAAATGTCCGAGGCGACGACGATCCCCCAAAAATATTTCGGCTCGGCCAGGTAGCTTATCGGTTCGTCGATGATGTGAAGCGCCATCAGGATATGGTTGATGACTCCGACGTCCGACAGCCAGGTAGCCAAGATGCCCCCGAGGATGACCCAGGACAGAAAATGGGGCAGGTACGAGATCGTCTGCACCGTCTTTTTCAGCCGGATCGAGCGCAGTTCGTTCAGGAACAAGGCAAACAGGATCGGCAGCGGAAAACCGATGATCAGCTTGATCAGGCTGATGCCGATCGTGTTCCAAATGACCCTCGGCAAATCTTCGTCTTCGAAAAACGCTTTGAAATGCTCCAGCCCGACCCACGGGGCTTCCGAAATCGGACGCGTGATGACATACTGCTTGAACGCGATAATGATGCCGTACATCGGTATGTAATTGAAAATAATCATCCAGGCGACGCCGAGCAGCGCCATCACCTGCAAATATTTCTGGCTTAGCAGCTTCTTCAGCAGCAGGCTGCGCCTCCCCGCCGAAGCCGCGATTTCCGGCTGCGCCGTTTTTGCGCCGAGTTTGGCACGCATGACATTCGACCTCCTGTAAGTGCTTTCATTGTTGCACTTTTTATTGTAGAAGGGGAAGAGGGAAAGAAACAGGTCCGAAATTTCGTTTTTAGGGGTGTGTTTTTCGGGTCTTGCAAAAAAATGGGGCGATAGACGTTATTGTGAAAGGAACGTATGTTTGTTACGCTCTAGGAAAAGCCCCATGGCGGGACGCAAAACCGAAGGAGTGATAACGATCATGTTTCAGTACATAGACCAAACCTATGAAAAGAAGGACTTCAGCCAGGCCGATTTGAGAAGCGGGGAATTGAAGGGCTGCGTTTTTACGCGCTGCTTGTTCCGCGGCACGGAAATGAACGAAATTTGGACCACCGGCTGCCAGTTTATCGAATGCGATTTCGGCGGGGCGGCGCTTAACGCCTCCTTGCATATCAGGTCTGCGTTTACGAATTGCCGGTTTGCGGGGGCGAACCTGTTCGTCTCGAAATGGGAGGACTGCAAAATGACGGGCAGCGATTTTGCGGGAGCCTACTTGGACGGCATTACGATTCAAGGCGGGGAGTGGTCCTATACGAATCTGCGGCAGGCGAACTTGTCGAAACAGACGCTGAAGGGCATACGCTTGATCGAAGCCGACCTCACCGAATGCAACCTGCAGAAGGCGGATTTGCGGGAAGCCGACCTTTCAGGCGCCAAGCTGACCAAAGCCGTCTTGAAGGGAGCGGATTTGCGAGGGGCCAAAATGGACCGGATCGATTACAGGTCGTTTGACCTGACGGGCGTGCGCATCGATTTGGAGCAGGCGGTCAATGTGGCCCGGGCTTACGGCGCCAAGGTGGATTAAACCAAAGGCAGCGGTAAAAAGAAAAACTCGATTTAAACGCGGTCTGTCTACTGAGAATTACGTCGATAGACCGTTTTTTAATGCGGTTTTTTTTAGAAAAATGACTTGAATATCAAACGACATCGTTCTGCGGGCCTTTCGCCCGTTCTCGACAAATTTAGCTATAATTCTGCAAAATCTGGATACAATATGCATATCGCTGAGACATCATGCGCGGCGCGGCCTGCCCGCAGGCGATACAAGAGGAGGCGGTTCATTGATTAACAGTGATGAATGGGTCATCCACCTGACAGAGCTCCGCAAACGCCTGATTTGGGTGATGCTCTTTTTTATCGTAACGCTGGCAGCCGGCTTGTACGTGTCTCCCCGAGTGCTGATGTACATCAAAAACCGGCCTGCTGCCGCCGATATCGCGTGGAATGTGTTTTCTTTGACGGACGGCATGTTCATTTATATGAAATGCGGCTTCCTGGTGGCGGTGTTTTTTACCGTTCCGCTTGCGCTGTACCATGTATGGGCATTCGTGCGTCCGGGCTTGACGAACGATGAGGCCAAAAAGACCTTCTGGTTCGTTCCGCTGGCCTTCGTCCTGTTTATGATCGGGATCGCGTTCAGTTTTTACGTCGCGTTTCCGATGATGGTCTCCTTCCTCTCCCAAATGAACAAAACGGTTGGAGCCGTCGAAACGTACGGGATGGACCGGTACTTTTCCCTCATGTTCAGCGTCGTGTTTCCGCTTGCGCTTGCTTTCGAAATGCCGGCGGTGGTCCTGTTTTTGACCCGTTTGGGCATCCTTGGCCCTTCGCAGCTGAAAAAGGCGCGGAAATACGTGTATCTTGCCCTGGCGATCGTCGGGTCGATGATTTCGCCGCCCGATTTCGTCTCGCATCTGTCCGTGACCATTCCGCTGATCCTGCTGTTCGAACTTAGCATTCTCGTATCCAGATGGTATTTGCACCGGAAGGAAACCGAACATCCACTACTAGATCCGAAAGGAGGAGCCAACCATGTTTAACAATATCGGGCTGCCCGGGCTTTTGATCATTCTGATGATCGCCCTGGTCGTATTCGGTCCATCCAAACTTCCCCAGCTCGGAAGGGCCGTGGGGGACACGCTGAGGGAATTCCGTTCCTCCACCAAAGGGGTCGTCGAGGAAATTACGAACGATCCTGCCGCAGAACCGGAAAAGCTTGCCGAAAAAAATTAGCCGTATGATGCGAAAAAACACCTCCTTATAACGCTTTTGGCGCTCAAGGAGGTTTTTTTCGTCCACGCTTATTTGTTTTGATCCAAATGCGCGCCTTTTTTGACGACGGCCAGATCTTTGTTCATTTTGGAAATCGGCGTGCCCGCGCGCATGGCGGTTTTCACCCGATGGATCGCTTGGATGGCTTTCGGGTCGTGAACGGTATAAACCTTCACTTTTTTGCCGTATACGCCGGCGACTTCGGCGCGGATCACATCGAGATTGTGTTTCGTGTTGTCGCGTTGGCCGATGTTGTAGCCGTAACCGCCTTTTTGGCTCATATATCCTTTGCCGGACGAGCCTTCGTTCGGGCTGAGCACTTTATGCGGCTGCGGTTCGGAGTTCCGGATGTGGGTGTGGTGTTCCGGGTCGCCGATGTAAACCGAGTCTCCGAGGGTCAGCACGCTGATCCCCGTAATGCCTGCTGATTCCAGGCGGTCTTCAAGCGTTTTGGACTCCGGCGTGTTGTGCAGGCTGGAGGTGCCGATGCGGCTGTAAACGCCCGAGCCCATTCCGCTGTAAGTCGTGCCGTTTTCGTTTGTCGTACGGACCTTTTCGCCGTTGAACTCCGGAATGACCTTGATGCTGTTAAGGTGCGGATGACCTTCGGCATGGGTGCCCCCTCGAAGTCCGTCATTGGTCAAACGGTCCGACACGTGATTTTGGTTTGCGTTCGACTGAATCCGGACGGGGTTCGTCTGCGCGTTTTGTTTCACGTTGCCGTTGCCGTTGCCGTTGCAGCCGCTCAAAGCGATGGCGGCGCAAATCGCCGGAACGGTTACTTTGGCGATGCTTCCTTTCATATTTAATCCCTCCCTGGATATGTTGAGCATACGATTATGATTATCTTTCGGAGGATGTATTATTTGTGGGATATTTCGACAAAATAACAAAAAACTGATGCAAGCCCGAATTCATGGGATCGCATCCATACAGTTGGAGGTTGACTTTTATGGCAAACGAAACTGAAGACAAAGAGTTGAAGGACCATAAAGAACCGGACCAGTCGCGCCGGAATTTCTTGAAAAATTCGGGTTATGCCGTCGGGGGCCTCATCGTGGGCGGCGTGGTCGGCAGCCTGCTGCGCACACCGAGAAAAGCGACGACCGGCAACAACGTCAATAACGGGAATGCCAACAACGGCGGCGCTCCTGCGGCGGAAACCGTCAATTTCAACCAGGCGCTGATGTATTTCACGCAAGAACAATTTTTGATTACGGAAGCTGCCACGGAACGTCTTTTTCCTGCGGACGATAACGGACCCGGAGCCAAAGAGCTTGGCGTTGCTTATTATATCGACCACCAGCTTGCGGGCGAATGGGGCAACAACGGCAGGGAATACATGCAAGGCCCCTTTTATAAAGGGGAAACGACGCAGGGCTACCAAGGCCGCCTGAAACGCCGGGAAATCTTCGATATCGGCCTTCAGGAAATCCAAAACTACAGCAATAAAAAGTATCAGAAAAAGTTCAAGGATCTGGCGCCGGAAGAGCAGGATGCGGTGCTTAAAGCTTTCGAAACCGACGAGGTAAAGCTGACGACCATTTCGGCAAGCGGATTTTTCAAGACGCTGTTCAGCGCAACGATGGAAGGCGTGTACGCAGACCCGCTCTACGGCGGCAACAACAACATGAACGGCTGGAAGCTGAAAAATTACCCCGGCAACCAAATGTCCTATACGAAAATCATCGAGCAGGACCAATTTGCCAAAATGCCGCCGGTCAGCTTGAAAGAACATCTGCCACATTCCTAAAAACTAAACCAGAGGTGATCATACATGGCTACGAAACTGCCTAAAACGGATGTCGTTATCGTCGGCGTCGGCTGGGGCGGCGGCATCATTGCGTCGGAGCTGACCAAGCAGGGATTGTCCGTTGTCGGCCTTGAACGCGGCAAAGAAAGAAAAACGGAAGATTATTATATGGTTCACGACGAATTGCGTTATGCTTTGCGTTACGAGATGTTCCAGGATTTGTCCCGCGAGACGATCACGTTCCGGGGCAACGAAAAAATCCGGGCGCTGCCGATGCGTTCCTACGGTTCCTTTTTGCTCGGCGACGGGCTGGGCGGCTCCGGCGTGCACTGGAACGGACAAACCTTCCGTTTCCTGCCGTACGATTTTGAGATCCGATCCAAAACGATCGAACGTTACGGAAAAAAGAAAATACCTGAAGGGATGACGATCCAGGACTGGGGCATTACATACGAACAGCTGGAGCCGTATTTCGACAAATTCGAGAAAACCGCCGGCATTTCCGGGGAGGAAAACCCGAAGGGGGGCAAACGTTCCGACAAATATCCAACGGGTCCGATGAAAACGACGCCGGGGATGAAATTGTTCGCCGACTCCTGCAAAGGGCTGAACTACCATCCGTACCACATGCCTTCCGCGAACCTGTCGGACCAATACACGAACCCGGACGGCATTGCGCGCGCGGCCTGCCAATATTGCGGCTTCTGCGAGCGTTTCGGCTGCGAATACGGCGCGAAAGCCGATCCGGTCGTAACGGTCATCCCGGTGGCGAAAAACACGGGCAAATTCGAACTGCGCACGCATTCCAACGTTAGACGGGTGCTTCATAAAGGCGGCAAGGCGACGGGCGTATTGTACATCGATACGACCACGGGCGAAGAATACGAACAGCCTGCGGACATCGTCGTCCTGACGAGTTATGTCTTTAATAACGTGCGACTGCTGCTCATGTCCAACATCGGCAAGCCGTACGACCCGAAAACGGGGACCGGCGTCATCGGGAAAAACTACGCGTACCAAGTGCTTAAAGGGGCCGCCGTCGGCTTTTACGAGGACAAGGAATTCAACCTGTTTGCCGGAGCCGGATCGCTTGGCATGTGCATCGACGATTTCAACGGCGACAACTTCGATCACAAAGATTTGAATTTCATCCACGGGGCCAACATTTCCTACAGCCAAACCGGGGCCCGTCCGATCCAAAATAACGCGGTTCCGCCGGGAACGCCGACCTGGGGCAAGGATTTCAAGGCTGCTTCCATTAAATACGCGAACCGTCATCTCAATGTCGGCGCCCAAGGCTCCTGCATGCCGTTCCGCCACCATTTCCTGGACCTGGACCCGACGTACAAGGACGAATTCGGCGATCCGCTCATGCGGATTACCTTCGACTTCGAGGACCAGGACCGGGAGCTGGTCAAGTTCATGGGTGCCAAATGCGGCGAGATCCTGAAGGAAATGGGCGCGGACAAAGTCGTGTCCAATACGAAGCTGGCGCCGTACGAAATTACGACGTATCAATCGACGCACAACACCGGCGGCGTCATTATGGGAAGCAGTCCCGACACCTCGGCGGTCAACAATTACCTGCAAATGTGGGACGTCGACAACCTGTTCGTCATCGGCGCATCCGCCTTCGCGCATAACAGCGGCTACAACCCTACGGGCACCGTGGGAGCGTTGGCGTACCGGGCCGCCGAAGGAATTCTCAAGTACCACAAGAAGCCTGGAAGCCTCGTATAAAAAACGCAAGAGCCTAAAAAACGATGAGAGCCGTTCCGGAACATTTTTTCCGGGACGGCTTTTTTGCGGAAACAGTTTGTTCGGCATGGTAATCCGCGTCAATGCAGTTGTTCCGGTCACCCGCCCCGCAAGCGCAACATGCTTCAAGTTTTTTGCGAGAAACCGGCTGAAAATGATACAATGTTTTCATATAGGACTTGCAAAAGTCCCATAAAATCCAGAGAAGAGGCGAAACCAAAATGGCAGACCAACAGCGCATGCTCGTATTCGTAGGTTCATATGCCGAAGAATCTGCGGACGGCGTATATGTATATGCATTTGACGAAACAAACGGAGAGCTTACCCGGCTGGATCAGCTATCCGGCTTCAAAAACCCGACGTTCCTGAATCTCGACACGCCCCGGCGCCGTCTGTACGCGATCAGTGAAACGGCCGCAGCGGACGGATCGAAGCTGAGCGACGCGGTATCGTTCGAGATCGACCCGGAAGCGGGCAAGCTGAAGGAAACCAGCCGCGCCAATGCCCTCAACGGACCGTCCTGCCACATTCAGCGCAGCGCGGATAACCGCTATTTGACCTTGGCAAGCTATCATAAAGGATCGATCAGCCTGGTTGAATTGAAGGAAGACGGCACCGTCGGCCAAGTGCTCGACATCCGCAATCATGAAGGGCGGCTGCCGGAGCAAAAATCCCACGTGCACTCGTCCTTCTACAGTCCGGACCAACGTTTCCTGTTCGTATGCGATCTGGGACTGGACACGATTTTTACATACCGAATCGACCCGGGACAAGGCAAGCTTGTTCCGACAAGCGAAGCAAAGGTGAAAGAAGGCGCGGGCCCGCGTCATCTCACGTTCCATCCGAACGGAAAATTCGCTTACGTGATCAACGAGCTGCAGTCGACCGTGACGGCCTTCCGTTATGACGCGGAGCAAGGCTCCTTGACGGAAATCGAAACCGTATCGACGCTGCCGGAGGGGGCAAATGTCGAAAACGGATGCGCGGAAATCACCATCTCGGAAGACGGCCGTTTCCTTTACGGCTCCAACCGCGGGCATGACAGCATCGTCGCGTATGCCGTGGATGCGGAGACCGGCAAACTGAACGCCGTTCAGCATGTATCCGCAGAAGGAAAACATCCGCGCCATTTTTCGATCGTTCCCGGCGGACGTTACGTGCTTGTGGTGAACCGCGATACGAACAACCTGGCCGTCTTTACGCGTGACGAAAACAGCGGGAAGCTGGCTTTCACGGGGAAATCCGTCGAAATTTCGAAGCCGGTATGCGTTTGGGCCGACCGGTTTTAATTCGATCCGAGTTTTTCCGAAAGGATTGGACTTTGCCGAAAACATCATAGGATGTTCGAAAGCCCCGGAAAACCCGGGGCTTTTTCTGCCGCCGCTGCATTTCATGCGCCGCATTGAAAATGGAAGGCCGGTTCGATATGATCTAGACAGAATCATAAACGTCTAAGGAGGTTATCGGAATGCGTTTTGTGGAAGTAACGTTAAAGACGGCTGAGATGGCTGCATTAAAGCATTTTTACGTAGACGTTTTAGGGGTGCCGGTTATCGCTCAAGGGAACGGCTTCGTCACCTTCGGCATCGGCGAAACGAAGCTGACCTTTGAGGAGACGGCGGAGGGGCGGCCGTTTTATCACTTCGCCTTCAACATCCCCGAAAATCAGTTCAGGGAAGCGAAGGCCTGGATTTCGGGAAAAACGGCGCTGAACCTGGAAAACGGCGAAGACGAAACGAATTCCATCGATTGGAACGCGCACTCGGTGTATTTCGAGGATCCGGCCGGCAACATCCTGGAACTGATTGCGAGGCATACCCTGGACAACGCTTCCGATGCGCCGTTTAACGCGGACGGCCTGCTTTGCGTCAGCGAAATCGGCATCGTGAAGGAGGACGTGCCGGCGTATGTGGAAGAGCTTGAGAGCCGGGGGTTCCCCAAATACAGGGAAGGCAGCAGCGAATTCGCTCCGGTCGGAGATGAGCATGGGCTCCTGATCGTCGCTAAAAAAGGCCGTCGCTGGTTTTTCGCAGAGAAAAACGCAGGAATTTTTCCGGCAAAGGTCCATGTCAAAGATTTCGGCATCCTTGAATTTCGGTAGCGGAAAGCCCATCATTCCGATTCATCATTTTTTGTTCCCTCCGGAGTCGGAATGCCGAAGCAGATGATGCAGGCTTACGATGGACATTGCCACGTCAACCATTCTTTTGCGCTCGTTCATCGCCTGCTTTCGCAGCATGTCGTAAGCATCGGATTCCGAAATGTTTTTCAGCTCGCACAAAATTCCTTTCGCTTTGTCGATCCATTTGCGGTCTTCGATCCGTGCGAGCAGCAGCTCTTTTTCGTTTTTCCACTGCTGCCTTTCGAAAAAATGCCTGGAGCTCCAGTATAACGACCAATGAAGCTCATGGGCTTTCATCGCAGGGAACAACAAACCGTCAATCCTTACATCTTCCTCACATGCACCGAGGGATTGCGAGGCGGGGGCATCGCTGCACCACCATAGAATCGGCGTCGGTTTCCGCTGTTCAAGCCGGGAGCACCACGAAGGAATCGCCGTAACCGGCAAATGGAGCACGGCCCCGTCCGCTTCGGTTATTCCTTTGAAGGCCTGCTCCGGGCTTTGCGCAAGGCGGACATGATATCCGCAGGCACGAAGAATGGATTCCGGTCGATGCGTTCTTGTATCCGATGCGCTGCGCTCCAGGGAAGCGGAAGGTGGATGGATCACGAGCAATGAACGCATGCATGGCACCTCCTTTTCGGTTTTCACAGTACTGATGTTAATTTATATAACACAAAAACCATGTGAATGTCGATAATTTATTGAAATCGATGCTTTCATGTTAAATATATTGACAAGAGGTTGAGGGTGCTGTATATTTTCCTCAAGAACAAATTGGAAAGGATACAATGACGTATCCTGAAATGCGGCAAAGGAGCCTGCTTTCGTAATCCGGAGCGTTTAAGTGCGTCTGCACTTTTTCGGATGCGAAGGCAGGCTTTTATGATTTCAGGGCTGCAAGGAGGATCTGGCTGCAAATAGAGAAAGGAGCGGGATATATGGATAGGAAGAAGCTTGTGCTGGTTGGCAATGGCATGGCAGGCATTCGGACGGTCGAGCATGTGCTGAAGCTCGCGCCGGGAGCCTACGAGATTACGATTTTCGGATCGGAACTCCATCCGAACTACAACCGCATCATGTTGTCATCCGTTCTTGCCGGCGGGGCCGACATGCGCGACGTCATTCTCAACGACTGGAACTGGTACGAGGAAAACCGGATCTCTCTGCATGCAGGGCATACGGTTACGCGGATCGATCCGTTGAAACGCAAGGTCTATTCGGACAAGGGCGTCACGGCCGACTATGACGCGCTGATCCTGGCGACAGGCTCGGATCCTTTCATGCTCCCCCTGCCCGGCGCGAATAAGGAGGGAGTGATCGCTTTCCGCGATATCAAAGACTGCGAAACGATGATGGAGGCTTCCCGGAAATACAAAAAAGCGGCGGTGATCGGCGGAGGTTTGCTCGGACTCGAAGCGGCCAGGGGCCTGCTCCATTTGGGGATGGACGTGACGGTCGTGCATATCCATCCTTATCTCATGGAACGGCAGCTGGACGAAACCGCGTCTAAAATGCTGCAGCAGGAATTGGAAAGTCAAGGGATGAAGTTTCTGTTCCGCAAGCATTCCGAGGAAATCGTAGGCAGGAAACGGGCAAGGGAGCTTCGATTTAGCGATGGTACCCGCCTGGAAACGGATTTGATCGTCATGGCGGTCGGGATCAGGCCGAACGTGAAGCTTGCGCGCCAGACCGGCATCGAAGTCAAACGCGGGATCGTGGTCAACGACCTGATGCAGACGAACATGCCTGACATATACGCGGTCGGGGAATGCGCCGAGCACCGGGGAATCACCTACGGGCTTGTCGCCCCGCTGTATGAACAGGGGGCCGTGCTGGCGAAGCATTTGGCGGGCGCGGATACGGAGGGTTACGCGGGTTCGGTCACGTCAACGAAATTGAAAGTGTCCGGCGTAGACGTCTTTTCCGCGGGACATTTTGCCGAACAGGAGGGCGCAAGATCCCTGCGTTATCAGGACGAAGTCGACAAAGTATACAAAAAAATCGTCATTTCCGGCGACCGTCTGATCGGCGCGGTATTGTTCGGCGATACCGGGGACGGCTCCAAGCTGTTTTCGCTGATGAAAAAAGGGGAGTCCGTCAAAGGCAGGGAAAAAGAGCTGCTGCTCGGATTTTCGGCGCAAGGTTCGGGAGCGGAAACGGCGGAGCAGCGCTTGGCCGCCATGGCTGACGATGAAATCGTCTGCGGCTGCAACGGGGTGAGCAAGGAAACGATCAAGGATGCCGTTTTGACGAAAAGCTGCGCGACGGTCG
>Ga0180220_1002662_pt1 | contig 11167 bp, 8 predicted proteins | sample eDN5th37CBELigBY_FD_151335 | JGI IMG/M metagenome (GOLD analysis project Ga0180220, IMG submission 151335) | Enriched backyard soil microbial communities from Emeryville, California, USA - eDNA 5th pass 37_C BE-Lig BY (version 2) (version 2) | ecosystem: Environmental > Terrestrial > Soil >... | reverse complement strand
CCCTTCTTCAGGTTGATCCAATTACGTGCGACACCGTCCAATACAATTTCAACGTAATCCTGACCATCGGAATCCTCGGCCGTCATCGAGATGGCCGTACCTCGAAAGGCAACAAAAACGGCGCTGTTGACCCATCCGCATTTCGGATTCTCTTTCTCGGTGAGATCAAATCTCCCCATCAGCCTGGCATCTTTGGCAAAGCTAAACTCCAAAGCAGCTCCTCCTCTCAGCGTCGGTATCGAATAGATTTTCTGAAAATCCTGTTCATAAAATAAAGTATACTTTATTATTTGTTTTTATATATTAATACTATCATTTCGGTTATATCAGGTCAATGAAAAACCTTGTTTACGGGTTTAACATATACATATATAATAGTAATAGAAACGTTATTTTGAATTTACTATATAATTAAAGTATACCTTTATATAACTTATACAATATCAGATTGAATTCAGAAGACTGTAAAAGAGGAGGGTTTTTGTGAACGAGCCGAAGTACGAGACGGTAAAACAAGCGCTGCTGCATCAGATTCGATCCGGCGAGCTTCGACCCGGCGATAAATTGCCGAAGGAAGAAGATCTAATGAAACAATTTCACGTCAGCGGCATAACGATCCGAAAAGCGATGACGGAACTGGCTAACGAGGGCGTGATTACGAGAATCAAAAGAAAGGGCTCTTTTGTCAATGGGGCTCAAGCCGCGGACCATTCGAGCCGTTTGATCGCATTCATTTTATCGGCGGAGGACAATTACGATGTCTCCTATATGAAGATCATCAAGGGCGCGCAACAAGCGGCGGCCGAATTTGGTTACTCCTTGATCGTGGAATGGAGCAACGAAAATTTGGCCGTTGAACTGGCGTCCATCCAGAAAATGCTGGACCGGAAAGTCGACGGATTCCTGATTTATCCGTTCGATCCGATCCAAAGCAAGGATAACTACCTATTCATTGAACAAAACAACATCCCCTACCTATTGGTAGACCGGTACGACGTAGATCACCCCAGCTATTTTTCCGGATGCAACAACTACGACGGGGCGATCCTGGCCACCCGGGAGCTGATCCGCCTGAAGCACACCAAAATAACATTCGCTAGCTACCACTTCTTCCTTCACTCCGAGCAGGAGCGGTTCGCAGGCTATTGCAGCGCCATGCGCCAGGCAGGACTTCCGGTAACCGACGATCTTTTGTTGACCCGCATGGATTATGACGCATTAGCCGACAGCGTGATGAAGCGAAATGTCACCGCTTTGTTTTGTTCCAATGACAAGCTCGCCATTGAAACCATCGAACAACTGACCGGCCGGGGCGTCAAAATCCCGCAGGATGTTTCCATCATGGGATTCGACGATTGGGACCATGCCGGCAACCTGTCGATCGGACTTTCCACCGTTCGGCAGGACTTCGAAGAAATCGGCAGAAACGCCGCGAATTTGCTGAACCAGGTTATTCAGGGCAAAACCCATGGCGGCAGCACGAAAATATTGTCGGGCGTTTCTTTGGTGCTCCGGGATTCTACATGCGAGAACCCTTACGCATAACCTTTTTAACTCAAATAGCTCCATGAAAGGAAGTATGTTATGAAATTCGACTTTTTGACTTTAAGCCTGAGACACGGGCTCTTCCGCCAAGAGCAGGACGGAATCTCCTGCTTTCTTCCCGGCAGCGCAATCACCGTTCGCTTTCAAGGACGGGAAATTACCGCCGAAATCGAGGACGTCAACGGCGAGGGGAAAAGCTGGGTTAACGTCTATATCGACGATCTCCCGGTACGCGTGATGAGGATCGATCCGGATAACCGGCTGTACCAGCTTGCGGACGACCTGGAGGACGCACCACATACGTTAACGCTGCAAAAGCGGACGGAAGCGGCATTCGGCAGCATTAAATTTACCGATTTAACGGCGGAGAACGGAACTTTTCTGAGCCCGCCCTCCCCTCTGCCCCACCGGCTGCTCATCATCGGCGATTCGATTACGTGCGGCTTCGGCAACGAGGCGCAGATTCCATGCGACTGCGATGCTTCACGGGAAAATATCGCCCTTGCTTACAGCTCGCTGACCGGTCAGCTGTTGAATGCCGAAACTTTGATCGTCGGCGCGTCCGGTACCGGCTGCTATCAGAATTTCGGCGGTGCCAAGGAAGGGCGCATGTCGGATTATTTCATGGATACCCTCTGTCCTGTTCTCGATCAAGAAGCCATGGACCCGTTTCACCCTGAAGCAATTGTCGTTAATCTGGGGACCAATGATTGGTCCGCGCCCATCCAGCCTTCGGATTACATCGAACAATACCGCAAATTGACCGGCTTTATTCGCGGCAGATATCCGTCCGCCCCATTGTTCTGCGCGATCGGTCCAATGACGCTTGATCCCGCTCCCCATTTGAAGGCTCTCGTCCAGCGTCTTCGCGAAGAAGGCGACGACAACATTCATTTCGTGGAGTTTCCGCTCATCCAGCGGCCGGAAGACGGGATGGGAGGCTGCGGACATCCCTCCGTCAAGAAGCATCGGCAAATGGCCGAACAATTGGCCGGGACGATCCGCCAAGTTTGTTCCGGTCCCGTCCCGTTTACCGGCAGCCGTTAAAACATAACGCCCGTAAAAAAGGACGGCTTCCCATGCGAAGCCGTCCGATCCGATCCAGGGAGATTTCGTTAAAATACTATACATGCCTTGAAATCACTTTCGTCATATCTTGCGACCCGAGGCAGAAAAAAACGGACTAGCTAATGTCAAACGCTAGTCCGTTTCTATTTGTTCATTATTCGCCATTTTGAGCTGCTTTCGCTCGACATGGGCCGCCCCCCATCGATGCAAGGATTCCAGAATCGGAGACAGGCTCTTGCCGTATTCCGTGATGGAGTATTCCACTTTCGGCGGAATTTGCGGATAGACGACTCGTTTAACGATCTCTTCCTCCTCCAATTCGCGCAGATGGAGCGTTAGCATCCTTTGCGTGATATCGGGCAGCAATCTTCTTAGCTCATTGAACCGCAGAGGTTTACCTTGAAGCAAATGATACAGGATCATCGGCTTCCATTTGCCGACGATCGAATCCAGCGCCGCAACGAATTGACATTGGACAGGGTTCTTTTGCATACGTCCGCCTCCCTTACAGTACCTTTTTTGATACTATACCACATTAATGTGCGTACTTCATCAAACAAAATATATATTATATGATCACTTTAGAAAATGTATTTATTTTAATTACAGAAGGGAAGTTTTTCAATCATGGCAACCGTATTGTACATCACCGCTCATCCCCTGGATTCCCAGTCGTCTTATAGTCTCGCGGTAGGGGAAGAATTTATAGAAGCTTATCGTCAAGCAAATCCAACCGATGAAGTGATTCATCTGGATCTGTACCAAGAGGATATTCCGCAAATCGATGCCGATGTTTTACGTGGCTGGGGAAAAATCCGGTCGGGTTTTTCTTTCGATCAGCTGTCCGATGCGGAGAAATCAAAAGTAGCCCGCCATGAAGAGATAATTGATCAATTCGTGGCTGCCGATAAGTACGTGTATGTATCCCCCATGTGGAATTTCTCGATTCCGCCGATTATGAAAGCATACACGGATGCGACTTCCGTTGCGGGCAAAACTTTCAGATATACCAAAGAGGGTCCTGTAGGGCTATTGTCCGGCAAAAAAGCTTTGCACATTCAAGCTAGCGGTTCCGTTTATTCGGAAGGTCCTCTTGCTCCGGTTGAAATGGGATACAGCTATCTGAACAAGATTCTGCAATTCTATGGGATTCAATCGATTGAGGCGATTTTTGTTGAAGGAACCGCATCATCGGAGAAAGCACCGGCTATTAAAGAAAAAGCAATCGCTCATGCAAAGGAAGTCGCCCAGCGATTCTGATAAAGGAACGCGATTGTCTCGTTTCTTGCAATTACAGAATGACAGCTTCGCCGAAATTTATAAATTCTATAATCTAAGAAAAAGCCTGCTGAAGTTTTTCAGCAGGCTGACCGCTTCCTATAGGAAGCGATCCTTGTTGCGGGTCGTCGTTTCGATGAACGGCCATTTCTATTTTGCCAAATAGGCGTCGACCTGTTTCTGCAGTTCGTTCTGAATCTTTTTAAGCACCGCTTCGCCTTCTGCTTTGAACTTGGCGAAATACTGGTCCGGATCAAGCGCGCCGTTAAATAATCCGCTGTAATATTTGGCCTGAATGGTCGAGAACTGGGCCACTTCGTTCTTCACCGGCGTCGGATCGAAAGTGAATCCGGTGAGGATGTCCTTCGTGAAGTTGTCGTCTTTCGTAATGAATTGACTGTACTTCTGAGTCTCTTCGTCCGTACCGGCCCACTCCCTCTCTAACGTAGGATTCAGCATGAGCTGGAACGAGACGATGCCGCCGTCGTTGTTCAGCGTTTCGTATTGATGCTCGCCGGCCGGTTTCCAGTTCACGCCTTCGATGCCGTGCTCCAGCAAATCATAATTCTCCTGCTTGTTCGCCCAGTCGAGGAACATCATCGCGCGGTCTTTATGCTTGCTCGTCTTCACGATGCAGATAAAGTTATCCATCTTGAAATTGGACAGGTTCTTCCCTGGGGTGAGGTCAAACAGCCGCACGGCTTCCAGCTCGCCGTCCGGTACGACCTGTTTCAGCTGGTCGTTGAACGATTGGGGAATCCCGAAGGCCATTTGGGGCGTAGCTGCTACCTTATTCTGGAGCTGCATTTCCGCCGGACTGCTTTTATTCGTCAAGACGTCCTGCGACATGACCTTGTCCACGAACAATTTGCGGACATCCTGGATGCCTGACCAAATCTTAGGTTCCTTGGTTTCAAAGAAGTTGTAGACCTTCCCGTCGTTGCCCTTGTAATACAGCATCAGGCTGGCTCCGGCAAAATTCGTCGGACGGATGTTGACGCTGGTATCGTCCCGGATCAGCCAGTTGACCCAGCTGTAGGTCACGTCGTCCGCGCCTGCGAGAAGCGGCGTAATACCGGATTTACCGTCACGGACGGCGTAAAGATAAGCTTTTAAATCCTCATACGTCTTTACGGGCGGCAGGTTTAACTTTTCCCTCAGGTCCTTCCGGATGAAGATGGATCTCTGTTGGGTATAGGCGCTTCCCAAGGGAACGCCGTAGATGCTGCCGTTAATTTTGTTCGCGTCCCACATTTGTTGCGGCCGCGTCTTTTTCACATTGGGACCGTATTGGTCCAGAAGTCCGCTTAGTTCTTCGTAATAGCCCTGGGAAGCCATCGTATCCAAATGCAGCCATGGAGCGTCGAACATCAAATCCACGCTCTCCCCCGAAGCCAACATGACGTTGGTCTTCTGATTGAGGTCGGCAAAGTCGACGAATGTAAATTTAACCTGCGTATTCATGTCGGCTTTTAATCTCTTGTTGACTTCTGCCAGCACCTCGTCATAGTTGGCCCCCTTCGCCCCTGGAATGACAACCTCCAAGGTGACCGGATCAAGGGATGAAGCGCCGGAAGCGCCGGATTCCCCGGAACCGGCCGGTGCGGCGGCGTCCCCGCCGGCGCCGGAGCACCCGGATAAAGCGACGGCTAGTCCGAGCAGCACCGGCATCAAGAACTTGCGTTTTGATTTGGCCATGTAAATAAACTCCCTTCAATATATTCATCTTTTATAGAAAGCCGCTGGTACGGTCCAGATCAACACGCTCAGCCATTGCGTATCAAGCCGCTCAACCTTTCACCGAGCCGAGGGTCAGGCCTTTGACAAAATACTTCTGCACCATCGGATAGACGAGTATGATCGGACCGATCGTCAGGCATACCGTCGCCAGTTTGACCCCTTCCGCAGGCGGCAGCGTGAGCACGTTGCCGTAATTGAGCGACGTGAGCTGCATCTGCGACATGAGCTGCCGGAGAAGCATCTGGAGCGGATACATATCGCTGTTATCGATAAACAGAAGCGACAGCCACCAATCGTTCCAGTATTGCAGCGCGTAGAACAGGCTGATCGTCGCGATCACCGGCGTCGAGATCGGCCGGATAATTTTGAAGAAGATCGTCCACTCTCCGGCGCCGTCCATGTTAGCCGATTCGTTCAACTCGTAAGGCAACGAGCGATAGAACGAGACCAAGATAAACGCAAAGAACGGATTCATGACGTAAGGGAGCACAAGCGCCCACAGCGTATCTTTCAGATGCAGCCACTGGACGACCAGAAGATAGAAGCCGACGAGCCCCGAGCCGAAGACCATCGGCACGTAGGTCATAAACGAGAGGAAGCCGCCGTATCGGTTCTTCGGATGGGCCAGCACGTAAGCAAACAACATGGTGACGACGAGGCCGAGCACGGTTCCGATGGCCGTTACCGCAATGGTGATGCCATAGCTGGTAAACATTTGCTTGCCCTGAAGGAGGAATCGATAGGACTCCAACGTAAACTCATCCGGCCATATGGAGTATCCGTTCACCGCCAGGCTTCGGGTGCTGGAGAACGAATTGATGACCATCAGCCAAAAAGGAAGCAAGCAAACCAGCGCAAACAGGATCAGGAACAGTCCGAACAACCATACCGCCATTTTATCGGATAACCCGCCCTTCCGCCGGACTCGCGCGGGCGGGGTCAGAGCAACCGGACGATTCATATGGGATTCACCCCCCTTTGCTTTTCGCGAAAATTATAGTACGTGTTCAAAAAGACAGGTTTCTAGGACCGAGAAGGTTGGATGAAGCTAGGGCCTGAGGAGCGGAGCGTACGTTTTGGGTACGTGAGCACCGGAAGGCCCGGCTGAATTCAAGATTCGATGTCGAGTCCACTTCATGATTTGCTTCGTCATGGGAAGATGACTTTTTGAACAACCTCTTTAAAATAATCTGGAGTCTTTATCGATTTTCCGAACCAACGCATTAAACGAAACGACGGCGATAAGCCCCATGATCGACTGATAGAACACGATAGCCGACGACATGCTAAAATTGCCAAGCTGCCTTAACGCCCGATAGGAATATGTATCGATGACATCGGTCGTCGGGAATAGAATCCCGTTGTCCCCGATAATTCCGTAAATCATGCCGAAATCCCCGTAGAATATCCTACCGACTCCCAGGAGGACGAGAATGATGATTTGCGGCTTCAGCAATGGCAGCGTGATGTATTTCATCTGCTGCAGCCGCGTGGCCCCGTCCAGGCGGGCGCTTTCATAATAATCGGAGGAAAAACCGGTAATGGCCGCAAGCAAAATAATCGAGTAGTAACCGGCGCTCTTCCAGATTCGCGTTAACGTGAGGATTATCGGCCATACCCAGGGGGTCTGGTACCAGTCGACGGATTGAAGCCCGGTCATGCTCAGCACGCGGTTAATCAGGCCGTCCGTATTGTTGAATAAAATGAATGCCATATACCCGACGACGACCCAGGAAATGAAATAAGGAAGGAAGACGACGGATTGGATCGTGCGTTTAAACCATTTCAAACGAATCTCATTCAAGAAAAGAGCGATGAGAAGCGCAAAAACCATCTCGAAAATAATGAACAGCGCATTTAAATAAACCGTATTGACCGTCACTTGAATCCAATCCCGATTAGAGAAAAAGAAGCGAAAGTTGTCGAGCCCCACCCAATCACTGCCCCATATGCCTTTGCTGATCTGAAAGTCCTTGAACGCTAGCAGATGTCCGGACAGAGGAATGTAGGAGAAGACAACGAGAAAGACGATTCCCGGTATCGCCATCGAATACAAGCCCCGGTTCTTTGCAAGATCTCTTAACACTCTCAATGTATAGTATCCCTCCATTCTATCTGGTCTGTCCGATGTGGCCATATCCTGACAGTGTTTATTATGTACGGAAGGATGGCTTTGGGAATAGTCCTCATTGTGTCACAAGAAGTACTGAAACTTAAGAATCGGGTGCTTATTCGGCTTCCGGCGCCGTCTTGATTTCTACTTTGTCAAAATGAGGACTTCACAGGAAAGTCAGGATATGATTGAGTAAGGAGGTCAATCCATCAGCAAGGGGTGCTGGAAATTATATGAGGATCAAACCTATTTTGCAGAAGACCTATTTTCGTACCTTTTTATTACTAACCACCGTTTTGATCTGTTCCATTCTTCCATTCGTCTATTTACTGTCTGCGGAATTCTCAAAATATACCATGCTGGAGGTGCGCAGCAATTCGCAGAACGAAGTCAACAACCTGGCATCGAAAACCGAAATGATTCTCGGCAAATTGAAAGCTTACGGGCTCAGCATGTACGCCGACCAAAATATTCAGAACTGGTTCTTCGATACAAACCAAGATCCGCTCATCAATCATGCCGCACTCGTCGCCCAGTCCAATTTCATGTCGACCGAACCGCTCATCCAGCGATCGTATCTGATTAATTTGAAGCACGGCCTTGTCGTCGATTCCAAAGCCGGCATCGTCCGTTTTGAATCCTTTGCCGACCAGAGCATGCTGGAGCGGGTGAAATCATTCCACCGCGAATATTTGCGCTTCTTTAATCATTCGCCGGGTGGTTCGGACTGCCTTGCTCTCATCCTGCCCGCAACTCCCGAGAAGCCGTCTGACTTCTATCTTGTGCTGCTCGTCGATAAACCGCTGCTGTCGAAGCTTCTGTTAGGCCAATCGGCATCCTCGGAGCAAGACATTCGGATTCTCGACGAGGATGGACAGCTTCTATTAGGCGCGTCCAACCCTGCGTTGAACGAACGGCTTTATCAAGCGGGCCGGGAACAGCAGCGCAGCGTTTTTCAGGTTAGGCTCCCGCATCAGCGATGGTTCGTGAATACAGCCAAGCTGAGCTCTGAAAATTGGACCGTATATTACTCGAACGAGTATCATACTTTGACCCGCCATATATCCTCGCTCCAGCATAAATTGATAACGTATACATTATTGCTGCTGGGAATCGTTTCGGCATTGTTTTTCTGGAGTTCGCGCCGTTCCTTGCGTTCCATTACCTTTTTGTCGGAGAAGCTGAAAGGGAAGGTTGGATTCGCAAACTTCGCGTCCGATGCCATACCGGACATCCAATGGATCAACGACGGCATCGATCTGCTGCTGAACAACGTGGAGCAGCTTCATACTTCCATGCGAAACCAATCCGAACTCGTTCGAACGGAGTTTCTCGCCCAGTGGATGCTGCACGGGACGCCGGGCACCAAGAGCTACGAATATATCCGGAGCCAGACCAAGCTGGCTTCCTGCGACGTTCTGTTTTTGGCCGTCCTTCGGATCGAAACATATACGGCCTTTTGCGAACGCTACGACTTCCCCTCCCGGAAATTGATCAAGTATGCCATACGCAATATTAGCGAAGAAGTGATTGGCACAGGCTCTTATGCGGCCGAAGGCTTGGATATGGGGGGCGATCATCTGATCCTGGTCATCGGGAGCCATGAATCGGGAGAGCTTCAGCTGCGGCGTCTTCTGGAGGAGACGCACCATCAGGCGGCGCGCATATTAAACGTCGAAACAACCGTTGCCGTCAGCAACGCCTTTGACTTCGGCACGAATATTCGGAACGTATATGATCATATCTACGAATTGACGATGCTGCGATTCCTTAAGGGAGAAAAGCAAATTTTCCTGGAGAGCGATTACGAAGAGTTTATGGCAGGGTATCCTTCCGCATCCGAAGCGCTGGAGACGACCGAGATCATCAAGGCCATCCGGCGCGGCCGCCCGGAGACCGCCGTCCATTTGCTGCGCGAGCAAATGAAGCATGTCCATGAACTGCCTTATCGCGACTATAAGCTTAACCTGACCTATTTTACCTACGATCTGCTCAAAAACTTCAACAAATCCAGCGTCCTGCACGAGATGAGCAGCATCCATCAGCTGCTCGAGCGGTACGGCACGCTGTCCGAATTTCAAGCGTGGCTGGAGGGCATCGTCACGACGCTCGCGTCCGAGACCGAAGTCCCGAAATCCCCAACCCGCAAAGAAGAGATCGTGCTGGAGATCAAAGAATACGTGGACAGCCACCTGCAGGATGCGCAATTGTCGATCGAGCAGGTGGCCGACAATTTCTCCTTCTCCGTGAGCTATATCCGGCAGCTGTTCAAGGAAATCATGAACATGTCATTGTCCGAGTACATTCTCCAGGAGCGAATCGAAAGAGTAAAGGAGAAACTGGTATCCAGCCAGCTTTCGGTGCTCGAGATCGCGGATCAATGCGGCTTCCTGTCCAAAGGCCATTTCTTCTCCGCGTTCAAGAAGTTCACGAATCTGACTCCGAAGCAGTATCGGGAAAACCACCGGGACTTCTCTAGGTAAAAATATCGCCGTTCCCGCTTCACATGAAGAAGCCGCAGGCAAGGATAATGCGCAGGAACAAGCTATAGAACGAAAAGGACCTTTCCGGTAAAGCCCCGCAGCGCTTTCGGAAAGGTCCTTATTCGATGATTTCAAAAATGGTTCGGCGCCCTATTGACCTGCCGTTCCTTGAACCGGCTCAAGCCCCAGCTTAGGATTCGCCAAGTCGAGTTTATACATGACTTGGTTGTAGTTATACCGCGGCGTCGGGACATGATTCGTGAACGTATTCGTATAAGTCCCCTCGAAGTAGATGACCCGGCCGCCGTCCTTGTTGAAGGTTTTGTGCTGGGCCACGTTGTAAAACGTATAATTGTTATGCGTGACGATCTTTTTGGCACGGGTCCAAGGACCTTGAGGCGCAGGAGCTTCCGCGTACCAGATTTCCCCGAGCACCGACGTCTTGCCTTGCGTCTGCTGCCCGATCATCACATAACGCTGCCGGTATTCGTTCCATTCGACGGAGCTCGATGCGATTTCAACCGCCTCGCCGGTATCGGCATCTTTCAGTTGGTAATAATGCGGGTCGTCCGCTTGGATCAGGCCTAATTGGATCAATTCCTTCTCCTGATTCTGGGTCAGCGGCGGGGTGTTCTTTTTCCAGCCCCATACGAGCTTGCCGTCTGCGCCACGTTCCAGCGACGTTTGGGCCCCGCTATATGTCGTTCCCGGCGTCAGGCACGTAAACGATTCGTATTGGGTATAATCGATGATGGCGTCGTAGCTGGCGGAAACGCGCAAATTCGGCATCCGGTGCTCGGTAAAGAGCCAATAGCCCTTACCGTTCTCCTCGTAATAGGTCGCCTGGCCGCCCGGATGGCGCCAATCGTCTTTGGAAGGGAACTGAACGACTTGCTCGAACTCCTTCGTATCGTCGTTGAAGGCAAGAATGCCGAAGGCG
>Ga0180220_1002658_pt1 | contig 11174 bp, 9 predicted proteins | sample eDN5th37CBELigBY_FD_151335 | JGI IMG/M metagenome (GOLD analysis project Ga0180220, IMG submission 151335) | Enriched backyard soil microbial communities from Emeryville, California, USA - eDNA 5th pass 37_C BE-Lig BY (version 2) (version 2) | ecosystem: Environmental > Terrestrial > Soil >... | reverse complement strand
CCCGGCATCGGCCCGTACACGCTGGATGGATTCATCGAGAAGATCGGGGCGCGCCAGATCACCTGCCCGACCCTGTTGACCGCGGCGGAAGGCGATCCCACAGCGAGCGCCGCCGAGAAGCTGTTTTCGGCGCTCGAGGTCTCGCGCAAGAAACTTGCTTGCTTCACCCATGCCGATGGCGCCGGCGGCCATTGCGAGGCATTGAACCGCAGCCTCTACCACCAGCGCAGTTTCGACTGGCTCGACGCAACCTTTGCCATGGTCGAGTAAGCCTCGGCCGCCCCCAATACGGCGTCCCCATCAGCCTATCATGCCGCGCAGCCGCTCTTCCATATTCTTGGCCGTTTCCTTTACCTGCTCGACAAATTGGGCCACGATCAGCGAACGCGGACGGTTGGCGAACAGGAAGCGGGGCTCCACGGCTATCATGGGCTCGAATCGCCTGGCGACAAGTTGCGGAAAAGCGCCGGAAAGCAAACTAAAGGGATCCACCAGCGCGATGCCGTTGACCTCCGAAACGATGGAACATGCGGTAATCGTGCTGTTCGTCGCAAAAGAGAGATCGAGCGTCGTCCCGCGCGAATGAAAAGCTTCGCGTAAATGCCAATTCGTAAGGGTGTCGTCACCGAAAGACACCAGCAATTGGCCGGCAAGGTCTTCTGGTGTCAGCATCGAGCGCGCGGCGAACGGATGGTCGCCACGCATCACGCATACGACTTCCGCGTGGCAGAAGCTTTCTTCCTGAAGGGATGAACTGGGCGCCGGAACGTCCAGCACACCAATATCCGCCTGATTGGTATTCACGTACTCTACGACATGGCGGGTCGGCAGCGCCCTTACATCGACCGACACGAGAGAATGATCTTTATAGAAGCGGCCGATGGCATGGGCCAGCGCGGAAATCGCAATGGTCGACGATGCGGCGATGGTCAACCGCCCTCTCAAGCCATGGCGAATTTCAGTTGCTATCTGCTCGACCGATTCGAGATTGCCAAACAAGCGCTCGACCTCCGGCAACAGGGCCTCCGCCTCCGGCGTGCTGACCAGGCGCCCGCCCAGACGATGAAACAGCGTAAGGCCCAGCGCATCCTCGAGCAGACGCAATGCCTTCGTGACCGCCGGCTGGGATATATACAAAATGCGCCCCGCGGCCGTGACAGACCCCGTCTTCATGACAATCCGGAAAATTTGCAGATGACGTACGTTCAGCATGAAAAAGCCATAACTTTTAGGAATCTTCAAGATGCCTAAATTGTATTAGCCATTATAGGGGCCGGTAAATATACTTTGCTATCAATGCCCGTTTTCACGACAGGCATACCCTTGCAAAAAGTCACCGGGAGGTCCTTGTAGTGAGCGTTCCAAATTATTCGACATGGCAAGCCAAGGCAAAAGAGATCCAGCCTGAATGGCGAGCGTTCATCGACGGCCGATACGTCGAATCGCTCTCGGGAAAGACGTTCGAAACCATCAATCCCGCCACCGGCAAGGTGATCGCGAATATCGCGTCTTGCAGCGCTGAAGACGTGGATCTTGCCGTGCGGTCGGCCCGCAAGGCGTTCGACAGCGGCGTCTGGTCGCGCTGCGCCCCCGCCGAACGTAAACGGGTGCTGCTTAAATTCGCGGAAAGCCTGATGGCGCATCGCGAGGAATTGGCGCTGCTGGAATCCCTGGATGTCGGTAAACCGATCACCAACGCCTATAACGGCGACATCGTCAGCTCGGCGACTTGCATCCAATGGTACGCCGAAGCCATCGATAAGCTCTATGGCGAAACCGCGCCTTCGACCGACGACATGACCACCCTTATCATGCGCGAACCGCTGGGCGTCGTGGGCGCTGTCGTGCCCTGGAATTACCCGTTGTCGATGGCCTCATGGAAGCTCGGACCCGCGCTGGCCGCGGGGAATTCGGTGATCCTGAAGCCGGCCGAGCAATCGCCTCTTACCGCCATTCGCATCGCCCGGCTGGCAGCCGAAGCCGGCGTGCCCGACGGCGTGCTGAATGTGATTCCCGGGTTCGGCGAAAACGCGGGCCGGGCCCTGGGGCTGCACATGGATGTGGATTGCATAGGCTTCACCGGCTCGACCGAGGTCGGCAAGCTCTTCCTGCAATATGCCGGCCAGTCCAACCTGAAACGCGTCGGCCTGGAATGCGGCGGGAAAAGCCCGCACATCGTCATGGCGGACTGCCCCGATCTGGATGCCGCGGCCCGCGCCGTGGCGATGGGCATCTTTGCGAATTCCGGCCAAGTATGCAATGCCGGCTCGCGCCTGATCGCGGAAGAGTCCATCAAGGACCGCCTGCTCGAGAAAGTAGCGGAGGTGGCCAAGGAACTCGTCATTGGGGATCCGCTGGATCCGGCGACCAAAATGGGGCCAGTGGTCAGCCAGAGCCAGCACGATCGTGTACTGGGCTATATCGGCGCAGGCCAAGAGCAAGGCGCGCAGCTGAGGCTGGGAGGCAATGCCATCCGCAAGGACAGCGGCGGCTATTTCATCGAGCCTACTGTGTTCGACGGCGTGCAAAGCACCATGAAGATTGCGCAGGAGGAAATCTTCGGGCCGGTGTTGTCGACGATCCCCTTCAAAAACTTCGATGACGCGCTGGCGATCGCCAATGACACGATCTATGGCCTTGCCGCCGGGATCTGGACCAGCGACCTGGGGCGCGCCCACCGGGCCGCGAAACGGCTGCGGTCCGGCGTAGTGTGGGTCAATTGTTTCGACAAGGGCAATATGTCCTCGCCTTTTGGAGGCTTCAAGCAATCCGGCTTCGGACGCGACAAATCCATGCATGCGTTCGACAAATACATGGACTGGAAGGCCGTCTGGATCGCGTCCTAGCCTTCATCGCAGCACATTTTCCAATCCAACGGAGGAGTCACATGAACAAGAAATTTCCACAGCGCAACGACCCGGCCCGGCAATCCGGCCAAGCAGTCGAACCATCGAGAAGATCCATACTCAAGACCGCCGGCATTCTGGCGGGTTCCAGCGTGCTGGGCTTTCCCGCCATCGTTCGCGCGCAGGCCAAATCGATAACGGTCACATGCTGGGGCGGGTCATACGAGGCGGCGGTACGCAAGTCCTTTGCCGAACCGTTCACCAAAGAAACCGGCATAGGCGTTACGCTGGTCAACAGCGCCGATCTGCCGCGCATGAAAGTCCAGGTCGACAGCAAGAACGTATCCTGGGACGTCTTTGACAGCATTGGCCCGCAGATCATGGCAGGATCGGAAGCGGGCCTGTGGGAAACCATAGACACCGCCATCGTCGACACCTCGGGGCTGATACAGCAAACCGGACCGGACCATGTGGGCACGTATTTTTATGCGGGCGGCATCGGCTTCGACCCGGCTCGCCACCCGGAAGGCAAGCATCCGACGAACTTTGCCGAGTTCTGGGACGTCAAGGCATTCCCCGGACGCCGCGGCTTGCGCTCGCGGATAAGCGAGAACCTGGAGATGGCGCTGTTGGCCGATGGCGTAGACCCGAACAAACTCTATCCCCTGGACATCGAAAGAGGCTTCAAGGCGCTTGACCGCATCAAGCCCGCCATCCAGAAGTGGATAGAAACCACGCCGGAGACGGTCACGCTCATAGGCAGCAAGGAACTCGACTTTACATACACGTATCTGAGCCGTGTGCTGCCCGCCAAGGCGGCGGGCATGTCGGTGGCGATATCCTTGCGGCAAACGCTCAATAGCCTGGAATATCTCGCCGTGCCGAAATACGGCAAGAAGACCAAGGAAGCCATGCAGTATGTGGCCTTCTGCCTGCGGCCGAAACAGCAGGCGGCATTCTGCGAACAGGTCACGTTTTCTCCGAACGCGGCCAAGGCGCTCGAACTCGCAAGCGAACAAGCCAAAGCCAACATGCCGGACATGAACGATCCCAATTGCGTCATCATCAATGACGCTTGGTGGGGCAAGCATTATGAGCAACTGCAGCGCCGCTTCACTGAATGGATGCTGACCTGAGCGCGTGGCGGAACCATGATGCATAAGCTGAACACGGGGACGGTCGTCGCCCTGCTTCTCCCTCTTTGCGCGCTGATGCTGGTCTTCTTCTTGTGGCCCTTGGGCCTGGTGGGCTGGACCAGCATCTACGACAACGGGCTGACGCTGGATGGCTATACCCGGGTCGCCACCAGCTCCTTGATACACAAGGTAATGGCAAACACGCTGGAAATCAGCGTGATTGCAACGCTGACCAGCCTAGTGCTCGGCTATGCGATCGCCATGCACTTGGCCCGCATGTCGCCCGCGAGGCGCGGCCCCTATCTTGTCATGGTCATGCTGCCCTTCTGGACCAGCATCCTCGTGAAAAGCTTTGCATTCACCATCGTCCTGGGCAACGCGGGGATCATCAACCAGTTCCTCCAATGGATCTCAGGGGGATCCTGGCATATCGAAATGCTTTTCAACCGCGCCGCCGTCGTTGTCGGCATGACGAACTATCTGCTGCCCTTTATGGTTCTGCCCATCATGGCCAGCCTGCTGAACCAGAACCGCAACCTGAAGTTCGCCGCGGAAATCATGGGTGCGGGCCCTTTGCGGATTTTCACCCGCATTACGCTTCCCTTGAGCTTGCCGGGCGTCTTTGCCGGCGTCCTGATGTGCCTGACGCTTTCGCTAGGCATGTACATTACGCCGGCGCTGCTGGGCGGCCGGCAAGACATGATGCTTGCCAACCTGGTTGATTTCTATACACGGCAGACACTGGATTGGACGCTGGCGTCCGCCATCGCCATCGTGCTTCTCGTGTTTTCATGCGCTTTGATCCTTATGCTGATCCGCGCTCAACGCAATCAAGAAGCGGCGAACTGATGATGAAGACTCGCACTCGCAAGCAGAGCAGGGACACAAGGCGCGCCTGGGCGCGCTTGGGCGGCGCGCTGGCCTGGGTCGGCTATCTTTTTCTTCTTCTGCCCAGCCTGATCATCATTCCTGTATCGTTCGGCGGCGGGCAAGAGCTGGCTTTTCCCCCGAAGTCTTTCTCTCTGGATTTATTCATCCAATTCTTCAACGATGCGGGCTGGTGGACGACGGCCGTCCAGAGCGCCGTCGTCGCCGTCGCCACGACCGCTCTTTCGCTCTTGGCGGGCGTTCCCGCGGCCTACGCGTTCTCGCGCAGCGACTTCCCGGGCCGCAGGGCGCTGGAGATGCTGGCGCTGGCGCCGATGCTGGTCCCGGTCATCGTGCTGGGGCTGGGCATGTATATGCATCTGGCGGCGATGCAGATGGTCAATACCTTGCTGGGCGTCGTCATGGCGCACACCGTTCTGGTGCTGCCTTTCATGCTGGTCTGCGTCTCGTCCGGGCTGCGCCATGCCGATCCCGCCCTGGAAACCGTCGCCCTCATGATGGGCGCCAGCCGGTTGCGAATCTTCGTCCAAGTCGTTCTGCCGCAGATACGCAGCTCGGTGATCGTAGGAGCGCTCTTCGCCTTTCTGATCTCGTTCGACGAGGTCGTCATCGCCTATTTCATCACCGGCCCCGACTCCACCACCCTGCCGGTAAAGATGTACAGCGCGATCCGCTGGGAAATCTCGCCGATTCTAGCGGCGGTCTCGACACTGCTCACCCTGCTTTCACTTGCGATATGCCTGACTCTCATGGCGCTTCAGCCACCGAAACCTCAAGCCGATCAATAAAGGAACATCATTAACATGGCTTCCACCGCTTACGATGCTGTAATCATTGGCGCAGGACACAACGGCCTTGTCTGCGGCGCCTACCTGGCGCGCAAAGGAATGAGAGTCTGCCTGCTGGAACGGCGCCATCTCATCGGCGGCGCCGCGGTCAGCGAGGCGGTATGGCCGGGCTATCGCGTATCGGTCGCGTCCTACACGATGGCGCTCCTGCAGCCGCGCATCATCCAGGAACTCGAACTGGCCAGATATGGCTTCGAAGTCATCCCGCCCACACCCATGGTCCACTTCTTCGGCCAAGGGAAAACCTTGGTGATGGGCGCCCATGACCAAAAACTCGCCTCGGACATCGCCCGCTTCCATCCGGACGATGCCCAGGCTTATGCGCCGTATCGCGAGCATATGACGGCCCTGGGCGCCGCCGTCAGAGAGATGTTGTGGGAAGTGCCGCCGGATCCGGCCTCGAAGGCAATCTCAGAACGCGCGCGGCTGCTGCGGATGGCGCTCAAGTATCGCAATCTCGGGCAAAGCTTCTACGACATTTATGATGTGCTGACGCTCAGCGCCCGCGATTTTCTCGCTAGATGGTTCAAGTCCGACGAAATGATCACCGCGCTGGGGTTCTATGCGGGATGCGGCGGGGCCAATACCAGCCTGTGCTCGCCCGGATCCGCCTATGTATTGCTTCGCGGCTACATCCGGGATCACACGACGGCGGCAGGGCCAGCCGGCTTCGTGCGAGGAGGCATGGGCAGCATTTCGGAGGCGATAGCGGCTTCCGGCCGGGCCCATGGCATGGAAGTGCGATGCAATGCATCCGTGGACGGCGTCGTGCTGCGCGATGGCTGCGCCGCGGGGGTTCGGCTGGACACCGGGGAAACGCTGTCCGCGAAGCTGGTCGTATCCAATGTCGCGTCCAAGATTCTTTTCCGTAAGTTGCTTCCGTCAACGGCAGTGCCGGAAGACTTCTTGCGCCGCATCGGCCACATCCGCGACAAATCGACCGCCTTCAAGGTCAACCTCGCGATGAAAAAGCTGCCGACCTTCAAGGACTTCGATCCTCGCGGCGCCGGTTTCGACTATCCTGCGCAAGCTCGATTCGCGTCCTCCGTGGCGCAGATGGAGCAGGCCTATGATGCATCGAAGTACGGGAAAATTTCCGCGCGCCCCGCTTTGGTGATGCTGACGCCGAGCAAGCTGGATCCCACCGTTGCGCCCGAAGGAAAGCACCTGGTGAGCATATTCGGGCAGCATGCGCCCTACGATCTGGATGGAAGAAGCTGGGACGAAGCCCGGGAAGGCCTGTATGCCACGGTCCTGGATACCCTCGCCGAACACATACCCGATATCCGCGAATGCATCGATGACGCCCAGGTGCTGTCCCCCGCGGACCTGGAGCGGATCTTCAACCTGCCCGGCGGGCACGTGCATCATGGCGAGCTCAGCATGGACCAGATCTTCTTCCGGCGCCCGGTACAAGGGGCCGCCGATTACCGGACGCCCGTCAAGAATCTTTATCAATGCGGCGCCTCGGTGCATCCCGGCGGCGGAGTCACCGGCGTACCGGGGCACAACGCGGCCCAAGTCATCCTGCGATCTCATGGCGCGTAACACGAAGAGGCAAGACACATGAATATGGTTGAGCTACGCCAGGTTTCAAAACAGTATGGCAATGTCACCGCCCTTTCGACCATCGACCTGGCGGTCTCGGAAGGCGAGTTCGTCACTTTGCTGGGGCCTAGCGGTTCGGGCAAGACGACGCTATTGAATCTGATCGCAGGGATGATCGGCCCTTCATCGGGCCGCATCTTCATCAAGGGGGAAGACGTAACCGAAAGCCCGCCCAGCCAGCGCAAGCTCGGCATGGTTTTCCAGAATTACGCTCTGATGCCCCATATGACCATCTTCGAGAACATCGCCTTCCCGCTGCGCGTCCGCCATGTGCCGAAAGCCGAAATCGAGCAACGTGTGCACGATGTCCTCAAGCTGATCAAGCTCCCCGACATAGGAAAACGCAAGCCGAAAGAGCTGTCCGGCGGCCAGCAGCAGCGAGTTTCGCTGGCTCGTTGCATAGTCTACAACCCGGCATTGATCCTGTTGGATGAACCCTTGGGGGCGCTCGACAAAAAGCTGCGCGAACAAATGCAGCTGGAAATCCGGCGCATCCATGCCGAACTGGGCATCACCATGCTCAACGTCACCCATGACCAGGACGAGGCCCTGACGATGTCCGATCGCATCGTCCTGATGAATGAGGGAAGAATCGAACAGATCGCGCCGCCGGAACAGCTGTATTTCCGGCCCGATACAGTATTCGCGGCGGACTTCATCGGCACCGCGAACCTCATCCGCGGCACGGTCGGCTCTATCGGCGATGGCTTCATCACCGTATCCACGCCTCATGGGAGCCTGAGAAGCATACGCCCGAACACCGCGCTGCAGAGCGGAGCCGCCGTCACGCTGGTGATCCGGCCCGAAAGCATCCGCTTCGTCGATCATGGCCATAGCGATGCCGGCCAGCAGATTCTTACCGGCAAAATGTCGGACTCCATCGTGCTGGGAAGCGTGGTCAAGCATCATATTCAACTGAATGAATCCCAGCAAATCATTCTGCTGGAACCCAACCGCAGAGACAGGCCGGTAGTGCCCAGAGGCGCCTCGGTGAATATCGGCTGGTCCCTCGAGGATACGCAAACCTTGATCTGATTTTTTAGCAATCGGCCAACAATCGGAGTCTACAATTGAGTACACAGTCTCAGACCGTGGCGGACGAGCTCGCCCGCAGGAAGCGCGAAGAATGCCTCGATCTCCCGGAATCGCTGGGAGATCTGGTACGCGACCAAGCCGCGCTGATGGGCGATCAGAAACTTGCCGTCTGGTTCGAACAGGATCGTTCGCTGACCTACCGCGAGCTCGATCAAATGGCCAGCGCACTGGCCAGCAGTCTATCCAGGAAGGGCGTGCGCAAGGGCAGCCACGTCGCCGTGCTTCTTGGCAACACGCCCGCCTATCCCCTGACGTGGGTCGCCCTGGGCCGCCTGGGCGCGGCGATGGTGCCGGTCAATACCGCCTACACCAGCGACGAGATCGCTTTCATTCTCAAGGATTCCGACGCGCAATACCTGATCATTGACGCCACCCACATATCCAAGCTCGAAGGCGTCTTGCCCACGCTCGAACTGCTGGACGAAAGCAGGGTTTTCGTGGCGGGCGATGCCGGCCATCCCAATGCCTGGGAAACGCTCGTCGAACAGGGCGACCCGTCCTTTGCGCCCGACTATAAGGTAAGCCGCAACGATCTGCTCAATATCCAATACACATCCGGCACAACCGGCTTTCCAAAAGGGTGCCTGCTAAGCCATGACTACTGGGTCATCCATGCGCACAACTCGGCGCGCCACCGCCGCCCCGCCGATAGCGGGATCAAGAATGTACTGATCTGGGCGCCCTTCTTCTACATGGACCCCATGTGGCAGTTTCTGATGACGATCAGGCTGGGAGGCACTTGCTGGATCGCCAACCGGATGAGCCTGACCCACTTCTTGTCCTGGCTGATCGACTATCGCATTCATTACTGCATTTTCCCCGAACCCGCCCTGACCGTGCATCCGCCTTCTGAGCGCGACAAGCAAACCTGCCTGCGATACATCAGCGTATACAGCTGGACCGAGCGCGCCCGGCGCGAGGTGATGAGCCGATTCAATGTCATCGCCAGGGAGGCATATGGAATGACAGAAATCGGGACCGGTACCCTTGTACCTGAATGGGCTTGCGACAAGGCGCTGATGAGGACTTGCGGCTTGCCGGCCGCCTTTCGGGAGCTTCGCATACTGGACGATGAAGGCTCGGAGGTTGCCCCCGGCGAGACCGGCGAACTGTGGGTCAGCGGCCGCAGCATCTTCTGGGGATACTACAAGCGCCCCCAGGCCAATGCCGAAAGCTTCCGCGGAAAATGGTTTCGCACCGGCGACCTCTTCCGTCAGGATGAAGACGGTTTCTACTACCTCGTTGGACGCATCAAGGAAATGATCAAGCGTTCGGGCGAGAACATCGCGGCCAATGAAGTGGAAGCGGTCCTGCGCAGCCTGCCCGGCATAGAAGAGGCGGCGGCCATTCCAGTACCCGATCCCTTGCGCAGGGAAGAAGTCAAAGCCTACCTCAAGCTCAGGGCGGGGTTGTCCGTATCGGAATTGCCGCCCGAGACTGTGCTTGCCCACTGCGCCAAGCATTTGGCGGCCTTCAAGGTGCCGCGCTATTTGCAGTACATCGAAACGGATTTCCCGCGGACGCCTTCGCGGAAAATCGCCAAGAAGCGTCTTATTCAAGAGATGCGTGATCCCTTTGAGAACACATACGACGGCCAGGAAAAACGCTGGCGCTAAGTCCGCTTTCCAACGACTGCCATAGAGGACCATCGTGTTTATCGATTTTTCCAGCCGCCCGCCCTTGCCTGAATTCGCGGGCAATGCACCGCATCTCAGCAACTATCGGCGTGTATACAAACGCACCGAAACCGAGGTCAGCCAGCGCGCCGCCGCGGATCCATTGGCTGAATATCTGGCCACCTACGAGCGCTTGAACGCCCGCGCTGTCGTAGTGAAAGCGCGGGACTTGACCTCGACTTTCGGTTTCAAGATATCCAACGAGAGCGTGGCGAATTTTTGCAGAACGCAGGGCGACCGCTACCTGGGGTTCGCGGGGGTGGACCCGCACCGCGGTGCGAGCGCCATAGGCGAGTTCGAGACGGCGATACGCGAACTGGGGCTGCGGGGCTTGAACCTTCAGTGTTTCGAGCACAAGCTGGATATCGACGACGAAAAGCTTTATCCGCTCTACGCCAAATGCATCGAGCTCGATGTCCCGGTGAATATTCATTGCGGCATCAATTTTTCCACCAAGACTTCCATGTCGCATGGGCATCCATTGGCGTTGGACAGAGTCATGTGTACATTTCCCGATCTTCGCGTATGCGCGTCTCCACCGGGATGGCCCTGGATAAACGAACTGCTGGCGGTGGCATGGCGCCACCCGAATGTATGGATCGGCACGTTGGCCATTCGCCCCCGGCTCATGGCCACCCCTCATTCCGGATACGAACCTCTTTTGCAATATGGCAAAACGGTTTTGAAGGACAAAATGATTTTCGGCAGCGGTTTTCCCATGATGCCGGTAGAGAGCGCGCTGGACGAATTCATCGCCCTGGACATGCCCGAAGAAATACGGGCGCGGTGGCTCGAAGGCAACGCCCGAACCTACCTGCGCATTTGACGCCGCCGACGGTTACGCATGCTATTTGACGCCGCGGATCGAACCCGCGTCGATTTCAGGCGACCGGCGCGGGCCAGCGCCGAGTTCCTGGAAAATTTGCGCCCTGGTTTTATCGTCCACGGGTTCCGCGAGGAAGCCCTTGCCGCCTATTTCTGCGGCGATTTCGCCGGCGCGGCCGGGGAAGGTGTTTTTTTGAATGTGGCGGGGCCCAGAGTCTTGCAGGGATCGGGCCTCTGGGCCGCGGGCACGAC
>Ga0180220_1002655_pt1 | contig 11180 bp, 11 predicted proteins | sample eDN5th37CBELigBY_FD_151335 | JGI IMG/M metagenome (GOLD analysis project Ga0180220, IMG submission 151335) | Enriched backyard soil microbial communities from Emeryville, California, USA - eDNA 5th pass 37_C BE-Lig BY (version 2) (version 2) | ecosystem: Environmental > Terrestrial > Soil >... | reverse complement strand
GCCGTCGGCTTCTGCGGCAGGGGCGGCGGCTCAATACGACCGTTATCCGGCTTGAGCGATGCTGGAGTTGTGTTGATCCCCAGATCCTCGAAGGACAGCACCCCGTCGTCGACGATGCTCCCAGGCACGCCCGAAACGCGCGCGGTTTTCGTCTGGTCGTTGTAGTCCGGAGCAGCCGGATTGCGCGAAGGCTGATCCTCGATGATGACCTCGGGCGCATCAGAGCCTGCCGCCTTGTCGGCGGGTGCAATACCGCCGGCTTCGCCACCCTCAACCGAGCCGCCTGCAGCAGACGGGTTCACCAGGTTGAGACGATGACCTTCGAGGAGCCAGGGCTTGCCGAGGTTGCCCCGGTAAATGTTGTAGCTCGTCACGCCGATCCCGACGGCGAGTACGACGGCAAGGGTCGCCATCAACAGCCCTGTGAAGGGACGCGCGCCCGCCACGCGCCGGCCTGGCCGGCTGTCCTCAGTGGCCTCCTGGGCAGCCTCCTGCGAGGCCTTTTGCGCAGCCCGGCGCGCGGCGGCCAGGAACTCCTCCCGGCTCGTGCGAAGAGCCAGGGGCTGAGCCCCTGCGGCCTCAGTGGTTGCGCTCTGCTCGTCCGAGCCTTCGTCTTGGAGCCACCGCGGACGATCGCTGCGCTTTTCGTGACTCGTCTCGGCGCGGGCCACGCTGGCTTCGGCGTCCATGATCGGGGCCGGATCGGCTTTCGTCGGCTCATACGCACGACTGCGGTCGCGGCCTACGTCCTCTGCCGCCGTCCCGAACTCGGAGTCTCTGAAAGCGTACGCATCGGTCGTTCGGATGCTCTTCGCTGGCGCTTGCGCCCAGTCCGCTTCCTGTGCCCGGCCCATTCCCGACGGCAAACGCGTCTGCTCCAGGGCATCCATCCGGTCAAGCAGATTAAGTACGGCTTCCTGAATGGCTGCGAGCGCACCGGCGGTCTGCTGATCGTTCTGCCGCTGGCTGAACACGAAGTCGGCGATGACGTCGTGAAGCTCGCGAAGGCGATTGAGGTCCCGGCCCTCACCCCCGAACACCCCCTGCTCGGAAATCCGATTGGCCACGGCTTCCGCTATTTCGGCGAGCCGGCTTTCGCCCAGCACGCGCTCCTGGAACAGCTTCTGCAGGTGCTCATCGGAGACTTGATCGAGAAGCTGCTGCAAATGTCCGTCCATCTCGTCGAGACGGGCAAGGCGGCTTCTGGCTCGCTCCACGTGCTCAGCCAGCTCGCCGATGTGCGCCTCGACAGCGCGCAATTCCTCAGCGTTCGCGCGCTTCGCGAGCTCGTTGAGGGCAGAGCCGATCTTGGTCTCGATCCTGTCGAGCCGGGTTTCCAGCGCAGGGATGGCGTGCGGATTCATTTGTCCGAGCCATCTCTCCACCTTCGCCGCGATCTCGGCGAAGCGCCGTTCGAGCCTCTCTCCAGACTCGCTGCCCTCAGTGCGTTCCGACCAGCGATACTGCGATTCGCCCTGATCCGCAGGAGCAGCACGCTGGCCGTCGTGGTCGGGCTCGTAAAGCCGGGTTAAGGCTTCGGCTGAGGCCCGGTCCCAGTCACCCTCCTGTTCCTCCACCGACGAGCGCGGCGCGAATTGCTCCGTGCCGAAGGCAGTCTGCGTACTCGGCTGGTGCGAACTCTTATCCCAGAGATCGCTGAACTGGACCGCAGCGGATCTGAGCGGAGGCGGCGCGGCTACCGGGCTGCGCATCCAGTGGGACTGCTTCGGCCATGGCTGCGTCTCCCGAGCTGCGAACGAGTCCTGGAAATCGGACGGATGATCGGGCCAGAAATCGCGGCGCTCCTCTACGGGTCGATCAGCGGCCTCCGGCCTGGGGCTGTTCTGCTCGGTGGCGAGGCGGTCGCTCAGCGCGGCGATGCTCTCCTCGATTCGTGAAAATGCTGCTGCGAGCTCCGGCGGGGCGAAAGCGCGGGCCGACTGGGCTTCCTCGGCGAGATGGGCGAGCCGGGCCTGCATCTGTTCGAGGGTCGCCTGCTGTCGTTCGTCGGCATTGGCGATGTGCTCTGCAATTCGATGCAATAGTGCCTTGAGCTCCCCGGCGCCGCAGGCAGGTTCGCGTGCGCGGTCGCCCATTTCCCCACGGAAGGCGCCGCTCCTTGGATTGTAATCGTTATCGTAGGACATGCCTCTCCCCGCGAGGGCCGCAGCGACTGCGAACGCCCATGATTGGCACCTGCGGGAGACCGGCGATTGCCCCCTGTCGCCTGTGCCGCTCGAGCGCATCCGAGGGTCCGATACGCGGCACGAACTGGGACCAGCCTCCGAACAGTGGCTGTTTCCGAGTAAAGGTTCGGTTAACAGAGCTTCAGGCGGCAGTATTCGCGAGTAAGATCGACCCGGCCTTCCGCAAACCGGCTCGCATTTTTCTGCTTGGGGCTCGGCTAGAACTGGTAAACGACATCAGCACGAGCGGCGCTTGAAATGACGGTGTTCCGACGCGACATCAGCCAAGCCGACAGGCTTTTCTGCGACTCGGACAAACGGAGGTGCGTATGCGCGCTCTTTTCATCGCCGTGCCAGCGATTGCAGCGGTCGGACTCGGAGCTGCGACTGTGGTCGGACAGGAGCGGCAGGGCCGATTCGCAATGAGCCCTGTCGAGAATGGTTTTGTGCGGCTCGATACCGAGACGGGCGCCATGTCCTTCTGCGCGCAAAAGGACAGCCGGTGGACGTGCGAGTTGATGGCCGATGAAGCCAAGGCCATTCAGGACGAGGTGGCACGTCTCCGCGATGAAGTGAGGCGCCTGAGGGAGCAGGCGGCGGCCCCGGAAAGCGCTCCGGCGGATGAAAGACCCGGCAGAAAGCTGGAGCTGCCAACGGAAGAGGAGGTCGACAAGGCGCTCGATTACTTCGAGAACATCTTCAAGAAGTTTCGCGAACGGATCGAGAAATTCGAGCGCGAGGAACGCGACCCCGAGAAGCGCAAGGATGGAACCCAGTTGTAATTGCAGGCAGAGGAAAGCCCTGTGCTGAGGCAGGCGAGCACGACTCTGACGATCTCGACGCGCGGTCCAGGGTTCACGGACCTCACTCCGAGGCTGGAAGAATGGCTGAACCGGATCGGGGCTCGTGACGGGCTGCTCACCGCCTACGTGCGCCATACCTCGGCTTCGCTCACCATCCAGGAGAATGCCGATCCCGATGTCCGCCGCGACCTGCTCGATGCGCTCGATCGACTGGCTCCGAGGTCGGCCGATTATCGGCATAAGACCGAGGGGTCCGATGACATGCCGGCGCACATCAAGTCGATGCTGACGTCGACATCGATCGGCATTCCAGTCGTGGGCGGGAAAGCCGTGTTCGGAATCTGGCAGTCACTCTACCTTGTCGAGCACCGCGATGCGCCACACCGGCGAGAGGTCGTTCTGCATTACGTTGGCGAGATGAGCTCGCCCTGAGCGGATGAAGGAGCGTACTATTTCGACTGAAGTCTCGGCTCGCCCTTGATCACCGGCTTGCACCGTCATCCATCAGGTCGTAACGAGGTTCGGACGAACGAGCGGATTCACGGCAATGATCATTCTGCGCCTTCTCAGTGGTGTTTTCTTGCTCGCTGCTACACTCGCCTTGATCGCGGGGGCCACGCGCGCTCAACTCGGTGCGCCGAACGCACTTCTCACGCCTTTTCTGTCACAGCTTGCTCAATCGGCCCCGGGTATTCTCGCAACGCTCGAAAATTCCGTATCAGCTGCGCACCCTCTCCTCTGGGATCCGGTTCTGAAATCGGTTTTAAAGCTCCCGGCCTGGGTCAGCCTCGGCGGCATTGGCGTACTCCTCGGCTGGATGGGGCGCCGCCGTCATCAACGAATCAACGTTTTCACGAACTAAGCCGTCGCTCGCCTAACGTGATTGGGTCCCAGCCTGCTGAACCTGCGGCGAAGGCGTCATGAGACTCTGAACGAGCTGGTGCGCCCGTTCGCCGAGATCGAGGCTCGACTTCGAGATGTCGACCATCAGGCCTGCGGAAACGATCAGGAACAGAACACCGCAGACACCGATCATCACGTTGTTGTGCCGCCTGTTGAGCGCCGCGATCTCTGCCTCAGTGATCGGGCTCGCTGCATCGTCCGCGGCCCGAATGCCGCGTAGTTTCTTGTGAACCTGGCGGCGCACCGTCCCGTGATCCACCACGGCAAGTCCGGCCCGCCGGGCGATTTCAGAAGCGATCTCAGGGATCGGCAGCATCGGATCGACGTTGGCTTCGTTGACGTAGCCCAACGGGATCTTCTCGCCCGACTTCGTCACAATCCGCGCGCCACGAAGCATGACCGGGGCGATGGTGCCGCCATAAATTTCGCGCCGGGTCTCGACGGCTTCGATGTCGGAATACGGGATTTCGTGCGTCCTGTAGAAGAACTTGGGTATTGCAATGCCGCGGGCGGCCGGGAGCGTAAGCCGCACGGCACTCTCGCCGATGATTACGCGGGCCCGGATCGAGTGGATCAACTCGAACAGCACCAGCAGCATAACAAGCGTGAACGCCGTCGCGAAAATCGAGAACCCCAGCATATCCGGCCAAAGCTGATGGATCACGCGCTGCACCAGCATGGCCGGAAGGCTGGCGAAGAAAGGCAGCAGCAGGAGGAATACGAACGAGAGGATCGTCTTCCGCGTCGTGCTCGCCTGATAAACATGACGTGGGCTGCCGGCCGGCCGATCTGTCGACGATGCCTGAGAGGCTTCGCTCGCCCCCTCCTTCGGCTGGGGCGGTATTGCCCGAGCCGCCGCCTGAAGTTCGTCACCGGGTTCAAGCTCGGCGGCGGAAGCGGAAAGGGTCGACGCCGTCGCGGCGCTCTCGGCTTCGCTTCCGCGCGGCTCGGTCCGCTCAACGTTTTCGGCAGGCGACGACTCCGAAGAAGCAGGCGCAGCCTCACCGGCGTTCTTGTTCTCGGTCATCCGCCCCTCCCGTGGCTTCAAAATGCGCGGGCGGGCAATCGCGGTGAAGTGACTTGCAGAGACGTTCCCACCCGGGCAGGGCTCACTATATCAGGACTGAGCCCATTCGTATCTCCCTAGCCCGTACGCTCAGGTGACAAGATGCTTTTCTCGCGCAAGAAGCTGCAAATGCCGTCCCCGGACACCGCCCTGAAAGGCCGGCCAACTGCCATACTCACGGCGGCAGCCCATTTCGTGAACGGGCGGCCGCTGAAAGGGCCATATCCCGAGGGGCTTGAACAGGCCATTTTCGGCATGGGCTGTTTCTGGGGCGCTGAGCGCAAATTCTGGGAGCTGGGCGACGGGATTTGGGTTACGGCCTCGGGTTATGCCGGCGGCTATACCCCGAACCCGACATACGAGGAGGTCTGCTCCGGAGCTACCGGCCATGCCGAGGTTGTGCTCGTCGTCTACGACCCGAAGGTGATCAGCTACGAGAAGCTGCTCAAGACTTTCTGGGAGAACCACGATCCCACCCAGGGCATGCGCCAGGGCAACGACGTCGGGACCCAGTACCGCTCGGCCATCTATACGACGACACCCGAGCAACACGCTGCGGCAACAGCGTCCAAAGAGGCTTACCAACAGGTGCTATCCGCCAGCGGATACGGACCGATCACGACCGAGATCAGAGAGGCGCCCGAATTTTACTTCGCCGAGGGCTACCATCAGCAGTATCTGGCGAAGGTGCCGCATGGCTATTGCGGCCTCGGCGGCACGGGTCTCTCCTGCCCCATCGGCACGGGCGTCACCGTCGAGAGCTGAGCAGCCGCACCTCTAAGGCGACAAGAGGTGAGGCATCCGGCCCTAAAGAGGTCCCCGGACCCATGCTGGACGCGAAACAAGTCAATTCGTCCGGGAACAAGGCTCGGGGGGGGAGGGACTGACCGAGTTTACTTGATCAACCCTTCCGCTTTCATGGCCACCTTCACGGCCGGCCGCTCCGCGATTCGGTCGACATATCGGGTGACGTTCTTGAACTCGGCCAAATCGAGCTTCAGAGGTTTCGCCCAGCGCAGCACCGTGAAGGCGTAGGCGTCAGGCAGGGTAAAGCTGTCACCAAGCAGGTACGGCCTGTCGGCGAGATGTCTGTCGACGACGCCGATCCGCGAAAACAGCAGTTCGCGAGCGAACGCCTTCCCCTCTTCCGGCATTTCCGATTTGAAGAGAGGCGAGAACCCCTTGTGAAGCTCGCTCGTGACGTAATTGAGCCAGGACAGCATCTGGTAGCGCTCAAGGGAACAATGGCGGGGCGCCAGATGGGTCGCGCCAGCCTTGTCGGCGATGTATTGGACGATCGCGGGTCCCTCGGTGAGCACCGTGCCGTCATCGAGCTCCAGCGCCGGCACGTAGCCGGCGCGACTGATCTGCCGGAAGTCTCGTCCGTCCTCGGTCTTCTTCTCTTTCAGGTTCACCTTCACCAGCTCGAAGGGCGTCTCGGTCTCCCGAAGGATGATGTGGGGGGAAAGGGAGCACGCGCCCGGCGAATAATAAAGCTTCATGAAACATCTCCTTCGTTGATTATCGTTCGGTCATACCGAACTTCCGCACCAATGAAAAGCTTGCATCTTGCCGAAAGCCCTTCAATGACGCAGATGAGAGCGGGGCCGCGCGGAGCGGCTATCTGGATTCAACACGCCAATGCTGTTTAGGATGCGTTGGCAACAAACCGACGGGGATGACGGCTCATGACGAGCAACGGGGCGAATACGGGTGTCGCTTCTGGGAACCTGATGGCCGGTAAGCGCGGCCTCGTCATGGGCATTGCAAACAATCGTTCGATCGCGTGGGGCATCGCTAAGGCCGCTGCTGCGCAAGGGGCGGAGCTGGCGGTCACCTACCAGGGCGAGGCGCTGAAAAAGCGCGTTGAGCCGCTGGCAGCCGAGCTCGGCGCCAAGCTTGTTCTGCCCTGCGACGTCACGGATTCGGCCTCGATGGACGCGGTGTTCGCCAGTCTCAAGGAGGCGTGGGGACGTCTCGACTTCCTGGTCCACGCCATCGCCTTCTCGGACAAGAACGAGCTCGACGGCCGCTACGTCGACACCTCCGAGAAGAACTTTTCGCAAACGATGCTCATCTCCTGCTACTCCTTCACGGCGCTCGCGCAGCGCGCGGAGAAGCTGATGAGCGACGGCGGCTCGCTCCTGACCCTCACCTATTACGGCGCCGAGAAGGTGATGCCGCACTACAATGTCATGGGCGTTGCCAAGGCGGCACTGGAGGCAAGCGTGCGCTACCTCGCGGCCGACCTCGGCCGGAACGGCATCCGCGTCAACGCCATCTCCGCTGGCCCCATCAAGACGCTGGCCGCATCCGGCATCGCCGACTTCCGCTACATTTTGAAGTGGAACGAATTCAATTCCGCCCTGCGGCGTACCGTAACGATCGAGGACGTGGGCGCAGCCGGCTTGTATCTCCTCTCTGATCTGTCCCGCGGTGTCACGGGCGAGATCCACCACGTCGACGCCGGTTATCACGTCCAGGGCATGAAGAACGAAGATGCCCCGGATATCAGCGTCGTGAAGAACGGGGAGTGAAGACGGGCGCCGCGCTCCCGTGTGGTGAGCAGGTCGGGCGACCGAGTCCGTCGATGGTGCGTTAGTCAGGCCCAAGCCAATCTTTGCCTCTAGCACGGTCAGGCCGGGAGAAGCCGATGTCCAACGCCAATCGCCAGGTGAAGCTCGCACGGCGCCCTGATCCGGGGCCGCTGACGCGGGACGTGTTTGCTATCGAAGACGGCCCTGTTCCGGAGCCGGGCCCGGGCGAGTTCCGCGTGAAGATCGAATACATTTCCCTCGACCCGGCCATGCGCGGCTGGGTCAATGAGGGGCGCTCCTATATCGCGCCCGTGCCCGTCGGCGCCGTGATGCGCGGCTATGCGGCTGGGCACGTGGAGGTCTCGAACCATCCGGACTTTAAACCGGGTGACGCCGTACAGGGCCTGTTCGGTGTACAGCAATACGCCATTTCCGATGGCAAACGCGTGGTCAAGGTCGACACCAGGCTCGCGCCCCTGCAGCGATGGGTCGGCGGGCTGGGAATGCCCGGTTGGACCGCCTATTTCGGCCTTCTCGAGGTAGGGCAGCCGAAGCCTGGCGAAATGGTGGTCGTCTCTGCGGCGTCGGGTGCAGTCGGTTCAGTCGTCGCGCAAATCGCAAAACTGAAAGGCTGTCGTGCGGTTGGTATCGCGGGTGGTCCCGAAAAGTGCCGATATCTCACCGACGAGCTCGGTCTAGACGCCGCCATCGACTACAAGGCCGGCAATCTCGCGGCCGATCTCAAAGCAGCGTGCCCGCAGGGAATTGACGTCTACTTCGAGAATGTCGGCGGCGAGATCCTCGATGCCGTCCTGCCGCTTATGAACACGTTCGGGCGTATTCCGCTGTGCGGCCTCATCTCCGCATATAATGCGACCACCCCACCGCCCGGGCCGCGGAACCTCAGACACGTGCTGACGCAGCGGCTCAAGATCCAGGGCCTCATTGTCTTCGACTGGGCGGACCGCATCGATGAGGCCATTCGCGACCTCGGCAAGTGGCACGCCGAAGGCAAGCTCAAGATCCGCGAGGACGTGCGCGAGGGCGGTCTCGACGCCTTCCCCGACGTGCTCAACCTGCTCTATACGGGCGGGAACCAAGGCAAGCTGGTCCTGAAGGTTTGAGGCGCGAGGAATGCGGGGGGCGAGGACCATTTACTTCGTCCGTCATGGCGAGACGGACTGGAACGCAGCGCGGCGCCTACAAGGGCAAACGGATATCTCATTGAACGACATCGGCCGCCGGCAGGCGGCGCGCAACGGACACGTGCTCAGAAAGCTGGTCCCGGACATCGAGACTTTCGACTTCGTCGCCAGCCCGCTGAGCCGAACCCGCGAGACCATGGAGATCGTGCGCGAGACGATCGGCATCGACCGGACTGGCTACCGGACCGATCCACGCCTCCAGGAAGTCAATTTCGGCCATTGGGAGGGCTTCACCTGGGCCGAGCTGCCGGACCGTGACCCCGAAGGCTATCAGGCCCGCGAGGCTGATCCGTTCGGCTGGCGACCTCGAGGCGGGGAGAGCTACCGCGACCTGATGGAGCGCATTGCCGCTTGGCTCGAGAGCCTGGAAGGCGACGCGGTGGTGGTCTCGCACGGAGGCGTGAGCCGTGTGCTGCGCGGCCACCTGCTTGGCATCGATCCACGCGAGGTGCCATTCCTCGAGGTGCCGCAGGATAAGGTGCTGCTCCTCCGGCCAGGCGAGATGAGCTGGCACTGAGGGCGTGCGTCTGTCCCAGCGCTCCAGCTCGAGCGCTGGCTATCCCATGGAACCCGCACATTGGCCCCGCGTTGCGGTCGGGACGGGAATTGGCGCTGCATTACCTCAAGGGTGCCCCATGGGACTCCTCCTCTCAGCCGCTCAGCGGTTCCTCACGCCGCAACTCATCGGGCGAATGGCCACGGCAGTGGGCATCGACCCCAAACTCGCTCAGACCGCAGCCTCCGCAGCCATTCCGGCTATTCTCGCTAGCTTGTCGCAAGTTGCCGGCACCCCGAACGGTGCCGAGCGCCTGTCCGGCGCAGTCTCCCGCGCGCCCACGGGTATGCTGGATGACATCGGCTCTCGCCTGTCGAACCCCGGCGGGATGATCGAGCAGGGCCAGTCGATGCTGTCGTCGCTGCTCGGCAGCAGCGCTTCGAACACTCTGACGTCGAGCCTCGGCCGGTATGTTGGCGGTGGGGAAGGATCGATGGGCTCGTTGATCGGGCTGCTGATGCCCGTTCTGATGGGTGTGCTCGGGCGCCAACAGCAGACAACCACCGGAAACGGTGCCGGTTTGGCACGGCAGTTGCGCTCGGAAGCTAGCGACTTCAGAGCGGCCATGCCCTCCGGGCTGTCCAGCGTGCTCGAGTCCAGCGGCTTCTTCAATCAGCTTGGCGCGCCCCAAACGGCTGCCGACCAGACGACGAGAGAAGACTTCAGAGAAAGCGCCACGACAGAACGAATGGCGCGGCCGACACCAACGCCCACACCGAGAAGTGAACCGGCCCACAGCAGTTCGAACTGGGCCTACTGGGCTCTGCCGCTGGCCGCTATCATCGGAGGCCTGATCGGCTACATGATGCGTGGAGACGAGCGGGTTGGCGACATGACGACCGCCTTTCAGGCAACCGACGTGTCGAGCGCGAGGCCGATGAACAGCTATCTGCGCCAGACGGTTGTCAGCCAATCAGGCGAACCGCTCGGGATGGTCGAGGACATGCTCGTTACGCGAAATGGGCAGGTGATGGCAGTTCTGAGCACGGCGCAGCCGCTTGGGCTCGGCGAAAAGCGTGTCGCTGTGCCGATGGCGTCGCTCGAATCTGCAGCTCGCGACGGCAGGGCGCAAATCGTCTTCAAAGGTTCGAAGGAGTCTCTGACCGAAGCGCCAGCCGTCAGCCCGACCACTGGCGGCGGCAGCAGTGGCGCCGCGCCAACTCTCCCTGGCACCAGCGGCACCACGACGACGCAGCCCCCACAGAGCAGTCCCAGCACCTCGCCGAGCCCTCCATCTGGCAATCAGTAGCGGGGCGGATAGCGAGCGTCGAGGTTAGAACTTCGCAATGATGTAAACCGCCTCAGGCCGAGTGGTCGGGGCGGTTTACTTTTGATATCATGGTTCGGCGTGGCGGCGCTGCGCACTTGAGACCAGCCAAATAAAGCAAGCCTGAAAATGCGGAGAGCCGAAGCAGCGGCAGCTTCGGCTCTCTTGTGTGTTTTGCATGGCAGCAAAAACGGGTGCTCAGGCCGTCCCTGCGGCCAAGGCGAGCAGCTCGCGCGTGCTTCGAGCTGAGTTCGCTGCGACTACGACTTCGGCGGTACTCTGCCTCGGTCACAGTCGCACACATTCTCGGCGCACCAATTCTCGCTAGCTCCCTACTGGGACCAGCGAATCATGATCGCCTACTTCTGCTTAAGCCTGCAGCCGTTCGTTGTCATCATCACTTCGCGGCTCGGCACCATCCAGTTTCCGACCGGTGCAAGAAAACTGCTCTAATGCCCACGAATAAGAGCAGGAAATACACCTGTGAGCGCTAGTGAATCGATCTTCGATCGTTATCTTGCCCTCTGGAATCTGTTGCCGGAGGGAATGCCGATCGTCACGCCCCGTGCTCGTTTGCTCCCCGTTCGCTCTCGTCACGGGGCGGCGATGCTCAAGGTGGCCACTGATCCGGACGAGACGTACGGCGGCCTGCTCCTG
>Ga0180220_1002654_pt1 | contig 11181 bp, 5 predicted proteins | sample eDN5th37CBELigBY_FD_151335 | JGI IMG/M metagenome (GOLD analysis project Ga0180220, IMG submission 151335) | Enriched backyard soil microbial communities from Emeryville, California, USA - eDNA 5th pass 37_C BE-Lig BY (version 2) (version 2) | ecosystem: Environmental > Terrestrial > Soil >... | reverse complement strand
CGGACACGCACGAGGATTTCGGCAATCCGCTCGGACGCTCGACCGTCGCCATAGGGATTGTGCGCGCGGCTCATCGCCTCGTAGCGCGCCGGATCGGCCAGGACCCCCGAGACGCCCGCGACGATCCGATGCTGGTCAGTCCCGACAAGCACCACGGTGCCTGCGGCCACCGCCTCCGGCCGCTCCGTGACGTTCCGCATGACGAACACGGGTTTGCCGAGCGAGGGCGCTTCCTCCTGAATGCCGCCGCTGTCCGTCAGGATCACATGGGATTTCTGCATGAGGTACACGAACGGCAGGTAATTCAAGGGCTCGATCAGGTGCACGTGCGGCACGCCGCCGAGGATCTCGCGCACCGGAGCCTGGACGTTGGGATTGAGATGGACGGGATAGACGACCTGCACGCCATGCTCGCGCGCAAGCTCCGCGATTGCCATGCAGAGGTCGCGGAACGGCTTGCCGAAATTTTCGCGCCGGTGACCCGTCACGACAATGAGCTTGCGGTTGGCATCGAGGAACGAGAACTGCTTCTCGAGTGAGGCTTCCAGCTCAGGGCGACCCCGGATGATCGCGGTCGTCGAAAGCAGCGCGTCGACAACGGTGTTTCCCGTGACATGCACACGGTCCGTCGGAATATTTTCCGCGAGCAGGTTCTGGCGGGAGGTTTCCGTCGGCGCGAACATCAGGCTGGCGATCGTGTCGGTGGCGCGGCGGTTGATCTCCTCGGGCCAGGGCTGCAGCGGATTGTGCGAGCGCAGGCCCGCCTCGACATGACCGACCGGAATTTGCTGATAGTAGGCCGCCAGCGCCGTCGCCAAGGTCGTCGTCGTGTCGCCGTGAACGAGAACCCAGTCCGGCTTCGACTGGCGCAGGACTGGTTCCAGCCGCGTGAGCACGGTCGAGGTAATCCCGGTCAATCCTTGCGCCTCGGTCATCACATCGAGGTCGTAGTCGGGCTTGATCTCGAAAAGCGCCAGCACTTGGTCCAGCATGTGCCGGTGTTGCGCGGTTACGCAAACCTCGACGGTCATGCCCGGTGTGTGCTCCAAGGCCCGGACCACCGGAGCCATCTTGATTCCTTCCGGCCGCGTCCCGAACACGACGAGTATTTTCATATGATTGGCCTGCAGAAGATTGAGCTATCGCCGAAACCTGGTAGCGGCCGTGGCGACTTCCAGCCTGGCGGTGAACTTCGCACCGAGCACGATCTTCGACAACCGGTCGTGTCCGTCGGGACGGCGCTAACCTTTCTGCGCGGCGCCGGCGTGCGGCCGGGTAGTCGGCGGTCTTCAATCTGTAACCGTGCAGGATTAGCGACCCCAAGACGCCGACCCGGCGCCCGTTAAGGATACGCAGACCGCCTGGAAAAATTCACGACATGCACATGCTATGAAGTTGGCATCGGGGATAGTTGGCTCGGGTTTATTGTTGCCCGCTGCGAAGGGTGCGAAATGTGTTGAGCCTGCGGATTGATCCAGCGCTGCTCGCTGCTGCCGTTCTCGCGTTCACAGTGTTGCCTGCCTCCGCCCAATACAAGGTCCGTACGGGCGATATCCTGGAGCTCGATGTATCTGGGATCGCCGGCATGAGAACCAGGATGCCGATCGATTCTGCCGGAACGATCCGCGTTCCCCTGATCGGCCCCGTCAAGGTGGCGGGAATGCCTCTCGATGAAATCAACAATATCGTCCGGCAACGGTTGACAGCGAAGACGCTGCCGCAACTCAATCCGAACAGCGGCCAGGTGCAGCAGATTTTCTTCGATGCGGCGCAGATCGCGGTCAACGTAGCGGAATACCGGCCGGTCTATGTTTCGGGCGATGTCGCGACGCCAGGGCAACATGCGTTTCGTCCCGGGCTCACGGTGAGGCAGGTGATTTCGCTTGCGGGCGGTTATCAATCGCTCAAGTCGCGGGCGGCGGACGCGATGGTCACCAGTTCGTTCGATTGGCAGGCGGAGCTCAATTCCGAGTTGATCACCCTCGCGCGCGAGCGCATCCGTCTGCAACGTGTTCGCAGTCAACTGGCCGGCGATACGAAACCGCCAAAGTTCGTGCTCGGCAATCCGGGCGTCGGGCCGGATGTCGTCAACGAATTCATGAAGTCCGAGATCGAGACATTTGAGCTCGACGCTGCCACGCGGAACAAGGAGCTCACATTCCTGCGCAATGCGGTAGAGAATGCGAAGCAACGCGTCGCGATCCTGAAGGAGCAGCAGGAGCGCGAGAAGGAGGGCCTGGACGCCGATACCGCGGACTACAAGCGCCTGCTGGCACTCGCGGACTCGGGGGCGACGACCACCTCTCGTCTGACCGACTCGCGGCGCAATATCCTTTTCTCCTCGACGCGCTATTTGCAGACCACGACGCAGATCGGCCAGTTGGAGCGTGAGCTCGAAACCCTCCGCCGGGACCGCGAGAAGCTGGAGGAAACGCGGCGGGTGGCGCTGAGCCAGGAGCTGTGGCGGGTCCTTTCGGCCATTGCCGCGTCGAAGGTCCGCATCAAGTTCCTGACGGAAAAGCTCACCTATGCGGGCGGCATGCGCTCTATCGCCAGCGACAACGACACGGTGACGATCCATGTCGCGCGCCAGTCGGAGAATGGCGTGACGAAGTTCGTGGCCGGCAAGGACGTCGCGCTGGAGCCGGGCGACGTCGTCGAGGTCGTCATGAAGGCGTTCGATTTCGGCGAACATCCTGATGTGCCGGAGGACAAATCGCCGTCGGGTTGGGAATAGCCATGGCCTCGATCCTTGTCGAAGAAGCCCGGACATTCGCGAGCATACTCGCCAAGCGGCTGTTGCCGGTGAAGGTGACGGATAGCCTGCGCAAGGCGCATCAGAAGCGCAAGCGCCAGAAGCTGCGGGATATCGTGCAGCCGCCGGCAATATCGCGCGACAGGCTCGCCGAGGACCTGCGGTCACTCGGCCTGGCGCGCGGCCGCGACGTGCTCATTCATTCCGCTCTTTCGACGCTCGGGCCGCTGGAGAAGGGGGCGGAGACGCTGGTGGGCGCCATCATGGACGTGGCTGGGCCGGAGGCGACGCTGCTCGCGCCGGCCTATCCGATGCCCGGCACGATGCACGAATGGATGCTGATGCCGGAGCCGTTCAACGTGGAGGAAACGCGCTCGCGGATGGGGGCATTCACAGAGTACCTGCGCAAGCTGCCGGGAGCGCGCCGCTCGGCGCACCCGACCCACAGTATGGCCGCGTATGGTCCGAGGGCACAGGAATATACTGCCGAGCATCATCTCGGCGGTACGCCGACCGACAGCCGCTCGCCGTTCCACAAGCATGTCGAGAACGACGGCCAGATCGTCTGCATCGGCACGGGCGTCGGCAAGATAACATCCTACCACGTGATAGAAGACTGCATGGCGGCGTTTCCGATCGCGGTCTACCTCGATAAGCCCGAGAGCAAGGTGGTCGAGTTCGGTGACGGCCGGCGCGTCACAGTGACGACGCGCGTCAACAATCCGGCGCTGAGTCCGTGGCGCGTCGATAACTTCAAGCCGAAGGAGATGGAGATCTACCGGCGGCTGATCTCGGAAGGTGTCGCGCGCGAGGGAAAGGTGGGACTTGCGGTCTCTCACATCATGGACGCGAAAGACCTGTTCGCTGCCACCCGCAGATGGGCGGAGCAGGGCATCACGATCTACCACCTGCCGGCGCTTTCGAGCGGCGTGCGGCTCGTTGGCAAAGCATTCGGCAAGAGCCGGGCGTACTAGGGTGGAGGAAGCGCGCGCCTTGGCCCACGATGAACCGATGAGTTTATTTGCAAAGCCTGGATCGGAAAGCCGGATACGTCCAGGCTCAATCCAATCCGGCACGCGCCGGGGCTGAAGACCGACCAACTGGAGGACCGATCCCGTGACACCGGACAAGCCCGCTGCAGTCAGCCCGCATTCTCCCCTCACTGCCTACGTGTTGCGCGGACTCGGGAACTGCTGGATGCCGGACGCCGGATGCTGGTCGCACTGCTACCACCTGGATGGCCGGCCACAGCCGAACGAATCCATTCCACATAGCGACGTATTCTATTCGCTCAATGTGCTGCTCGGCTTGTCGCGGGTGCCGGACCGGGCAGCGATCGGTCTGGACCTCGAGGCGATCTTCGAAGGGTGTGTGCGGCGGCTGCTGACGCTGCCGGTGCGCAAGTACGCTTACGGCATGGCTCTCTGGAGCGGCGCGGAGCTCGGCTTCGCGCTGCCCGGCGACGTGGAGCGGCCGATCCACGCGTTCCTGAAGAACCGTGACAACTGGCGCGACCTGAAGGCGCAGGACATCGGCATCCTGGTTACCGGCCTGTCGGCCCAGGCAAAAAGGGGCCGGGCCACGGCGGACACCGAGATTGTCCATGAGTTGTTCGAATTTCTCGTCGCGCACTACACATGCCGGTCGGCTCTGTTCTTCGATGCGGCGCACGGGCTGAGGCGCAATTTCGGGTCATTTGCAACGCAGACCTATCTCACCATCGCCTGCTACAACTACCACCACGCGTTCGGCGACGAGCGCGCGCTGCGGCTTGCCAATGCCTGCGCGCGCAAACTGATGAGCCTGCAAGGCCCGCTCGGGGAATGGCCGTGGTTCTACCACGTGCCGAGCGGCAAGGTGGTCGATTTCTACGAGGTCTATTCGGTGCACCAGGATGGCATGGCGCCGGCATGGCTCGAGTTCGCCGAGAAGCAGGGCGTGACCGGCGCGACCGACGCGATCATCACCGGCTTCAACTGGATCCTCGGCAAGAACCAGATGGGCGAGAGCATGCTGCGGCCGGACCTCGGCATGGTCGTGCGCTCGCAGGTCAGGAGCGGCGAGTTGACGAACAAGTCGTCACGGGTGCTGCGCAGCGTCTTCCACGCCTACATGAGCCCGAGCCAGGGGCTGGCCCGTCCGGATCGACTGACGCTGCGCCTGGAATGCCGCAGCTATCACCTGGGCTGGGTGCTGTGGGCCTTCGCGGGGCGCGACGACCTCGAGATGATTACGCACGCCGACGCATTCGTCCGGGTCGATGCGGCACAGGCGGCAGAGCCACGATGATTTCCTCCATCGTTTCGCGTTCGAAGGCGCTCGAATGGTACGTGCGCCGCATCGCCGTGATGTCGCCAGGCGAACTGATGCACCGGGCGCGCGAGATGTACCGGCGCAAGGTCGTCAGGCAACCGCTCGCCGGCTGGTCGGCGTTCGATATCGGCGACGGGCCGGTCGCGAAACTCGAACCGCTGCTACGCTTCGGCGCCGCGAAATGGCCGGAGGCGCTGGCGAGACAGGTGGACGCGGCGGCGGGCACGCCAGGGCTCGCGTTCCTCGGCCAGGACTGGCCGGAGGATGCCCTCATCGGGAAGACGCCGGGCCTTTGGACGATGGACCCCGTCTCGGGGCTTTCCTGGGCGGGACGCGAGCAGTTCTGCTTCGATGTCCAATGGCGTAGCGAGGCGCAGAAGGGCGACGTCAAGTTCGTGCTGGAACTCAACCGCCTGCAGACCCTGCAGGCAATGGCAGCAATCGCGATCCGCGACCGGAACGCCAGGCTCGCCGAGGAGGCCGCCGAAATCCTCCTGTCGTGGATGGAGGAAAATCCCCCGTTCATGGGGGTCAACTGGCTGTCGTGCATTGAACTGGCGTTGCGCGCGGTGTCGATTGGCTTCGTTGCCACGGCCCTCGAGACGGTTGCGCCGGGACACCGGTACGGTGGCTCCATCCGGGCGCTCATGGCGGCGCACGCCTACTGGATCGACCGCTTCCCGTCGCTGCATTCGTCGGCCAACAACCATCGCGTCGCGGAAGGCCTGGGACTCTGGGTGGCCGCCGAGACTGTCCCGGACATGCCGAACGCCGAGCGCTACCGCAGCGAAGGCCGCTCGATCCTGATCGAGGCTGCCACGTCGCAGTTCCACGAGGACGGCACCGGCAAGGAGCAGTCGCCGACCTACACGGCTTTCACGGTCGAGGCGATCCTGCTGGGCATCATGCTCGGACGCGCGCACGGGCAGGAATTGCCGGCGGATGTCGAACGAAGGCTCGTCAAGGCAGCCAGGCAGTTGCGTGCGATGCTCGACGATGACGGCAACTGTCCGCGGATCGGCGATGACGACGAGGGCCGTGTCATTGCCTGCCCGGCCATGCGCGACGACCGCTATGTCGCCTCGGTCGTGGCGGCGGCGGCCGGCGTGCTGGCGGCCCCGGAACTGGCGCCGCCCAACCGCGATCTGCATCTGCGTGACATCGTATTCGGCTCGCCGGGCACGTGCCGCGGCGTCGCGGCCGGCGTGACCGTATTTGCCGCTGGCGGCTATACGGTGGTGCGGGATCACGTCAATGGGCGCAACATGATGCTGGTCATGGATCACGGGCCGCTCGGCCTGTGGCCGCTGGCCGCGCACGGGCATGCCGATGCGCTCGCCGTCTGGCTGCATCTCGATGGGCAGCCCGTGTTCGTCGATGCCGGGACGTACAGCTACCACACGAGCGGCGCAATGCGCGATCACCTGAGGTCGACGGCGTCGCACAACACGCTGATGATCGCTGGCGAGAGCCAGAGTCTGCCGGCGGGCCCGTTCAACTGGCGGCACCGGGCGACGGGGCGGCTTGTCGATGCCAACGAAAGGCTCGAAGACTGGTCGGTGACGGGCGTGCACGATGGCTATCGCAAACGGTTCGGTGTCATCCATCGGCGTACGTGCAGGCGGTCGGACGGCGGCTTCGTGATCGAGGACGCGCTCGACGGCGAGGTCGCAGTTGCCGGATTGCAGATCGGGTTTCTGCTGCATCCCGGTTTGAATGCCGAGCGTTCGCCGGACGGCAGTGTTCGTATCTCGCGCAAAGGGCACGCGCTGCTCAGGTTGGTTGCGCCGAGCGAGACCGCCATCGAGATCATCTCAAGGGAGAATTCCAGGACGACGGGAAACGTCTACTCCGGCCGTTACAACCATCTCGCCGCCGCCACCCGGATCGTCTACCGGCCCCATGCGCAGCTACAAAGGCACGCAATCCACATCGAGATCCAACCCGCGTGAAGTGGGGCGTGAGCAGCGACCAGATCCGCTGATCTATTATAAGGGTAACAGGCTGAAATAGAAAAATAAAATGGTGGCGGATGGGGAGGGATTCGAACCCCCGGTGCCGTTGCCGGCACGCCGGTTTTCAAGACCGGTGCCTTAAACCACTCGGCCACCCATCCTGCGCTCGCTCGAAGGCTGATGCGCTGTCCCGATTCAACCCGCCGTACGAGTAGCCGGATCGAGTCGCCAGCTTTGCGACGCACGTCTTTAACGCTCCGCCGACAGCTCCACAAGCCGCTCGCCACGCCTTGAATGCCCGATCGCGCGACCGCAGGACAGTTCGGCGACAAGGCGCATGCACGGTTCCCGAACAGCCGCGACGGCAAGGCGATTCATTCCCCCTTGTCAGGAACAAAAAAGGAACATACAGTGTTTGGACAAGGTCGCTCGGGGGACGTCCGGCATCATGGCGTTTGCTTTCATTCATACGGCCGATTGGCAGATCGGCAAGGCGTTCGCACAGTTCGATGCGGGCGTGGCGGCACAGCTTCGCGCTGCCCGGCTCGAGGTGATCGATCGCATGGCCGAGGTGGCCGCGGACGCCGGCGTCGGGCACATCGTTGTGGCAGGAGATGTGTTCGACTCAGAGCTCATCGAGGACCACGCCCTGCGGCAGCCCCTGGCGCGTATGGCGGCTTATCCTGCAGTGATGTGGCATCTCCTGCCCGGCAACCACGATCCAATGCGTGGTGGCGGCGTGTGGGAGCGTCTCGCCAGGCTTGGATTCCCGGCCAACGTCCAGCCACTGCTGTCAGCGTCGGCCTATCGGATCGAGCCGAATGTCGTCCTGCTGGCGGCCCCGCTTGCCGCGAAGCAGATGACGAGCGATCCGACCGCCTGGATGGATCACGCTACCAGCGAAGATGGCGATCTGCGGATAGGGGTTGCGCACGGCGCGGTGCGCGGTTTCGGCAGCCTCGGGGAAGCGCCCGTGCCGATCCAGGCGACACGGCGGCAGAGCGCGCGACTCGACTATCTGGCGCTCGGCGATTGGCACGGGACGAAGGAGATTGCCCCAGGCGCCTGGTATTCGGGAACGCCGGAAAGCGACAGTTTCGCCGACAACGGGCAAGGCAACGTCCTCCTCGTGTCGCTCGATGGTCCTGGCGCCACACCGCGTGTCGCTGTCATCGATACGGGACACTACCGCTGGCTCGAGCGCCGCGTGGCGCTTGCGAGGCTCGAGGACATCGAGCCGGTCGAGAGGGAAATTGGAGCCCTTGGTGCGGAAGGACGGCGCCATATCCTTCGGTTGGCCCTGGAAGGGGCGATCCCTGCCGATGACGCAGCGGGGCTCGATCGGAAACTCGCCGCCCTCAAGGCGCAGCCGCTGGCGATGCGCATCGAGGATCGGCGCCTCAGAATCCTCGCGTCGCGGCCGGATCGCGAGTTGCTCGCGGAGACCTCTCTGACGGCCGTTGCCGATCGGCTGATCGCGCGCGGAGCCGGCGCGGACGGAGAGGAGGCACGCGCTGCCACTCGGGCGCTGCGGCTGCTCCTGTCGTTCTCGGCCGGCGCGGCGACGCCGGAGGCAGGCGCATGAAGGTTCGTGCCATCCGGGTGGCGGAGTTCGCCCGCTTCAGGGAGCCAATGGCCCTCGAGGGCCTGGGCGCCGGGCTGGACCTGTTCATCGCGCCGAACGAGGCGGGCAAGTCGACCCTGCTGCGCGCCCTGCAAATGGTTCTCTTCGTCAGCTGCCGGACGACGAGGAACGACGTCGCCGAGGCGCGCTCGTTCGGCAGCGGCGCGCCGCTGGTGGAGGCGGATGTCGAAATCGCCGGCGAGGTCTGGCGCATACGCAAGCGTTTCCTGGCAGAACGCGCCGCGGAGCTGGTCGCGCTCGGGCGCGGCACGCTCCTGCGCGGCAGCGACGCCGAGGACGCCTTGCAGCGGATGTTGGTGACGGCCGGCGTGGCAGGAGCACGCCAGTTGCTGTGGCCGAAGCAGGGCGCATTGCTGTCCACAACCGCGGCCGATGTGGATCCAGCGGGCATGGACATGATCCGCGCGGCGGTCGAGCAGGAGGTTGCGGCAGCGGCGGGCGGCGACGCACTTCGGCAGGTGAGGCATGCGGCTCGGGAGGCATTGGGGAAGCTGCTGACGCCGGCCCGGAACCAGCCGCGCGGCCGATACCAGGAGGCGATCAGCAGGGCCGAGCGGGTGCAGGACGGGTTGGCGCGGGCCCAATCGGCCTACAAGCAGGCGGAAGCGCTGCTCGATCGGCTGGCGGTGCTCGACCAGGAGCGTGCACGGTGTGCGGCCCCCTCCGTACAGGCGTCGCTCGGTAAGCGGCTCTCGGAGGCTGAGGAGAGGTTGCGGGCCGGACAGCAGGACCTCAATGCGCGCGAGGTCGCCCGGGCAGCGCTGGCCGACGCGCGGGCAGCGCACCAGGCCGCGAGCGGATCGGCGCAGGTTTTCGCCGAAGGCCTGGCGGAGCTCGAGAAGCTGGAGGATGCCGCAAGGGAGGACGACGCCCTGAGCCGGGCGCTCGCCGGACGCCTGCGGGCCGCAGCGGCAGAGGTGGAGGAAGCAGGGCGACTGCGGGCGGCGGCGCATGCCAGGCTCGACGCCGCGGAGGCCGTCTCGAAACGCGCGCGTGCGACGGCGCGGTGGCGGGAGCTAGAAGGCCGCGCCGAACGGGCTCGCCGGGCGAACGATCGCCTCCACGCCCTTGAGGAGCAGTGCCGAGGGCTGCCACTGGACGAGCGGGCCGTCCGGGAGGCGCGGGCGTTGACTGGACGCATCGCCGAAAGCACGGCACGGCTCGATGCCGCATCGGTTGCCGTCACGGTATGCTATGCCCCCGGTTCGGAAGGACGCGTGCGTATCGACGGTCGCGAGATTCGCGACGGGGAGCGTCTTCTGACTCCGGTCGCGTTGGTTCTGGACATCCTGGGCCTCGGGCGCATCGAGATCGAGCCCGGCGCCTCCCGGGACCGGCAACGTATCGAGGAGGAGCTGGAGCGGGATCGGTCGGCCTTGGAGCGGCTGCTCGCCGCCGCCGAGGTGGCCAGCATCGGCGAGTTGGAGGCGCATCAGGAGCTTGCGCGGTCCCTCGTGGCGGAGCTCGAGGCCGCCCGAGCCGAAGTCAGGGCCATCGCCCCGGACGGGCGGACCGAGCTTGAAGCGGCGCTCGCCGCGGCGGCCGCGGACCTCCGCGGCGGTTGCGGGGCGATCGACGGGGGGCTCGACGCCAAGTCGTCGGAAGCCGCCGCGCACGAGGCGCGGGTGCAGCTCCGGGATGCCGACGAGATCTATCGCACGCGCGCTGCGAGCCATGAGGCCCTGAAGCGCGAGCAGATCGCCCTCGACGCCCGCACGGGCGAGCGGGCGGCGCGCCTCGCAGCGCTATCCGCGTCGTTGCCGCCGGTTGCCGAGAGAGCGGTGAGGCGCAACGAGCTGTCCGAAACGGCGGAGCGGACCAGCCAGGCCTTGGACGAGGCGCTGCGACTGGAGCGTCTGGCAGCGGCGAGGGTGCCGGATCAACAGGCTATGAAGCGGCTCGAGGAGGAGGTCTCTGCAGCGCGCGCAGCGATCCAGCGCAACGAGCGGGAAGTTGCCGCGCTCGATACAGAGCGCGCCGGGGTGGAGGGAGCTCTGGAAGCCGCGCGCCGGGAGGATATCGCCACGCGCGTTGCGGAGCTCGAAGCCGAGGCGGAGCAGGCTCGTGAGGCGCTCGAGGACGTGGCGGAGGAGGTGCGGGCGCTGCAACTTCTGGATGTCGAGCTCGAGGCCGAGGAGGAGCGGCTTCGCGACAGCTATCTGGCGCCCGTGACCGCACGGCTCAGCCCGTATGTCGAAGCCGTGTTTCCGGATGCCGCGCTCTCGCTCGGCAGCGGCTATGCCGTCGAAGCGTTGCGCCGCGGCATGCAGGACGAGGCGCTGAACCGGCTCAGCGACGGCACCCGCGAGCAGATCGCCGTGCTCGTGCGGCTCGCATTCGCCCGCTTGCTGGCAGAGCAGGGGATGGAGGTGCCGCTGGTGCTCGACGACGCGCTCGTCTTCTCCGACGACCGGCGGATCATCGCCATGCACCGGGCCTTGGAGCTCGCCGCCCGATCGCACCAGGTCATCGTGTTCAGTTGTCGCGAGCAGGCGTTCAGCGGCCTGCGCGGC